>Ga0187894_10000196_pt1 | contig 80736 bp, 72 predicted proteins | sample GBC1701081metaG_FD_136650 | JGI IMG/M metagenome (GOLD analysis project Ga0187894, IMG submission 136650) | White microbial mat communities from a lava cave in the Kipuka Kanohina Cave System on the Island of Hawaii, USA - GBC170108-1 metaG ...
CCTCGCGGCTCGGCCACTCAACGTATCGTCAAGATACGCCTCGCGGCCTCGCCGCTGCGGTTGCCCGGCCTGACGGCATCTGCGCGGTCTCGCGACGAAACCTGGTGAGAAAAGCGGGCTAGACCGTGCCGGCGCCGAACAGGATCCTGCCCATCCAGATCAGCCCCAGGCCCAGGCTGGCGCAGCCTGCCGCGCCGGCAAGCCACGGGTACCAGCGCTGTGATCGTCCGGCCGCGATCCGCTGCAGCACTCCTCCGGCGGCCAGCGCATACAGCATCATCGCTGCCGTCACGCCGATGCTGAACGCCGCGATGTAGGACAGCACACCCAGCGGAGTCTGCGTCAACGCGATCGGCACGAGCACCAGGAATCCTGCCGTGCCCGCCAGCCCGTGCAGCGCGCCGATCCAGAAGACTGCGTGATGATGCCGGCGCGTCCCGTGGCCCGGCGTATGGAGGTGTGTGTGGTGGCCCTCGGGATGCGCGTGCGGCTCGAGCAGCAGCGTGCCGCGCCACAGTCCGCAGAGCACCCACACGCCCACCCCGATCAGGGTGACACCCACTGCCGCCTCGGCGGCAGTTTCCAGATCGGCGGTGACAGTCAGCCGGAGCAGGATGCAGGCCATCCCCACAAGGAAGAGCGTTGCGGAGTGCCCCAGCCCCCATCGCAGCGCGAACCCCACGGCGGCGTGCCGCGACGGACGCCGGGCGATGAAGGCAGTCACGGCGGCGAGGTGATCGGGATCGAAAGCATGCAGCGCTCCCATCAGCAGCGCCGTGGCCAGCAGCAGCGCGAGCGCCGTCATACGGGCTCCAGCCCCTGCGCCGCCATCCACTCGGCATTGAACATCCGGGACATGTAGTTGCGCCCCGAGTCGCACAGCACGGTGACGATGGTCTTGCCGGGCCCCATGTGGCTCGCCACCTTGAGCGCGCCCGCGACCGACAACCCCGACGACCCGCCCACGAACAGCCCCTCGCGCCGGATGATCTGCTTCATCGCCGCGAGCGCTTCCTTGTCGCTCACGCGGATGATGTCGTCGATCGGCCCGCGCTCGTAGATGCCGGGGACCTTGCCGATTCCCACCCCTTCCAGCACCGAGGAGCCTTCGGCCCTGGGCTCACCCGTGGTCAGATAGTTGAAGTAGACCGATCCCATCGGATCTGCCACCACCACCTTGAGCTTCGGGTTGCGCTCCTTGAGATACCGGCCCGCACCCACCAGCGTGCCGGATGTCCCCATGCCGGCCACCAGCGCGTCCACCACACCGTCCGTCTGCTCCCACAGCTCGCGGCCGGTCGTCTCGTAGTGTGACTGCGTGTTGGCCTGATTGTTGAACTGATCGGCGAAGACCGCGCCCGGCATGTCGGCCACGATCCGCTTGGCGATCTCGTGGTAGTGATTGGGGTCGCCCCAGGGGGCCTTCTTGACCAGGCGCACCTCGGCGCCGAAGGCTCCCGCCAATTCGATCTTCTCGCGCGCCATCGTCTCGGGGATAACCAGGATGCAGCGGTAGCCCTTCGCCGCGCAGACCATCGCCACGCCGATGCCGGTGTTGCCCGCCGTGCCCTCCACCACGAGGCCGCCCGGCTTGAGGCGCCCTTCCCTTTCAGCCTGCTCGATCATGTAGAGCGCGGGGCGGTCCTTCACCGAGTGGCCGGGAGAGAGAAACTCGCACTTGCCGAGGATCCGGCAGCCGGTGGCGTCGTCAAACGTGCGCAGGTGGACGAGCGGGGTGTTGCCGATCAGACCCAGGGAATGCTCCACGACGCGATCATGATGAGACATCGGGCGGCTCCGGCAGCGCAGGGGCGAAGAGCAGCGATTATACGGGGCGCGGCGCGCGCGTGGCAACGTCAGGGCGCGCCGGGCCCGCCACCGACGGGGCGTCCCATCGCGGCACGGATCACATCTTCCGAAAGTCCTTCCTTCTTCCATGCGAGCAGGTCGTCTGCAGTCAGGGGATCTGTCAGCGACTTTCCGTTGATGTGTTGAATCAGGACTTCGTCGGTGAATCCGCCGGCCTTGAGCTTCAGCAGCTCCTCCTTGAGAATCGCCGGTTCGATCGGCTGTCCCGGAGGCGCTGTTGGCCCATCAGTGGAAGCAGGGTGCGCGGGGTTTTGAGGCCAGGTGAGCAGGCCCGCGTATGCTGCCTTCATCGCATCGCTCAGCACCTCTGAGCAGTTTGCCGCGCTACGCTTTTTTCCATATCGGTGCGCCTCCCCGGATCCCGAGAACCGGCCGATCTGGCGGCCTGCCGCATCCTCCAAGGTTGCCGTGACTCGTACTTCCGCGGCGTACGTGGAGCCCACAGCTTGGTTGCGCTCTGCAACCCAGAAGCGCGCGAGTTTCACCCTGAGCATCGTCGAGCTGTCCGCGCTCAGCTGGATACCCCATCCAGCAGCCAGTTGCGAGAAGACACCTCGCGCGAAGTCGTCCACACTGGTCGTCGCGCGCCACGCGAAGGGTTCATCATCATCGTCCGTGGCGTCCCCGACCAGCAGCGGGTCTTTCAGGGCACGCACGTCCTCGAAAACCAGTCGGAGCGGCTGTTGCAGCGACTCGGCGACAGCCGACGGAGAGCTGATGCCCGTGGACTCCTGAGGAATGAAGCGCAGCTCGATTGTCGCATCCGTCGCCGCGGCCGCGAGCGGTGCGCGCCAGAGGACGCACATGGTGAGAACGATGGAAGCACCACCTAGTCTCATCATTTGAGCCTCGATTCGATGCGGCGATCGGGCACCAGCCAGAGCAACGCCACGATGACGTACAGCACGATGGAGATCCAGGCGCTGGCAAAGGCCAGCGCGATCGCCACCGCATAACACACCAGAGAGACTTTGCCCTTGAAGTCGCGCCCCACCGCCTGCTGCAGCGTCGAGCCCTCGCCGTGCAGCGCAATAATCGCGGTCTGGAGGATGGTGTAGGCGATCGCCGCCATTAGCAGCACCGCGCCGTAGAGCGCCGCGGGCAGCGGCGCGACGGGGTTCTCGCCCATCCAGCCCGTCGCGAACGGGATCAGCGACAGCCAGAACAGCAGGTGCAGGTTGGCCCAGAGGATCTTGCCGTTGATCTTGTCGGTCACATGCAGCATGTGATGGTGGTTGTTCCAGTAGATGCCCAGATAGATGAAGCTCAGCACGTAGGCCAGAAACACCGGCACCAGCGGACGCAGCGCCGCCAGGTCGGCTCCATGGGGGACTCTCAGCTCCAGCACCATGATGGTGATCACGATGGCGATCACCCCGTCGCTGAAGGCTTCAAGCCTCGTTCGTGTCATCAGATCGGTCGCCACTGAAACGCGGCATGGGCGATCATGAGCATCCAGATTCGGCCGGCGACAGGGCCCTCGGATAGCTGGGCTCGGCGTGCGACCGGTACCTTGTGAACCTCTTCGGGCGACAGCGACCTGCACAACCCGGCCGTGAACGTCGTAGAAGACACTAGCTGGAAACCCGGGATGCGGCAAGCGCTCACTTCGGCCAGTCTCAGATCCGATTGGACTTCGGCATCAGCTCGAGGGCGGCGAGGACAGCAGCCCCTGGGCTTCCAGGAACTGCCGCACGAGCGGCCAGACATCGAAGCAGTCGTTGTGTCCGCACGAGAGCCGCTGCAGCGTGGCCCGGGAGCCGGCGGAGATCAGGAGCCGCTCGCTGTGCTCCACCGGGATGATGTCGTCGCGCTCGCCATGCAGAAGGAGGATCGGCCCGGCATACTGCTTCAGCGCGGCGATGTTGTCGAAAGGATCCCGGACGAGGAACGCCGGAAAGCCGTAGCGGTGCGCCATGTCGGCCACGCCGGTGAAGGTGGCCTGCAGCACGAGACCGGCGACGGGCCGGCGCGTTGCCAGGATGCAGGCGGCGCCTCCTCCCAGCGAGCGTCCGAAGGCGACGATCCGCGAGGCATCCACGGACGGCTGCCGGGCCGCCCAGTCGTATGCAGCCAGGACGGCCTCGGTGATCGATGCCTGGCTGGGGCTGCCTTCGGATCGGCCGTAGCCGGGATACTCCACCATGAGCACGCCGACTCCTGCATGTGTGGCATCGGTGAAGTCATCCACGTTGTTGTCGATCAGCTCGCCATTGCCGTGGGTGAAGATGATCAGCGGCCGCGGCTCATCATTCATTCCGAACGCGGGGCCGCCAATCGCCGGCAGCCGCCAGGCTTCGACGCGGCCTGCCCCGAGGGTCAGCCAGATGCGCTCGACGTTGCGGGGCGGCTGGAGTGCGGACGGGCCGGGCGCCGGAAACAGCGCCGGGCGCAGCATTACGAAGCCGAGGAGCCAGTAGAGGGCCAGCAGACCGGCAAGCGACAGCAGCACCGTGCCGGCCGTGCGCAATCCGATCACTCGGCGGGGGTCACCGGCGGTGTTTGTTCGCTCGCGGGAGGGGCCACGGGCTCTCCGACGAGCTGTTTGAGCTCCGCCCCCGGCTCGTCGGTGTCAAAGCCGAAGGGTCCCGGCCCGCTCTTGTAGGCGATGCGGCCTTCGCGATCGATGGCATAGAGCCGATCAGGCCAGCCGGAGTAGGCGATCTCCACCGCATCGTCGGTGCCGTCGACCAGCGCGGGAAACTCGATGCCGAGATTCTTCACGCAGCTTCCCGCCGCGGCGCGTCGATCGTCATGCGTGCGCGCCGTGGCCACCAGGACGTTGTCCTTGATGTTGGACTTGAGCTGCCAGGCGTCGGTTGGGTGCGCTTCCTGGATGTAGACGACATAGAAGGCCACGCGATCGCTGTATCCGCGATAAAGTTCGTTGAGCGCAGGCACCGCCTGGCGAAACGGCGGTCACGTGTAGCTGCCGAAGACCAGCACCACGGGGCGCTGGCCGCGGTGCGACGACAGGGTGACCTGCCCCTCCTGATCCTGGCGCGCCAGCGTGAAGTCCGGCGCGGTGTCCCCCTCGGTCAGGTTCCCCTTGCGCGCCCACATCCAGATGCTGGGCCCTGGCAGCACTCCCCAGGCCAGGATCATCGGCACGTGGTTCATGATCCGGCCGAATCGATCCGGAGGCTGCACCATCACGACGGCCAGCGCGGCGCTCAGCGCAGCATACGTTCCGAGCAGCACCAGCACGATGCGCACAATCCACTTCTTCACCGAGGTATCTCCGCGTTCAGGACAGGCCCAGTGTACACCGGTTTCCTACCTGGGGGGCGGCGGTGTCACCTGTGAATCGGCGTGGCGATGCACGATCCGCCAGCCCTCGGCCTCGCGCCGCAGCACCATCGTGACGCGCAGCTCGCGATCCGCGGGTGCCTGCTGGCCCGGCGCGCGATAACGCAGCTTCTCGATCTGCACGACGTACGCCAGGTCGCCGCTCGCATTCAAGACCAGCTGCTGGTAGGTGCGCGTGCCTTCGGAAAACTGCGTGCCGGCCCAGTCGAGCCGCTTGCTGACCCTCTCCCAGCCTTTCTCGATGCCGCCTCCGAGTCCGCCCGTGAGCGTGACGTCATCCCGCCGGGACCACAGCGCCTTGAATGTCTCCGCCTTTCCCTGCACCAGCTCCAGCAGCGCCGCGTCGACGCGCTCCAGAGCCGCCTGAAGCTCGGGCGTGACGCCCGTGGGCTGGGTCGAGGCGGCGCGCGGCGCGCACAGCCCCGCTACCGCCATCATGGCGCCAATGACCATCGCCATCACAACGCAGCGAGCATGTCGCATGTGTCCTCCTGATGTTCGGGTCAGTTGGTTTTCTCCGAAGCAGCATCACGAAGATAATCCGTGATCTCGTCACGCTTCAAATGGATGGCCCGGTCCAGCGGCGTCCCTTGATAGACCCGATCGTTGATCGTGAGGGAGACTTTCGCTCAACGGCTCAGGATGCGCGACCAGCTCCTTCTCCAGGGCTCGCAGATCCCCTGCATCGATGGCCTCCACCGCTTGGCGGGCTACAGATAGCTCAACCACCAATCCTTCCTCCGTGACTTCAGTTCGGCAAACCAGCGGCAGAGCGGATAGAGGATCAGGATCGCCAGCGCCCAGACCAGGTAGAGCAGTGGGAGACCCCAGGCGTACCCCTCGGGCGGGCGCGGCGCGCCCATCGGGTGGTTGGCGAACAGCCAGGGATTCACCGCTCCTTCCCGCATCCAGGAGACCAGAAGCGCCAGTGCATGAATCAGCGGGATGTGCAGCACATAGAAAAAGAACGGCACGCGGCCGAAGACTTCCACCCGGCGGGCCAGCGCGCCACGGGCCTTCTCCAGAACGGGGATCAGTGCGATGGCGGGGCCGAGGGTCATCAACAGGAAGGAAAGTGACGCCGGGTACTTCGTGGTGTTCAGGAAGGACAGCTTCTGCGTCGCGGGAGTCCACGGGTTCGGGTCGCCGTACAGATTGAATCCTCGCAGCACGAGGAACAGGCCGATGGCGCCGAGGCCGAGCCTCAGACAGAGTCGATCCCGCCGTGCCGGCTCCAGCGTCATGATTCTCCCGAACGCATACCCGGCCATCATCACCCCGATCCAGGGGATGAGGGAATAGAGCACGATCAGGTTGGGTCCCTCAGGGCCCATGCTGATCGGCCCGGCGAAGAAGCCGATGTAGAGAATCTTCCAGAGCGCGGCATGGAGGCCGCCGCCCAGAGATGGGGCCAGCTCGCTGGCGTAGGAATCAAGCAGGTTGTGGCCCGCGATGATCAGCACGCCCGCCGAGCCAACGACCGCGATCGGCAGCTTCACCAGGATCGCCATCAGGATCATGCACCAGCCGAGCATCCAGATGACTCCAGCCAGCTCGTAGTGGGCGAAATCGAAGTTGAAGGTCCACGCGAGGCGCATGAAGGTCAGCTCGAGAAACACCAGCCAGAGGCCGCGCGTCGCCAGGAAGCGGGACAGCCCGGCATGGCTGCGGCCGTAGAGGAAGGCGCTCGTGCCGGCCAGAAAGACAAACGCCGGCGCGCAGAAGTGGGTGACCCAGCGGGTGAAGAAGACTCCCGGGGAGGCGCCGCCGGGCGGCACGCCGGCGTAGACGCGGACATGATCGATCGCCATCAGGATCATGACGGCGCCGCGGATCAGGTCAATCGAAGCGACGCGTGGTTGCCTCATGGACTCCTGATTCATATCGACACCTCAGTCCCGCCACGATACGCGAGGTCCACGGGTGCGGAGATTATCAACTCTATTCTCCGCATGAAGCGCGGTGAATAGTCCCGATGGGGACTCCTTCACCTCCCGGGCCCGGGTCCGGAGCCGAACCGCGGCAGCAGCCGGCCGGTACGGCGCATGTAGTCGCGGTACTCCTGCCCGAAGACCTCGATCATCATCTGTTCCTCGCGCGGCGTGCGCACCAGGTACATGATGCCGAAGCTCACCAGGGCCGACCATCCGGCCAGCCAGTTGGGAAGCATCAATCCCTGCGCCAGTCCGAACAGAAAGATGGCCGCATACATCGGATGGCGGATCCGCCGGTAGACGCCCCGCGTGATGAGATGGTGGTCCTTGCGCACCTCCAGCGTGATCGACCAGTTGGCCCCCAGATCGGCGTGGGAGCGCCAGAAGAGCCAGAGCGCCAGCACCATGACGATCAGTCCGCACCACGGCGCGGGCGCCGGAAGGGGATATGCCGCAAAGTCCAGCCAGGGGGTGAAGAGGTACAACACCGGCAGCAGCATGGTGCCTGCGAAGACGACGCCGAGCAGGGCGCGCTCGCGCCCGTCCATGCGGCGCAGCACGCTTTCCTTTCCCTTGGTGAGCCGCTCGAAGCGTCCCCGGATGGTGGCGTAGACGGCAAAGCCGGCGACGAAGACGAGATCCCAGGGATTATCGAGCACGAGGCCCGGCCCGGTTCACTTCTTCACCAGCTTCCAGCCGGCGCCCAGCAGCGGCACGGTGCCGCAGGCAGGACCGCCATCCCCGCCCGTTCCCTCGATACACGCTTCGAGCAGGTGGCCGCGTTTGCCCAGCACCGACTTGATCTGCGCTGAAGTAATCGACATGAGCGGCACCTTCGCGCGGCGATCCCAGAAAATATCGGCCTGGCCCGCATGCCTGCCCGAGTTCACATAGACGAAGCGAACGGTCTTTGGTCCCTGCGTGTACTCACCGAGGAAGTTTGGACTCCCGCCGGCCTGCGTCCCGCCCACGCGCACATCGAAGTCGAAGGTGATCTCGCCGGCGCCCTCGGCGGCCGGGGCCAGCAGGCCGTCACGGCCGCGCTGTAGCCTGAAGGTCACGCCGCGAGGAGGGCGCATCACCGTGATGCGCAAAGCAAGCGCGCCCTCCATGACATCACCTCGCGCCGGCCGACGCCTACAGCGTCCTCATGAAGGCCACCAGGTCCTTCTTTTCCTGGTCGGCGAGCTTCGTTCCCAGGATCAGGTTGAAGAACTCCACCGTGTCGTCCAGAGTCAGCAGCCTGTCATCGTGCAGATAGGGAGGCGAGTCCTTGATACCGCGCAGCGGGAAGGTCTTGATCGGGCCATCGGCGGAGGCCTTGCGTCCGTTGATCATGACCTCCTTGAAGAAGCGCTCGGCCATCAGATTGTGCATCGAGTTGTCGGTGTAGTACGGAGCCATGTGGCACTGCGAGCACTGCGCCTTGCCGAAGAACAGAGCCTCGCCGCGCTTTTCGCTCTCGCTGGCTTTCGCCGGGTCGAGCCGGCCCAGCACGTTGAGCTTCGCCGCAGGCGGGAAGTCGAACAGGTCCTGCATCTCGGCCATGAAGTGCACCTGGCTTCCGCGCTCCAGGATGTTGACCCCCTTGCGCTGCGCCTGGACCGGGTCGCCGTCGAAGTAGGCCGCGCGCTGCTCGAACTCCGTGAAGTCCTCCACACTCTTCATGGCGCGCTGGGAGCCAAACAGCCTCTGGATGTTCACCCCCCGCAGCGACGGCGTGCCGATGCGATGCCGGTGCTCGTTGGGGCGGATGTCGCCCACCGTGTGCGTCGCGGCGTCGGTGTGGCCGTTGGCATGGCAGTCAAGACAGGCAACTCCAATGTGCGGCCGCGCGCTGCGCCGGTCGTCGGTGGCGTTGAACTGCGCCTGGGGAAACGGCGTCACCAGCAGCCGGAGCCCTTCGAGCTGCTTGGGATTGAGAGCGTCCTTGAACAGCTCGTAATAGTTGTCCAGCGTGACCAGCTTGCCCTTCGAGACATCGCCGAGATCGGGCCGCGTGGTCAGATAGATGGGAGCCGGAAACTCCGGCAGCAGGTGCTGCGGGAGATCGAAATCCAGATCGAAGCGCGTCAGGTCGCGCCCCGTCTGCTTCTTGGTTTCGTCGATCAGCGGCTGCGGAAAGACCATCCCGCCGGCCTCGTGATGCGGATGCGGCAGCGGATAGAAGCCGGCCGGCCAGAGATCCTGGGCCTTGATCTCTTCGGGCGACATCGTGGCCAGCTTCTGCCAGCTCGCGCCGTCCTTGAGCCTGGCGCGCACCCCTTCCTGCACCGCCTTGCCGCGCGCCATCGTGACACCGGCTGCCGGCCGGTCGCCCAGGTCGTAGCGCTGCGAAAGCAGGTCGCGGTGGCGCTGGGCAAACTGCGCCTTCTCGCGGCTGAGTCGCGAGAGCAGCTGACTAAAGGTCTCCTCGGCGGCGCCGATCCCGGCCGCCCCGATCCCGAGCAGGCAGGCGGCCAGACCGCCCCAGAGCCAGTGAATCCGCATTTCTGTTGATCTCATCGAGATCCTCCCGGACGTATGAGCTGGTTTGATCGGCATGCTAGATCATGAAGCCGGTCAATGCACCTGACGCGTCCGCTAGCCGCCCGGCCGATCGTACCAGGCGAACTGCCAGCCGACCAGCCACGTGTCGAAGTCCGAGCCCGTGCGCGCCGAAGCCCCGCTGCTGGCGGCGATCTTGATTGACTGGCGCGGCGTGAGCGCCATCGAGAAGGTCCCGCCAATGCGGGTGTTGTTCTGGCGTTCGGAAGGCGGGCCATCGTCAACGGTGGATTCAGCCCCGCCATACCAGGTGGCATCGAGCGCCACCCAGGCCCTCCTCCTGAATGTGTAGCAGACATGAGCCTGCGCCGAGCCGAGCGGGTCCTGGCGCCGGAATGAGTCGCCCGGGAAGAACTCGTCGTTGTTCGTGAAGAACCACGCGCCGGCGTAGACGTCGAAAAACCAGCGGCCCACGGGAACCGAAACCCCCACCTCGGGCTTGAACGACCAGCGGTTCGTTCCCAGGTTGATCAGCCTGGTTTCGTCGTACTGGCCGGTGGGAGCCTGCACCGTCAGGCTCACTCCCAGGATCGTCTTGCGTGGCGCCTGCACGAACTGCTCCGGCGTCATCGCGCCCGGCCCCAGGAGGTTTACCGACAGCTTCACACGCATGTCGCCGAGTCCCGAGCGCTCGATGCGCTGCGGCTCCCCCGCGACATCGCCCGACATGTCGCCCTGTGCGTAGCTGAAGGCCACGGCCGCCAGCGCCAGCTTCCCGCCGAGGCCGAAGGTGCGCCCGTAGCCGGCCGCGGCCAGGTTGAGATCCGCATCGGCATCGGTGATCGGGACGCTGGGATCGAACAGGATCTCGCCACGCGTGTTGCCCACGCCCATCATCAGGAAGTTCATCCCGACCGGTGAGTTGGAATAGGCGCGCGGCTCGAGCTCCTGTGCTGCCGCGCTGCCGGCAAGCAGGAGCGTCACGCCTATACAGATGATGGGATAATGCCGCGCCATGCGCAGGCCGCCTCCCGCCTCGTCTGCCTCCGCAGTCCGCGAGGTGATCGTGGACTTCATCAATGATGACTGCCTTGGGGAAGCGGCGGCGCTGTCATTTTACACGCTCCTGTCTCTGGCACCCCTGCTGCTGCTGGTGGTCGGTGTCGCCGGCCGGATCTGGGGCGACGAAGCGGCAACCGGCGAGCTCGCCCGGCAGGCCCAGGAGATCGTCGGCCCCGAGGCGGCCGGGATGATCCAGGTGATCGTGGCCAGCGCCGCCAAGTCGGCCGGCGGGCCGATCGCCTTGAGCGCCGGGCTCGTGACGCTGCTGTTTGGCGCAACCGGCGCGCTGGTGCGCCTCAAGGCGGCGCTGAACCGCATCTGGGGCGTGGCTGACGTCAGCAAGCATGGCCCGCTATGGCGCTTCCTGCACACGCGGCTGGAATCGATGGTGCTCGTCCTGCTGGCGAGCTTTCTTCTGGTGACATCGCTCGGAGTCAGCACGCTGCTTGCCGCCCAGAAGCCCTGGATCGAGAGCGTGCTTCCCTGGCGCGCCGCCCTCGGGCAATGGGAAGACCTGGTCATGGTCTGGTTCGGTATCGCGCTGCTGATCGTCCTCATCTACCGGTATCTGCCCGACCCGGAAGTTTCCTGGCAGAGCGCCGCCACCGGCGCGCTGGCGACCACGGTCTTTTTCGTCGCCGGCCGGACGCTGGTGGGCATCTACATCGAGCGCGCCGGCTTCAGCACCGCCTACGGCGGCGCGGGCTCGCTCATCGTGCTGCTGGTCTGGATCTACTACAGCAGCCTGAGCCTGCTGCTGGGCGCCGAAGTCGCGAAGGTCTCATCGCACCGGCGGCATCCCCGCAGGTCGTGAGCAGCACAACCGCTGACGGCAAAGCCGTCACGCCGCGCGCTTGTCCTCCAGCTCCTCGCCTGAGGCACGCGCTTGCTGATATAACAACATATGTTATATTGACGGCATGAGCGGCTCAGAGCTCAAAGAGGCCCGGCTCCAGGCAGGGTGGACACAGCAGCGCCTGGCAGGGCAACTGGGAATGACCCAGGCGTACCTGTCGCTCATGGAAGCAGGCAAGCGCCCGGTGCCCGCGCGCGTCACGCGACGTGCCACCACACTGCTCGGCCTGCAGCCAACAGCGCTGCCCCTTGGAGACCGCAGGCAGACCAATCCAGCGAAACTCGACCTGGAGCTCGAGCAGGGGCTCGCGAGGCTGGGCTACCCGGGTCTGGCCTGGCGCAGGAAGCCGGGAGCACTCCGGAATCCGGCGGAGCTTCTTCTGACGGCGCTGTCACTGGACGACCTGGATCCCCGCCTGACAGAAGCGCTCCCCTGGCTGCTCCTGAAGTTTGGCGGCTACAGCACCGAGGAGGTCGTCGCGCGAGCAAAGAGCCTTGACGTGCAGAATCGGCTCGGCTTCACCGTTGCCCTCGCGCGGCGGGTCGCTGAGCACAACCCCGAGTTCCAGCACAGGCGGGATGAGCTGCGGCTGTTGGAGCAGCAGCTGGAGCGCTCCCGGCTCGCCCGGGAAGACACCTACGGGCGCAGGGAGAGCGAACGTATGCGCGCCTGGCTACGGGACAACCGATCGCAAGAGGCGGAGCACTGGAACCTGCTGACGGACCTCAAGTCGGAGCATCTACCCTATGACAGTCCGCATCCGTGAGCCGTGGCTGAGCTTCCTGCGGGACGTTGATCGGGACCTGGAGCAGGGAATCGAAGTCCACTGCCTCGGTGGATTCGTGCTCAGCGCCCTTTGGGACCTCCCCCGTCCAACCGGGGACATCGACTTCATCGAGGTACGGCCGGTTCGAGCCGGTAACGACCTCCTACGACTTGCAGGAGCAGGGTCCGCCCTGGCGGCAAAACACCATGTGCACTTCCAGCGAGTGACCATCGCCGAGTATCCCGACGGCTACGAAACGCGGTTGATTGACATCACACCCAGGGGATTCCGGAAGCTGAAGCTCAAGGCCCTCGAGGCTCACGACGTCGTCCTGGCCAAGCTCGCGCGCAACAGCCCGCGCGATCGCGCGGATGTCGAGTTCCTCGCCAGGAAGGGAGTCATAACCCGGCGGCACCTCCAGGAGCGGTTCGACGCCGAGCTGCGCCCGAATCTGCTCAATTCATCCCGTGAAGTGCTGACGCTGGAGCTGTGGCTGGGGGAGTTCTTCGAGAAGCGCGAGGGATGAGCTTCGCCCGGCAAGCTTCGCCGGATGCTGGCGCCGGCCGTCTGCGCGGGGCCGGGCTTCTAGCGGGACTTTGCTGCGCCGAAGGGAATCCTCAGGAGGTCCGCGGTTTCTCCCTGGCGGCGTATCCTCAGCTCGGCGCTGCCGTCGGGAATGTCGCCGGCCGGGATGTGCAGCACGATCGCGCCCGAGCGCCGGGCGAGCTGCTCGAGGCGTTCGCGGGTGATCGCCGTGGTCCATGTTGCCTCTGCGCGCGGCGGCCCGATCTCGATCGTATAGACCTGGCCCGTCGCGTCTTCGGAAGGAAGCGTCGGCTCGAAGGCCAGGGCGATTCCGGTTTCCCCGCGGTTGACTGTGATGGAGACACCCGGTCCAGTGGCCAAAGAAGCGGGTGCCTCGGGCTGAAGCAGAAGACGGCACCCTGCCGTCGGGCCGGTGTTGCGGCGTAAGGCCGGCGTGACCGCCTATCCCTACCTCTGGGGAGCCTTTCTGGCGATTGGCGACTGGAAGTAGCCGGCTGCGCGCGCGTCTTACGGCGTGCGGGAGGGGTATCCCTGCTGGCAATAAAGCTCCGGGGGAACTAACATGGCCGTGTTAATTACCGTGGCCATGATAATTAGCATGGCCGTGTTAACACCTCTCCACGACCGGGGCAGAAGCCATGGCCGGCAACGATTCCTCGCCCAAATCCGACGCCCTGCACCGGGAGTCGCAGGCAGGGGAGATCCTCGCCAAGGCCTTCCAGAAAGCCGGCTGGAAAGTCATCCGCAAGCCAGCTCCCCGGCAGGGATTCCGGCCAGACCTGCTGGTCAGCCGGCAGGCGGCTTCGTACGCCGTCGAGATCGAGATGGGAGTGGAGGGACGCAGCGACCGCCTCATCCCCCTGTGGTCGCAGGCTTATCTGCAGGCTGCCCACAAGGCAGGCAAACAGGCACCTCTTGCCGTCGTCGCAGCCCCCAAGATCGCGCCCCGCGCCGCAAGAAGAATCCTGGACTTCGCAAGGGAATACGCCCCGAAGGCCGCGGCGGGTGTCATCGACCTCGCCGGGCTGTGTCTGTTTCGCGGACCTCACCTGGAGAGTCTGAATGCCCCGGGCCCCTCGAACGCCCCGGCGAAGCCGCGCGCCTTCCGGGAGCAGGCGCAGCTTTTTTCGGATCTGAATCAGTGGATGCTCAAGGTGCTGCTGGCTCCCGAGCTGCCGCAAGACCTGCTCGCAGCGCCGCGCGGGCGCTACCGCAACGCCTCGGAGCTGGCCCGGGCAGCCGATGTCTCGGTCATGAGCGCGTTCCGGTTCGTGCAGCAGCTGCAGCGCGAAGGCCACCTGCACGAATCAGCGCCCTATCTGCAGGTGGTTCGACGCCAGGACCTGTTCGCGCGCTGGCAGGCCGCGGCGCTGCGCAGCGCGCCTGAAGCGCCGATGCGCTTCCTGCTGCGTGCCGGCGACCTGCAGCCCAGGCTCAAGCAGATGCTGAAAGGGGATCAGGCATGCCTCGGATTGTTCGCGGCCGCCGAGGCGCTGGGATTCGGCCTGGTGGAGGGCGTGCCGCCTCATCTGTACGTCCGGCGGCTTCCCGCGGGTCTTGCAGGCTGGAAGAACATCGTCCCTGTCGAGCCGGGCGAGGCGCCCGACCTCATCGTGCGCCAGGCGCCGGCACGCAGATCAGTTTTCCGCGGCGTGGTGCACCCCCGGGGTCTGGCGTCGTGCGACATCCTGCAGGTCTGGCTGGACGTCGCCGGCCACCCTGCACGCGGGCGCGAGCAGGCAGACCTGATACGACAGCGAGCGCTCCAGCCGTTGCTGCGAGGGGACCGTCGTGGATGATTTCGCCATGATCGCCCGCCTCCTGGAGGCGCTCAGGCCATGGAGCCGTCACCTCGTCGTCGTGGGCGGCTGGGCGCATCGGCTGCATCGGTTCCATGAGAAGGCGAGCCCTCCGGCCTACGCCGCGCTGCGGACCAAGGACGCCGACATCGCGTTTTCGCCCGCGGCGCCGATCAAAGGAGACATCGCCGGGGCATTGGGCAAGGCGGGATTCCTGGAAGCGGCTTCCAGCGAGCACACGCCGCCCATCACTCAATACCGTCTCGGCGCCGAGGGCGGTGGATTCTTCGCCGAGTTTCTGGCCCCGCTGCGCGGCAGCGAGGTGAAGCGAAAAGGCAAACTCGACATGACGGTGGCGAAGGCCGGGGTGACGGCGCAGAAGCTGCGGCACCTGGACCTGCTGCTCGTCGAGCCCTGGGCTGTGCGGCTGGGTGAGGATGTGGGCGTGCCGGTGCGGCCGCCCATCGAGGTGCTGCTGCCCAATCCCGTGACCTTCGTGGCGCAGAAGCTCCTGATCCGCAGGAAGCGCGCGAGGGAAAAGCAGGCGCAGGATGCGCTCTATATTCACGACACGCTGGAGCTGTTTGGAGGCGATCTGCCGGAGCTGCGCGCTCTATGGGGCGAGCGAATCCGCCCGGGCCTGCACGAAAGAACGGCGCGCTCCGTGGAGAGCCTGTGCCGCGAGCAGTTCGGCGCGGTCGACGACGTGATCCGCAGCGCCGCCCGGCTGCCGCAGGACAGGATCCTGGCGCCCGAACGCCTTCAGGCAGCGTGCCGGTACGGTCTCGATGAGATCTTCGGCACGGCCTAGGAAGCGTGAATCGATCGCCTCGCGGGCGCGCTCACGGGCGGGTCAGGGCGGGCGCGGGCGCACTGTTTCAGCCATCCACCGGGTGAGGAGGCCCTATGCTGGTTTGCGAGGGCTCGCTGGATGAACGGATCACCATCCCCGGACGAGGAACGGCTGCGAGCCGTCTTTCGCGCGCTCGGGGATCAGCGCGTCGAGTACGCCGTGTTCGGCGCCGCGGCGCTCGGGCTGCATGGGTTGGCCCGTGCGACAGCCGATCTCGATCTCTTCATCAAGGCCAACCAGGAAAACGTGGAGCGGCTCAAGCGCGCTCTGCGATCCGTGTTCTCGGACCCCACCATCGATGAGATTTCCGCCGAAGACTTGTGTGGAGGTTATCCGGCTGTCCGCTACCTGCCATCAGATGGATTTGGCTTCGATGTCCTGACCCGGCTCGGAACCGCCTTCCGGTACGAGGACCTCGAGATCGAGGAGCGTGATTTTGAAGGTGTTCCCGTGAGACTGGTCACGCCCAGGAGGCTCTGGATGATGAAGAAGGACACCGCCCACCCATCCGACCGTATCGATGCCCAGGTCCTGGCCGAGAGATTCGGCTTCCGGGAGAAGTAGCATGCCGGTGACCCGCTACCGCTCGGTCGAAGAGATGCCCAGACCGTGGCGGGAAGCCTCCGACCCCCAGAATCTCCGGTTGGTTGCCCGGATGCTGGCCTTCTACCGGAGCCTGACAGGACGCACTCCCCGCCAGGCTGGAATCCAGCGCTTCAGATCGCTGGAGGAAGCCAACGCCAGCCAGAGCGACCCCTACCGGCGGTAAGGCACCGACCTGGTTGCCGTTGGCCGCATCCTTAGATATCTGCAACTTGAAGTAGCGCGCGAGGCGCTGGCCTGTCATCACATGCCCGTCATCACGATGACGGGCTGCTGGGTGGTTTCCTTGCGGCGGTTGAGGATGAACTTCTGCCCGTCCGGGGTCACGTCGTACTGGCGCCCCGTGGCCTCCTCGAGCTGTCCGGCAAAAAGCGGCGCGGCGGTCCCCATGGTGAAGCTGGCCCCCACGGTGGTTGCCACCGCCACGAGGGTGCCGCGCGCATCCACGTAGTACAGCTCCCGGCCATCGGCTCTCCAGCGCGGCGCGGTCCCACCGTCCCTGGACACGCGCCACTCTTCATTGTTCCCGAGAGCTCGCACGTACACTTCGTCCCGGCCAGTCGAGTCGCTCACGTAGGCCAGCCAGCGGCCATCGGGCGTCAGCGACGGGCTGTACTCGGAAAACGGCGTCACCACCACAGGCACCAGCGCGGCAGCGTCGTTGCCCGGCGCCAGCCGGTACAGGTCGGAGCGGCCGTCCTGGCCGTTCACCGACAGCATGAGGCCTCCATCGGGATACCACTCCTCGGCGAGAGCCGTAGCCTGGTCCTTCTTCACCGGCCGGCGCTCACCCGGCCGCGCCGGGTCAACAAAGTACAGGTCGCTTCCGGCCGCGGTGGAGGTGGTCACCGCCAGCGTGCGCCCGTCGGGCGACCAGCTCACCAGCTGGTCGTCCAGGTCATCGAAGGTGACGCGCGTGTCCAGGTGCCGCCCCGCATCGTGCACGTTGATGTCGCCATGGCCCGCGCCCGGGGAAAAGTGCGCCACGGCGATCCTGGTTCCATCCGGCGACAGCCGCGGCTGATGATGCCAGCCGCCATCGTCGGCGGCCACCGACAGCTCGCGCCCCTGGCGATCCACCCACACGATCTGGCTGGTGCCGCCGGGATTCTGCCGGTAGGCCAGCGTCCCCCCCGGCGCCCCAGACAGGAACCGGAAGCCGCTGATGCCGATGCTTCCCTCAAGCTCGATGCCCAGGTCGGTGGGATCCCCCATCAGCCCCGTCCCTTCGGCATTCAGCGTCTGGGCCATGAGCCCCTTACCCAGCACGAACAGCACACGCCCCGGCGGCAGGAAGACCCCGCGTGACTGCGACGCCGCCAGCGTGTGCGCGCCAGTTGAGCCCAGCTCGCCCAGGCGCAGCTCGCCCGGCTCGGTCCCGGTTCCCTTGGAGGCATAGAACAGGAAGCGCCGCCCGTCGGGAAGAAAGCTGGGCCAGCGGTGCGAGCCGTCCGTGCGCGCGGCGTCGAGCTGCGAGGCGGGGGAGGGTGTTCCCCCGGAAGCCGGCACCTGCATCAGCCCGCCTGAAAACGTCGGGGCATAGACGATGACGTCCCCTGCCCCCCAGGTCCCCCCGCGCGCATCGGGAGAGTTGGTGGTGCGGGCCACACCGCGCACGGCGCCGCCCACCAGATCGAGCACTTTGATTTCGCCGGAGGCAAAAAACCCCAGGCGTCTGCCGTCGGGAGACCAGAAGGGATAGCGGGCCCCTTCGGTGTTGGCGATGCGGCGCGGCGCGACGGCGCCCAGGCTGCGCACCCACAGGGCGGTCTCGCCGTTGGGATCGCGGGCCACGAAGGCCAGAGACTCTGCGTCACGCGACAGCTCCAGCCCGGAGATGAAGGTGTGGCCCGCGGGGGGATCGAAGCTGAAGGCGATCCGGCGGGCTGATGCCGCGGGGGACTGAGCCGCGGGTCGGAGCGCCAGAACGGCCGCCGCGCCGAGTGCGGCTGCGAGCACGATCATGGCGGTCAGGAACAACGGGGATCGTCTGGAGGCCACGGCCGGCGTGGCGGCGATCGCCGCGGTCTGACCGCTGCTGGTGCTTCCGCCCTCCAGCGCCAGGCGCGCCTCGCCGATGGCCTGCAGGCGCTTGCGCGGGTCGCGCTCCAGACATCGACGGATCAGCCCGGTCACGTGAGGGGGAGTTCCCGCGGGCAGCTCCCCCCACTGCGGCTCGCGCGTCAGCACCGCGGCGATGATGTCCGACAGCGTCTCGCCAGAAAACAGCATCCTTCCGGTGAGCATCTCCCACAGCACCACACCGTACGCCCAGATGTCGGCGCGCCGGTCCACCGGCCGGCCGCGCGCCTGCTCGGGCGCCATGTAGGCGGCCGTGCCCAAGATGACGCCGGCGCGCGTGCCCGACTGGGCCACCAGCGTGGGCGAGCGCGACAGATCGGCTCCCGGGCCCGAGGTCGCCGAGGCGGTGAGCGCCTTGGCCAGGCCGAAGTCGAGCACTTTGACCTTGCCGTCCGCGGAGACTTTCACGTTGGCCGGCTTGAGATCCCGGTGGACGATTCCTTTTTCGTGGGCTTCTTCGAGGGCTTCCGCGATGAAGCGGGCGATTTCGAGCGCGTCGTCAACCGGCAGCCGCCCACGGGCCAGCCGCTGCGAAAGATCCTCGCCCTCCACCAGCTCCATCACCAGGAAAGGCGTGCCCCCGCGCTCCTCCAGCCCGTGGATGGCGGCGATGTTGGGATGGTTCAGCGAAGCCAGAAGCTGCGCCTCGCGTCTGAAGCGGGCGAGGCGTTCGGCATCGCCCGCGACGTCCTCGGGCAGCACCTTGATGGCCACCTCCCGCCCCAGGTTCGTGTCGGTGGCCCGGTAGACCTCGCCCATGCCGCCCGCCCCCAGCCGGGCGGTGACTTGGTACGGACCGATGCGACTGCCATGTGCCAGTGACATGGGGATGGGGCCTCAGTGAATCAGGTAGTTCGTGCGAATTAGCGACCTGCTCGGCCTTCCGGTTGCGGCGGGGAGGATAGCATCGTGCTCACACCTTCCGAGGGCTGCTGCCGAAGCCGCGCTCGAATGCAGCGATCCGGACCAGAAGCTCCTCTGGATCTCTATTCCAACTGAGGGGCGCGGACACAAGCATGCCGGCCTGCGTCCTGGTCCTATCCTCGACCCCCTTGACCAGCTGGATGAACTCCTCGACAGATTTCCGTTCTTGTTCGTTGACGAACTCGGCCAGGCTTCGTCCAAGAAGGAACGGCGATATCTCCTCGAACTTCAGACCGAGATCCAGGATCTCATCTGCATAGCGACGATCGTCCCTGGCACCAATGAATTCATCCAGGATGAAAGCGATGTCTTCCAAGTCTCGATCTCGCTCCAAAGGCCGGTCCAGGTAGGCCACCATCTTGAGCAGGGCAATCACCTCGAGAGGTGCCACTCGGATCATCAACCCGGCGGCGACTTGGATGGTCAGTGCGCGGTCCATCGCCAGGCGCATCCCCGTGAGAGTCATCTCGAAACCACTCTCGGGCCAGGTCAGCGACGTTTGGGCCTCGGCTTCCCCACCCACAGGGATGACGTCCACGTAGACATTCTGAGGCCCAATCCACCTGTGTTCGCGCTTGGGGTGCCGGCTCCATCCAGCTTCGATGTTCAGGCCTGCTGGATAGCGGTTGAACGGCACGCCGAGGATCAAGTCCACATCATGCGTCTCTCGTGACCGATCCCCGGTCTGCAATCGGATGGCGGACGCGCCGATGAGCACGAACCGCTCCACAGACCAGAGGCGTACAAGTGTCTGCAGCGCGCGCACCTGATCCTGGCTGAACATCCTCACATGCCTTTGGCGAGGTAACGGTTCCAGACTTCCTGAGCCGCTTCACGCGCGCGCTCATTACCTGTCGCAAGAAGCTCGGTATGGACAAGCAGTGGATGGACTGTCCGTGGCTTGGCACCTTCGAAAGCGATGCGGCCGGGCACACCCAGAATGATGAGTGGGCCGTCCTTGCCGGGAATGGCTTTGAGGCGCTTGCCGACGTCGGCGAGCGGCTGTTCCAGATGCAGCACTGTCTCGGGCCCGTGATAGTAATCCGTCAGCCGCATGGCCGCCGCCCCTCCGCCCCAGGCCCACGTAGTCGTGTCACCAAGCTCGTGCTCAATCCGGGCTTCGCGCGCCTCGGGCCCTGGATCATTTGTATGAAACCGCCCCATCATCAATCGTGGGCGGACCGTGGCCGTGTATCCTGCCAGCCAGCGATCCAATACAGGCTGCGCCCGCAACAGCTGCCGCCGCTCACGGTCGGCGCCGACGAGCCCTTCCTCCCGGAGGCGCTTGAGCATCTCCGCGGCGGCGGTCTTGCCCACGCCGGCCGCCTCCGCGAGAATTCTCACCGGGGCATTCAGAAGCTCAGGCCGCGCCAGTACAGCAAAGAGGACCTGGTATCCGGGCGCCCTGATGCCTCGCTCGAGCGGCGCCGGCTTTTCAGGCCGCCGGCCCTCCACGAAGGCGACATGGTTCTTGCCGATGGCGACAAAGCAGTTGCCTGCAGCGTCCATGTAGTTGACGCCGTTTTCTCTCAGGATGCGGCCCAGCTCCGCTCCGATGTGCGGCGCAAGCAGAATCCAGTCCTTCCGGGTGCCGATCCGGTTGCGGCCCAGCAGCCCCTCGACGATCGGGAGCGTGAGATGCGTCCGCTTCACTTCCGCCCGCAATACCCGATCACCGTTCGGAGTCATCAGGTACAGGAGTGCATCCACCTCGGGCCGGACTGCTCCTCCGGGACGCAGCTCTACCTTCGCACCGCCGACGAAGGGAAGCGCCCTGAGATGAGCCAGATACGGCTCAAGATCCATGGCCCGCAGAGTCTTCATGTCCGTTAATTTAGCTTGTCCGTTAGTAAAGGACAAGAACTCTTAGCGGACAATCCAGGAATCAAGGCTGAACGGCTGGTTTGGAAGGGGCGCGCGGCGATTTGGTCTTGCCCCGATTTGACGCACACCCAGATAAGCTGGCAGTCTAGCCAGCACGAGGGGTGTGGTGGGCAAGCCGCGACGGCGGTTCACGCGTGAGAGCAAGATCGAAGCCGTTCGACTGGCACTGTCTGGATCCAAGCCTCACAAAGAAGTGGCTCTGGATCTCAACCTCAACCCCGAGACCCTGTACCGTTGGATCCACGAGTTCCGCTCAGATCCAAGACAGACATTCCCCGGCAATGGCCAGCTCAAGGACCGCGATCGAGAGCTTGAGCAGCGCAGAGTGCTTAGGTCCATGTTCGAGCGGACTCCTGGCGAGGAGTACCTACCGCAATCTCACATGCACTGCCAGTCCGTGCCGGTTGTCCATCAGGACGTGTCCCGAGTAGCACAGCTTGGACTCCGTGCCGTAGGACTTGCGATACAGCCGCGCCTCGGGATCCGTCGTCGAGGCGTGGGTTTCGTTGGAGCGTTTCTGCCCGGTGAAGTCCACCGTGGGGTTTCCAGGATCATCAGGCGGCTTGCCCGGCTTGGAGTCCTTCGGCTTGAAGCTCTTGTGGCCCGCCCAGGCCTCAACCAGCGTCCCGTCCACGGTGAAGTGCTCGTCGGAGAGCAGCTGCCGGCTGCGGGCCTGGCTGATCACCTCACCGAAGAGCTCCTGCACGATGCGGCCTCCCAGCAGCCGCTCCCGGTTCTTGCTGAATACCGTGGGATCCCAGACCGGATCATCGATGCTCAGTCCCACAAACCACCGGAACAGCATGTTGTAGTTGAGCTGCTCCATCAGCACCCGCTCGCTGCGGATCGTGTAGAGAACCTGCAGCAGCAACGCGCGCAGCAAATGCTCGGGAGGAATCGAGGGCCGGCCCGACTTCGCGTAGAGCTTCTCAAAGCGGCCCGACAGCGCCGCCAGCGCCTCGTCAACCATCTCTCGGATCGGTCTGAGCGGGTGGTCCTGCGGGACTCGGGTCTCAGGACAGACGTAGCTGAACATGGAAGACTGCTGGGTGTCGGTGCCGCGCATCACATCGCCCTCCGGCAGGGTAGGCGGCCAGGCTACTTCAAGAGTTTCCGGAGGTCCATCCGGAAGGGGAGTGTTTCAGCAGCCTGCTAACCCTTTCCCCTCCCACATTTTGCGCTCCGCCCGCGTTTGATCGCCCCCTCCGCCCTGTGGTAGCCTCCCGCGCGTCCAGCGAGAGCCGGTAACACGACCAGACGCGCACGCCATGGCCTGCCTGAGGGTGTCCGAGGGTGCTTGACCAGTATCTTGCCGCGCTCATCCTGCTCCTGGTGGCGGCGGGGGCTGCCGGCGGGTTGATCCTGCTGGCGCACATCGCGGGCAGAGTCACCGGGTCGCACACCAGGAACTACCCCTACGAGTGCGGCAGCCCGCTGCTCGACACGGGGCGCAAGCGCATCTCCATCAAGTTCTACGTCATCGCCATGATGTTCATCCTGTTCGACATCGAGGCGGCCTTTCTCTATCCGTGGGCGGTGATGTTCCGGGATCTGGGGATGGCGGGCTTCGTCGAGATGATGGTCTTCCTGGGCGTCCTGGTGGTGGGCTACATATATATCTGGCGCCGCGGCGCCTTCGCCTGGGAGTAGCGGTGGCGCTTCCTGGCGGCAAGCCGATCGCAGGCCTTCCCACACCAGCACAGGGACACCAGACGGCGCTGGCCGCAGCGGCGGCCGTGAAGGCCAGGTTCCCCGATGCCGTGCTGGATCACCTCTCCTTCCGGAATGAAGAGACGCTGCTGCTGAACCCCGCGGCCCTGCTTGAGGTCTGCGCCTTCCTGAGGAGCCACCCGGACTTTCAGTTCGCGTCGCTGATGGACATCACGGCATCACACTGGCTGGAGCGCGACTACGAGTACGAGGTGGCCTATCTCATGATGTCCATGTCGCGCAACGCGGTGTTGCGCCTGAAGGTCCGCGCTGGCGGCAACGCCGGGCCGGGGCAAGTCCCCACGGTGACCGGCATCTGGGCGGCGGCCGACTGGATGGAGCGCGAGGAATGGGACAAGGTGGGCGTGCTGTTCACCGGCCACCCGAACCTGGTGCGCATCCTGATGCCCGAGGACTGGGAAGGCCACCCGCTGCGCAAGGACTACCCGATGGAAGGGATCGGAGCCTAGGCCGACCATGCCGTTCACCACTGAGACCATCGAGCCCGGCACAGAACTCATGACGGTCAACATGGGACCGTCGCATCCTTCCACCCACGGGGTGCTGCGCCTGGTGCTGACGCTGGATGGCGAACGCGTGGTCAAGTGCGTGCCGGTGATGGGCTATCTGCACCGCGGCATGGAGAAGATCGCCGAGAACAAGACCTACACGCAGTTCATCCCCTACACCGACCGGCTTGACTACCTGGCCCCGCTGTCCAACAACGTGGCCTTCGCACTCGCCGTGGAAAAGCTTGTCGGCGTGGAAACGCCCCCGCGCTGCCAGTTCATCCGCATCCTGGTGTGCGAGCTGTCGCGCATCTCGGCCCACCTGCTCTGGCTGGGCACCCACGCGGTGGACCTGGGCGCCATCACCGTCTTCATGCACACCTTCCGCGAGCGCGAGGTGCTCTACGACTTCTTCGAGACGCTCACTGGCACGCGGCTGACCACCTCCTACACGCGCATCGGGGGCCTGACGCGCGACATGCCGCCGGGGTTTCTTGAAGATGTCGGCGGGTGGCTGAAGCGCTTCCCCTGGGAGCTGGACGAGTACGAGCGGCTGCTCACCAGGAACACCATCTGGGTGGGGCGCACCAAGAACGTCGGGGTGCTCAAGCTGCAGGACGCCATTGATCTTGGGGTCACGGGCGCCAACCTGCGCGCTTGCGGGTACGAGTGGGACCTGCGCAAGGCGCGGCCCTACCTGGGTTACGACCAGTTCGACTTCGAGATCCCGGTGGGCTCGGTGGGGGATGTCTACGACCGTTACCTGGTGCGCATCGAGGAGATGCGCCAGGCGGTGAAGATCTGCAACCAGGTGGTGGCCAACATGCCGGGCGGACCCATCAACGTGGATGATCCAAAGCTCGTGCTCCCAGACAAGACGAAAGTTCTCACCAGCATGGAAGAGCTGATCCATCAGTTCATCATCGTGACCGAAGGCTTCGAAGCCCCCAAGGGGGAGGTCTACCATGCCATCGAGGCCCCCAAGGGGGAGCTGGGCTTCTACATCATCAGCGAGGGGGGCGCCTCGCCGCACCGGATGAAGATCCGCTCGCCGAGCTTTGTGAACCTGCAGGCGTTGCCGAGGATCTGCGAGGGGCTGCTGATCTCAGATGTGGTGGCCGTGATCGCCAGCCTGGATCCCGTGATGGGGGAGGTGGACCGGTGAGCGCTGCCGCAGAGGGACAGGCTCCCCACGTCGGGATCCGCTTCGCGAAAGCTGGGCGTGGTTTGACAGAGGCAACGCTCAGGAGAATCGACGAGGCAATTGCCCGCTACCCGGAAAAGCGCTCGGCGCTGCTGCCGGCCCTCTGGCTGGCCCAGCAGGAGCAGGGGTTCTGCTCGCTGGAAGCGCAGGAGCAGATCGCAGAGAAGATCGGCGTGTCGCCGGCTTTTGTGGCCGGCGTGGTGTCGTTCTACACGATGTACCACACCCAGCCGGTGGGCCGGCACGTGGTGGATGTCTGCACCACGGTTTCGTGCTGGCTGCGGGGCAGCGACGAGTTGGTGGGGCATCTTGAGTCAAGTCTAGGCATAAAGGTTGGGCAAACAACGCCAGATGGTCGCATCACGCTGCGGACAGTGGAGTGTCTGGGCTCGTGCGGCACGGCGCCGATGTGCCAGATCGGCGATGACTACCATGAAGACCTGACGTTTGCGAAGATCGACAAGATCCTGGACGGGATGACCTGATGGGCGCCCTCACCGAGAAAGTCCTGCTAAGACACACGTCTCATGATGACCAGACCGACTTGGACGCGGCGCTCGAGCGCGGCGCATACCAGGTGCTGGGCAAGGCCCTCAAGATGCAGCCCGACGCCCTCGTGGAGGAGGTCAAGAAGTCAGGCCTGCGGGGCCGGGGCGGGGCGGGTTTCCCCACAGGGCTGAAGTGGACCTTCATGCCCAAGGAGACGTCCAAGCCGAAGTACCTGGTGGTCAACGCCGACGAGTCGGAGCCGGGGACATTCAAGGACCGGCTGCTGATGGAGCGCGACCCGCACCTGTGCCTGGAGGGCTTTCTGATTTCGGCCTTCGCCATGAAGGCCAGCGTCATCTTTATCTACATCCGCGGCGAGTTCGTCCATCCCTGGAGGATGCTCGACGAGGCGATCACGCAGGCGCGGGCAAAGGGGTACATCGGCAAGAACGTGCTGGGCTCGGGCTGGGATGTGGACGTCATCCTGCACCGTGGCGCGGGGGCCTACATCTGCGGCGAGGAGACCGCCCTGATGGAAAGCCTCGAGGGCAAGCGCGGCTACCCACGGCTCAAGCCGCCGTTTCCCGCCAGCTACGGCGTCTACGGCAACCCCACCACCATCAACAACGTCGAGACACTGGCCATCGTGCCGTTCATCGTCGAGAGGGGCGCTGACTGGTTCCTGGGGATCGGCAAGGAAAAGAACGCCGGCCCGAAACTGTTCTGCATGTCGGGGCATCTCAAGCGCCCGGGCGTCTACGAGGCCGAGCTGGGGATCCCCCTCATGACGTTGATCAATGACCAGTGCGGGGGGATGCTGAATCCCGCGCGCAAGCTCAAGGCCGTCATCCCGGGAGGGTCGTCGGCGGCGGTCATGACGGCCGCCGAGTGCGCCGACCTGCCGATGGATTTCGACACATTGGCTGCCAAGGGGAGCATGCTCGGATCTGCCGGCGTCATGGTGATGGACGAGAGCGTCTGCATGGTGCGGGCCTGCGAGCGGGTGCTGAAGTTCTACGCCCACGAGTCGTGCGGCCAGTGCACGCCTTGCCGCATCGGCGCTGACTGGATCTACAGGATCGTGAGCCGCGTGGAGCACGGCGGCGGCACGACGGCCGATCTCGACACGCTGGTGTCGGTGTGCGACGGGATGGTCGGCAAGACGATCTGTGTCTTCGCCGACGCGGCCGCGCTGCCGGCCAAGTCGTTCGTGGCCAAGTTCAGGAATGAATTCCTGGATCACATCAGCATGAAGGGGTGCCCGACGAAGGGGATCCCGGCAGGCGCGAGGTAGAGCGGCGTGGCCGACACCATCAAGCTGACCATAGACGGCAAAGAAGTGGAAGTCCCCAAGGGGACCACCGTCCTGCAGGCGGCCGATCGCATGGGCCTCGATGTGCCGCGCTACTGCTACCACGACGGCCTGACGATCGCGGGCAACTGCCGCATCTGTCTGGTGGACATCGAGAAGATGCCCAAGCTGGTCACCTCGTGCACCACGCAGGCGGCCGAAGGGATGGTGGTGCGCACCAGCGGGGCCAAGGTGGAAGATGGCCGCAAGGCGGTGATGGAGTTCTTGCTGGCCAATCACCCGCTGGATTGCCCGATCTGCGATCAGGCGGGGGAGTGCCGGCTGCAGCAGTATTCCTTCGAGCACGGCCGCGGGGGCACACGCTTCGCCGAAGAGAAGATCAAAGGCTTCAAGGCCCAGTCGATCGGCCCGCACATCGAGCTGGACACCGAGCGCTGCATCGTCTGCACCCGCTGCGTGCGCTTTTGCGACGAGGTCACCAAGACCGGCGAGCTGGGGGTGTTCCAGCGCGGGGCGTACTCCTACATCGATGTCTTTCCGGGCACCGAGCTGGGCAATGCTTACTCAGGCAATACCGTGGACATCTGTCCCGTGGGGGCGCTGACCCTCAAGGAGTTCCGCTTCCGCAAGCGGGTCTGGGAGCTCAAGGATGTGCCGTCCACGTGCGGGGCCTGCGCGCGCGGCTGCAACGTCAACCTGGGGACGGCCGACGAGCAGATCTGGCGCATGACGCCGCGGCAGAACATGGACGTGAACAAGTGGTGGATGTGCGACGAGGGGCGCCTGTCGTACCAGCCCACCCACGAGCGGCCGCGGCTGCGCGAGGCGCTGGCGCGGTGGGATGGCCCGCCGATGGCCATGAGCTACCCCAAGGCGCTGGATTTCCTGGCGGGGAGGATCGCCGCCGCGGGGCCGGGCGGCGTCGGGGTGATCGCCTCCGGCTCGCTCACTCTGGAAGACTTCTACATGCTGCGGCGCTTTGCCTCCGAAGCGGCAAAGGGGGCGCGGGTCGTCGTGCCGGAGAACCGGCGCGGCGAGGACGACGCCATCCTGATCCGCGCCGACAAGAACGCCAACTCCGCCGGGGCCGCGCTGATGGGGATGCCGGTCGATGCCGGCGGGCACGCCCACGAGGCGCTCCTGCGCGACTCAGTGGCAGGGAAGGTGGATGTCCTGCTCGTACTGGGCGACGATCTGGTTTCCGAGGGGAGGGTGGCGCAGCTTGCGCCGGCGCGCGGCCGGCTGTTCATCTGCAAGATCGGGGCATTCGAAAGCCCGCTGACGGCGGCGGCCGGTCTCGCGCTGCCGGCTCCCGCGTATGGAGAGTTCGAAGGGACCTGGGTCAATTTCCAGGGACGAGCGCAGTGGGTGCGCCGCGGGATCACGCCGCGGCATGCGGCGCCGGAGACCTGGAGGCTACTGGCCGAGCTGATGGTGCGGGCCGGCATCGCCGCCCACTTCGCCTCTGCCGCCGAGGTCCTCTCGGAGGCGGGCCAGCGCGTCGAGGCGCTACATGGATTGACGGCACGCGCGCTCGGCACGCAGGGCGTCGAGCTCGCCACGGCGGGCGCGGGCAAGCCATGAGCGACTCCACGGGAGCCGGCCGCGAGGGGGCGCAGCCGCGTCAGGTCCGCTGCATCAGCAATGCGGGCTGCGAGGACTCCCTCAAGGTGGACGCCATCTACGCGTGCACCTTCGATCGCGATGCATTCAAGTTCGGCCTGCTGTCCGTCGTGGATGAAAACGGCGAGCTGAACAGCTACCCGGTTCAGATGTTCGAGTTCATCGAAGTTTCCAACGGTCCGGCCAGTTCATCCTCCGGGCGCACTGAGGTGAGATGACCGACCTTCTGCTGGGGCCCGGGCCGATCGGCGCTGTGGTCAAGGCGCTGGTGGTGCTCGGCGTGGTGATGGGGATCGTCGGGCCGATGGTCTGGGCGGAGCGACGCATCGCCGGCTGGATCCAGAACCGCCAGGGGCCCAACCGGGTCGGGCCGTTCGGGCTGCTCCAGCCGCTGGCCGACGGGATCAAGTTCATCTTCAAGGAGCCGATGGCTCCGGAAGGCGCCCACGTCCCGCTGTACGTGCTGGCGCCGGCGCTGTCGTTCACCGCGGCCCTGTCGACCTTCGCCGTCATTCCTTTTGCCGATCGCTTCGCCGCCTTCGGCCACGAGATATGGCCAATCGTGGCTGACCTGGACATAGGAATTCTGTGGGTCTTCGCGGTGGCCAGCCTGGGCGTCTACGCCATCGTGCTGGCGGGCTGGTCGTCCAACAACAAGTACGCGATGCTGGGGGGGCTGCGCTCCTCGGCGCAGATGATCTCCTACGAGCTGTCGCTCACCGTGTCGGTGGTGGGTGTCCTCATGGTGGCCGGCTCGCTGCGGCTCACCGACATCGTGACCAGCCAGGCCAACGGTCTCTGGAACGTCATCACGCAGCCGCTGGGCTTCCTGGTGTTTATTACTTCGGCCTTCGCCGAGACCAACCGCCTGCCTTTCGACCTGCCCGAGGCCGAGCCCGAGCTGGTGGCCGGCTATCACACCGAGTACTCGTCGATGAAGTTCCTCATGTTCTACATGGCCGAGTACGCCAACGTGGTGCTGTCGGCGTGCATGATCACGCTGCTGTTCTTCGGCGGCTGGCACCTGCCCTTCACCGCCAACCTGCTGGCGGGAGCGGCGCCGATCGTGGCCGGGCTGGTGGGGATCGGGATCTTCTTAGCGAAGGTCTTCTTCTTCCTGTTCGTCTACATCTGGGTGCGCTGGACGCTGCCGCGCTTCCGCTACGACCAGCTGATGTCTCTGGGCTGGAAGGGGATGCTGCCGCTGGCGGTGGCCAACCTGGTCTGGACCGCCGGCCTGATCCTCTGGAAGCTGGCGTGAGGCAGGCTCAATGACCCCGCGCGAGCTGTTCTTCTGGGCCGACGCCGTCGTCGCCGTGCTCACGGCAGGCATGGTGCTTCTGCACAGGAATGCCGTGGTCTGCGCGCTGTCGCTGGTGATGCACCTGTGCACGGTGGCGGTCTTCTTCGTGCTGCTGGACGCCACCTTCCTGGGCGTGGTGCAGGTGATCGTCTACGCGGGCGCCATCATGGTGCTTTTTCTCTTCGTGATCATGCTGCTGGATCCCAAAGGGGAAGGAGTCACCGGCCGGATGGGGAACATCCAGCTGTTCGTGACGCTGGGCGCCGCGCTGCTGCTGGTGGCGGGGATCCTGAGGATCCTGCCGGCCCTGGCGGTCACCAACGCGGGCGGCGGCGCGGCGGTGCCGGAGGGGTTCGGCGCCATCCGCGGCATCGGCGAAGCCCTCTTTTCCACCTACCTTCTCCCATTCGAGCTCGCCTCGGTGCTGCTCCTGGTAGCAATGATCGGAGCGCTGTTCATGGGCAAGAAGGAGATCGTGGAATGATCTCCTTCGGCGCGATCCTGCTGGTGTCGGGGATTCTGTTTGCGATGGGGGTGGTGGGCGTGCTGCTGCGCCGCAGCGCGCTGGTGATCCTCATGTCGATCGAGGTGATGCTCAATGCCGCCAACCTGGCCTTCGTGGGGGCGTCGCGCAGCGTGGGATCGATCGATGGCCAGATGTTCGCCTTCTTCGTGATGGCCGTCGCCGCGGCCGAGGCCGCCGTCGGGCTGGCCATCATTATCGCCCTGTTTCGCCAGCGGCACACAACCGACGTGGATCAGGTGAGCTTCCTGAAATGGTGATGCAATCGCTCTGGCTCATCCCGCTGCTGCCCGCCCTGGGGTTCGTGGCGCTGGGGCTGGCGGGGGCGCGCCTGCCGAAGAAGGCGGTCTCGATCATCGCCTGCGGCACGGTGCTGGCGTCGTTCGTTCTCTCCATCTTGTGCTTTTTCGAGCTGCAGGCCCTGCCACCGGAGCACCGCCATCATGTGGATCTGGTGGCGCAGTGGATAGGGCCCCTGGAGCTGGACTGGGCCTTCCTGCTGGATCCCCTCTCGTCTCTCATGCTGCTGATCGTCACCGGCGTGGGGTTCCTGATCCACGTCTATTCGATCGGCTACATGTGGGATGAGGCCGGCTACGCCCGCTACTTCTGCTACCTGAACCTGTTCATGGCGATGATGCTCGTGCTGGTGCTGGGCTCGTCGCTTCCGGTGCTGTTCGTGGGATGGGAGGGGGTGGGGCTGTGCTCCTACCTGCTGATCGGCTACTACTACAACAAGGTCGACTGCGCCGACGCGGGCCGCAAGGCGTTCATCGTGAACCGGATCGGCGATACGTCCTTCATCTTCGGAATGCTGCTGGCCTGGCAGGCGCTGGGCGGCACCTTCGACATCGCCACGATGCTGGCCTCGGCCCCGACGGTGGCGGCCGAATCGCCATGGATCGTCACGGCCATCGCGCTGCTGCTGTTTGGCGGGGCCTGCGGCAAGTCGGCCCAGATCCCTCTCTACATTTGGTTACCCGACGCCATGGCCGGCCCCACTCCGGTGTCGGCGCTCATCCACGCCGCCACCATGGTGACGGCCGGCGTCTACATGGTCTGCCGGATGGCGCCGCTGTACGTGCTGGCCCCTTACGCCATGCTCGTGGTGGCGATCGTGGGGGTGACCACGGCGCTGCTGGCCGGAGTGATCGGCCTGGCGCAAAACGACATCAAGAAGGTGCTGGCCTACTCCACCATCTCGCAGCTTGGCTACATGTTCGTGGCCGCCGGGGCGGGGGCCTTCGGCGCGGCGATGTTTCATGTCACGACCCACGCTTTCTTCAAGGCGCTGATGTTCCTGGCATCGGGCGCCGTCATCCACGCGCTGCATGGCGAGCAGGACATGCAGAAGATGGGAGGATTGCGCAGGCACCTGCCGCGCACCTTCCTGTGCTTTGCGGCGGGATGGGTGGCGATCACGGGCGTGCCGCTGACTTCGGGGTTCTTCTCCAAGGACGAGATCCTCTACAAGGCGTTCCTGAGCAACCCGGCCCTGTGGGCGCTGGGGGTCGCCGGCGCGGCGCTGACGGCGCTTTACATGACGCGCCTGATGGCGCTGACGTTTTTTTCTCCGTCGCGGATGTCGCACGACACCGAGCACCACATCCACGAAGTGCCCCCGAGCATGCTGTGGCCGCTGGTGATCCTGGCCGTGCTGTCGCTTACCGGCGGCCTCATCGGCATGCCGGCGTCGTGGTTTGGCCACTCACCCTTTGAGAGCTGGCTGGCGCCGGTGTTCGAAGGGCCCGAGTCGGTCGCGGCGGTGGCTGATCACGGCGAGCACGGCCCCGAGATGCTGCTGATGGCGATCTCGTCGCTGGTGGCGATCGCCGGGATCGGCCTGGGGTGGTTCTTCTGGGTGACGCGGCCCGATCTGCCCCGCGCGATCGCGCAGCGCGCCGGCCCGGTGTACGAGCTGGTCAGAGACAAGTTCTACGTGGACGAGCTCTATGAGCTGATCATCCTCAGGCCGTTCTATTTCACCGCCCGCATGAAGGCGCGCTTCGACGAGACGGTGGTGGACGGAGCCGTGAACATGGTGGGCGGCGCCATGGAGGTCACCGGCAACGTCCTCAAGCTGTTCCACAACGGCTTCGTGCGCAACTACGCCCTGATCTACCTGATGGGAGCCACGGCGATCTTCTGGTACCTGCTCTCCTGAGGCGATGACGATGCCTGCCTTCGCGCTGCCCGACATCGAATGGGGCCTGGCCGCCCCGTGGCTGGGAGTGACGCTGGGCGCCCTGGTGGTCACCTTGATGGCCGTGGGGCCACGCGAGCTGCGACGCTACACCGGCTATGTCGCGCTGGCGGCGCTGATTCAGCCGGCGATGACCACGCTGAACCTTGCCTGGCAGGCGGAGCGTCCCATCGACACCTTCGGCGGCATGCTGGTGATGGATCACTTCGCGGTCTGCTTCCATCTGATCTTCCTGCTTACGGCCTTCCTCGCCATCCTCCTGTCGCTCTCGGGCATGAACGACGAAGGGCGCGAGCACGGCGAGTACTACGCGCTGCTGCTGTACGCCGTCTCGGGGATGATGCTGATGGCGGCGTCATCTCACCTGCTGGTGCTCTTTCTCGGCCTGGAGATCCTGTCGCTGCCGCTCTACGTCATGGTGGGGTTTTCGAAGCGGCACGAGCGGACGCTGGAAGCCTCGGTGAAGTATTTCCTGCTGGGGGCCTTCTCCACCGGCTTTACCATTTATGGAATGGCGCTCATGTACGCGGCCACGGGGACGCTGGAGCTTTCCGAGATGGTGGTGAGCACGGCGCGGGGCGGCTCGGGGGCGTTCCTGTTGCTTGCCGGCTTCGGCCTGGCCACGGTGGGGTTCCTGTTCAAGATCGCGGCCTTTCCCTTCCAGTACTGGCTGCCCGATGTCTACCAGGGGGCGCCCACGCCGGTGACCGCCTTCATGATCGCCGGCACCAAGGCGGCCGCCTTCGCCTCGATCCTGCGCATCCTGACGGCCACGCTCTTCTGGGAAGGGGACTTCACCGCGCAGTGGGTGAGGCTGCTGGCGGTGGTGGCGGCCCTCACCATGACGGCCGGCAACGTCGTGGCGCTGGTGCAGAACAACATCAAGCGGATGCTGGCCTACTCGAGCATCGCGCACGCGGGGTATCTGCTCATCGCCGTGGTGAGCCGCTCGGAGGCGGGGCTTTCCTCCATCATCTTCTATCTGGCCGCCTACACCTTCATGAACGTGGGCGCCTTCGGCGTCGTCATTGCCCTGGACCGCGCGCGCGGCGGCTCCGGTGAGGGGGACTTCATCGCCGCGTTTTCGGGGCTGGGCAGCCGCCACCCGTGGCTGGCCGCCGCGATGACCATCTTCATGCTGTCGCTGACGGGGATTCCGCTCACCGGGGGCTTCCTGGGCAAGTTCTACATCTTCAAGGCCGCGGTGGATGCCGATCTCTACGGGCTGGCCGTGGTGGGGATGCTCAACTCGGTGGTGGCGGCGGCCTACTACCTCAACATCGTGGTGACGATGTACATGAAGGAGCCGGTGGTCGAGCCGCCGGCCGTCCGGACGCCGGCGAGTCTCGGGCTCGGGATCGCCCTGTCGGCCGCCGGAGTGATCTGGCTGGGGTTGTTTCCCACGGCCCTCCTGGAAATCGCCGCCGGCCTGCTATAATCCGGCGGTTCCGGCCGGACCAAATGACGATGCCCCTCAACGAACTCCTCCGCGAAGACCTCGTCTTTCTGGACATGCATCCGAAAGACATGCCGGAGTGCCTCGAGCTGATGGCGCAGGCCACCGAAGCCGCCGGCGCCATCCCGGATGCCAGGGAAGCGGCCGAGCGGCTGCTGGATCGCGAGCGCACCATGTCCACCGGCATGGGAAGCGGCGTGGCGGTGCCGCACGCCAAGACCACCTCGTGCCGCACCACGGTGGTGGCGCTCGGGGTGGTCCCCGACGGGGTGGACTTCAAGTCGATCGACGGCCGGCCGGTGCATGTCGTCTTCATGCTGCTGGGCCCGCCCGACTCCACCCGCCAGCACGTGGACCTGCTGGCCCGCATCGCCTACCTGGTGAAGGCCCCCGGGGTGCTCGAGGCCCTGCGCGGCGCCACCGACAAGAATGCCGTCCTCGAGATCCTGCGGTCCAACCGCGAGCTACGGCATAGTTGATAAGTGCCGGCTGACGAAACCGCCGGGCTGACGGATCCCCCGTCATTTCAAGGTGATACGCATCCGTCACCTTCACCGCGCCCCTTGGCCTGACGGGCTAACCACCCGGCCCCCCGGCCGTCAAAGGAGAGTGGATGGAGCCGAATGACGGGGATGCGGTCAGGCGGGCGGTTGCAGGAGACACCGACGCCTACAGGGCGCTGGTTGAGCGCCACAGCCGCCCCCTTTTCAGACTGGCGTATCGCATGACCGGAAACGAACAGGACGCCGAAGACGTGGTGCAGGAAAGCTTCCTGCGAGCCTGGCGGCGGCTCGATGAGTTCGAGTCGCGCGCCACCTTCGGGACCTGGATCTACAGGATCGCCGCCAACTGCGCCCTGGATACGCTCAGGGCGCGGCAGCGGCAGGGTGAACGGCAGGAGGAAAGCGGCTTGGCCGGAGCCGACTTCCTCCTGTCCGTTCCTTCCGCCGACCCGCAGCCGGATCGCATCGCCCAGAGCGCGCAGACCGCGCGCCGCATGAACGAAGCAATGGCCGGGCTGAGCGACACGGAGCGGGCGGCGTTCGTGATGCGCCACTTCGAGGAGCGCTCCATCGAAGAGATTGGTAGAACGCTTGGCGTGAAGGAAAACGCCGCCAAGCAGAGCATCTTCCGCGCCGTGCGCAAGCTGCGCCGCGCGCTGGAGCCGCTCGCCAGCACGACGAGGTGACCATGTCGAAACATCTGACTGAAGACGAGATGATCCTGCTGCACTACAAAGAGATGAAAGACAGCGCGTCGGCCCGCCGGCATCTGGATTCCTGCGACGAGTGCCGCGCGGGTCTGGAGGCGCTCGCTTCGGACCTGGCGCCGCTCGGCCAGCTCGAAGTCCCGCAGCGGGGCGCCCAGTACGGCGCGCAGGTCTGGGAGCGGATCGCGCCGCGGCTGGAAGCACGGCCGGCGCGGACCACCTCGCGCCTGGACAGCATCGTTGTACGCCACCGCGCCGTGTGGGCCATCGCGGCGGCGATGATTCTCATGCTGGCCGCCGGCTTCCTTGCCGGCCGGCTGCTGCCGCGGCCGACGGTTGTGGATCCGGCCAACGTGGCGCAGGCCGCCCCTGGCGATGGCCGCGAGCGGATCCTGCGCGCGGCGGTTGACGAGCATCTCCAGCGATCCCAGAGGATGCTGGTGGACCTGGCCAACGCGGGCGGCACCAACGTGCCCCTCGATGTCACCCGCTCGCAGGAGCGCGCCGAGGAGCTGCTGTCGGACAACCGTCTCTACCGGCAGACGGCGGCGCAGCGGGGCGACGCGGCGGCGGCCCAGGTCCTCGACGATCTCGAGCGCTCCCTTCTGGAGATCGCGCGTGGGCCGGCCAAGCTCTCCGCCGCGCAGCTCGCCGAGCTGCAGCAGCGGCTCGAGCGCCAGGGAGTCATCCTCAAGATCCGGCTGTACGGCTCCGGCCAGAAGCAACACGAACGGGCAGCGACCAGGGAGCCGGCCGACCAGCAGATCTGATGGCTGGACACGTGAAGATCTCAACGAGGGAGAGTGAATGAACAGCATGTACAGAAGGAAGAGCTGGACGGCCTTCATCCTGTGCGCCGCCATGGCGTGGGTCCCGGTCGCGGGAATGCCTAAGCGCGACTACGAGGACGCCAAGGAGAGCAAGGAGTACGCCAGGGAAAGCAAGGAGTACGCGAAAGAGAGCAAGGAGTACGCCAAGGAGAACAAAGAGTACGCGAAAGAGAGCAAGGAGAGGGACGAGGCGTACGAGGAAGCCGTCGAGGATGGTGTCCGCGAAGCAACGCAGGATGCCTATGACAAAGGCAAGGAAGCGATCGAGGAAGAAGAGTGGCAGGACGCCGTCAGGTACTTCAACAAAGTGATCATGGCCAAGTCCGAGCTGGCCGACGGCGCGCTCTACTGGAAGTCGTACGCGCTGTCGCGGATGGGCAACATGGCTGACGCGCTCAAGGGGCTCGATGAGCTGCCGAAGGTGTACGCCTCCAGCCGCTGGGTGAAGGACGCCAAGGCGCTGGCCATCGAGCTGCGCCAGAGCGGCGGGCGCCCCGTCGCACCGGAGCGCGTGGACGACGAAGAGCTCAAGCTGATAGCGCTCAACAGCCTGATGAGCGTCGATCCCGACAAGGCCCTGCCGATGCTGCAGAAGGTTCTCAACGGGACCGGCTCGCCGCGGCTCAAGGAGCAGGCGCTGTTCGTGCTCATGCAGGACGACTCGCCCCAGGCGCGCCAGATCGCCATGTCGATTGCCCGCGGCCAGTCCAACCCGGACCTGCAGCGCAAAGCGCTCGAGTATCTGGGCATGGAAGGAGACGCGCAGACCGCCCCGCTCCTGCGGGATGTCTACGCCTCGACGACCGACACTTCCATCAAGCGCAGCATCCTGCAGGGGTACATGGCCTCCGATGACACCCAGGGGCTGCTGCACGTGCTGAGCGTCGAGAAGGACCCCGAGCTGCGCCGCCACGCCATCGACATGCTGGGAGCGCAGGGAGCCTCCGACGAGCTGGCGCGCCTCTACCGTACCGAGCCGGATGCGCGCACCAGGCAGCAGATCCTCCAGTCGCTGGGCGTGGCGGGAGACGCCGACCAGCTCGCCTCGGTCCTGCGCGTCGAGAAGGAGCCCCGGCTGCGGCGCGCCGCCGTGCAGGCCCTCGGCATCATCGACGAGCATGAGGCCGGGCCGCTGCTCGAGCAGATCTACGCCGCAGAGACCGATCGCGAAGTGCGCGCCGAGGTGCTGCAGTCCTTCATGGTCCAGGACAACGCCCGGGCCCTGATCAACATCGCGCGCAAGGAGAAGGACCCCGGGCTGAAGAAGAAGGCAGTGGAGATGCTGTCCCACATGGATGACCCCGCGGCGATTGAGTTTCTGATGGAGATACTGGAGCAATGAGACTCGATATCAGGAAGCTGCTGGTCATTTCGGCAATGGCGGTGGTGGGGGCGGCCGCAACCCCTCTCACGCGCAATGCGAAGCTGACGACGATGGATGCGGGCGGCGATCTGGACCGGCAGGTGCGCAAGGTGGTCGCGACACCGGCCACGCCACACTGGATGGGATGGGTCGTTCCGGCCGTGGAAGGGTCGGGCACCTCCTGCTGCTTTTCGGACCTGGGCGACCTCGGGAACGACAATGGATGCTGCTGGGGCTGCAAGCTGGAGGGCGGCAATTCCGTCATCATCAGCTCGGGCGATGTAGTCCAGTCGCGTGACGGAAAGATCATCAATCTGGAAGGATCGGGTGGCTACTCGATCCTGCTGCGCGCCGCGTCGGGGAAGATCAACAGGATCAGGGCCTTCTCGGAGGGCTGCGCGCTGGATGCCGGCGGGCTCGGCTTGACCTGGCTCGAGAACGTCGCCCAGGCCGACAGTCTCCGCCTGCTCGAGAAGCTGGCGCTTGATCCCGACGCCGTGGATGACGATGGCGACCGGCTGGGCGAGTCGGCCGTGATGGCCATCGCCATGCACGCTGATCCGCAGGCCGACCCGATCCTGGCCCGCCTGGCGGGCCCCGGCCATGACGAGGACATGCGCGAGCAGGCGATCTTCTGGATGGGCGACGCCCGTGGGCGGGCCGGCTACGAGACGTTGCGACGGATCGTCAAGGACGACCCGGATGAAGAGTTCCGCGAGAAAGCGGTCTTTGCCCTCACCCAGAGCGAGCTCCCCGAGGCGAGCGACTTCGTGATGTCGATTGCCCGCGGGCAGGCCATCCCGGACCTGCAGGGCAAGGCGATCGAGGTTCTGGGATTGGAAGAGAACGCGCGGACTGCCTCGCTGCTGCGGGAGGTCTACACCTCGACGACCGACCGCCCCATCAAGCGCAGCATCATGCAGGCATACATGACCTCCGATGACACCGCGGGGCTGGTGCACGTGCTGAGCACCGAGAAGGACCCCGAGCTGCGCCGCGATGCCATCGAGCTGCTGGGGGCGCAGGAGGCCACCGACGATCTGGTTCGCCTCTACCGCAGTGAGTCCGATGCCCGGAACAGAGAGCAGATCCTGCGGGCGCTCGGCGTGGCGGAGGGCGCAGACGAGCTCGCCGCAGTCGTGCGCGCCGAGACGGACCCCCGGCTGCGGCGCGCCGCCATTCAGAGCCTCGGCATCATCGACGGACATCAGTCCGGGTCGCTGCTGGAGCACATCTATGCCACGGAGACCGATCGCGAGGTGCGCAGCGAAGTGCTGCAGTCCTTCATGGTCCAGGACAACTCGCGGGCGCTCATCGCCATTGCGCGCAGGGAGAAGGACCCCGGACTGAAGAGAAAAGCGGTGGAGATGCTGTCCCACATGGAAGACACGGCTGCGCTGGAGTTTCTGGGGGAGATACTGGAGCAATGAGACTCGATATCAGAAAGCTTCTGGTGATCTCGATCATGGCGGTGGTGGGGGCGGCCGCAACCCCTCTCACGCGCAATGCAAAGCTGACGACGCTGGATGCCGGCGGGGATCTGGACCGGCAGGTGCGCAGGGTTGTCGCCACACCGGACACGCCACACTGGATGGGATGGGTCGTTCCGGCCGTGGAGGGTTCGGGAGACTCCTGCTGCTACGAGAACCTCGACTTCAATAGAAACCGCGGATGCTGCCGGGGCTGCAAGCTGGAGGGCAAGAATTCGACTTTTGTCGGCACGCACTCCGAGGACAAGTCGCATAGCGGAGAGCCCATCAAGCTGGAGGGATCGCGGGCCATCTCGGTCCTGCTGCGCGCCTCCGCGGGGAGGATCAACCGGGTCCAGGCATTCTCGCAAGACTGCGAGATGGATGCCGGCGGGCTCGGCTTCACCTGGCTCGAAAACGTCGCCCAATCGGAGAGCCTCCGGCTGCTCGAGAAGCTGGCGCTTGATCCCGACGCCGTGGATGACGATGGCGACCGGCTGGGCGAGTCGGCCGTGATGGCCATCGCCATGCACGCTGATCCGCAGGCCGACCCGATCCTGGCGCGCCTGGCGGGTCCCGGCCATGACGAGGACGTGCGCGAGCAGGCGATCTTCTGGATGGGCGACGCCCGCGGCCGCGCCGGCTATGAGACGCTGCGGCGGATCGTGAAGGACGACCCGGACGAAGACATTCGAGACAAGGCCGTCTTTGCCCTGTCCCAGAGCAGCGTCCCGGAGGCGATCGACCTCATTATTAATGTGGCTCACACAGACCGCAGCTCGGATGTCCGCAGCCAGGCCCTTTTCTGGCTGTCGCAGGAGGCGGGCGAGCGGGCGGCCGCCAGCATCACCGAGGCGGTGGAGAAGGATCCCGAGACCGACGTGAAGAAGAAGGCGGTCTTTGCGCTGTCGCAGCTGCCGCCCGAGCAGGGGCTGCCGTTGCTGATGAAGCTGGCGAGCACGCACAAGAACCTGGCCGTCCGCAAGGAAGCCATCTTCTGGCTGGGTCAGTCCGAAGATCCCCGCGCGCTGGATTTCATTGAGGAGATCCTGACTCGGTAGATCGTCTGCCTCTTCGCGCATGTGCTGGTCGGCAGCTTCAGGACGGTGTGTTTTGCGGCGTCGGCCGCGGGGCTTGTCGGCCCATCGTGATATCCCGATGTTCTCCCAGCAGCGATGCAAACCGTTCGAAGAGTGTTGTTGATGGCGCGGATGTGGTTGCGAAAGGCGAACGATAGGTTGTAAGGTTCTTTGCGTGAACGCAAAGCAGAAAGCCATGGCGAGGCGTGGAGAGAGGATCTACCGCGAGCGCTACAAGGCGGCTTACGAGAAAACCCACCCAGGGATGTTCGTAGCCATTGACGTGCGCGACGGGAAGGCGTTTCTCAGCGGCACCCCTGAGAATGCGATTCTGACGGCCAGAGCCAGCATTCCTTCGGGGAGCTTTCATCTCATTCGGATTGGTGCCCCTGGAGTTTTCAGAGTCGCGTATTCGAGACGTGCGACGTAGGAAGTGGCTACCGGACATTTCGAGGAGTTTGACCCGCTCATCGAGATTCAGCTCACCGGCGCAAGCGATCATCCGGCAAGGAGCCTTGTCTGCCTGGTTGATACCGGATCTACCGGTTTCCTCTCCGTTCCTGAAGCGAGCGCCGAGCGCCTCGGGCTGGTTCCCCAGGACACGCTGAACATCGAGTATGCAGACGGCTCCACAGCCAACAGATCGATGTGCCTGGGTATCGCCAGCATCAATGGTACCCAGGGCCAGGGGGTGGCCGCTCTGGAGCCGTCGCTCAAGCATCCGCTCCTGGGGATCCGCTTTCTGCAGGTACTGGGGCTCAAACTTCTGATCGATCAGCGCAACGGCATCGTGGAGCTTTCGCCGTCCCCGGAGCAGTCCACCGTGTACTGACGGATCGGTGCTTGATCATCGAATCCCTTTCGTTCCAGACTGGATCCGGCACGAAGAGGAGACGCGATGATCGCCATCAGCCTTGCCGCCGCCGTCCTGGCTTCGGCGCCCACCGTCACCAGCGGGATGATCCAGGTCAAGCAGCCCGCTCTCTACTACGAAGAGCAGGGGCAAGGCGCGCCCGTGGTGCTGATCCATGGCGGCAATCTGGACTGCCGCATGTGGGACGACCAGTTCGAGCTGTTCGCGAAGGAGTTTCGCGTCGTCCGCTACGACGTGCGCGGCTACGGGCGATCCGAAGTTCCGCAGAAACCGTACTCGGATGCCCTCGATCTGCTGGCGGTGTTGGATCAGCTGGGCATCGCGAAGGCTCATCTTGTCGGGCTGTCGCTGGGCGGGCGGATCTCGATCGATTTCGCGGTGCAGTACCCGGATCGGGTGGCCTCTCTCGTCCTGGCGGGACCGGGGCTGGGCGGTTTCCAGGGGCCTCCGGATGACGCGGCAGGCAACACCTTCTGGGACAGAGTGGAGGCGGCGCAGAAGAATCCGCTCGATGCGGTGGAGATGTGGCTCAGAGATCCGCTCATGGTCCCCGGCATGGAGAATCCAGCGCTGGCGCCGCGCCTGCGCCAGCTTTCGTTGGACAACAAGCACATCTGGCTGGAAAACCCGATCTTGAACATGCCACCCACTCCGCGCGCCAACGCGCGGCTGGATGTCCTCAAGATGCCCACGCTGCTGGTGCTGGGAGACCGCGACACACCGGTCATCAAGGCCACGGTGGCCCGGCTGGAATCGGCCGTGGCCGTTGCGCGCACGGTGCACATTCCCGGCGCCGGGCACATGGTGAACATGGAAAAGCCCGAGCAGTTCAACCGCGCGGTGCTGGAGTTCCTGCGACAACAGGCACGGTGAGCGGGCGGGGAGCCAGCCAGAGCAGCTCGTCGATCATGAAGGTGCCCGCGGCCACCAGGATGAACGGGGCCGCATAGGCGGGGGCGCCGCCGCCGGGCCAGGACAGAGCCTCCAGCATCATGGGTATCGCCAGGACCGACAGCGGGATGACTCGCGCCAATCCCACGCGCGAGCCCGCGAAGCGCCAGGCCAGCGCGCGCACCACGATGAAGATGGCCGCGATGGTCCAGATGGCGGCGGATCGCGGATCGGCTTCGGGCAGCGGCAGCATGGCGCCGGCCACGAAGATCATGGCGAGCGTCATGGGGCGCTGATGCTCGCCCAGCAGTGTGAAGACCAGATCGCGCCGGCGCAGGTCGTTGGCCAGGATGGCGCCGGCGACAAACAGCACGCACAGAGGCGAGGTGCCCAGCAGCCCCGCCAGTCCCCAGCCCACAAGCGGCAGCGCCAGCAGCAGCGCCAGGGTCTGCGCCCGCCCCTGGGCCAGCCGCAGCGGCTGCGCGTAGACCACCCCCAGCGCGCCGCCGGCCAGCAGGGTCATTACCACATGCCGTCCGGCGTGCCATGTGAGCGGGGATCCGGCCGAGATGGCAGAAGCCTGCAGCCCCCAGGCCACTGACAACCCCAGCAGCGCGGCGCCCAGCGCCAGTGAGGCGAGTGCGGGTGCCTGGCGCGCCCGTGGATCGGGGTGCACCGCGCGCGCCAGCGCGTCGCGCGCCGCGTCCGCGTCGGCGGCGAGCGCGGCGCAGCCCAGCAGCACCGCGGAGGGAAGCGCGGCCAGCATCACCGGGGACGCGTCGCCGAGCGTCGCGGTGCCCCCGATCGCGAGCAGCACGTGTCCCACGCGGGCGCGCCGCAGACTGGCGAGATCCCAGGACTCGGCGGCCATCAACGCCAGCCAGCCGGCGCTCAGTGCCAGGATCGGAGCCAGCGTATCCAGAAGCGATGGCGTGACCAGGCCGGCGCCGTGAGGCCCCAGGATCGCTCCGGCCACCATCGCCAGCGACAGGATCGGCCGGCGCGCCGAAAGCCATGGGGCGCTGACGAGCAGCAGCGCCGCGAGCGCGATCACCAGCCCGATCGGAAACAGCTCCAACATGTCACCTCGTCATCTCATGCGCGCGCGCCATGCATCCGGATCGTCGCCCGCCGCAGTGTCTCCGGATCCGGCCAGCCACCAGCGCGAGCCGGCCAGCCCGGCGATCTGGCTCAGCAGCACGCTCGCCGCCAGCACGCCTGAGGGTGCCGCACCCATCGGCAGCAGCGCGATCCCTTCGCGTGCTCCGGGAGCGGACACATGAAGGAAGCTGGCCGCGGCGAGAGCGGCCGTCCGCGACGCCAGGATCGCCAGCGCGGCAGGCAGGCCGATCTTCAGCACAGCAGGCGAAGCCGCCGCGCCCCATAGAGCGAAGAGCAGGATCGCACCGGGCGCCGCCGCGTCGCGCAGCGCCTCGCGCAGCGCCTCGCGCCGGGCCGACAGCGCCCCGCAGACAAAGCCCGCCACGATGGCAGCCAGACAGGCGACAGCCCAGGGCTGGATCGCGTCCCACGCCGCCGCGGTCACCAGCAGCACACCGGCGCCCGCGCAGGCCAGGATCGAGCCGCGCGTTTCGAGCCGCGACAGCGGGATGAGCAGCACGAGTCCGGCGGCAACGCCTCCGCCAAGCGCCCAGAGTCCGGCCATCACGGGAGTCCAGCTGGACGAGATCAGGTAGCCGCACGCAAACGACATGACCAGGCTGGCCGCCGACAGGGCGAAGAGACGCTGCGTCGCCGCGCCGCGCGCCCGCATCTCGAACGCCACGGCGGCTGCCGCCGCCGGCGAGCCGGCCACCGCCGCCGCGCCCAGTGCGATCGCCAGCGCCCGGCCCATCCCCAGCGCGAAGCCGGCCGCGCCGACCAGCACGATGATCAGCAGCGCCTGCGTCAGCGCCAGTCCCAGGATCCGCGAGCCCTGCTCCCGCAGCAGCCTCAGCTCGAGACAGCAGCCCAGGGCAAAGCAGACGAAGACCGCCGTCGCCAGCGCCATCAGATCTGCGGCAGGAGAAGGCGCGAAGGCCGGATCCCACCATCCGGCCGCCATCCGCAGCGCCAGCCCGCCAAGCAGCGCCCCGGCCGACCCGGGCAGCCGCAGGAGGCGGCAGGCCATCGCGCCGAGGCACCCGGCCAGCCCCACCAATCCGAGCCACAGGACCGGCTGGATCGTCATGGCGGTGACTCTACCACCCGCCGCAGGATCCCGGCGCGGAACCCGCCGTTTTCCCAGGTCCGTTGACGCAGCGGGGTCGCCGGCCCCGGGACGCGCGCCCCGGTCGGGCGCGAGCCAGATCAGTTTCGTGGCCTACTGCTTCTTTGGCGGCCTGATCGGCCTGGGAGAGAACCCCCCGCCGCAGTTGGGGCAGACCCCGTGGAGCACTCCTTCCACGCAGGCGGTGCAGAAGGTGCATTCATAGGAGCAGATGTGCGCCTCACGCGAGTTGTGAGGCAGGCTCTTGCTGCACTTCTCGCAGCTGGCCCTCATCTCGAGCATCGCTGACTCCTCACAGCTCCGGCGCGATCGCCGCGGCGGCCTGCTCGGAGGTGCGCACCGGGATGATCTCGAACGACACGAGGTCCTCCCACCTGGCCGTCCATGTCCTGAGCGCCGCTTCGTCGGCGGCCTCCATGACCTGGAAGCACCGCCCGAAGTCCATGTCGACCCAGCTGGCGACGAAGCGCACGCCGTCCGGCGCCATCCGTCCCCGATCGCGGAAGCGGCGGTAGACCTCCACGGCCGTCCCAGGCACGAACCTCTCGATCACCATGAACAGCATCACTCAGCTCGAGTAGGCCTTCTTCAGCTGCGCGATATCGAGCTTCTTCATCGCAAGCAGCGCTTTCATGACTCTCTGGTTCCTTACCTTGTCGGGATCCGACAGCATCTCGGCCAGCACGTCGGGAACAACCTGCCATGAGACTCCGAATCGATCCTTGAGCCAGCCGCACTGCTGGGCATTCTCGTCGCCGCCCTGGGAGAGCTTCTCCCAGAAGCGGTCCAGCTCCTCCTGCGTGCGGCAGCCGACCTGGAACGAGATGGCCTCGCTGAACTTGAACACCGGGCCGCCGTTGAGGGCGGTGAAGGTCTGGCCGTCGAGCACGAACTCGACGGTCATGACTGTGCCGGGCGGTTTCCCGTGGAATTCGCGCCCTTCCTCGCCGTATCTGGAGATGGCGCCGATCTTCGAGTTGTCGAAGATGGACGTGTAAAACTTCGCGGCCTCCTCCGCCTGCCCGTCAAACCACAGACATGGCGTGATGCGCTGAACCTTCGGCATGGCATGCCTCCTTCTCAGAGTTCACCCGAGCGATCCCAGACGCAGCGTCCAGGGCGTGACCAGGGTGGTCTGCAGCAGACCATTGATCGTCCAGGGATCGGCCGCAAGGCGGGCGTGCACTTCACTGGACGAGCCGGCCCTGACGACAAGCAGCGCCTGGGAGGTCTCTTCGAGCGGACCCGCCAGGAGCACGAAGCCCTCGTTTGCGAGCGCGTCCATGAACGTCGCATGGCCCGCCCAGTCGGCCTGGCCCTCAATTGGCCGGGTGCTCTGCCAGGAGGGACCCCGCGTCCTGATGACCACCAAGAGCTGCTTCGTCATGAGCTCCACCTGTATCGATCACAACTTCCGAGCCAGCCAGCGCATGATGTTCAGCACGAGCTGCTGGTTGTCGTTGTCGCCTGTGTTGAGGCCGAACGGCACGCGCCCGCTCACCTGCGCCGTCATCATGGCCGCTTCACCCAGCACGACGACGCGCCCGCGGCCCGGCTCGAAGGCCACGCCCTGTGCCGGGCCTGCCGGCTGCTCGGTGAACCTGTCGTCCGCATCCGGCACCGACTCCACGGCGCCTTCCGGCAGGCGCAGCAGCACCGTGGCGCCGGGCGGCCCGTCGAGCGACTGGCCGGTAAAGGTCGCCACGCGCGACACGATGGTTCCTGGCCCATCGCCCGTGATGATCGGGTGCTGGCCGAGCCGGCCGTTCTCCGCCGAGAACATCATGGGATCGGAGCGCTCGCCTGGAATCTCCACGAAGCCGTTGTGCATCGTGACCCCGAGTGACTTGCCAAGGGCGAAGGCCGCCTCACCAGACGGCGCATGGTCGGCGATCAGCAGCAGCGAGCCGCCCTGCTCCACCCACTCACGAAGGGCCTGGACTTCCGGCTCGGTGAAGGCGGGGTCGCCGCGCCGCAGCCTGGTGGGGATCGGCAGATTGATGCCGAACATCTGCGGCTTGGGCGCGCCCGAGGCGTTGACAATCACCAGAATCCGCACGTCGGCGAGCGATTCCGGCGCGAATGTGAAGTTTGCCCGCTCCAGGGAGTAGCCATCGGCACGCAACAGCCGGGCGAAGGGCCAGTAGCGGCCGCTGAAGCCGGCTTTGGAAGCATTATTGTGGCCTTCGTCGAACACAACGCGCGGATGCTCGGTCGTGAACGATGGCTGCGCGATGACCGGCTTCCAGCCGTAGTCGGCACGCTGGGCATAGAAGAACGCCGCCCCCATGAAGAACATGAGAAGCAGCAATGCTCCCCCGACGATGATGCGCGCGAGTATCAGGATGACTTTTCTCATGCAAGGTGCCTACGAGTGTGGAGGATGAAGGTTACCGATTCCGGTCTTCTACTGCCATCAGCCCAAGTCACCCGGCCGGTCCCGGCCGCAGTGATAAAATCACGCCCCGATCCGGAGAACCCCAGGAATGAGTCTCACCAAAGGAACGCGACTGGGCCCGTACGAGATCCTCGCCCCGATAGGCGCGGGCGGCATGGGCGAGATCTACCGGGCGCGCGACGAGCGGCTGCGGCGCGACGTGGCGATCAAGGTGCTCCCCGGCAGGTTCTCGGCCGACCCGGAGCGCCTCCGGAGGCTGGAACAGGAGGCGCAGGCGGCCGGGACGCTCAACCACCCCGGCATCCTGACCATCTATGACATCGGGACACACGAGGGAATCACCTATATTGTCTCGGAGCTGCTGGAGGGAACCACGCTCCGGTCGCTGCTCGAGAAAGGGGCGATCCCGCACCGGATCGCCGTCAGCCAGGCGCTGCAGATCGCCCACGGGCTGGACGCGGCGCACTCCCGCGGAATCGTCCACCGCGACCTGAAGCCCGAGAACATCTTCATCACGAAGGACGGCCGCGTGAAGATCCTGGACTTCGGGCTGGCCAAGCTGTCGGAGCCCGCCGGCCCGGCGGATGCGCGCACGAACCTGCCCACGCTGCATCCCGGCACCGAGCCAGGCGTCGTGATGGGCACGCTCGGATACATGTCGCCCGAGCAGCTCCGCGGGCAGCCCACGGACGGCCGTTCCGACATCTTCACCTTTGGCGCCATCCTCTTCGAGATGCTCACGGGCACCCATGCGTTCAGGCGCGAAACGACCGCCGACACCATCACGGCGATCCTCACGAAGGACCCGCCCAACCCGACGCAGGCATCCGGCTCGGCGCCGCCGGCGCTGGACCGGATCGTGCGGCACTGCATGGAAAAGGATCCGGCGCGGCGCTTCCAGTCGGCGCACGACCTGGCGTTCGACCTGGAGACGATCTCGGGCGGCCACGCGGCCGCGGCGTCGCACGGCGCGGCGGCACAGGAGCCGCTCCGGCGAACAGGGCGGCGCGCCATGCCCTGGATCGTGGGTGCGGCGGGGGTGGTCGCCGCGATCGTGCTCGCAGTCTGGATGGCATCTCCGCGCGGCAGCGCCATCGATTCCATCGCCGTGCTTCCCTTCGCCAACGCCAGCCAGGATCCGGAAATGGAGTACCTCAGCGACGGCATCACGGAGAGTCTCATCAACAGTCTGTCGCAGCTTCCCGCCCTCAGGGTGATGTCGCGCAACTCGGTGTTTCACTACAAGCGGCGCGAGACGGATGCCCGGGAGGTCGGCCGCCAGCTGAATGTGCGGGCGGTCCTCACGGGCCGCGTCATGGAGCGGGGCGACACGCTTTCCATCAGTGCGGAGCTGGTGGACGTGCGCGACAACAGCCATTTGTGGGGCGGCCAGTACAGCGGCAGAACGCAGGAGCTCCTGTTGGTGCAGGAAAAGATCGCCCGCCAGATATCGGACAACCTCCGCGGACGGCTCACCGGGGAGGAAAGAACGATCCTGGCCAAGCGTCCCACCGAGAACACCGAGGCCTATCAGCTCTATCTTAAGGGGCGATACTTCTGGAATCAGCGCGGCTCGGGGCTGGTGAAGGCCGCCGAGTACTTCGAGCGGGCTCTCGCCGCGGATCCCGACTACGCGCACGCGCACGCGGGACTGGCCGATTCGTACAGCCTGCTGGGCTTCTACGGGTTCACTGATCCCCGCGAGGTCTACCCGAAGGCGACCGCAGCCGCCACCCGAGCCCTCGAGCTGGACGGCTCACTGGGTGAAGCCCATGCCTCCCTGGGGTATATCCATTTCACCTACGACTGGGACATGCAGGCAGCCGAGCGCGAGTTCCGGCGCGCCATGGAGCTGACTCCCAACCACGCTCCGGCGTACTACTGGTACGGAGCGCTCCTGGGGCGCAGGGGAGATTGGGATCAGGCCTTCGCGATGATCGATAAGTCTCTCGAGCTGGACCCCCTGTCGCCCTTCTGTAACGTCCAGAAGGGATGGACCCTGATGAGACACGGCGACTACGACCGCGCCATCGAGCTGATCCGCAAGGGGATCGAGCTGAATCCCAACCTCGTGATCGGACACATGCTTCTGGGGCATGCGCTGGTCATGAAATCCAGCTTCCCCGAGGCGATCAGCTCCTTGCGGGAAGCAGTCAGGATCTCCCAAGGTGACGCCTGGATGAAAGGCTCCCTGGCGTATGCGTACGCGGCGTCCGGCCAGCGGGATCAGGCCAAGGGCATCCTGGACGAGATGCTCAGGAGCGTCCCGTCATCCGGCTACCGCAGGAGCCTGCCGCTGGCGCTCGCCTACACAGGTCTGGGAGACAAGGACCACGCTTTTGAGTTCCTGCACAAGGCCTGTGACGAGCGCGACTCTGTCCTGACTCTGCTGGGCTCGGATCACCTCTTTGATCCACTGCACTCGGACTCACGCTGGGCCGCGGTGATGAACCGGGTTTTCCCCGGGGAAGGCTTGTCGGGGAGCGGTCCGTAGCCAGTCAAACCCCGCCTTGACTTCCCGCGCCCGGTGCGGGCACGATCACGGCATCTTCCCCGTGGAATCAGGCACAGGACGCGGCCGGGCGCGCGGGGCGGGGTGCCGCTCCGGGCCCGGCGGCGGGGCGCAGGAGCGCGCCTTCTCAGCGACGCATCGCAGGAGGATTGCATGGCCAGACCCAGACCTCAGAAGGTGACCCGCATGCCGGCGCGCATGCCTTCCACGGGAACTGGCCCCGTCGCGGTCGAGGACCTCAACCCGTTCCATATCGCCCAGAAGCAGTTCGAAACCGCCGCCCACTACCTCAAGCTCAAGCCCTGGCTGCGCGAGATCCTCGTCAGGCCCAAGCGCCAGCTCGTGGTGTCGATCCCTACGCGCATGGACGATGGCACCTACCGGGTCTTCGAGGGGTACCGCGTCCAGCACAGCATCGCGCGCGGACCGGCCAAGGGGGGCATCCGCTATCACCCCGACGTCACGCTGGACGAAGTCAAGGCGCTGGCCTCCTGGATGACCTGGAAGACCGCCACCGTGGGGATTCCTTACGGCGGAGGCAAGGGTGGCGTGGTGTGCGACCCCAAGAAGATGTCGCTGGGCGAGCTGGAGCGGATGACCCGCCGTTACACGGCCGAGATCGCCATGGTCATCGGGCCCGAGCAGGACATCCCGGCTCCGGACGTCTATACGAACGCCCAGACGATGGCCTGGATCATGGACACCTACTCAATGCAGACCGGCCAGACGTCTCTGGGAGTGGTCACCGGCAAGCCGCTGTCGATCGGCGGCTCGCTCGGGCGCAACGAGGCCACCGCCCGGGGCTGCACATATGTGATCCGCGAGGCCTGCAAGGAGCGGCGCCTGCCGCTGCGCAACGCCAAGGTGGTGGTGCAGGGATACGGCAACGCCGGGTCGATCGCGGCGCGGCTGCTGCATGAGATGGGGGCGAAGATCATCGCCGTGTCGGATTCCCACGGGGGCATCATCAATACCAAGGACGGCATCAATCCCCTGGCCGCCGAGGAGCGCAAGAGCAGGAAGGGATCGGTGGTGGGGCTCAACAACACCAGCAAGATCTCCAACGAGGATCTGCTGACCACCCCGTGCGACATCCTGGTGCCCGCCGCCCTGGAAAACCAGATCACCCTGGCCAACGCCAAGTCGATCCAGGCCAAGATCGTGGCCGAGGCGGCCAACGGCCCCACGACGCCGGGCGCCGACGAGGTGCTCTACAAGAACGGGGTGACCGTGCTGCCCGACATCCTGGCCAACGCCGGCGGGGTGACGGTGTCGTACTTCGAGTGGGTGCAGGGGCTGCAGTCTTTCTTCTGGACCGAAAAAGAAGTCAACGAGCGGCTCGAGGGGATCATGGTGCGCGCCTACAACGAAGTCGTGAAGCGCTCCAAGGAATTCAAGGTCAACATGCGCACGGCGGCTTACATCCTGGCCGTGGGGCGCGTGGCCGAAGCCACCACGGTCCGCGGCATCTACCCGTAGACAGTCGCCGGCCTGATGAGGATGAAGAGCGGCACGAAGATCGTCCTGGTGCTGCTGGCGCTGGGGGCGCTGTCCGCGATCCTGGTGGCCCTCTACGGCCAGCAGGTATCTGCCCGGCGGGCCCGGGAGAGGAAAGTTCAGAACACCAGCTTGAAGCCCAGCTCCAGCGTGCGCGGCGGCCCGGCCATGTTGATCGGCTCGCCGAAGTTGCGGCTCAGCGCGGAGCCCTCCAGCGTGCCGGCGTTGAAGCGGTCCAGCAGGTTGAACACCTGCAGGAACAGCTCGCCGTTGGCGCCGCCGTCGAATGCGATCGGCTTGGCCAGCCGCACATCCACCTGAAAGAAGCCGGGCTCGTCGAGAGAGTGGATCTCGGGGAGTCCCTCGCTGCGGCGCAGATCGTTGACAGCGTCCAGATCGGTGCGCTCGCCGGTGTTGCGGCCCACTCCTGCCGGCCTGTCGGTGGTGATGCCGTCGAAGTTCTCGTCGTTGCCGGTGGTGACATTGAAGGGAATGCCGGAGGCCCACTGGATCACCCCCGATGTCCGCATCCCCAGGAAGCCCAGCGGCGCGGAGCCTGAGAGCACGAAGCGGTGACGCCTGTCGGCGTCGCTGCGGCCGCGCTCCGATGCGAACGTATCGCTGGTCGACAGCTCCGTGCACGGAGACGCTTTCGTCGGGTCGGAGGGCTGGATGAAGCAGAAGGGCGGCAGGGAGATCCCTCCCCTGAGCGGATCAGGGCCTTCGTCGATCGCCTTGGCCCAGGTGTAGGAGGCCGCATACCAGATGTCGTCGTGGCGCCAGCGCCACGACAAATCGAGTCCGGTGTACCAGCTTCTGCCCTCGGTAACCATGGCGGCGATCGAGCCGGTGTTGGGGTCCCGGTGCACCGGCATGCCGTTGAAGTCGAAATCAACCACGGGGTTGTAATCCTTCAACAGGACCATGTTGTAGCCCAGCGTGCGCGTCACGCCGGCAGCCAGCGCGCCGTGCGGTCCCACCGCGCGCTCCACGCCCAGGTTGTACTGGACGGTGTAGGGAGTGTCCATCTCAGTGCCTGTGGAAAAGCGGAGGATAAGCTGTGGAAGAGAGACCAGCTCGGCCTTGATGGCGTCGATGCCCAGGGTCTCGACGACATCTTCGGTGATCTCGAAGCCCAGCCCCTGCGGGAAGATCATCCCGATGGAAGTGCCCGACGTGATGGCCGCCACCGCGGGGAATCCCAGCGCCAGCTTGTCGTAGAAAATGCCGCCGCTGCCCCGCACCACCAGCCGTCCGTCGTTGCCCGGGGCCCAGGAGAAGCCCAGGCGCGGCGCGATGTTATTGGTATCGCGCCCCGCGCCGCCGTTGGCGATGGTGGACTCCACGGCGGCGTCTTCCGGCAGGACGTAGGTGCTCAGGTCGTAGCGCAGGCCGTAGCTGAGCTGGAAGCTGGGAGTCACCTGCCACGCATCCTGCGCAAAGAGGGCGATGCGCGTGTCGTCCAGATCGGCAGCGGGCTGCCCGTCGATCAAGGAGAAGACGATGGGATAGGTGGCGAGCAGCCCCGGCTCGTCGATCTGGCCGTCGCCGTCGTCATCGACTCCCACCACCCCGGGACAGGGGATGGGGATATTGGGATCCTGGCCCGGCACGATGAAGGTGTCGCCGCAGTCGCCCGGCTCGAACGGTTCGTCGGTGTCATAGAGCAGGTTGCCGTTCGGATTGAACTGTGTGGTGATATTGGTGCGCGACAGCATCAGATCCACGCCGAACTTGATGGCGTGCTCCTTGCGCTGCCAGGAGATGTTGTCCACGAGCTGGAGGCGGGTCTCATCGCGGTTCTGCCCGTTGAGGTTGTTGCCGCCGAAGTTTCCCGAGGGCCGCTCCACGCCGGGCCTGTCGGAGTTGGCCTGCTGGTCGAAGCTGGAAAGCCCGAACAGCAGACGCGCTTCGTTGACAACCGAGATTGACAGCACGGATGTGAGCGCCGTGGCCAGCTGCACGTCGCGCTCGTCGAGCGTGAAGCCGAACTCCGGAGTGGCGTCGCCCCCGACGTTGATCCCTTCGGAGTGGCGGTCGTCGAATGACAGACGCGCCATGAGGAAGCTCGAAGGGCCCAGATTGAAGTCGGTGCGCACGAAGAGATTGTCGTCGCGCCCCGGGGCGAGCATCCAGCCCCCTGCGATGCCGTTGCGATCCACGCCGGTGTACGGCGTCACCTCGTCTCCCTGCTGGTGCTCGAAGGCGGCAAACCAGGTGGCCACGTCCTTCTTGAAGGGACCTCCGAAGCGCACGCCGGCCGCGTAGCGCTGGCTGCTGTCCTGAAGGTCATCGGGGTTGGGAAGCGACGCGACGAAATCACCCGCGGGATTGAGGCCTGCCAGCGCCCCCTGCGCGAAGCCGCCGCCCGACAGCTCGTTGCCGCCGCGCTGCGTCACGATGTTGAGCACGCCTCCGGAGGCGCGGCCGAACTCTGCGGCGTATCCGTGCGTCAGGACGGTGAACTCCTGGACCACCATCTGCGACATGAATGCGTTCAGAGTGGTCGAGCTGGTCTGGTCGTTGTTGTCCAGGCCATCCACCAGAAACGAGTTGGCCCGGCCAGACTGGCCGTTCACCACGAAGACCGAGCCGCGCTCGCCGTAGAAGTTGCCGGCCGGCGCGGCCACCACGGAGGAATCCAGCAGCGCAAGGTCCGTGACCAGCCGTCCGGCAAGGGGCAGATCCTCGACCTGGTCGCCCTCCACCCGCAGCTCCGAGCCGATGCGGGAAGGGTCCACCAGGGGCGCTTCGGCGCTGACGCTGACCGTCTCGGTGAGCAGCGATCCCGCGGTGAAGTCCACCACGGCGGTCTGCTGGAGGCGCAGCGTGAGAGTGCGCTGATCGCCGGCGGGCTGTCCGGCCAGGCTGGCGCGGATGACCCAGCGTCCCGGCGACAGGGCGTCGAACCGGTAGCGTCCTTCGGCGCCTGAGACCACGCGGCGGGTGACGCCGGTGTCGGGGGCGTGGGCTTCCACCACCGCACCGGGAAGCGGCTCGCCGTCGCGCGCGCGGACAACTCCGGTCACCGTTGCCGAGGTGGTCTGGGCGTGGGCGATGCCGGCCGAGGCGGCCAGCGCCACGGCCGCCGCGATGGCCGTGCGCAGGCGAGGCCGACTCAAGCGTCAGCGCCCGTAATGGCCCCAGGGGCCATCGCCACCTGTCCCCTTCACCGTCACGAGAAAGAAAGTCCCGGACGGGTTGCCCGTCATGCAGGTGGCGCTCGTGTCGGCCACGGGCGCAAAGGTCGCATCCGAGTCTGCCGCAGTGCCTCCCAGCACCTGGTAGCCCGCCGTGCAGGGATCGGTCGAGGCATCCCAGCAGATCTGGATGTCGCTTCCCGATGCGTGCGTCACACTCACGTTGTCCGGCTGTTGGGTCGGAATGCAGGTGGGGCTGGTGGTGCGCGCCTGGACCTCGGTGGGATAGATGAAAGCCGGATCGCCCGACACCTGCGTGGGATAGAGCAGGCTCTCGTAGGTCGTGATCGCACCGGTCGATGCGTTGGTGTTGTTGGAGCGCGATGTCACCGTGAAGTAATAGGTCGTGCCGGGAGTGAGCCCCGAGATGGTGGCGGAGGTCCCGTTGAACGAGACCTGTCCCGGGTTGGCCAGGGAATTGAAGGCATAGGTGGTGCTCGCCCCCGGGTCGGTATCCCAGTAGAGCCGGTAGGCGTTGATGCGATGCGTGTCGGTGCCGGGATCCCAGGACAGGCTCACGCTGGTGCTGCCCACGGTTCCCACCGTGATGCTGCGCGGGGGAAAGAGGCCGAACTTGAAGTCGGTCTCCAGAAGTGTCGTGTATGAAGTCAGATCAGGCGCGTTGGTTTCTGACTGGAGCCGGGCCACCGTGCCGATCCAGGGCACCTGCCAGATGTAGTTCACCGTGCGCACCTGCGAGACCGGGAATCCACACGCGCTGCTCAGGTAGGCGCAGAAGTCGGCCACGTTGCGAACCAGGAGCGCATTGAATGTATGGCCCGACGGAGTCATCACAACCCCTCCCTTGACCACCTGGCCCCATTGCGTCCCGCTATGGCCTCCGCCGCCGGTGCAGTTCTTCGCGTAGAGGGTCGAAAAGGCCCCGCCGCCTCCGCAGACTTCGTTGTACAGATTCTGCACGCAGTTGAAAACAGGAGTGCCCCAGTTGGGATCCCCCGCCTGCATGTACCAGCCACCGGCGTCCTGGTTGGGGAAGCGCCAAAGCGGGACAGGGGTCCGGGTGCCAGTGCCGTCGGTGACGTGGCAGAAGCGGCTCTCTCCGTTTCCCAGGGATCCCGCCGTGCCCTCCTTCTGTGCTCCGGCGCGCAGCCAGATCGTGACGTCTCCGGCCCGCTGCTCCAGCTCGGTCACCGTGTTGATCTTGCTGTTGTTGTTCGGGTCCGTGTCGGTGAAGCCCTTGTCTTCGCGCGTGAGCTCCAGCCCCGGAAGGTTGTAGCCGCAGCGGGCGGCGTTGCAGGTCTCCGCGGCGGTGATCGGAACGACGCTGTAGGAGGCGATCTCCAGGCCGGTGGTGTTTCCCGAGAAGTCCCAGGTGTCGGCGGCGGCAAGCTGGCCGATCGTGGTGTAGCCCTGCGGCGTCAGTGAAGCGACCGTGGTGCCGTTGCCGCGATCGCGGCCGTAGCCGATGGCAAACCCCACCGGCGTCTCGAGCTCCTGGGAGTAGATCTTGAGCGTCGCGGCTGCGGCAGCGACGTTGCGGGTGACAAAGGCGGCGTCGACTCCCAGCCGCGCGCTGCCGTCCGGTGTCGCCGGACCAGAGACCTCGGCGACGACCCCACCCTCCGGATCGACCCATCGGTGCGCCAGCCGATCCGGCCGGTTTCCCTCAAACGTGACCAGCCGCTGGAGCACCACTTCGCGCGGTCCGGCGGGAAGGTGCACCCAGCCGATCCCTACGGTCTCGATCTCCATGAAGGCGCCGGACGAGTCCTGGACTCCCGGCTCGCCCTGCTCGACTGTCTGGCGGGCGCCCATGCGCATCATGTCGCGTGTCTCGCCCGAGGATTCCAGCGAGCGCGAGATGTCGCCGCTCAGGTCGAGGCCCGTCAGATCCCACCGGGTCTTTCCTTCGGGGTGGGTCAGATCGATCGGCAGATTCACTCCCGTCACCATCACCGGCGCCACTCGGGCCTGCCGGTTGGCTGCGGCGAGCTCAGCCGAGCCGCCCATGATCAGGATCGCAATAGCCACACTGCTCGAAACCCATCGTTGGAAGCGTCGCATGTTGTCAGGGCCTCCGTGGTGTCATTTTCGGGACGTCGATTGAAAGAGCAGTGTGAGCCTGCTCGATCCACTCCGTGGCGTCGGGGTCGCCCTGTTCGTCACGTTCGAGCGCCAGCTCGAGCGCGCGCTTGTATGCCTGCCGGCTGCCGGCCGCATCCTCGGTGGCGGCCAGCGCCTCGCCGAGGGCCATCAGGTTGAGAGGGTGATCGGGGGAGGTTTCCTGCGCCCGGCGCGCATGCGTCAGCCCCAGGTCGGGGTCTCCGGGGCCGGTGGGCCAGCCGGGAGCGCGCAGGTAGAGCAGAGCCAGGGCGCGATCGGGGCCGCCATGCTCCTGGCGCGGGTCGCCTGCCGCCGCCTTCTTGAAGGCAGCTTCGATCTGCGGCAGCGCATCGAGACCGGTCGAGGGGCGCTCGCGCGCCTGCAGGCCGAGAGCGGCGCCGAGCCAGTAGGCGCAGGCCGGGCTTGCGGGCGCGATCCGTTCGCACCACTGCGCCGCCTGCACGGCAAGCAGCGCGTCGTCGTCGCGCTGCGCCGCGTTGTCGGTGTGATCGATGAGCCAGGATAAAGCCCGGACTGATCCCACGAGTCCCTCCGTGCGAGCCGGATCTGCCCGGGCAGCCTCGAGGTAGAGCCGCGCGGCCTGGCGCACATCCTCCGGGTCGCGCGCAGTGTACAGGACTTCGGCCTGCGCGAGAAGCTCGTTAACCCTGGAGGGTGTGCCCGGCGGGGTCTCCAGGCCTCCCAGCGCTGAGAGCGTGGGAGGCTCCTTGATGGCGCGGGCGCAGCCTGCCGCGGCCAGCGTCGCGAGAAGAATCCCGGCGAGCCCTCTCTGTCTTCCCTTCAATGAGCGGCGCCGGCCGGACTGCCGGTTGCCTTGCGCGCCGAAGAGAGCGCGGCGGCATCAACGGGCGCGAAGCGGGCCATCATGAGTGACTGGAGAGTCGCTCTTCCTTCATCGGACTTGTCCAGCTTTTCGAGCGCCCCAATGAGTCTGCCGAGGGCGCCTGCCTCGGACTCGCCGAGGCGATCCCCCACGGTGCAGAGATAACCGCCGGGAAGCGGCGCACTGCTGGTCACCACCACCAGGTCGTCGCCGAAGGGAAGCTCGGGGACGGCGCCGGTCTGCTGCAGGCCCAGGATGACGGCCAGCTTCTCGCCGGTTGCGGCGCGCCGCAACGCGGTGAGGGCTCGCGACGTGAAGCTGATGCGCGTGTCGTTGGGAATCCTGCCCCAGTCGGCAAGGATCGCGCCGCGCACAAACTCGGGATAGAAGCCGGGCCCGCCGGTGATCTCCCATCCGGCAAGCGCCGCGGCAGAGCCCACCGCGTCCTTCTTTGCCACCAGGCTCCAGACCTCCCGCGCGCCCGATTCCTGATGCGCCTCGAGCCGCGGCCTGAGCGCCAGCTCCTTTTCATAGCGGAGAAAGAACGGAAGCGACACCATTGCCAGCGCCGCGTCGGGCTCGCGCAGGCGCGCCACACCCGACTCGAGGTTCTCGAAATAGATGGCGCTGAGGCTCCCTGCCGGCCAGCCCGCAGCCGCCGCGGCCGACTGCGCGAAGCCATCCATGGTGGCCTGCGCCTGCAGGGTGGTGCCGGGCGAGCCGGGGGCGCAGACCACGAGCACGCGTTGGGGCGGCGCAGCCTGCGCTGCGAGTGCGATGCCGGCGCATGTCAGCGCGAGGGCGCTGCGTCTCATGGCGACCCCGTCGCGGGCAGCGGTTTCATGCCGTACCATCGGGCCATCACCTTTTCGGCCGGCTTGTTCTGTGGTGTGAAGTCGGCGCTGGCCTCTCCCCCCGAGCGGGCGTGGCCCGGGTACCACTTCCAGATGTAGGCGCCGCCGACCCAGCTCTTCTCCCAGAAGGTCTCGAAGAAGGCTTCGTAGCAGAGCTCCTGCGTGCGCATGTCGGGCGGCGGACGGCGGGCGGGATCGCGCTCCGGCCACCTCCAGGGCTCGATGGCCGCGTCGGCCGCGCTGCGGTATCCCATCTCGGTGAAGACGATGGGCCGGCTGGTGTGCCGTGCCAGCGCCTCGATCACCGGCAGATGCTGCCGCCAGCCGGCGCGCAGCTCATCCAGGGTGGGCTCGTCCGACTGCGCCAGCGGGAAGTAGGCCTGCATTCCGATGAAATCCAGCGCGTCCCAGAAGGGGATCTCGGCATACTCTTTGTGCCAGTTGGCCCCCCAGGTCAGCCTGCCGTGGTAGACCTTGCGCACCGCGGCGATCACGCGGCGCCAGTCGGTCTCGCGCGCCACGGTGCCGCCCAGCTCGGTGCCCACGCAGAGCGCCTCCATGCCGGTGCGCTCGGCCAGCGCGGCGTAGTGGAGGATGAACTTCTCGTAGCTGGCAAACCAGGCGCTCCAGGCCGGCTCGTCTTTCATAACGATCTCGCCGGACCATTTGGAGTGGCCCTCCCGGCCGCGGACGGTGATCCAGATGTGGGGCTTGAGCAGCGTCTTGATCCCTTTGTCGCGCGCCAGGCGGGCGGTGGTTTCCAGCCCCTCGTCCGTCTCGCCCCACATGACGCGGGAGGTCGCCAGGATCACCTCGGGCGCATCGGTGTCGCGCTGCCATCCGAAGGGGGTCTGGGCGATCCAGTCGACGTGGTTGGCGACGAGGGGCTCGAAATCCGCGGCGATGATCTTCGCCCCCGCGACCCAGTTGACCCCGCGCTGCATCGAGGAGTCGGCCAGCGCGGCCGCGGGGCCGGGGATCGTCACCACGCACAGGAGCAGCAGGAGGCCTCGCATCAGCCGGGATCATAGCCTACCCGTACGCCCGATCCTCATGCCCGGCGCTGACTCGGATGCCCGGATCGGCGTATCATTACCGGCCATGGCTGGGAAGAAAAAGGCCACAAAGACGAAGGCCCCTGCAAAGCCCCGTCCGGCAGAAGCGCCGCCCGAGCCGCCCTCCCCGTTCGATGCGCTGCTCGCCGGGGCGGAGGCAGCGGTGCGCGAGACGGCGCTGCACCTGCGCGAGGTGGCCCTGTCGACGATCGAAGGTCTGCGCGAGGGGATCTACGGCCACCATCCCGTGATGCTGGCGCTCTACTCGATGGGCGGCCCCAACACAGTCGTCTGCGGGATCCAGCCCGGAGCCGGCCGCTGCCTCTTCTACCTGCATCGCATCGATGATCCCGATGCCCCCGAGCTGACGCTGCTGGGCGTCGGCAAGACCGCCCGGCACATCGAGTTCACCGGCAAAGGCTCCGTGCCCGTCCCCGTCATCAAGCGCCTGCTGAAGCTCTCAGCGAAGAGGCTGGCGTAGGGGGAAGCCGCGCGTTCCGGAATCCTTGCACGCGGCCGCCTGAGTGGGGTATACCCATGCGCACGCACTCTGCGAGGAGCACCCGGAGCCGATGAGCCATGCGATGCGGAACGCCACATGCGCCATCTGCGGTCAGGCCGTGCCGGTTCACCTGACGGTCTCAGGCGCCCTGATCCGTGAAGGGATCGCCGCACTCATCCGACGCCAGCATCCAGAGTGGTCGGCGGCGAGCTCCATCTGCCATTCCGACCTGGCGCAGTTCAGGACCGCGTACGTGCACGGGCTGCTGGAGTCGGAGAAAGGTGAGGTGACCTCCATCGAGGAGGACGTGTTGCGCAGCCTGCGAGAGCACGAGGTGCTCTCGGCGAACGTGGATGCGGCATTCGAAAAGAGATGGTCGCTGGGCGAGCGCCTGGCAGATCGCATCGCTGCCTTTGGCGGAAGCTGGACCTTCCTGATCTGTTTTTTCATGTTCCTGGTGATCTGGATCGCGGTGAACTCGGCTGCCCTTCTCTGGCGTCCGCTTGATCCCTATCCGTTCATCCTGCTCAATCTCGTCCTGTCCTGTCTGGCGGCCATCCAGGCGCCCATCATCATGATGAGCCAGCACCGGCAGGAGGCAAAGGACCGGCTGCGATCGCAGCATGACTATCAGGTGAACCTCAAGGCGGAGCTGGAGATCCGGCAGCTCCACGAGAAGCTGGATCACTTGCTCCAGCATCAGTGGGAGCGGTTGGTTGAGATCCAGCAGGTCCAGATCGATCTGCTGTCGGAATTGCGAGGAAAAAAATGATGATGCGAGGGTCGGCGCAAACGGCCTGCCTGGCACTGAGCATTCTGTCGGGCGCCGCTTCAGCGGCGCCCGCCTGGGCGCAGCAGACGGTGTTCGTCGTGCGTCACGCCGAGAAAGTCGATGCCTCGGACGATCCTGTCCTGTCGGCAGCGGGGCTGGCGCGCGCGGAATCACTCGCGCGGCACCTCAAGGCATCGGGCGTCACGGCGATCCTGGTGAACAAGCTCCAGCGCACTCAGCTCACCGCGGCGCCGCTGGCCGCGCAGCTCAGGCTGCAGCCTGAGGTGCTCGATTCGGCCAAGCCCGAAGATGTCGTGGCAGCGCTGCGGCAGCGCCATGCTTCGGGAGTCGTGCTGGTGGTGGGCCACTCCAACACGGTGCCGGCCATCCTGAGCCTGCTCGGCTGCAGCGAGAAGGTGACACTTGCCGACGGTGACTACGATGATCTGTTCGTGGTGGTGCCGGCCGCCCAGGCGCCCGCGTGGCTGCTGCGGCTGAAGTACTGACGTGGCCCGCCCGCGCCGCGTGCTGGTCTGGGTCGCGAGAGGTCTCGCGGCGCTCGTCATCGTGGCCCTGCTCGCGGCAGGAGGCGGCGCCCTCTTGCTGCGGAGCCGGCTCAACGGAAGCCTGCCGATCGAGAAGGGCGATGTAGCGCTCGCCGGGTTGTCAGCGCCCGTGCGCATCGATCTGGACGCGCAGGGAGTGCCTCTGATGCAGGGGGCCAACCGCCATGACCTGGCGCGCGCCACCGGCTTCCTCCACGCGCAGAACCGTTTCTTCCAGATGGACCTGCTGCGCCGCAGGGCGGCCGGTGAGCTTGCGGAGCTGCTCGGCCCCGTGGTCCTGGAAGAGGATCGCAAGGCCCGCACGCACCGAATGCGCGAGGTGGCGCGGCGCGCCGTCGCCGCGGCGCCGGCCGAGACGCGCGCCTTCCTGCAGGCCTATTCCGAAGGGGTCAATGCCGGCCTGAGCGCGCTGAGGTCATCGCCGTTCGAGTACCTGCTGCTGAGGGCGCCTGCGGCGCAGTGGCGGCTGGAAGATTCGCTGCTGGGCAGCCTGGCGATGTTCATGCTGCTGACCGAGGACGGAGTCGATATGGAGTCCTCGCTGGGCGTGATGCACGATCTGCTCCCTGCAGGACTGTTCGCCTTCCTGACGCAGCAGGGGTCGCCCTGGGACGCGCCGGTGATCGGCGGCGCGCTGCCGGCAGTCGCGATCCCGGGGCCCGATGTCATTGACATGCGCCGTATCGAGGCCGCCTCGCTGCGCGGCATCCGGGGATCTGCAAGTGAAGATGAGGCCACCGGCAGCGCCCGCGCCCTGGGCAGCAACAACTGGGCCGTGTCCGGAGCGCTGACTGGGCACGGGGGCGCTCTGCTGGCCAGCGACATGCATCTGCCGATCGGCGTGCCCAATACCTGGTACCGGCTGTCGCTGGAGTACCCCGACGGACGGACGAGGCGGCGGGTCACCGGCGTGACCTTGCCCGGCACGCCCACGGTCGTCTCGGGCAGCAATGGACACGTGGCCTGGGCGTTCACCAACACGCAGGGAGACTGGAGCGACCTGGTGGTCCTGGAGCTGGCGCCGGGCGATGAGAACTCCTACCTGACGCCCGATGGTCCGCGTCGCTTCGAGCATCGCGAGGAAGTCATCAAGGTCAAGGGCGCTCCCGACGAGCGACTCGACGTGGTCAGCACGACCTGGGGCCCGGTGTACGACACCGATCACCGCGGCCGCAAGCGGGCCCTGCGCTGGATCGCCCACGACACGGAGGCAGTCAACGCTTCGCTGCTGGCGATGGAGAGGGCTGGCACGCTGGAGGAGGCGCAGCGCGCGGGAAACCTCAGCGGCATCCCGCCGCAGAATCTGCTCGTGGCGACTGCCGATGGCCGCATCGGCTGGACGATCGCGGGGCGGATCCCGCGGCGACTCGGCCATAACGGGCGCCTGCCGGCTTCATGGGCCGACGGATCGCGGCGATGGGAGGGATACCTGACCCCGGAAGACTATCCGCGGCTCAACGATCCCCCTGCGGGGCGGCTCTGGAGCGCCAACGCCCGGATGGCGGACGGCGAGGCGCTGCGCCTGCTGGGTGACGGCGGTTACGACTTCGCGGCGCGCGCCGGACAGATCCGCGACCGCCTGATGGCGCTGAGCCGGGCGTCGGAGAAAGAGATGCTGGCGATACAGCTGGACGAGCAGGCTCTCTACATGCAGCACTGGCGCGACCTGCTCGTCTCCGTGCTCACGCCCGAGGCGACGGCGGCCAGTGCGCGCCGCGCCGAGCTGCGGCGGCATCTGGAGGACTGGAGCGGCAGGGCTTCGGTGGATTCGGTGAGCTACAGGATGGTGCGGGCCTTCGACACGACGCTCACCCGGCTCATCTACGAAGCGCTGACGGCGCCATGCAAGAAGGCCGACGAGCGCTTCCGGTACTACCACGCCGGGCAGATCGAAGGAGTCGTCGAGGCGATACTCGCCCAGCGGCCGCCGCATCTGCTCGACCCGCGCCATGCGAGCTGGGACGCGCAGATCCTGGCAGCCGTGGATACGGCGATGGATCTCGTGATGGCCGGCGGCCGGCCGATGGCGGCGCACACCTGGGGAGATCGCAACATGACCCGCATCCAGCATCCGATCAGCCTGGGAGTGCCGATGCTGTCACGCTGGCTGGACATGCCTGCCCGCCCGCTTCCCGGCGACACCAACATGCCGCGCGTGCAGGGGCCGACCTTTGGAGCCTCGGAGCGCTTCGCTGTCTCGCCCGGCCGCGAGCAGGATGGCTACTTCCACATGCCGTGCGGCCAGAGCGGGCATCCACTGTCGCCCCACTATGGCGACGGGCACGACGCCTGGGCCGAAGGCACGATGACGTCGTTCCTTCCCGGCCCCGCGGCCTCCACGCTCACGTTGGTGCCGCAGAGCTGATCGTCTCGCCCGCGGTAGGGAATCGCGCTGGGCGCCGTGGCGCTCGTGCTCGGGGCGGCGCCGCTGCGCGCCGAGGATGTGTCGGCGCGGCCGCGGCGGGCCGGTTCCGAGGACAATCCCCTCTTCAGTTCCGGTTGCTCGTGCTCACCGGGTATGTGCGCCTCCCCGACGGGCTCCTGCTGATTCACCCTCAGGCGGCAGCTCATCGTGGTGGTAGTATTTTGGGATGCAGATCGAGGCAGGCCGGACTCTGTCCCACTATGAGCTGATCGAGAAGATCGGCCAGGGCGGGATGGGAGTGGTCTGGAAGGCCCGCGACTCCATCCTGGGCCGTGAAGTGGCCATCAAGGTGCTTCCGGCCGACAGCGCGCTGGACGCGCAGCGGCGCCGGATGTTCCTCGAAGAAGCCCGCCTGGCCTCCTCCGTGAGCGATGCCCACATCGTCCAGGTGTTCGAGCTGGGCCGCGAGGGGGATCTGGATTTCATCGTGATGGAGTACGTGGAAGGGGAGCCTCTGAGCAAGTCGCTCACGGGGCGTCCGCTGCCCGCCGATCGCGTGGCGGTGCTGGGAGAGCAGGTGGCCCGGGCGCTGGCACGGGCCCATCGCAAGCAGCTGCTGCACCGCGACATCAAGCCGGGAAACATCCTGGTGACGCCCGATGGAGAGGCGAAGCTGGTGGACTTCGGGCTGGCGGGTCTGTTCCAGCCAGAGGGGCAAGAGGCGAACCCCTGGGTCTCGACGCGGCCGTTGGATGAGACCACTGGCTCCTGGGTCGAGTGGGGTGGTCACCGCGTCTTCGGCACGCTGCCCTACATGTCCCCCGAGCAAGTGCGGGGTGAAAAGCTGGATCAACGAAGCGACATTTTCTCCCTCGGGACCGTCCTCTATGAGATGACGCTCGGCCAGCGGCCCTTCCGAGGTGACAGCCGGGAGATGCTCGCCGCAGAGATCCAGAAGGGCTGCTCCGAGCCGCTGCGGGAGCATCTCCCACAGCTGCCGGCGGACCTGGATCGCATCGTCACGAAGTCGCTCGCCGCTCGTCCCGCCCAGCGGTATCAGTCCATGGAGGAGCTCGCCATCGACCTGCGCACCCTGAGCCGGGACCTCCAGTCCGGCTCCGCGCCATCGTACGGGGAATTGCAGAAAGCCGCGGCTCTCAGGACGCGCAAGCGGGCGGTGAAATGGGCGGCAGCGCTCCTGGTGGTGGGGACGGTGGCCGCGGCCGTCTGGATGGCGCGCGATCGCTGGCCCACCGCGGTCGACCCGCGCACGATGCTCATCCTGCCATTGGAAGTGCGCGGCCAGGCGGCGGGTGCGAGCTATGTCGGCCGCGCCTTTGCCGAGGCAATGGCTGTGAATCTGGCGCAGGCAGAGGGCTTGAAGGTTCTTCCGGTTCCCAGTGAGCGGGAATCCTCCGGCATTGGTGCCCTCAACCGGGCCCGGGAGGCCCGAGCGCTGAAAGCGGGCCTCGTTCTTGCCGGCTCGCTGACGCGCCAGCAGGGCGCAGTCGTGGCCGACATCAACCTCATGGACGCGCGAGAGGATCGACTGATCTGGGGAACGCGCCTGCCCGGTGATGAGAAGGAGCTTGCCGAGCTGGCCGGCACCGCGGTCCAGCAGGTTGAATCGAAGCTGGAGCTGCGGAGGAAGAGGCGGTACGACCTGTTCCGGGTTCCGTTCGGCTCTGAGGAGTTTCTCACATCCGAGGACCTGACCGCGGCAATGCGGATTGACGAGCGATCCCGCGAGTATCTCGCAGCCACACGCCGACTCATCGAGACGTTCCCGACGGAAACCTACGCGCGTCTCCTGAACGTGCTCGCACTCTTCGTCGAGTGCCGGCGCCAGGGAATCTCCGGTTCGGCTCGGCTGGAATTCGACGAAAGCATCAGGGCGTTGGATCGCATGGATCCGAACAATCCGTGGAGCGACTTTTTCCGTGCAAAGTTGGCCGAGGTCTTTTTCGACAATCGCGAGGCAATTGGTCGAATCAACAATGTCCTGGCCCGGAATGACCTGACAACTCCGATGCGCTCCGAGGCCCTCTATGTCCGCGGACGGGCGTTCTCAAGCAGCGGCAGACTGAATCAAGCCTTGCGGGACTTCAATGAAATGCTGCAGCTTGCGCCGCTCGACGTGGGTTCGCTCGGCGAGACCGGGTTGACGCACATCGCCCTCGGGAACTTCGACGCCGGGCTCGACCTTGCACGCAAGGCGTTCGCGGTGGAGCCGAATGACCCGGAGGCGCTTGCGTTTCTCGGAGTCGCGCTCTGGAACGCCGGAAGGGTCCAGGACGGGCTCCCGTACCTCGAAAAGCAGTGCAGGATGATCAGGACGGCTGCAGAAGACGAGAATGCCTGCTGCTTCTACTACAGCCTGGCGCTGGCGCAGAGCGGGCAGGTGGAGGCTTCGCTGCCCTCGCTCGAGCGCTGCTGTGAGGAGACCGTGGAGCGCTGCTCAATGTACGCACTCTCCCTCGAGCTGGACGGCCAGTCGCGGGAGGCGGAGCTTCAGGCCCGGAAATCCGCGGGGAGCGACCAGGGCGTCAACTCGCTCTACTATCTGGCCGCCTACCATGCGGTTGCGGGGCACCGCGACAAAGCCATCGGTATCCTGCGGCTGCTTGTTGAGCGTGGGTACGTGGACTGCTGGCTCTGGATGGATCCTTGGCTCGAGTCCCTGCACGGCGATCCGGGATTCGAAGCGATCGTGGCGGAGATCAGGAAGCGGATCGAATCCTGATTCCGGCGGGGGTTACTGCTTCTTTTTTCTGTCCTGACCGCGCGAGGGCCTGCGCGATCGCGCGGCGGGCCTGGCTGGCCTGGACTCTTCCGTGGTGGGCGCTTCGCCGGGGGGAAGCTCCTCGGATGCCGGGGTGGTGACGGGCAGGAGGCGGTAAAGCTTTGGTGTGATGCTGAAGGTGGGCTTGCGACGCTTCGGGCTCACGCCCGCAATATTCAACCGGAGCCGTGGCACGTCAAGTCGGAAGCGATCTCAGGCGCGCGAGGCGGCGGCTCGCCTCGATGCCGGCCACGGGCCCCAGCGCAAGCAACGGGAAGGCCCAGGGCCAGCCAGCCGCCCGCACGATCACCGGGATCGCCTCGATCGTCACCACCGTCAGAAGAAAACCAAGCGATATCTGGAGTGTCAGTGCGGTGCCCACGCAGTGCGGCGGCGCCACTTCGGTGACCATGCCGGAGAACTGGGCCGAGTCGGCCACGACGAAGAATCCCCAGATCCATGTCACGCCCGCCACCAGCCAGGGGTGCGCTCCGAAGGTGAAGCCGGCCACAAGGCAGCATGCGCCGCTGGCAGCCAGCGCCTGCATCACCGTGCGCTCGCGCCCGATCCTGTCCCCCTGCCATCCGCCCCACAGACATCCCAGGCCGCCGGCGGCAATGGCGCCAAAGGAGATTGCCCCAGCCAGCCATGCCGGCGACTGCGTCCCCTGAGCAGTCGCGCGGAATGCCAGGCTCGCAGCCACGAAGGCCGGCGCCCAGGTCCACATGGCGTACAGCTCCCACATGTGTCCCAGGTAGCCGGCGATCGCCAGGCGCGTGGGGCGGTTGCGCAGCACGTCGCCGGCCAGCGTCCATGAGAAGGACCGCCGCAGGAATGCGTGCGGGCCGTCGCGGTACAGCGTGAAGATCAGCAACCCCGCGACGACTCCGGCGGCCGAGGCTGCCAGAATGACCATGGAGGCATTGCGGGGATTCGCCGCGGCGATCAGCCAGGGCATCGCCTTGCCCACGGTGAGCGCTCCCACCACCGTGCCCAGCGCCAGGCCCCGCGCCGAGGCGAACCATGTGCTGATCATCTTGAGCGCGGGGGGATAGACGCCGGCCAGCAGCGCCCCCGTGACGAACCGGGAAGCCATCGCCGAGCTGTAGCCCGGGCTGACCAACAGAGACGCGTTGGCGACGGCCGCCGCCATCGCGCACGTGGCAAACAGCCGGCGCGAGGTGACGATGTCGGCCAGGTTGAGGGCGGCGAGCAGCGCGGTGCCTGCGACAAAGCCAATCTGCACGGCGGCCGCAAGACCGCCCATCTGTCCGCGGCTGAGCCCCAGCTCCTGCTGAAGGTGCGGCCCCGCGGCCCCGGCTGCGAACCAGGCCGACATGCCCAGCAGCTCGCACAGCGACACCAGCGCGAGCATGAAATACCGCCGCGAGTGCGCGCCGCTCTGCTGGCTCGGCGTGCTCATCAATGCACGTCAGCGCGCAGGAAGCCCTTCTGCATGCTGCGGGAGCGAGTCGGTGATCTCGTCCCACGGAGCCTTCGAGCCCACGAAGGTATGGAATTGCGGCCTGATGCCGGGATCGCCGTCGAGCACGCCGAACCGGATGGAGACCTCATCGCCTTCGGGCCATGTGCCGCCAAACAGGCTCGAGCCGCAGTGCACGCAGAACGCCTTCACCGAGCCGCCCGCCGGAGGTGTCCAGGAGCGGATCGAATCCGCCCCGGACAGCAGACGGAAATCCTCGCGGCGCACCCGCCCCTGGGTGGAGATCGCCGCACCGGAGTGCCTGCGGCACAGCGAGCAGTGGCAGTGGCCGGCGCGCAGGAAGGGGCCGGTGATCTCGAAGCGCACCGCGCCGCAGTTGCAGCGGCCGGTTACGAGCACCCGCTGGTGGCCCCGCACGACAGACACTTCAGGCAGGTTCCGTTGCGCACCATCGTGAACTGGCCGCACTCGCCGCAGGGGTCGCCCTCGTAACCCTTGATGCGCGCCTGGCGGACCAGCTCGGCTTCCATCACCGACGCGCGCGCCATCACAACCGGCGACGCCTCAGCGACGCCCACGCCGAAGCCTCCACCGTGGGCCGATGCGACGGAGGTCGAGGTGCCGGCCGTCATGCTCTGTACTGCGCCCAGCCCCGGCATGCCCGATGGGGCGCCGTTTGTCTCCGGGTCGTAGTTGACGCGCAGGTGCTTGGTGCGCGGCACCTCCATCCGGGTGCGATCTTCGTCGCGGTCCACGACGCGCCCGGGGGTCTCGATCTCCTCGTCAAACTCCGGCTCCTTTTCGGGGCGCCCGGTGGTGTCGGAGCGCAGATCCTCGGAGGAGACCTGCGCCAGATCGGTGCGGCCCAGGTAGGTGATGGCCAGCTCGCGGAAGACATAGTCGATGACCGAGGTGGTCATCTTGATGTGCGGGTTGCCCGTCACGATGCCGTTGGGCTCGAACCGCGTGAAGACGAAGGCATCCACGAACTCGTCCAGCGGCACGCCGTGCTGCAGCCCCAGCGAGATGGCGATGGCAAAGCAGTTCATCAGGCTGCGGAACGCCGCGCCTTCCTTGTGCATGTCCAGGAAGATCTCGCCCAGCTGGCCGTCTTCGTACTCGCCGGTGCGCAGATACACCTTGTGGCGGCCGATGACCGCCTTCTGGGTGTAGCCGCTGCGCCGATCGGGCAGCCGCCGGCGCCGCGCGATGTAGCGGTGGATGATCCGCTCGGCGATCTTGACCTGCTCGGCGCGCGGGTAGCCGACTTCGGCAGCCGGCGGGATGGCGGCAGCCGCGGCCACGGCTACCGCTTCGGACTGCGCGGCCACGGTGATCTCCTCGACCGCGGGCTCCTCGACCATCGCCAGCTCGAGCAGATCCGATGCCGAGGTGGACAGTGGCTGGGACAGCTTGCTGCCATCGCGGTAAAGGGCGTTGGCCTTCAGCATGAGCCGCCATGACTGCATGTAGGCGTCGCGGATCTCCTCCACGGTGGCCGTGGAGGTCATGTTGATGGTCTTGGAGATCGCCCCGCTGATGAAGGGCTGCGCGGCGGCCATCATCCTGATGTGCGCCATGTGATGGATGAACCGGGTGCCGTACTTGCCGCACTTGTTGGCGCAGTCGAACACCGGCAGGTGCTCGGCCTTGAGGTGCGGCGCTCCCTCCAGCGTCATGCGGCCGCAGATGTGATCGTTGGCCTCGCTGATCTGGCCGCGCGTGAAGCCCAGCGCCTCGAGCATGTCGAAATCGAAGGCGTCGATCTGCTCGGGTGACAGACCCAGCCTTCCCACGCAGAACTCCTCGCCGAGCACGAATTTGTTAAAGGCGAACGGCAGCTCGAAGGCCGTGTTGAGCGCCATCTCGACTTTTTCGAGCGCGTCGTCATCGAAGCCGCGCTCGCGCAGCGAGGCCGTGTTGATGTGCGGCGCTCCGGTGAGCACTCCTGTGCCGCGGCACCAGGTGACGATGTCGGTGATCTGATCGTCGTCGTAGCCCAAGTGCTTGAGGGCCAGAGGCACCGACAGATTGATGATGCGGAAGAAGCCGCCTCCCGCCAGAGTCTTGAATTTCACCAGGGCGAAATCAGGCTCGATGCCGGTGGTGTCACAGTCCATCGCCAGGCCGATCGTGCCGGTGGGCGCGATGACCGTGGTCTGCGCGTTGCGGAAGCCGAAGCGCTCGCCCAGCTCCAGGGCGGTGTCCCAGGCCAGCCGCGCCGCGCGGTGCAGCTCCTCCGGGCAGTGGCGCGGGTCGATCCCCTGCGGCGCGATGGAGAGCCCTTCGTACTCCGAGGGGGCCGCCATGCTGGCGGCGCGCCGGTGGTTTCGGATGACGCGCAGCATATGGGCTCGATTCACGACGAAGCCGGGGAAGGCTCCCAGCTCCTTGGCCATCAGCGCCGAGGCGGCGTAGGACGTGCCGGTCAGGATCGCCGTGATGGCGCCGCAGATGGCCCGCGCCTGGGGCGAGTCGTACGGGATCCCCATGACCATGAGCAGGGTGCCCAGATTGGCGTAGCCCAGCCCCAGCGTGCGGAACCTGTACGACAGCTCGGCGATCCGGCGCGAGGGGAACTGCGCCATCAGGACGGAGATCTCCAGCGTCACCGTCCAGAGCCTCACGCTGTGGCGGAACGACTCGATGTCGAAGCGGTTCGACGGCGCGTCGTAGAACTTCATCAAGTTGAGCGAAGCCAGATTGCACGCCGTGTCGTCCAGAAACATGTACTCGGAGCAGTTGTGCACGACGAGGCCGTTGGCGACAAAGTGCTGGGTTGACTGCTCAGTGAGGTCGAACACCTCTTCTTCGCCGAGCGGCTCGATGGTCTCGACCGGGTCGGTCAGCTCATCGTGGTAGGTGCCTACCGCGTCGTTGAGTGAGCGGAGGGCGGCCGCCTTGGGGCTCGCCGGGTGGAACCCGACCTCCCGCTCGAAGATGAGCCGCGAGGAGCGGCTGATGCGCAGCGAGTGCATCTCCTGCACTGGGTAGATCTTCGAACCTCCGCGCCCGTCCGGGAGCAGGGATTCGCCGCGGCCCGCACGCCGATTCTCGTAGAGCTTCGCCTTGATCCCGAAGCCGAGCAGCAGGAGCTGGACCTGCCGGAGCAAGTCAATCGAGGTCGAGTCGAGACTGACGTACTGGGACTTGTCGCCGTAACCTGCGACCGTCCCATCCGCCGTGAAGAGACCGCGCAGCAGCGCCGCGGTGGAGGGGCGATCCAGCTCGAGCACCGCGGGATTGAGCTGTTTGCCGGCGCTCCCCTGGTCGAGGACGGCCAGCGTCTTGAAGACCTCGACGACCGGCTGCGACGAAAAGCTCAGACGCGACACGCTCGTGCGCCTCCCCGACAGGGTCACATGGACGTCATCGGGCCGACCGGAAATCCCGACGGCGCGGCGCAGGTGTTTCTCCTCGTTGACGGCTCCGGCGATGCACTCGAGCACACCGATCTCTCCGGCCGACATGGTCAGGATCACGATCTCCTGAGTGTGTCCCCCGGCATGGTGCGCGCGCGTGAGACACCCGTCGCCCACGGCGACCCCCACGGCGAGCGCCAGTCGCTCGGACATGGCCCGGCGCCCGAAGCCGGCTCCCTGGAGCAGGATGTGCTCGCCCTCCTTCAGCTCCTGGACGGCGACGTCCCCCCGCTCGCGCGTGGCGACCATGTGATCCCCCGTGATGCGCACCGAGTAGCCGGAACGCGTGCTCAGGCGGAAGACCTGTTTGCGGCCCGTGCTGAAGATTCTCTCGACCCAGTGCGGCTGGCCATCGGCGCCGATGATGCGGGCCGAGCGCCCCACCAGAGACGCGATCGTGCGCCACCCCTCGTCAGTTGCAACCAGCGTGTCGCCCGTGACGCATGGGTTCGACGCGTTGATCCGGCCGTCCTCGGGGCAGGTGTGCCACTCATTAATGGTGGTATCAAACTGCAGCCCCGGATCGGCGCACGCCCACGCCGCGAAGGCCACCTGCTCCCACAGGTCGCGCGCCTTGAGGGTGCGGTGCACCTTCCCGTCGGTGCGCCGGCGCAGGTGCCAGTCGCTGTCGTCCACCACCGCCTGCAGGAAGTCGTTGCCGAGGCGCACGGAGTTGTTCGAGTTCTGTCCCGAGACGGTCTGATAGCCGCGGCCGCTCCAGCTGGTGTCATATTCATCGAAGCGCATGTGCGTGTAGCCCTGCTTTGCCAGGGCAATCACGCGCGCGATGTAGCTCTCCGGGATGCAGGCTGCCCGCGCGGCGCGGATGGCGGCGCGCAGCACGGCGTTGGCCCGCGGATCGAACCGCTCGCCGTTGAGCGGCATGGCGGCATCGGGGCGCTGCCGCAGTCCCTCGTGGCAGGCCTGCAGGATCCGGTTGAGGTGATGGTTGTGCAGGCGGGAGCCGGCCACCAGCGCGGCCACCTTCTGCTCCTCGAGCACCTTCCAGTTGACGAACTCCTCGATGTCGGGGTGATCCATGTCGAGGCAGACCATCTTGGCGGCGCGGCGCGTGGTGCCGCCGCTCTTGATGGAGCCGGCCGCACGATCCCCGATCCTCAGGAAGGACATCAGTCCCGATGACTTCCCTCCGCCCGACAGAGGCTCGTTCTCCCCGCGCAGGTTGGAGAAGTTTGTCCCGGTGCCCGAGCCGTATTTGAATAGCCGGGCCTCGCGGGTCCACAGGTCCATGATCCCGCCTTCGTTGACCAGGTCGTCGGAGATCGACTGGATGAAGCAGTTGTGGACGACGACGTTCCCGGTGAGGTAGCTGCCGCTGTCGGTCTGGATGTCATAGACCGGCATCCGGCCCAGGTACTCGATGCGCACGATCGTTTCATTTCCCGCCTCGGGGCGTGCGTCGAGAATGGTCTTGCCGCGGACCTGTTCCTCGAGCGAGCGGTCGAGCCTGTCCTTCTTGACCGTCGAGACGAAGCCGACGAGATCGGCGTACTTCTGGCGCTCGCTCCTGCAGCCGATGGAGAGCTGCCAGTACGTCTTCCTGTCCTCGCGGGAGGCCTCCTGATAGGGCTGGCAGGGCTGCAGCCGGCTGTAGATCCCCATGTTAGCCAGAAGCTGCTGGGTGTCGCGCACCAGCGACTCCGAAATCGATCCCAGCACGACTTCGAAGGAATCGTTCACGCCAGGATGCCGCCTCGCTGTGCCGTCAGCCTGGAACAGCGACTTGAGCCAGGCCGCCGCAACGCCCTGACCGCCTGCGCGCACGGGGGCCGGGATGCGCATGTCGAGGCCGCTCTGGAGCAGCCCGTACGACTCGACGAACGAACGCAGCGGCTCGCCGTAGAGGCGGATCCGCCGCACCAGCAGATTCCTGGATTGCGTCTCGCAGATGCGGACGTGGCGCTGGACCCCTTCGAAGATCCTGTTGATGTGCGGCAGGAGGTACTCGAACTCTTCGTCGTCGCAGGTCATGAACTCGACGGTCAGGCAGCGATTCGTTCCCTCCGCGTGCTGCCCGACGAAGCCATCCCCCTGAAGCCACCCGGCCAGAATCGCCTCGCTGATCTCGCGGGTCCCTTCAGACCCGGTGCGCAGAGTCGTGTTGCCGCGCTGCAGAAGCCGCATCCCCGGGGCCAGCCGGCCCGCCTCGGTGAACTGGTACCCCTTGCCGGGCAGGGTGTCGGCCGGAGCTGCCCAGACGAGGTGATCCGGTGTGACCTCAACGGAGTTGCCGTTGGTGAGCACAAGCCGCAGCACCTCCTTCTCGCCGTTGCTCCTGGCGGCGGCCACGCGCGTCGTCCCATCGCGGTCGTAGACCTCGAGGCCGATCATCTGCTTGTCGACGATCTCGCCGATCGGGATCGGCCCGCTGGGAGTGCTGATGAGCGCCCCCCAGGGCTGGCATGCGTGCGGCTGCGGATGCTCATAGGCGGACTCGGAGGGACGCACCTCGCCGCTGACGGGGTCGACGTAGTGGTGGCCCTGGGCCGGCCCGTCTATCCCGTAGGCCCAGTGCAGCCCCGTGTTGAACCACTGGGGCGAGTTGGGCGAGGCCATCTGCAGCGCCAGCATGTGCAGAGTCTCGTCGAAGTAGGACAGCGCGTCATCTTCGGTGTCGAAATAGCCGTAGCGGTGGCCCCAGTAGGTCCAGCAGCCCGCCAGCCTGCGGAACACCTGCCGCGCATCCTTCTCGGCGCCGGAGCGCGAGGCTTCGGGCAGCTCGGCCAGGCGCAGCGCATCGGGAGCGCTGCGGCGCAGCCAGTCCGGCACGCCGTACTCTTCCACCGGGGCGAGCGCGGCCGGCACTCCCGCCTTGCGGAAATACTTCTGCGCCAGGATGTCCACCGCCACCTGCGACCAGGCGGCCGGCACGATGATCCCGCGCGCCGAGAAAACCAGCGAGCCGTCGGGATTCGTGATGCGGGAGTCGCGCGCGGTGAATTCAATTCCAGTGTAAGGATCCTGTCCGGCCCGTGTGAATCGCCTCTCGATCCTCATCGGCGGAAGCCTCCCGAATTCTGACGTGGGGACTCGTCCCGGGAAAAGAATCCCGCGCGGCTGGCGCCGCCGGGATACCGGGTCAACCCCGTTCGATTTGGAAAGGATCTCGGATTGGGGGGTCCTGCGAGGGACCCGGTTGCATCGCCGGAGCACCCCTGGGCGACACTCTCCGGCAGCCTCTCAGATGCGCTGGAATGTCAACATCTGGGAGACAGGCGCGCACTCTACCACGACATCTTGTGCTGTCAAGACTGAAATTTCGATCTCGCGGAAGCCAGAGCCAGCACGGGTTTGAGCGGTTTTTCACTGCGGCGCCGTGCTGCGATCCGCGGCGTTGGCGGCGTTCAGAAGGAGCGCGTCAGCGAGCCGGCGCGGCCTCGCGCCACTGTGCTTCGAGCACGTCGTGAAGGCTGGAGTAGAGGGCGCTTTGACGGCCCAGCTTGATCAGCGTCTGGGCTTCCCCGTCCGGCGCGCTGAGGCGCAGGTGGAGCACCTCGGGCAGGAAGATCATCCTGAAGCGCCACAGGGGGGCCGTGGCGGCGAGGCGCACCATGAGGCGGGCGCGCGCCTGCGCCGGCAACGTCTCGGCGATCTCGGCGGCGTGCCGGATGGTGGCCCGGATGCGATCGCGCAGCCGCCCGCGCAGCGGTGTCTCGCCATGCTCCTGCTCCTCGAGCCGGGCGGCGGCCGGCGAGTCGGGATCCAGCAGCAGCATCCTCATGCCGGCAGCCTCGTGCTGCAGCGCGCTGGCGAGCATCGTGCGGAACTCCGGGTTGCCGAAGAAGGAGTTGAATGAGGGCGCCATCAGATCCATCCGGTGCGGGCGCAGCTCCGTGATCAGGTCGTACATCTCGCGCGTGAGGCCCCCCGAAGGATCGCCATCGGTGGCATAGAAGTGCACGCCGCTGACCTTGCGCACCTCGAAGAAGTCCTGGATCGAGTAGGCCGGCTTCGCCGAGGTCTCGGCATGCGCCTGGATGCGGAACATCTCCTCCATCAGGGCCACGTCGCGAGCCAGAAAAAAGAATGTCGCAAGCTTGATGTTGATCGCCTCAACCGCCTGCGCGATCGCCTTGCGCCGGGCCGTCTCGTCGTCGCGCGGGCTGCGCAGCACGCCGCGCTCCCGCAGCAGCCGATGCAGCTCATCGAAGGGAACCGGGGCCCCCGCCTCGCGCAGGAGCCGCAGCAGGGCGACCTGGCGGGCCGGCTCGCCGCGGAACTGCCTGCCTTCGGGTCGGACGATCGCCTGCTGGAGGACCTTCTCGAAGGCGGCCTCATGGATTCCCGGTCGACTGCGCATGCTGGATGATGCCTCGATGCCCGGCGGGGCGGCGCCGCTGGCCCGGCCTTCAGGCCCCGTGACGCCGCGCGCGGCGCACGCAACAGCCCGCCGCTGCCCGAACTTGATGCAGCCACAGGGCTTGCCGCCGCCTCCAGGCTTGCAGGAGAGTACGTCCAAGCGCGGCGATAAACAACCGTCAAATGGTTTTAAGCAGGGTGATAATTGGTCGACGAACAGACACTAGTTGTAACTGTATCATGATAAAGAAGTTGAGTTGCAGTGAGCCGCAGTCAGGTGTAGATTCATGGCGTGATTTCCGCTGCAGCGATAGACACCCGCACCGGCCTCAAGAGCCGCTCGTACAACGTCACGGCGGTCCCGCTCAAGGATCAGCTCAAGGCGGTCGTCCCTCTCGACGAGCTGCGCAGGCTCCATGAGATCTCCGCCTGGCGCCATGGACTGGTCCTGGCGCGCCAGTTCCTGCTGCTGGGCGTCTGCGGCTTCCTGCTCGCCCGCTTCAGCAATCCGCTCATCTGGGTGCCGCTCGCCCTGGTGCAGGGATTCACCATCTTCAACTTCACCGTCATGCTCCACGAAGTGGTGCATGAAGCGGTGGTGAAAAAGCCCCGCCCCTGGATCACCCGCCTGCTGGGAGTGCTGTACGCATTCCCCAGCGGCATCTCGCACTTGCAGTTCACCCGCTGGCACCTGGACCATCACGACAACCTGGGCTCTTCCAGCGAGGATCCCAAGCGCTTCCACCTCTCGCCCAAGCGCAACGCCCGCTGGTACAAGCTGCTCTACTTCACTCCGGCGCTGTTCGTGATCTACTTCCGCGCCGCGCGCAAGGAGACCGGCACCTATCCCGAGTCGCTGCGCCGCCGCATCGAGCGCGAGCGCAACGCCACGATGCTGGGGCACCTCGCCATCCTGGCGGCGCTCTGGTGGGGACTGGGCGGTGCGGCCATGCTGCGCATCTACTTCGTGCCCTACTTCCTGATCTTCCCGGTCGCCTTCGCTCTCAACCGGATGGGGCAGCACTACTACATCAATCCCGCCGACACCGCCCAGTGGAGCACGCTGGTCAGGTCGTCGCTGTTCTGGAACACGACCTTCCTCTGGTCCAACTTCCACCTGGAGCATCACTACTTCCCGCGCGTGCCGTTTTATAATCTGCCTCGCCTGCACCGCCTCCTGCGTCCTTTCTATCGAAGCCACGGGATGAAGCCGGTGGGCTACGGTAAGCTCTTCTATGGGTGGATCATCCGCAACGGCGCTCCCCACTCCGACTGGTCCTTCGTCTAGCCGCTTCACCTCCGCGGATCTCCGGCTCAACATTCTCGGCAAGCTTGCCGCGGCGCGCGCGCTGAGCCTGCCGGCGTGCCAGGATCGGCTCGAGCAGCTTGCCGGGCTGGAGTCGGGAGAGCCGTTCGCCGCTGCCGGGGTGATCGGGCTTCTCGACGGGATCCCGGCGGTGGCCGATTGGGCCACTCCGGACGATGTCGCGGCGATGCAGGAGCTGCTGCGGAGCGCGCCCCGCGAGTCCCTCGATGCCGCCTTCATGGGGACGCTGCCGCGCCGCGAGCGGCATCGCTCCGGGGCCTACTTCACGCCGCGGTGGCTGGCAGACCATGTGCTGGACCGCGCCGGATTCGACGGCAGCGGCGCGGCGCGTCTGCTCGATCCGATGTGCGGCGCGGGGATCTTCCTGGCCGCGGCGCTGGAGCGCCTGCGCGCCGCGCGGCCCGGGGGCTCGGCGGGCGAGCTCCTTGAGCTCGTCGCCGGCATCGAGAAGGACCCGGTCAGCGCGCTGGCGGCGCGGGCAGCGGTGCTGGCGTGCGTTGCCGATCGGATCACCGATCCGATCCGGATCCCGGTGTCCATCGGGGATGCGATCGCGCCGGGGGTGGATGCCGGCCTCCCATGTGATCGGTACGATATCGTGGCCGGCAACCCGCCCTGGATCGGATGGGAGAGCCTGTCTCCAGACACGCGCGCGCTGACGCGGCCGCTCTGGGAGCGGCACGGACTGTTCACCCCGGCGGGAAGCGGCTCCGGGATGGAGGCATTGCTCGGACGTGGCAGGAAGGATCTCTGCATGCTGGCGACATACGTGGCCGCCGATCGGTGGCTGCGCGACGGCGGCAGACTCTCCTTCGTGATCGCACAGTCGGTCTTCAAGACCGTCGGGAGCGCGGCGGGATTCAGGAAGCTCCGGCTGGGAGACGGCACTCCGCTGGGAGTCATCGCGGTGGATGATTTCAGCGGCCGGAGGGTCTTTCCGGGCGCGGCCTCGCGCGCCTGCGTCCTGACGCTGGAGAGGGGAAAGGCGACGCAGTGGCCGGTCGCATATATGACCTGCAGTGCGAAGGCTGAGCCTCGGAAAGCCGTTGCCGAGCCGATCGATCCAGCCGACGCGGGCTCGGCCTGGATCACCGCCGCGCCGGAGCGGCTCGGGCTGCTGCGCAGGATCCTGGGGCCGTCCGACTACGTGGCGCGGGCGGGCGCCTATTCCGGCGGAGCCAACGGCGTCTTCTGGGTGCGGATGGTCTCCCGCTATGACGATGGCACGGCGCTGGTCGAGAACCTGCCGGAATCAGGCAAGCGGGCGCTGCCGCGCGTCAAGGCCCGCATCGAGCTGGCGCTGCTCTACCCGCTGCTGCGCGCCTCGGACCTCTCGCGCGATGGAGCCGCGCCGCGGGACTGGATCCTGATGCCGCAGGATCCCGAGCGCCGCCGCGGCATCGACGAATCCACGATGCGCGATCGCTGGCCCCTGGCAAGGGCGTGGCTCGAAGGGTTCAGGGCCGACCTGGCGCTCAGACGCGACCGGGGAACGCGCAGCCTGATTGCCTCCGGGGCGCCCTTCTACAGCATCTTTTCGGTGAGCCAGGCGACGCTTGCACCCTGGAAGGTGATCTGGGCACGCATCGCCTCATCGGTGAGGGCAGTGCCCGTGGGCCCGGTGGACGGGCGGCCCGTGGTCCCGCAGGAGACGTGCACGTTCATTCCATGCGAAAGCGGGCTGCCCGAGCTCGAAGCGCACTTTCTGGCCAACCTGCTCAGCTCGCCGGCCTTCAATGAAGCCGCCCGCGCCTTCGCGCAGGTGGGAGGCAAGAGCTTCGGCGCGCCCCATCTGCTGCGCCACATCGCCGTGCCGCGCTTCGATGCCGAGGATCCCGCTCACCGGAATCTGGCGGAGCTGGCGCGCCCGCGCGGCGCCTCCGTCGAGGAGCTGGAATCGGCGAGCGCCGCGGTCTGGAGCCGACTGGCCCGCCAGAACCGCGCGTGACGGCCGCGCACCGGACTTCCTGGCGGCTGAGCGGCCCAGGTCTCCATGCGCGTGATTGTCTCTACGACATGGAATGGCGTAGACTTGCGGCCCTTTCCAACAAGGCAAAGCAGGAGCTCAGATGCGGATCAGGACGGGATGGCTCGCAGCGGCGGTCTGCGCCGCGCTCGCCGGTTGCGCCACGGAGGCGCCGCCACCTCCACCGGCTCCGACGGAAGTCAAGGTCTCCACCGTGCTGCAGCGCGACGTGCCGATCTACGTCGAGGCGATCGGCGAAACCCGAGGCGCCACCGAAATCGAGATCCGCGCCCGGGTGGAGGGCTTCCTGCAGTCGGTCGAGTTCCAGGAGGGAAGCTTCGTCACCAAGGGACAGCTCCTCTACAGGATCGATCCAAGTCCCTTCCAGGCGACGCAGGCCCTGGGCGGCGGCTGGATCCCCCCGGATGGGACGCAGGAGTCGGCGGCAGAGGCCGCTGCGGCGGCGGATCCGAATTCGGACCCGAACTCGGCCCCGATGCCCTGAAACATCCCCGGCGCCCGCGGCTGGCCTCATTCCGAACCGCGGGAGATCGGCTCGACCAAAAAATCAGAGCCGTTGTTTCTCCTCTAGGCGGATCCCTGGAATCATGATAGAAAGGGAGAGCCATTTCAGGCCTTGACCTCAATACAAGATGCCAATAGTCCGGCATTCTCCCGAGGCAGCTGCGGAATGTCCCTGGCATGTGTTCCCGGATTGCTCCTGCAGCGCCACCGCAGCTTCCCCGCGCCGTGGGCTGACGCCGAGCCGGCAAGAACATGACCGCCCCTGTCGGACCCTCCCGCGGCGGTCCCGCCGGAAGCACAACAGGACCGGAAGCACGCTCAACGCGGCCGGCCGCCTGGTGGATCGCAGCCTTCGTGGCTCTGGTGTGCGCCGTGCCCGGATTCGCACGCGTCGACTGGAGGACGAGCCTGCTGCCCATCGTCGACGACGGCGCGGATGCCGGAGGGGACCCCGGCGGACGATGGTCGGTTGCGTCACCGGTGTTCGGGGGGCAGACTCCGCCGAATATCGAGGTGACGCCCTCCTACTTCAGCGAAAGCCTGTACACAGGGGGGACAGCCACCCGAACCATGACCATCCGCAACACAGGCGGCAGCGGGCTGGGCTTCCTGATCCGGATCGAGTCGGCCGCGCTGGCCATGGCGCAGCCGCACAGCCAGCGGATCGCCGCGCGGGGAGGCGACGCCGGCTCGCACGGGATGGCGCCCGGCGGTCGATCCGGGGCCGCTGCCAGCTTCCAGAGCGCGGTTCCATACAGTCAGGCCTCCACGCCCTTGCGGGCTCCGCTGGAGGCAGGTCCGAGCCCCGGCGTGGGGGCAAATGCTGCCGGGCTGCGGCTGCTCCTTCTCGAAAGTGGCGGCGATATTTCGGAGATCCAGTGGTATCTCTCGCAGTTCGCCGACGTGGCAGCAGTCGATGTGGTCAACGGGGGCGGTGGGACGCCCTCCGTGGCCGATCTGATGCCGTACGATGCCGTGATTCTCATTGCGAATACGCCGTTCGCGAATCCGGTGGGCCTGGGGAATGTGCTTGCTGATTACGTCGATTCGGGAGGCGGCGTGGTGCAGACCCTCGCCTCCTTCATCTCGGGCTGGGACGTGCGCGGCCGATTCCAGAGCGGCGGGTATTCGGCCTTCACCCTCGGGATGGGGCCGATCGGAACGGGCTACCTGGCGACCTTTGACGCCAACCATCCCATCATGCAGGGGGTGACGAATGCGGCGGGCGCGCTGCTGGGGACCGCGGATCTGGCGCCGGGCGCGCGAGCAGTGGCTCAGTGGGACCTGGGAGAGCTGTTCGTGGCCACCCAGGGCCATCACGTCGTCGGGGTGAATATCTTTCTCGGGGCCCCCGGCTACTGGCTGGGTGACGTCCCGCTGATACTGCGCAATGCCGCACGCTGGAGCAGCCATCGCGCGGCGTGGCTGTCGGTCGACCCGGACGCCGGAGCGGTCCAGGCCGGCGGCAGTCTGGACCTCACGGTCACCTTCGACGCTGCCGGGCTCATCGGCGGGGACTACGACGCCACAATAATCACGGAATCCAATGACCCGGACGAGCAGTTCGTCAGCGTCCCTGTCAGGCTCCATGTCACGGGCGCCCCCGACATCGAGCTGTCCGCGTCCTCGTTCGACTTTGGCGCGCTGTTCATCGGCGCCTGCGCGGACCGGCCGCTGACCATCAAGAACCGAGGCACGGATGTGCTGGATGTCACCGACTTGAGCACGGACAGCGCGGAGTTCACGGTGACGCCCGGCAGCCTGAGTCTCCTGGTCGGGGAGGGGCGCGATGTGATAGTGACCTACTGCCCTTCAGCCGCATCCTCGGCAGCGGCGACACTCACGGTGCAGAGCAATGATCCGGACGACAACGAGCTGCACCTTCCGCTCACCGGCGAGGGGCTGGTCGCGCCCGACATCGACGTGTCTCCACTTTCCCTGAGCCAGGATCTGTTCACCGGCGGCAGTGCGACTCAGACGCTGACCCTCCGCAACACGGGCGCCAGCGATCTCACGTTCAGAATACTCATGCGGCCGCCGGCGCAGGCGAGCGCGCAGCTCACAAGTCCAACGTTTCCGGTCCCGCTGGTCGGAACCTCCAATCAGGCGCCGGTTGGTTTCAAGCCCTCCTTCAGCGCGCCGCTGCAGGTGCCAGGGGCTACGGCACTCCTCATCCAGGACTCGCAGCCCTGGGGGACCACCTCGAACGAGCAGGTGCTCGCGGCGCATGGGATCGTCTTCGACTCGATCGGATCCGCGGCGGTGGCCTCGACGAACCTGAACAGCTACTGGCTGGTGATCATCCCCGGCGATCAATCCACGTCGTATTACGCCACGATGGCGTCCCGCGCCGCGCAGCTGGACGAGTACGTCGGCCACGGCGGCGTCCTCGAGGTTCACGCCGCCGGATGGGGCCACATGGGCGGCAACGCCGCCTTGCTGTCGCTGCCGGGCGGGCTGACCGTGAACCTCCGCTACGCCGGCTTGAATCATGTCCTCGATCCGGCGCATCCGCTGATGGCCGGAGTGCCGAATCCCTTCACCGGCACATCCGCCAGCCATGCCTGGTTCACGAATACTCCGCCGGGCGCCGCGCGGATTGCCGCCGACGATCTCATGCAGACGAACCTGGTGGAGTACCGCCTCGGGCCGGGACTCGTGATCGCCAGCGGCCAGACCCTCGAGTACGGATTGGAGAACGGCCAGGCATCGGGCATCATCTTGCGCAATCTGATCCCGTACTCCCACCAGGTCGGGCCTGGGTGGCTCCATGTGGATCCGCCTACCGGGACCGTACCTGCCGGCGGCAGCCTGGAGATTGCCGCCGCGTTCGATGCTGGCGGGCTCTTCGGCGGCGACTACGAGTCGGAGATCATCGTGCAGAGCAATGACCCCGACGAGGGAGAGGTGAGCGTGCCGGCCCGGCTGCACGTGACGGGAGTCCCTGACATCGAGCTGTCGGCGACGTCGTTCGATTTCGGGTCGCTCTTCATCGGTGCCTGTGCCAGCCGGACGCTGACCGTCACCAACGCCGGCACCGACGCGCTGAACGTCAGCAGCCTCCAGGCC
>Ga0187894_10000197_pt1 | contig 80265 bp, 80 predicted proteins | sample GBC1701081metaG_FD_136650 | JGI IMG/M metagenome (GOLD analysis project Ga0187894, IMG submission 136650) | White microbial mat communities from a lava cave in the Kipuka Kanohina Cave System on the Island of Hawaii, USA - GBC170108-1 metaG ...
GTATCTACGTTTCGCATCGACAGATCGGCCGAACGCATGGCATGCCGGCGATTTTCCTCTGCGGTAATAGTGCGCCCCGGACGATGTTCGAAGACCTGTCCTTCTTCAAAGTCATCATATTCAACCCCGGCGATTTCCATGTACGTGTTGTCTGCGAGTTTTCGATGCGAGTAAAATCTCCCCATGGGCGCAATTCCTTCTTGTCACTCATGACTTGTTTAGTAGTTCGCTTGAGCAAACGGCACCGCATCCCGTGTATACACCAGCAGATCATACTCCATCGAGCAGACAGTAGTGCCATCCTGATTGATTCCCTTAGTCACCACCGTCAGTCGTCCGCATGACGGATCTCCAGGAATCTCCTGTTTCCCTCTGATCTCGGATTCTGCATACAGGGTGTCACCGCCGAACACCGGGCGGGTCATGCTGATATCCGCCCAGCCGAGAATGCGGATCTTCTTGCCGAAGGTTTTCCAGGTCAACCCAATCAGTCGCTGCAAGGTCAACGTACTGACCACGAGCGGCTGCTTCCACTCCGTCTTTGCTGCGTAATGGGCATCAAAGTGGATCATCGCCTGATTCAGGGTGTCCATGGACTCCTCAACGTTGTCTTGCTGTGAGATGGTAAGACCAGGGCGATGCTTGAAAACCTGACCAACTACGAAATCTTCAAAATCGAGCCCGTAACGTTCACGATACCGCTTCTCTCCGACTTGGACATGCGACGAAAAAGCGAAGTCAACCATGACGCGTTCTCCAAGATGCTAACGTTACCTTGAGTAGAGGCTCCCCGCGGTGGGCTACCCTACCAAGAATCATTGCTGCCCGGTAGAGGCTAAGAGGAAGCAAATGCCTGATGTCCCACATGCCTCCCCTTTTTCAAATAGCTTGGCTTCGCTACCCTGCCAAGTGTTCCTGGATTTTATTTGCGACGTAGAAGGAGAAAGAGGATGCGGAGTTTTTGGCTGGCGGTCTCACTGGCCTTCATATTGCCAGCGTGCAGTTATCCCGAGCGGCGGTGGAAAGAGTTCAAGAAAGATTTTCGCGACAAAGTCAAACAGACGGCAGATCAGCAGAGACCTGCCGAAGAAAAATGCCGACAAAAGGGTGGCACGTTCTACGACGGGCAGTGCTACACCCCGGACGAAAACGTCTCTATCGCGGATGAGCAGGAGTGTCACATGCGCGGCGGAATGTATATCGACGACGAATGTCTCTTCGCCCCACGGCAGCAGTAGAGGTGGGCATTGCCCACCCTACCGAGAGAAGCTGTAGCTACTCTTACACCGCTGCTACTACTGCCGGCTCGCCTTCGACAGGCTCGTAGTGAAAAACCAGTCCGTCCTCACCGAGGTCGATCTCTACTTTGCCCCCGCTTTGTAGTTGGCCAAAGAGAATCTCGTCGGCGATGATCTGTTTGACCTCGCGTTGAATCAGCCGCGCCATCGGTCGTGCTCCGTACGTCGCATCATAGCCTTTCTCTGCTAGATAACTGCGCGCCTCTGGAGTCAAGGTGATTACTACCTTCTTCTCAGCCAGTTGCTGGACCACCTCTTTTATAAACTTGTCGACGACTTTCTCCACTGCCGCCGGAGTCAGCGTGCCAAAAGTCACGGTGGCGTCCAGTCGGTTGCGGAACTCAGGACTGAACAGTTTCTCCAATGCCTGTTCCCCTTTCCCCATATTCGAGCGCTCACCAAAGCCGATCGCCGCCGCGGCCATCTCGCGTGCACCGGCATTGCTGGTCATGATCAAGATGACATGACGGAAATCGGCTTTCTTGCCGTTATTGTCGGTCAGTGCAGCGTGATCCATTACCTGCAAGAGGATGTTGAATAAATCGGGGTGAGCTTTCTCAATCTCGTCCAACAACAACACCGAATGCGGATTGCGCGTGATCGCCTCGGTTAACAGCCCGCCTTGATCGAAACCGACATACCCCGGCGGCGCGCCGATCAGCCGCGAGACGGTATGCTTCTCCATATACTCGCTCATATCAAAGCGCAGGAATTGCAAGCCGAGGGTGGCGGCGAGCTGTTTCGCCACTTCAGTTTTCCCGACTCCGGTTGGTCCGGTGAACAGAAATGAGCCAACTGGCTTCTCGGGATGGCCGAGTCCAGCCCGCGACAGCTTGATAGCGGTCACCACCGTCTGAATTGCTTTCTCCTGGCCAAACACGACTCGCTGCAAATCTCCATCGAGGTTTTGTAAGCGCTCTTTGTCGGAAACTGACACGCTGCGCGGAGGAATACGGGCGATTTTTGCCACCACTTCTTCAATATCCGTGTCTTGGACCACTCGTTCTGCCGATGCCGGTTTGATTTTGAACGAGGCACCGACTTCATCAATCACGTCTATTGCCTTATCTGGCAGGAAGCGATCATTAATGTATTTGGCGGAGAGTTCCGCCGCCGCGCGTAACGCTTCGGGCGTGTAGGTAACGCCGTGGTGCTGCTCATAGTGCGACTTCAACCCCTCAAGAATTTGCACCGTCTCTTCTATACTGGGTTCGTGCACCTCGATTTTCTGGAAGCGCCGCGCCAGGGCTCGGTCGCGCTCGAAATAGCTGCGAAACTCATGGTAGGTCGTTGCGCCAATACAGCGCAGGGTGCCAGACGTCAGCGCCGGTTTGAGAATATTTGAAGCATCCATCGAACCACCGCTAGTGGCGCCGGCCCCGACGATAGTGTGGATCTCGTCAATGAACAGAATTGCGTTGGGTTGTTTTTTGAGGGCATTGAGAACTGCCTTCAGGCGCTCTTCAAACTGGCCACGGAACTTTGTCCCTGCCAACACCGCTCCCATATCGAGCGAATAGATAGTTGCGTTCTTGAGCACATCCGGGATTTCGCCCTTGGCAATTTGTAACGCCAGTCCATCGACAATCGCCGTCTTACCTACCCCAGAGTCGCCAACGTAAATAGGATTGTTCTTCCGTCGCCGACATAAGACGTGAATGGTCCGTTCTAATTCATTCTGGCGGCCAATCAACGGGTCGATATGCCCTTCTTTGGCCCGCTGGACCAAGTTGGCGGCGAACGCTTCGAGCGGGTTCTTCACCGGTCGTGGCTCGTCCTCATCGTCGGGCGAAGCATGATGATCATCAGTACGGGAGGCTGATGTATCCTCGTCTTCTGCTGGAACCTTAGAGATGCCATGAGAGATATAATTGAGCACGTCTAGGCGCGAGATGCCTTGTCGCTGTAAGAGATAGAGCGCATGGCTGTTCTCCTCGCGGAATAAGGCGACCAACAAGTTCTTTCCTTCGACGATCTCTTTACCACTCGACTGCACATGGGCGGCGGCACGTTGTAACACCCGCTGGAACCCCAAGGTTTGCTGTGGCTCAGCGTCGACGCCTTCGGGCAATTGTTCGACATTATCTTTGAAAAAATCCTCCAGGTCTCGCTGCAACGCTTTCACATCACCACCGCAGTGACGAATGACCGTCGCTACGGTTTCATCAAAGGTCAGCGCATAGAGAACATGTTCAAGGCACAGAAATTCGTGCCGCCGTCGTTTGGCTTCTTTGATTGCAAGTGAGAAAGTTACTTCAAGTTCTCGACTAATTCGTAACATCTTGAGGCCCCTTCTTTCCTGGCCTAGGTTATTATAAGCATTAAATTTGCAGACGTTAGCCGCTCGATAGAGTTTATTATGCTTCTTCCATGCTGCACTTTAGGGGAAATTCATACTCTTTCGCCAGTTCGTGCACCTTATTCACTTTAGTTTCGGCAATCTCATATGTATAGACACCAGCGACGCCCATCCCCCTGCGATGGACATGCAACATCACCTGCGTCGCCTTGGTCGGTGGGAGATGGAACACGGTCTGCAAAACGTAGACCACAAACTCCATCGTGGTGTAGTCGTCATTGTGCAACAAGACCTTGTACAGTGGCGGTTTTTTGAGCTTTTTCTCGGTCTCAGTAACGACTCCACGGTCAAAGTCAGTATCGTTATCCTGTCGTTTCATAGCGTCCTCGTCAGCCAGAGAAACTTTCCCTATACTGTTCCATAGCGTGATCACGCAGCAGGGTCAATTTGTTGTGGGAAGTTATTAGCTCGCAGCTATTAGTAAGACAAGAAAAGCTCCGCTCGCTCATCCCTTGGTTTTACCTAGGGAGCTTGGTATTTTCTCCTCGCTTGCTAAAAGCTAAGCGCTAATTGCTTTTCCAAGGAGTTCGTATGTCAGATACTCAAGAACACGGTTCAGTCACGGTCGATGCCCAATCCTATAAGCTCCCGGACACGGTTCGCCCAGAACGCTATCAGATTCGCCTCACCCCTGATCTGAAAGCGTTTACCTTTGCCGGCGAAGAAACAGTTTCCATTATCGTGCAAAAGCCAGTCGAAACCATCACCCTCAACGCCGTCGAGCTAAGCATCCAAGCGGTGTCGGTTATCGCTGCGGACGGTAGTTCTATTCAAGGCACCGCCACCATCGATGAAGCCAATGAGCGCGCAGTGTTGAGTTTCCCTCAGACCCTTACTCCGGGCTCCTGGCAATTGCGCCTGCTTTTCTCTGGGGTGTTGAACGATAAGCTGCATGGTTTCTATCGCAGTACCTACAAAGACGCGAATGGGCACGATAAGATGCTCGCGTCTACTCAATTTGAGTCTACCGATGCGCGCCGTGCTTTTCCCTGTTGGGATGAGCCGGCGCTCAAAGCGGTTTTCCAAACGACTCTGGTTATTGACGAGGGACTCACTGCGATCTCCAACACCGCCATTGTCCGTGAAACAACGCTACCAGGAACCGGCAAAAAGGAAGTCGTGTTCGCCGATACGATCAAGATGTCCACCTACTTAGTCGCCTTTATCGTTGGCGAATTTAAAGGTACCGATCCCGTCTTTGTCGATGGTAAACCGTTGCGTGTGTGGGCCGTGCCCGGCAAGCAGCACCTGGGAAAGTTCAGTCAAGAGATCGGCGCGGCTTCGTTATCTTTCTTCAGCACTTACTACGAGCGGCAGTATCCGGGCGATAAGCTCGATCTGATCGCTATCCCTGACTTTGCCTCGGGCGCAATGGAGAATCTTGGGGCGATCACCTACCGCGAAACCGCCCTGCTCGTCGATGAACAGACGGCAACCCGCAGCGAGCTTGAACGCGTCGCTGACGTCGTATCGCACGAGAACGCCCACATGTGGTTCGGTGATCTTGTCACTATGCGCTGGTGGAATGGCTTGTGGTTGAATGAAGCCTTCGCCACGTTTATGGAAATGCTAGCCGTCGATCATTGGAAACCGCAGTGGCAACGCTGGACCAGTTTTGCGGTTTCACGCGCGGCCGCCCTACTGGTCGATGGACTCAAGAGCACGCGACCGATTGAATTTCCGGTGCGTTTACCTGCCGAGGCCGCCGGCATGTTTGACACTCTTACCTATGAGAAAGGCGCAGCCGTCCTGCGCATGCTGGAACAGTACCTTGGTGCGGAGGTTTTCCGTAAAGGGATTAGTCTGTATCTGCGGAAACACGAGTACAATAACGCTGAGACGACAGACTTGTGGGATGCGATTGAGGAATCCTCCCGACAACCGGCACGGGCATTAATGGATTCCTGGGTGTTCCAACCCGGCTACCCGATGCTCTCTGTCCGCGCCGAGCAGCGTGACCTCGTTATCACCCAACAACTCTTCCAGTACTTACCGGAGAGCCAAGATCAGACGGACAGGGAGCGATGTTGGCAGGTGCCAATTTTTCTCCGAGTAAAGACGGCAACCGGCATACAGACGCAGACAGCATTGCTCACTGATCGAGAAATGCGGATTTCTTTGCCTGCGGCGCCTGAATGGGTGGTCGTGAATGCCGACGGGCATGGGTTTTACCGGGTGCGCTACTCCCAGGACTTACTGCATCGGCTTACTGCTGGCCTCCAGACAAACTTGTCTGCGATTGAACGGTTCAGTTTAGTCAATGACACCTGGGCCGCGACCTTAGCCGGGCTCACCCCACTCACCACCTATCTCGATCTGCTCAAATTGTTCCGCGAAGAGACTGATCACAATGTCTGGACGGCGATTCTGGGGTCTTGTCATTATCTCTACCGATTGTTAGAGCCCCGGCAACGCCCTGCACTGCAAACTTTGATTCGCTCCTTACTGGGTCCGATCACCCAGCAACTCGGTTGGAGTCCCAAGCCTGGTGAGAACGAATTGATCAGTCAACTGCGCGGCGAACTGCTTGGCGCGCTAGGAACTTGGGGAGAAGAGCCGGCAACCCAGGCTGAGGCGAAGGCGCGCTACCAAAGATACAAAGTTGACCGTAGCGCGGTCGATCGCAACATCGTCCCTGCTCTCGTCGCGATCATTGCGCACACGGGTGGTCGGCCTGAGTATGAAGAATTCCGTGCCAATGTGAAGACGGCAGCGACCCCGCAAGAAGAGCAACGGTATCTCTTCGCTTTGGCGGCTTTTCGTTCCTTTGATCTCTTGGAACGAACCTTGGCTATGACACTGAACGGTGAAGTGCGCACCCAGAATGCGCCATATCTGATGCGTTCATTACTGATGAATACAGATGGACGTGAGCGGGCGTGGACATTCATGAAGCAACACTGGGACGATATGCTGCGGCAATTTCCCGATAATTCCATCGTCCGTATGTGTGAGGGGATTACGGCGCTCGTCACTCCTGAACTCGAGGCTGATGTGCGACAGTTCTTTGCTTCACATCCGGTCAAGCAGGGGGCAAAAACTATGGAACAGCACCTCGAAAAGCTGCGCATTGCCGTGACCTGTAGGCAACACGAGGAGGCCAATCTGAAGGCGTACTTCGCGCAAACCGCGTAAGTTTTAGCGTGTAAGGGCGCGGCAAGCAGCGCCTTTTTGTGGGTTATCGTAACGGAGACTGGGTTGAGCCTAGCAAACCCCAGCACCGGAATTTCTTACACTCATTCTCACCTGCGAGAATGATGTTCCTGTGATAGGGGATAATTCGTTATCAAGGGAGGGAAAGTCACCATGACGAAATATCTTTTGCTGTTCGTACTGTTCGCCGTTAACGTCGGAAGGCCAGCATTAGTCAGCGCCGCCACAGATCCGCCATCAGTGGGCACTGCTGCCCCGGACTTCAGTCTCACCAATAACGAGGGAAAACCAACAAGCCTGAAGGATTATCGCGGCAAATGGGTGGTGCTCTACTTTTATCCCAAAGACTTCACTAGTGGTTGCACGCTAGAGGCCCAGAACTTCCAGCGTGACCTGGCCAAGTACGAGCAAGCCAATGCGGTAATTCTCGGTGTCAGCGTTGATAGCGCCGAGTCACATCAGAGCTTCTGTGCCAAGGAAGGCTTGAGCTTTAAGCTGCTGTCTGATCCGGGCGCAAAGGTATCAACCGAATATGGTTCGCTCATGGACTACAACGGAGCCAAATTGTCGGCGCGAAACACTTTCATCATTGACCCCGAGGGGAAAGTCTTTAAGGTGTTTACCGGAGTGAAGCCGAGCGGACACAGCGAAGAGGTGTTGGCTGTCCTAGCGAGCCAGCAAGCGCGCTGACCAAGAGAAGGGTACCGTTCTACGCTTTGTGTTGGGTCGCAGAAATTCAGTGTTTGTCGATTCGGTTAGGCAGTCTGATTGTAGTTAGATGTCAAATGCGACTTGGAAGTTGTTCACAATGTTAGAACATGAAGACATCAGAGATTGATAGACTGTTTGAACGTATCAGACGCATCTCAAAAGAGATCGAACAAAAGTGCGGTCCAGGTTTCCAGCGGAACGCCCTTTTCTCGGACGGCATGAACGTCACTTACAAAGTCACTAACCTCAAAGTCCCTGAGCAGCTTGAAGATGATGTCATCAACCTCTGTATTTGGGTGTGGAGTCTCAAAGACTATTTGAAGGCATTGGCTGTCTCCTGTGGGAAAACTGCACAGCTTGTTCAGACCATTGTGAATAGCGATCCGTACCTTCCAATCTGCGCAGATCTCGCAAACAAGCTAAAGCACGGGACTCTTAAAAAAAGTCGATCCGGCCAGTTTCCAGAAATGGATCGGTTAGAGTGTACTCTTCCCCACACAGCACTGAACAGCCTAACTTTTAAGGAGACCGAGGTAGAGTTTGACGTGGCTACACCCAGTAGTGTCGAAATCACTGTCCCCGTTTATGACGAGACTGGGAAACTGCAGGGTGACGCCTTAAAAATTCTTGAACAAGGAATCGCCAGTTGGGAAAAACTGTTTGCCAATTTACAGGTCGCCAGCTAACATTGCCGTCCACGTGACCGCCGCCCAATGCCATTAAGTTAGCGTGAGCAGTATAGCAGGATGTGGCAGAGAGCACCAGAGACTGAGGAGAGGAGAGAAATGAGGACACAAAAAAAGAGGCGGAAATTATTGCAGCGCTGACCTCGACATTGCAGGATGAACAGACCAGAGCGCGATACCGTGTCCGTGCGCAGGATTGGCGTCGGCAACGGACGTTAACGTTCCTACGTGTGGTGGTATTGATGTGAACGGGACATAAACACGCTCTGCAGAATGCGCTCAAGCGCTTCTTCCGGACGCTTGGCCTGCTGTGGGAGGTCCCCACCGCGAGCGCCTACAGCCAAGCGCGGCAGAAAGTGGAGCCCGCGTTATTTCGCCACCTCACCCAGCGTGTGGTGGAGAAGTTCTATACGCTCTACGCGGCGGAAGGGAGCGTGAAGCGGTGGCAGGGCCGCCGGGTGCTCGGCAGTGATGGGACGATGATTAACCTCCCCGATACACCCGCCAGCACTATACGAGGCACGGGAATCAACATGGCCGAGCCAGCCGAGTGCAAGCATTGGGCAGTGTGTGTATGACCTGCTCAATGACGTGGCGCTGGAGGCGACGCTGGGCAAGCAGGGGGCGGAGAAGGAGAGTCTCTTTACCTCCCATCTACAGGTTACTGCCCCCGGCGATGTGATCGTGTTGGACCGGGGGTAGGCGGATTATGGGGTAATGGCGTTTCTGATGCAGCATCAGCGGGACTTTGTGATCCGTATGCCCCGGCGTCGAGCGGGGGCGATGCGGGCGTTTTGGGACGGGCCGGAGCAGGAGCAAGTCATTGAGTTGGTCGTGCCCGAGCGGCAAGTGGCCTTCGTCAAGCAGCATGGGCTTGCAACGCGATTACAGGTACGTTTCGTGAAGATCGCCTTGGCGGACGGCAAAATCGAAGTAGTGGCGACCAGTCTGCGAGAGGCTACAGCAGTGCCGGCGGCGGCGCTCAAGACGCTGTATGGGTGGCAGTGGGGAATCGAAACCTAAACGACATTCCTCTTTCCGTGATCGAGTGGCTCCCCGATGTTGCGTATGAGCACCGCGATGCCTTCGAAGATGGCACCCATTTGCCCAGTTCTGTTGGTTGGGAAGGTCCCAGCCGAAGAGCCATGCAATTCCAAGTGAGCGGATGACGAAATCGCAGATCAACAAGCTCGGCGAAAAGCTCCGGACAGCATTTGAGCTGGACGCGGACACACTGTCGCGACTTCAGCAATTCCGCGCATCCTATGACGAGCCTATGTTAAGGGCACAGACTCTCCTCAGGGAAGTAGGACTCGAAGCGACGTCTCGGCTGAAAACCACCAATACGATCATCGAAAAGCTGCGGCGTGAAAGGACCCGCCTGGCCGAGATGCAGGACATTGGAGGACTGCGGACCGTTTCTGGGGTGGATCTTACTACACAGGACGAGATCGTGAGCAGGATCGTCGGCGCATTCCCCGTCACAAAAGTGATAGACCGACGGAGAAGCCCGACCCATGGCTATCGTGCCATACATGTGATTGCGACACTTGACGAGCGTCCCATAGAGATCCAAGTGCGCACGCAGCTACAGGACCTCTGGGCGCAGGCAATGGAGCGGTTGGCCGACGAGGCTGGTCGCGAGATCCGTTATGGGGGTGCGCCCAAGACACGTGGTGAGGATGTGGAGAGCCTGCTGAACATCTCTCATGACATTGCACAGACCGAGGCTATGCTCACGGAGCTGAATCAAATGGAGACCGGGCTGCCCCAGCCACACCGCGTGGCGTCGAATCAACGCGAGCTGCGATGGCATATCGCCCGTGTCCAGAGATTGCGTACGCACCTGCGTGGACGCGAAGGGACGATTCGCGCTATATTGGAAGCGATGATCGCGCGAGGAGGTGCTTCGAAGTGACCCAGTATCTGGTTCGATATCGACGGTCCACCGGTGATCTTCTCCAGTTCGAAGATCTCGGTCCCGATCGTGCTGCTGCAATGGGCCGGCGTTTAGAGGAGGAGAGGGTTCACAAGGACGATCCGGATATCGAGGTGGTCCTCCTGACCGCGTCGTCTCGTGAGGCTCTGATACGAACCCATGCGCGCTACTTCAAGAGCGTGCCTGAGTTGGCCGCCGCGCTGGCCGCGGCTCTGCCTGCCATTCCAGAGGCTGGAGCTCCCCGTATTTCGAAGGCTAGAGTCGGCATTCATCAGCGGAACAAGTAAGCCTGAGCGACTCGCGCTTCTCTCGGCACCCGTTTTCTTTCCGCAGTCATAGCAGGGCGCGTTTCACGCGCCATTACCAGCGAGCACTGCACGCCCTACGATCTGATCAAAAGAAGCAAGCCCGTAATCACACCGCATTCCAAAGCCAGGCGGACTGAGTTTAGCCAAGCTCGGCGCCGGAATTCTTTACATTCATTCCAACCTAGGGGTTGAGAAGGAACTCGTTGGGAACTTCTCACATGCTGGACACAATTTCTCAGAGACCGTCTTGATTTCGACCGGTACGTTGCGTATCTCCATTGTAAAAACATACGGAGGATCGTTGTACGCACGCAGGTGCAAAGGTGGGGCAAGAGCCTCGCTTTACGAATTCCCAAACTATTCGACGATACGAAAGTGCAAGCGGGGAGTATTGTAGAGCTGTCCGTTTCAGAAGGAAAATTCATTATCGAGCCGGTCCGGAAAAAGAAAACGACACTCAAATAGCTTCTCGCCAAAGTGCAGAAAGGTAACCTCCATAGCGAAATCGATTCCGGGCTTCCAGTAGGGCAGGAGTCCTGGTAATGGCGCGCCGCTATATTCCGAGCCGTGGAGATGTCGTATGGCTTTCTTTCAGTCCGCAGGTTGGGCACGAGCTGGAAGACACCCGGCTTTGGTCATCTCGCCGGCTGCGTATAACAGCAAGGTTGGCCTTGCGCTGCTGCGCCCGATTACCAGGCTGTCTCCGGATGAAGTCTAGCGGAGAAAGAATAATGTCTCGCAGCGCGAGCAGAATAGGAGCGGCGTGCGCAATCGCAGGGAGTGTCTTGCTTTTCGTGGGGACCTATCTACATCCGATGGAAGCCGATCCGAACGAAGCCGTTGCAGCCTTCGCCGAATACGCCGCTGACCATCTATGGGTAGCCAGCCACCTGACCCAACTCGTAGGAGTCGCTTTGATGGTGGCGGCGCTTTTGTTCCTGACGCAACAGTTGGAGGTGAAGAGCGGTCTGGGGTGGGCGCAGATCGCGACGGGAGGAGCGATTGCGAGTCTGGCTGTGGCCACCGTACTGCAAGCAGTGGATGGGATAGCGCTGAAGCGCATGGTGGATATTTGGGCCGCGGCACCGGCACTACAAAAAGAGGGAGCCTTTCACGCTGCTTTCGCCGTCCGTCAAATTGAGATCGGGTTAGCTAGCATGTTGAGTCTCTCAATGGGCCTCACGGTGATCTTATATGGAGTTGCGTTGCTGGTCGACAATACTTATCCGAAAGTGGTTGGTGGACTTGCCATCCTGGGAGGGGTACCCACGATGGTCGCAGGAGTCGTGATGGCGTATACAGGCTTTTCTGAGCTGGCGATGGCGATCAATATGCCGGCGAGCTCCCTTCTGTTGGTGTGGATGCTCATTCTTGGCGGGTGCATGTGGCGTCAAGGCGGAATGGAGAAGGCGAAGCACGCTTCGCCCCTACCTAGAGCTCATGCTCATAGCGATACTCACGGCTCTGGTTGATGTCGTTCAACGTTCGTTCACCCGTCCGTCGAAAGCCCATGTGCTCATAGAGTGCGTGGGCTCGGTCGAAGCGCGTATCCGACCAAAGCACGAGATGGAGGATTCCTTCCGCGCGACACCACGCGATAGCGGCATCGACCAGGGCTCGCCCAAGTCCCTGCCCACGCAGATCACTATCGAGATAGAGTCGGTGCAATTCCGCTGACGTGTCAGTCAATCGCTCGACACCGACCGAACCGACAACTGTTGCTTCCTCGTCGTGGATGACAAAGAAGGAACCATGGGGAGCAGTGTAGTGCCGGGTAAAGGAGAGGAGGTCTGGCACTTCTGTCATCGGCTCAAAGATAAATCCGTATTCTTCGTACACCCGATGAAGAAGTTGGATTACTGCTTCTGCATCTGTAGCACTCGCAGGTTGGATAAGAAGATTCTTACTATTCATGTCGTGTCTACCTCTGTTGCTCTCTCTGCTCTGGCAAGCGAGCAACTTTCCCATTGCTCTTGACTTCTCTCCCTGTTCCATACTACAGGACATGACCGTTCGGAATGAGCGCTCACCCTCCTTCTCTTCTATTACACAGTTACGATGTTCACAGTCATGGGAGGCAACCCTTGCACTTCAGCCTTGTTCATGTACCATCATCCCCGGAGGTGTTCGTGCGTAGTCAGTCACCGACCCTCCTCATTAATGATGTTCATGTCTGAAACTTTCTTTTATTTGCTCTCGTGCGCTTGTCCTGGCGAGAGTAAAGATTGGAGGCATTTCCCCTTTGGCAGCAATCAACTTCTGTAGCCAGGAAGGGTCATGAACCATGAGGGAAAGACTGGGGATTGCCGCGGGCATCTTAGGCTTTATCGTGTTGTCCTGGCTTTGTGGACAGCACGATGTGTTATCACAGTCCATGACGGATAAGACGGCGACCGTTCCTGCCCCACCCTCGGTTGCGGTGCCAGAAACGTCGCCCCCTGCGGAGGCCCCGACTCCAGTTTCCCCTGCGGTAACTGAAACAGCACCTTCGCCGGTGGTACCGACGGCTCCACAAATCCCTCCTCCCTCTTTAGAAGCGAGATTGGAGAACGGAATAGTCACGCTCAGCGGTGTAGTCCCGGACGAAAACACGAAAACCAAAATCCTCACACGTGCCACTGAGGTGTACGGTGCGGAAAAATTCACCGACAACCTGAAGGTCGGGAACATCGCGGCCGACGCTGTGAGTTTCGAGAGCGGAGATTGGACGACAAGGGTGTTAGCGTTGCTCCCCTTTGTCAATCGTGCCGGTGAAAATAGTAAACTCACGATTAGCGGGAACACCGTGGCACTGATAGGCCAGGTCGGCAGTGAAGAGACACGCGCCGCCCTCCGGCAAGCATTGTCTTCAGCGGCAGGTGATACGTGGAACGTGGCTGAGTCGATCATCGTTGAAGCCTCACCTTCCCCTTCCCCTTCACCACCAACGACCAGTGAAGCAAAGCTTCAGCCAACCACCGACCATGCCCCCGAAGGAAAAATCGTCGAATTTTTCATGGGCAGTGATGTAATCACGCCAAAAGGTCGCGCGGTGTTGCACAGTCTGGTCGCACTTTTACGGCGCAGCCCCGATGCCCAAATCGAAATCGCCGGGCACACCGACAATGTCGGCACGGAAGAATACAATCAGGCGCTGAGCCAACGACGCGCTGACGGGGTACGGCGTTACTTTATTGGCAGAGGGATTGCTGCTGACCGGATCACAACCCAGGCGTACGGCTCTGCTCGTCCGGTCGCCGACAACTCAACCGTGGAAGGAAGATGGCGAAATCGTCGCGCGGAAATTGTTATCCGCTCCGCCGCAATCGCTGGTAACTGAGGGAGGAAGGAAAAGAACTACTATGGCACTCATTCAACCGAGTTTTCTCTACCATCTAGGCATCTTTGCTTGTGGTGTGCTGGTCGGCTGGCTACTGAAACAGTTGGCTGCGGCACGGCAATTACGAGAAACCGTGCACGAATGGGAGAATCGCATGCGTACCCGTCTGCGGGAATTAGACACCATCCGTAATGAATTAAAAACGCAAACGGCCCAAGCTACTTCGCTCAAAGGCCAACTCGAAACCGCAGCGACGTCATTGCAAGAACGCGAATCCGCTTTTGCTTCTTTACAAGGAGAACTCACAGAGAAAATTTCTGCGCTCACAGCGCTGACTTCACAGACAGATGGGCTACGGGCAAAACTGACTGAGGCAGAGACCACGCTTCATCAGCACGCCCAGTCAACTAAAGAGTTCGAGTCGGAAGTAGGAATGCTACGACAAAGTCTTACCGGCAAAGAACAAGAGTTTTCCACTCTTCTTCGTCGTATGAAAGAACTGGAACCCTTGAGCATGCAGATCGCGGAGCGCGACGCAAGATTAAAAGAATTCGAGGCACGCTCCCAAACGACCGTCCGTGACAAAGATGCCGAAATCGCCCGGCTGCGGACACAAATCACCACCCTCGAGCCACTCAGTGCGCAACTGGTCGAGTGCAACAACAAACTACAGGAGTGTGATGCTCGCTACCAAGCAGCGGTGCGAGATAAAGATGCTGAGATTATCCGTCTCCAGGCTCATATCAACTCCCTGCAATCGCTGAGTACACAGATCGCGGAGCGCGACGCAAAACTCAAAGAACTCGAAGCGCGCTCGCAAACGATCGTCCTTGAAAAAGATGCGGAAATTGCCCGGCTTCAGGCGCGCATTGCTGGTCTCGAAGTCCTCTTGCGCGATGATCCCGAGCAGATCGGGGAATCCCGGACCGTTATTCACAGCGCTTTGCAGAGTACCCCCACAAGCGGCCTACCAGGGCAGAGCACCGCTCAATCGCCAGGGGCGACGTCAGGGATCCTTGAGATCGAAGGCATTGGTGAAGTCTACGCTGAGAAACTCACCGCGGTTGGCATCACTACGATAGAAGATTTATTGGAGAAAGGTGCCACTCCAGCAGGACGCAGAGAAGTCGCCGATACCACCGGCATCAGCCCGGCGTTGATTTCACGCTGGGTAAACCACGCAGATCTTTTCCGCATCAAGGGAGTATCAGGAGACTATGCCGAGTTGCTCGAAGCCTCAGGCGTGGATTCAGTGCCAGAGCTCGCGCAACGAGCCGCCGAAAACTTGCATCAGGCTCTGTTAGAAGTTAATGCCTCTAGGCGACTGGCACGGACGCTTCCTATTCTTGCTCAGGTAAGGGATTGGATCATCCAGGCGAGGCAGCTCCCCAGAAAAGTCACCTACTAAAAAGAGTCCCTGTTATAGCACAGCAAGCGGCGTAAGCGTTTGGTCACTGTCGGACGGGTGCATCTCAATCCAGGATTCTAATATGCACCCAGCTTGGCCCCTGCACCGATACCGAGAAAAGAGAGGCTAGCGAACTATCACCGCGACAGTGGCGCTGACCACGAGCCATGGTGTAGGGTGTGAATAGTTTGCCCGCAGAGCAGGGAGGCCTTGCTATGCCAGTGAGGGTTCTGTGGAAAGTCATTGTCCTCGTCGGTGTGCTGACCGCTGTCAGCCTGGTTTCGTATGAAGAGATCGTGCGACAGTGGAGGGTATATCGATATCGGGCTCGGCAGAAGCAGGTTCAGCACCTCCGAGACGTGATCGGCCATTATCAGTGGGAATTAGAACAAAATCCCGATGTGCTTGAGGTTCGTATGAGAGACGGGCAAATTCAAATCGTCACAGACAATTCAGCCAGGGTACCGCGCACCCTTAAAGATCTACCGGTGCAGCATCTCCCAGCGCCACCATATCCCGCCCCTCTCCTGGGGGTGTTCGTCCAGAGACCGGACCCAACAAGGATCGAAGTATGGGACCATCTGCCGCAGACGACTGTTTGCCCTGAGGGATATCGTGACCGATGGCGCTATCGGGTGCATTATTGTGTCCCCCTGCCTCCACCGGTTGCGGGCATGCCCTTTAAAGACGCAGCCGCGATTTTCTGGCGGCACGTAGAGGAGCTGAGAGCCTTGCCGGGAGTCAGCCCAGCCGAGGTTGGACTCGATGAAGATGGCATTGTGGTTGTCACAGATCATCCAGAACTTGCCCCCCGAGAGGTGGAAGGGTTGCCAGTTAAGACCCTGCCTCCACCGTCTATACGTCCCACGTAGGAATTCCTCAGGCAAGGGCCACGCGGCGTGGTCCACCCCGCCCCAACTGTTTGCTGTCCGTGGTGCACGTGTGCCTGACTGCACTCTGCACGTTGCGTTAGTTTCCTTTCACTTTCGACGGACCAAAGGTCGCCGGTATCAACGTGGCGGTATTCGTGCCCGGTGGGTAAAAGAGGTAACACTGATTTTCCCGACAGCTCGGGTAGGTGCGGCTGCCATTGTCCAGATACCAATAGGGATACTGCTTCCCCGGCGGCCCACTATAGGCATACAACCCCGTCTGCGTCTTGGTCCCACTCCCAGTCCATTGTCCTACAACTGGCCGAACTGAGTACGTCGCTGGGTTGACCATATACGACTTGGTATTCATTGGTCCTGTGGTGAAATAGTTCTTGAAGTAGAAGGTGCCAGTGCTGGGCCGATAGACCCCAACGCCCACAAGGCCGTTGCCGTTCCAGTCTCCCACCACTGGTTGGTAGTTGAATGTGCCTGGACCGGTGGCAAAGATACGATCGACGGTGGGGCCGCTAGTGCGGTTGGTAAGTAGGAATTGGTCGTTCGTGCTGGAATTGGGGATGCGGCGGTAGACCCCAACGGTAACCTGTCCGTCTATTCCATCCCAATCTCCAGTCACCGGAATGTCTCCTGGGAGGCCGAACTGTCCCAGACACTGGTCTTGGGTCGTGGTCGGGACGCCAGAGATGCAGCCATCCCATTTGCCGTTGCCGTTGTCGAGGTACCATTGGCCAGTCGCCGGGTTGAACACACCGAAGGTGTTGTCATCCACCTCAAACAGTCCTGACAGACCTAATGGGAGTCGTGGGCTCAGCTTGTCGCCTGAATGCCAAGAAATTGATATGCATCCCTGAGTGACTGACCACCATCCGCTTTCTCGCGAGCCATCGCCTGAGACCGTATCCTCAGTACGTCTGCTCGCCGATCAAGCATTGTCCCGGGCCGCCGGGGCACCGCTTCTGCCCGGAAACAATATCCGTCTGCTGAAAGATGCCGCAGAAAACTATCCAGCCTGGCTTGACGCAATCCGCGGGGCGACCCGAACCATCCACTTCGAAATCTATATTATCCACGAAGATGACATCGGTCACCGCTTCGCAGATGCGCTCATCACCAAGCAGCAGGAGGGAGTACAAGTGCGCCTGCTCTATGATTGGATGGGCGCGCTCGGCAAAACCTCACGACGTTTCTGGCGCCCCTTACGTGAGGCGGGAATTGAGGTTCGCTGTTTCAATCCACCGCGATTAAGCAGCCCTCTCAGTTGGCTCAGTCGTGACCATCGCAAAATGCTCGCGGTCGACGGCCGTGTGGGATTTGTCACCGGTCTCTGCATCGGTCAGATGTGGGTGGGCGATCCAGCGAGAGGGATTGAACCCTGGCGGGATACCGGGGTAGAGGTTCAAGGACCTGCGGTCGCCGCTATCGAGCAAGCCTTTGCCCAGATCTGGGCGACAACCGGACCTCCGCTGCCAAAAACAGAAATTGCTCGCAGAGAAGATCTTTCCCCAGCCGGCACCATCGGGCTCCGCGTCATCGCCAGTGAGCCGAGTGAAGCTGAACTTTATCGGCTAGACACCCTCATTGCCGCAGTCGCGCGGCGTTCACTCTGGCTGACTGATGCATACTTTGTCGGGACAACCACCTATGTGCGAGCGCTGATCGCGGCGGCTCGAGATGGCATAGACGTGCGACTGCTCGTCCCAGGCTCAAGCGATATTGCTCTGGTTCGAGCAATATCGCGGGCGGGATACCGCTCGCTCCTTGAAGGCGGCGTGAGAGTGTTCGAATGGAAGGGCCCCATGATGCACGCCAAGACCGCCGTAGCAGATGGTCAGTGGGCACGAGTGGGGTCGACAAATCTGAACCCTGCCAGTTGGATCGGCAATTGGGAACTCGATGTTGCAGTAGAGGATGAAGGCTTTGCGCGGCAAATGGAAGCGATGTTCCTTGAAGATCTCCAGCATGCGACAGAAATCGTTCTGAGCGCTAGGCGAAAAGTGCGGCCGACAACCGCAGTATTCACGCAACCTGCCGCTCATTTTCGGCGTGGCCGAGGGAGCACGAATCGCGCGGTGGCTGGGGCGTTACGGATCGGGAATGCCGTCAGCGCTGCCATTACCAACCGTCGTGTCCTTGGACCAGCCGAAGCAACCGTATTGAGCAGTGGCGGCTTGCTCTTGTTTATACTCGCCGTCGTTGCGGTGCTCTGGCCTCGGGTGATTGCCATCCCGCTGGCGATTCTTAGCGGTTGGGTAGGAATTGCGTTACTCAGCCGCGCTTATAACCTGCGTTTCTCCAAGAAGAAGCGACAATCCCGTAGGTGAGTGTTGCTCTGCCTTAAGGTCTTGCACGCGCAAGCCGCTCGGGACGAGCGCTATCTCGGCTCAGAAACCCGGGAGCCCGACCTGTCATTGAATGCACTTCAAACCAATCATTGCCGACAACACCAACGACCCAGATACGCTTCCCCGGGCGTAGCTGGGTCACTACGGCTGCCGATTCGCGCGGTGCAGCGTAGAGGCTGGTTGGCCGGGTCACGCGATACCAACTTGCAACAAAACGCGCTGTGCTCTCCCCTTCAGGTTCGTCAGGAGATTTCCCCCCAGCAGGCCCTTCGCCTGGCTGTTTCGGCTGTGCTACTGAAGCCGGGCTCCTTGTCGAGGCAGCGGGTAAAGGAGTAGCTGCAACCACGGGAGGTGGAGGCGCATCTTGTTGCTCTGTCATGACCCGGTCACCAAGCAAACTTTCCCATTTGATAATTGAGACCTGATCAAGACCGGAAGGAACAAAGACCATGCGATAGTAGAGGTCAACTCGGGCTTCGGCTGGGGGAAAAATCCAAGATCGTATTTGGTCATACGCGGCAGCAGTGAGTTTTTCGCTCGATACTCGCTTGAAGGGAAACCGCAGGTCAGACACCGTTCCCCCAGGTTCAATGGTCATTTTCACATCTAGGGTTCCCATCATCCCTGGCTCTTGCACCAGTTCGCGGTTATAGATTCCCTGCACCTGAAGGATAAAAGAAAGCAATTGCTGCTCTAGGGCATCAACGGAGCGGCCCGGAGTCCCAGCCCCACTCCCGGTTACCGAGACTCCCAGGCTTTTGCCAATAATCACAGAACCGGACGAGGGCAAAGCCGGAGTCACGCTCGCACCAGCATCCGCTCCTCTGGACTGCTCAGTTCCGGATGCTGGTGTTGGAGAAGAAGGCCGGCTGACTGAAGGTTCTTCCTTTGACCTGCCGCAACTGATGACTGCGGCCGACAGTAGCAAGGAAGTAGCAATGCGCCACAGACCCATTTGCCAATGCCATCGACTCATATAGTTGTTCTCCTTCTGCTCACCAGTCGATACATAACAAAACACTGGAAGGGGCGTGAAGACTCGGAGACCGAGAGGCGTATCGACGAAGAACTTTCTCAGGAAGTAGAAGGGATAAAGACGGGAAGGCACAAAAGGAGGGGCTTGGACAGGGTGAGCGAATTTAACCGGTCGGCATGGCTGGTTGCTCCTCGAACTCGATTTCGTCGGGAAAAACCGGAACCGAGATGCCAGTATCCCAATTCACGAGAATAAGCAGACGGCCGAGGTTTTCGGTTTCATACACAACTGTTCCGTGGCTGCCACGCGGTAGGTCGCCTTTCACCGTGCGGACCAGATGTCGGGTGTGACAACGAAAGCCAGTGTGCGTGCGATCAATCATGACATTTCCTTTTAAAAGTCTTATTTATATAAATGCTGAAACTTCTTTATGGTTTCTGTGTTGCCACCGCAGTCACACTCTCTCCCCTCTGCAGTTGAGCAATCGGCAGTGGTAAGTCAGGGCTTTAATTGACGAGGAACGAACACTCTGTGCTCTTCGGAAAGGTCATTCTCGATAAGAGGGGTCGTTTCTTCTCTTTACAGCTTCGGTCAGAGCCTTTATGTAGAAAAGACTTTTCTCAGGAATTGCCAAGCAGAGAAAGGAATGATGCTGAGCCTTTGAAACTCACTGTGCTTACCCCCACCCGCACGACCGAAGGATTATCGCTCTCGGCCCTCCGCGAGCAAGTTCTAGAGCATACAGAGGCCGGCTCGCGTGTCGTTCTGGATTTCACCGCGATACCGCAGTTAAGCAGCCTTGAAGCCGCAACCCTGTTGCGATTGGTCATCGAAGGAAAAGAGAAAGGGATCGAAGTCCGTTTCTCCGGTTTATCCGAGGACGCTCGCCAAGCCTTTACCGGGCTTGAGGCAAACTTACTCAACGAAACGGCTGCAACCTCTGAAGACTTGTCTCCGGTTGAAGAGGTCGGAGAGCAAACCTTGGAGTTGGTCGCCGCTGGGCAGCGCCTCCTGGAGCTGGTCGGAGAACTCGCCTACTGGCTTGCCATTGCGCCGTGGCACGGTAAAGGGATCAAATGGGACCGGACCTTTGAACAAATCGTGAAGATTGGCGTCGAAGGGGTTCCGATTGTGACCTTTCTCTCTTTCCTCATTGGGGCTGTACTTTCGCTCAACGGCGCCAGCCAGTTGCGCCAGTTCGGCGCGGCTATCTACATTGCTAATCTTGTCGGTGTGTCCATGACCCGCGAAATGGCCCCGCTGATCACCGCGATTATCGTCGCGGGTCGGAGTGGTTCCGCCATCACGGCAGAATTGGGCACGATGGTCGTCTCCGAAGAAGTCGATGCCATGCGCACCATGGCGCTCAACCCTGGCCGTTTTCTTCTGCTCCCACGGGTTTTGGCTTTGCTGTGTGCGGTGCCATGCCTTACGATTCTTTCTAATTTAGCCGGGATCTTCGGTGGCTACTGGGTCGGTGTAATTCTCCTCGGTCTGGGAAGCCGCAACTATTTGCAACAGACCGCGCAATCATTGCTGATCGGCGACCTCGTGACCGGGATGGTCAAAAGCGTGGTCTTTGCCCTGCTGATCGGCCTCGTCTCCTGTTATCGTGGGTTTTATGTCCGCGGCGGAGCTGAAGGGGTGGGAACGAATACTACGGCATCGGTAGTGACCTCGATCGTGCTATGCATTCTCGCCGACGCGGTTTTCACCACGATCTTTTTCTATTTGGAATGATGAGAATGACGGCACCAGTCGACTCCACACCCTATGTCCAGGTTGAGAATTTGGTTGCTCGTTACGGTAACCGTACGATTCTTGACGGAGTCTCGTTGACGGCGCGACGAGGAGAAATCACCGTCATCTTGGGAGCCAGTGGGTGTGGCAAGAGTACGTTGTTGCGTCATATCGTTGGCTTGCTTACTCCCGCTTCCGGTCGGGTACTGATTAATGGACAAGACATTCACCGCGTTTCAGAAGACGAACAAGAGGCGATCTTGCGCAAGATTGGTATGTCTTTTCAGGCCGGCGCGTTGTTTAACTCGATGACTTTGGAAGATAACGTCGCGTTGCCAATCATTGAACATTTGGGAGCGGATCAGGCAACGGCGCGGACACTTGCCCGTATGAAACTGGCCTTGGTCGGCTTAGAACGCGCCGCCTCTTCGCTTCCCTCCGAAATTAGTGGTGGAATGAAAAAACGTGCAGCCGTAGCCCGCGCCCTCGCCCTTGATCCGGAGCTGCTTTTGTTTGATGAACTCTCGGCTGGACTCGATCCAGTAACCGCGCGAGAGTTAGACGAATTGGTTTTGCGCCTCAAAGCTCAGCTCGGTGTGGTTATCATCATTGTGACTCATGAATTGAGTAGCATTCAAATGATCGCCGACCAGGCAATCATGCTCCATGCCGGGAAAGTGATCGCGGCTGGACCATTGGCAGAGATACGAGCTATGGATCAACCGCAGGTGCGTGCCTTCTTTGATCGGCAGCCCCGACCGGTCACCATGCAGCGCGGGCTGTTGGACACTCTCTTGGTAGATGGAAGGTAACATGGGAAAAACCCGCCTGAAGGTAGGGATATTCGTCGTCATCAGCTTTTTTATTCTCGCCGCCGCAATTTTGTGGCTGGCAGGCTCGCGTTTTTTCCGGCCGGTCGATAACTATCAGATCATTTTTACCCAATCGGTCAGCGGCCTCTTGCCCGGCGCAGCGGTTGAATACCAAGGGGTGACGGTCGGAAAAGTCGAGAACGTTAGCCTTACCAAGGATGTTCCTCCGCGTGCGGCGGTGACTGTTGCCTTGCAGCCAGGAACGCCAATTCGTCAAGACACGTCTGCCCATCTCATCGGTTCACTCGTGACCGGTATTCGTTTTATTGAGTTAACCGGAGGCTCGGCTGAGTTCCCGCCGCTTCCACCCGGAGGCACCATCCCGGTCACGGGTGGAGGATTGGAGCAGTTCCAAGATCGGGCGAGTGAGATCGCTGAACGTCTCGTTGCCACCCTCACCCGGATTGAACAAGACCTCTTGAGTGAAGAAAATCGCACCGCCTTCTCTACCCTTCTCCGCAATGTCGCACAGGTCTCTGAGACCTTGCGCACCTCGTTGGAGGATGTTTCAACCCCCGAAACCCGGGCTTCCCTCAAAGCCATGGTCGATAATCTCGCTCAGGCGGCGGCCGGTATCAAAAGTGTCACCAATGCGATCAATGACATGCGCGATGATCTCTTTCGCGAAGGACGAGCCGCAGTAGTTCAGGTGCGCCAGACCGCCGCAGTGACGGCCAAGCTCGCAGACGACCTCAGACAATTATCGCATCACACCGAAGAGTTGGTGCGACAAGCCAACCAACTGACTCGACACGTTGATACTGCGGTGAATGGCAATAGTGACGACTTGAGTCGCCTCATTACTAACCTCGCCGATACCTCGCGCCATCTGAAAGAAGCGATCAATACTCTGAAGAATGACCCCTCAGCGCTGGTCTGGGGCAAAAACCTCCCGGAGAAAGAGATTCCTGATAAATGAAGAGGCACATTTGGTGGTTGTGGGGATTAGTGCTCTGGGGAACCATACCTGCCGGTTGTAGTTTCACCAAACCGCGCCCGGAAGTACACTACTATGCGTTGTCACTGACAGTGCCTAACACGGCAGGGCCGCTGGCTAAGGGTTCACTGATTGTCCGGCCACTGACGGCGCGAGACCCGTACGATCAAGAGCCGATTGTGTATCGCACCTCTCCCTATACGTTCGATGTGTACAACTATCACCGCTGGGCGTCTTCGCCAACCGAGCAAATTACCGAGTGGACGCGACGTTATTTAAGTGGGAGTGGCCTCTTTGAACGCGTCTTCCCCACCTCCGACGGTATTGCCGATCTGACCTTAGGGGGTGTGATCCGCCAGTTTGAAGAGATTGATCAAGAGAAAACCTGGGACGCAGCCTTACGGATTGATTTCTGGTTGCTCCGAGCCGGCGAGGTTTCTCCCTTTTGGTTCCGTTCGTATACGGTGACCCGGCCGGCAACGAAACGAAACCCCGAGGCCATCGCTGAAGCCATGAGTCGTTGCCTGGAGGAGGTATTGCAGCAACTCACGACGGATCTGAAAGCGGTAGTGACGGCACCATTGCCGTGATAGGAATGGGGAATTAGCTCTTAGCAAAACGGAAAAAGCACGGAGTCGTAGGGCGTGCTGTGCGCGCCGATCAATGGCGCGTGCAACGCGCTTTGCACATAAAAGAAATCTCACGTGTCAGCCAGCGGAGAAACTATTGGAGGAGGACTCATCCATGACCGCAACCAACCGTATGCCCTTCGTGGGAGTGATTGACGCCGACGGGCATATCCTTGAGCCACCGGATCTCTGGGAACGCTATCTCGAACCCAAGTATCGCGAGCGCGCGATCCGGATTAGAGTTGACGAGCGCGGGCTCGAATATCTCGAACTCGACGGGAAGAAATCTAAGCTCAGTGCTCACGGAACCCTCGGCTTTCTTGGGGGCATGGGAAAAACCGCGCAAGAAACCATTCCCTCACCTGAGCGCACGTACCTTCGTGGCGCACCCTTCGGCTCGATGAATATGAAAGAACGCCTTCAGCTTCTCGACCGCGAAGGGACGGAAAAAGCAATTTTGTATCCGACTCTGGGAATCTTGTGGGAGGCCGAGGTTGAAGAACCGGAGATCTCTTCTGCTTACTGCCGCGCTTACAATCGCTGGATTATCGACTTTTGCCAAGATTCGGGCGGGCGGCTGCTCCCGATCGCGCATCTCTCTCTTGGTGACGTCGATGAAGCCGTCCGGGAACTTGAACGGACCGTCAAGGCTGGTGCGATTGGCGCGTTTGTTGCGCCGTTTACCATTACCAAAAAGCCGCACGGCCATCCTGATCACGATGTGTTATGGACTAAAGCCCAGGAACTTGACGTCCCGATCGCTATTCATCCCACGCTTGAACCGGTCGCGACCAATCCCCATTTACGCTTCACCGGCATGGGACACAAAACCGGCTGGTACTACAATGTCTTTGCTGGTTTCGGCACGCAGATGGCGTTCACCACCTTCTTCCAGTACGGCGTGTTCGACCGCTTTCCGCAGTTCAAACTGGTCGTGCTCGAAAGTGGCGCTGGCTGGGTGGGTTTTTGGATAGACCGCATGGACGCTTTTTACAAAGTGCCGGTGGGAGCGTCGTGTAAGCTGAAAGACTTGCCGAGCACCTATCTGCGGCGGCAATGTTGGATCTCCGCTGACCCTGATGAACGAGCGCTCACACGGATAGTCGATTACATTGGCAATGACCGTTTGATGTGGGCGACAGACTTTCCTCACCCCGACCACGGCGGTCATTATGTGGAAGAGTTACGTGAGATGCTCGCTCCCCTTCCCTTACCAATGCAGAAACAAATCGCGGGTGAGAATGTAAAGAAGTTGTATAAGATTTAGCCGAATCAGAAGGGGCGTATGGTCATACGCCCCTACCCGTTACTTTCCGTTCACGTGCACTCGGGTGAAATAGCTCTGTTCTTCGAGATGGGGATGGTAAGTAACCGTGCAGCCCTTGCCTAAGCGCGCCTCAGCCTCCTGCAACGCGGTATCAATGGTCGGAAACGGCTCGAAGCCCATACGCCGGGCAATTTCTTCATTCTCTTTCGGCACCCCGGCGGCAAAGACTCCACTGAGATGGTTGAGGGCATAAAGCCCCTGACCGTAGAGGATGCAGGGATGAGCCCCATGATAGGCAAAGCCGTTGCGATATTTATGGACAAATTCCGGTCGGTGCGCATATTCCTCGGAATAAGTGTCCCAGACCTCAACCGGATCTTTCATCGCCGGCAATATGTCATGGAACAGAGAGTTATATGAAGGATGATTGAGCAGGCTGAACTTGGGCTCAAACGGGTTAGCAACAATAAAAATTCCCTCTTTTCGCACCAGCGGATTCTCATGATAGGCGTTAAACAAACCAGAGAGCGCTTTGTTGCGGCAATGAATCGGGTTGAAGATAGAAAGACGCGAGTAACTGTCGCCGTCAGCCATTCCCAGCAGCAGCACATCGGTCTGACCTTCGACATCGGTCACTAATTCAGAGAGCAACATATCTAGGTGCATCTCACGCACTGGGGTAATCAAGCCAGCGTCAATAGCGGCAAACTTCTGTGGCTTGGTGGTCGTTAATACTCCTTCAATTTTCAGGATCGGTGGGTGGCTGCGCCGTGCCAGTTCGGCATCAACCAGCATGCCCATTTCGTTTAACAGTTTGTGAAACGAGCTATTCTTCGGATCTTGTACGGAATGGCCAGACGCGAACGGCCAAGGACGATGGTGGTAGCGGATAGATTCCCAGTTACTCATGCCGACGAGAATTGATTTCCAGCCGCCCTGAAAAAACCCTTGGGGCGTGGACATGAAGATAAAGAGATCAGATTCGACCACTGAGCGGTGGACCATGACCTCCATGCCGCGTTTGGTCATACCAAGATGGACGAATTGCGAGCTATCGGTCGAGTCAAGACACGACAGTCGGCCGCCCAAAGTATAAGGTAACTTCGGGCCGAGAATATGGGTCATTTCTTTGCGGGTCCACATGCGGTGGAGGGCATTAGCAACCTTGATCTGGATATCTTCCGGCTGCACTCCGTACTGCTCTAGCAACCCCATCAAGATTGGTAAGCCCAGCAGGCGTAGGTCTTGGTCTTCAGGATGATAGTGGGTCGCCCGGCCATCTTGGATGCCGATAGTCACCTTGGCCCCTTTTTTCACCAGCTTTTCCAGCGGCGGCATGCCAACTGGATGAGCAAGAGCACGACGAAACGCCTCTCCCGCGTCAGGTAACGCTGCGGCTGATGGCGGCGGGCCTGAGGGAATGCGCGTACGCTCAGTCGGTAAGTGGGCGGGAACCTTACTCACACCACAACTGACCATGAATTCTTGTGTCTGTGCCATACTAAACCCTCCTTTGGCGGCAAGGCAGTAAGGACCCTATACCACAAAATTGTCGCGGGGAAGAAGACAGAAAATTTGCCTTTATCGAGGCAAGAAGGAACTTTTTTTCACCTTAAGCGTTCTTCCTCTGAGAAGACAACAAACCTGAGGAGGAAGATTATTATGCGGCACCGTTTCACCCCTATTGTTCTTGCGAGCACCCTTGGGGCGCTGTTCTTGGCCACTACGCCTACGGTGAGTCTGGCTTTTCCTCATCACTCCATTGGCTGGCGTCAGCACAATCAGGAGCGGCGCATTTATCAAGGCGTCAGACAGGAGCAGATTAGCGGACGCGAGTTTGCCCGACTTGACCGCCAAGAGGACCGCATCGCGCGGGATCGCTATCGTTTCATCCACAACGACGGCCATTTAGGCCCGAGAGAGCGGTTTCGCCTCCAGCATGAGCTCAACCACTCCAGCCGTGCTATCTATCGCGCTCGTCACAATTAGATAGATATGAGCGACACGAAGAAATCCCCCTTTGTCAAAGGGGGAAGCGTGTCGCGCAGGGGGATTTATAGTCATTCTCGGCGGGCACAGCCCGCCCTACCTATCAGACGAAAATATCGAGCGGGAGGAATGCCGACACCACAAAGTTCGGCACATCGACCAGTTCGCTGATTTTTAAGTCTACCGCAACGCTGCAAATGGCGTAGGCTTGCTGGCGGGTAAAGCCGCGCTCGTCCACCAGGTAGTCAATCATGTTGAGCAGGGCATTACGCGCAGCCAGCGTCGCGTCCTCAGAGAAATTGACGCCTTCGCGCGTGACCGGTTGGCCGGTGGTGGCAAAGAAACGACGTGGGACTGCCATCTCTGGCGCAGTAAAATACTCATTACGGTAAAATTGCACGTCGCGGATGTGGCGCGCTTTCGCCGCGCCTTTGATCACGTTGAACGAGCAGTAACAAGTTGCGCTCATCTCGACCGCCGTCCCGCAACTCTCCCCATCACCCTGGGCAAAGTGCGCATCGCCGACGGAAAAGAGCGCCCCGGGAACATAGACAGGAATACGCAGCGTCGTTCCTTTAGTCAGTTGCTTGATATCGACGTTCCCGCCAGTTTCGTGTGGGGCAATGGTTCGTACCGCTGTTTGAGCAAGGGCCGGGTTCATCGGAACGGCACCTGCCGTCTCCGGCAGAAGGACCATTCCGCCACGTTTGGCGAGATCTGCCTCGCGCTGGTTAATCTGAGTCAGCAGTTCGTGCGAGGGAGCAACCCCAATCACCCCCATAAACGGCGCGCCGGGAATGCGTACTCCAGGGAGATCCGACGAAGTAGCAAAGCCGTTGGCAATCTCCCAACGGACCAGATGCGGTTCGGTGAAAATATCGCGGAGGAAGCCAAAGCCCGGCGCTTGCGTGGTAAAACCAAACGGCTGCGCTTCGATCTCAACAATCGTGACTTCAAGCAGGTCACCCGGCTGTGCCCCGTTCACATAGACTGGACCAGTCAGGGGATGGACGACGTTAAAATTAAGTCTACCAATATCGGCAACTGTTGAGCGCGGGGTCACTTGACCGTCCAAGGCGTCGCGCGTTTCGAGACCGACCACTTGTCCAGACTCGATTCTCACAATCGGTGGGATATCAGGATGCCAGCGGTTATGTCCTTTCCCTGGTTCTTCAACCAGGGTCTTGGTCCGGTCGATCGCAATGTACGCAGCGGTATTCACACCCATGATTGGCTCCCCCTTCCTTCAGATCACGCTCACCGAATTGCCTTTTTGGCCCCGAAATAGAAATTACTCTTGAGCTATACGCCACCAGCAGAATTCTTTCTATATCGTGCCATTTGGGGGAATTTGGCGAACTTTCTTACATAGCAAACAGAAAGGAGAAATTACTTTCACACTGGTTACCCTCTTTTTTCTGTCAGGACTCGTTCCAGGGACTTCTTTAGCACCTCTCCGCCCAGCTGTACAAGAAATCGTCCGGTTGCTCGCGCCTGCCGGCCGAGCAGTTCCCACTGTTCTTTTTGTCGCAGCGTCTTGAGGCTGCGCAGCAGCATCACCCGCTTGGCTTCGGGCAATGCTTCCACCAGCAACGGCACCAAGGCTTCCTCAACATTATAGAGCCGCTCGGGTAATGAGCAGACCGGCACGACACATTCTGCGGCGAGCCCAAGATCTTTAGCCACCGCATCCACCGCTCCGCGAATCGCCTGCGCCTTCGTCGACTCTGGCGCGACAATATTATACGGAGGAGACCATTCTCGCGGCGGGCGCAGGAGATCAATGTGAGTCAACACCGCTACGACTGGCGGCGGGTGCAGTTCTCGCCTTGCAGCAAAGTGCGCGCGGAGCTGGGCCAACAGTTGGCGATCCGGCTCGCGCGCGACGTTTACCGCAGAAACGACCAGCAGGACCAGATCCGAACGCTGCGCTTCGGCCAGCGCTTCCTCGACACGTTCCCGCGGCGTGGTGGGATCTTCATACCCTCCCATGTCGGAGAGGATAACTTTCGCGCCGAGCCCAGGATGCTCAAGCACATACGGCGTAACCCGGTTGGTCAGCGGCACCACATCGGTCGCCGCACGCAACTCACCGAAAAGCGCGTTGGCGAGACTCGATTTCCCGGCTTTGACCTGCCCCAGGATAAGAATCCGTAGCGGGTCGGACAACGCCACTGGATTCTCCATTTTGTCAGTCGAAGGAGAAGCCGAGGTTCCCGAAAAATAGCTGTCAGTGTTAACGCGCCGGGTCAGCAGTAATTTGCCACTGTACAACTCGATCGCGTGATAGCCGACCCGATCAACGTACCATTTCAGCAGCCACTGCCCGAGGGTCTCTTTGGTGACGTCAAACAGCCGGTCGGTGACGAATAGCTGAAAGATCGCGTTCTTCCAGTTCAACAGCGGATACAAGAGCCGGTAAGCATTGTAAGCCGGTTTAAGTTTCTGCTGAAGCCGATACCCGCGTAGCGCGTCACCAATGGTGATTTTATGGGCGAACGGCAACTCGGCGGTTGCGGCCGCCATGTCGCGCGCGGTTTCTTCGATGGCGCGGAATAGTAAGGGTACCGGCACCGCCAAGAGGGGCTCTTTGTCGTCAGGGCGATAATACCCGGCAATACGTTCAAGCACCTCTTGTCCGAGCGTCAAGAATTGCTCGTGCGAAGTCAGGACAATCTCCCCGCTCTCAATACGGGCGAGATACTCTTGCACTAACTTCCACGCCGCTTCGTCACGGGGAGCGAATTCGGGTGGCAGTGACAACGGCGGCTGGGGGAGAAGTGCCCCCTCTGTGCGACTCCAACGGCGGAGTAAGAACAGCGCCAGCGCTTCGCCGCAGAGAAACAAAAGACCTGCCCACCCGAGCCAGTTGCGCCCGTAGAGCCACAAGCTGCCAGCCACGGCAAACGTCAGCAAGGGAACGACTAAGCACGCTGCTAAGATCCATAAGCGCCAGCCTCTCAACCGCCTTCGCAGGCGAAGATCAGGGTTGGAAGGTTGAGAGCTGAAGCTTTCAGGCTTTGGAGGAGAAGACTGCTTATTTCTCATGCTGACTGTTATTCACCGCCGGCTGACCACCGACTTCTACCTTTCGCAGCAGCTTCATCCCTTCGGCAAGTTTTTCTTGATAAAAAGCCTTGAGTTGCTCCGGACGCGGCAGATGACCGGCGAAGGCTTCTTGGTAATAAAAACACAGCGCGCATCCTAAGGCGTAGGTCGCCGCCCCGGCATAGACGCTGGACATGACATTACCAAATCCGGGAATGACTTTGAGGAGACTCCTCGCCCCCTGGCGTAAGAGCATACCAACCCCGAGTGTCCCGGCGATTTCCAGAACGGTCTTTTTATCGAGCGGTTGGCGGTATAAGGAAGCGATCGTATGGAGAAGTTTCACTTGCAGTGCACTGAGCACAGGCAAGTCTGCCACTGGCAGCGGCGCAGCCGCAATGGCGCCGGCCGCTAACGCATACGCCATAATATAGGGTTGCGCGCGGCGGAAATGTAATCCCTTCAGCTCTTGGGTCAGGTCCGGCAGTTGGCGAAAGGTGGCATACACCGCATGGGGATGCGCCTCAGCCAGCGCGTCGAGCAACGCCTCGCGTCCGTAAAATGGATCCGTGAAACCGTCTTCGGGTAAAGTAAAATCGACCGGGACGAAGCGCTGCACTGGCAGGTGCGCAAATAGGGTCCGCTGGAAAGTTAACGCCCGTGCCAGACCAGGCGGAACGGTCTCAGGAAAAGGTACACGAGAAAATGGGTAAGGCGAAGGATGATCGTGAAGACTGGGTGGATAACCTTCATGCAGGGTCGTTTGTACTACTACAATCGGCCAAGAGAGTTTCGCTCGGACGATCATCTCCAGCGCGGCGAGGACCTCCGCCAGCGCCATGTCCATGGCCTTCACCACGACTAGCAGCATGTGCGCCTGCTCGCTGAACACGCTAAAGTCCTCTTGCGGATCATAGCCGGCTTCGCCGAGACCACGTGTGTCAAGGAAAGTAACGAGAGGAAAATCGGGATCAGGAAAGTCGTAGCGCGACGCCCAACGCGTACAGGGGGTGAAGCCGGAGCCGATCTGCGCGCGTTCGGCTCCGGTCAATGCTCGGATGATTGAGGTTTTTCCCGACTGCACCTTCCCGAACAACCAGATGACAGGCGGCGGAAGGCCACGTCGCAGACGCGAGAGTGCGGCCTGCAGTTCCTCCCCGCTCAGGCGAGGGGCGAGCAGTTGGCGCAGTTGTTCAGGCGTAATAACGGAATAGTCCTTCAGCGACGCAAACCGGCTTGTCGCTGCCCTCAACTTCAAAGGTGATACCGACTGTGACTTGCATTCCACCCGGAACATCCTCGACATTGTTCAGCACCGCCCGAGCCCGCACGCGCTTGCCGACCAGCACCGGAGCGGGAAAGCGGAGTTTGTTCAGGCCGTAATTCACTCCCATCTTGATGCCTTGCACGGACCAGATCTGGCTCATCAGATGCGGCGCCAGCGAGAGGGTGTAATACCCATGGGCGACCGGTCCGCCGAAAGGGGATTCTTTTTTCGCTCGTTCGACATCGAGATGAATCCACTGATGGTCATGGGTCGCATCAGCGAAAGCCTGGATTTCCGGCTGTGTCACCAGATGCCAGTCAGAGACTCCGAGTTCTTGTCCAACCAGCGATTTCACATCTTTGAACTGGACCATACGTGCAGCCATGACGTGCTCCTTTTCTTTGCCCTAGTGTCCAATATAGCAGCGTGAATCCACAATAATAGTGATGCCCAGAGTATACATAGCCCTAGCTGGTCCCATATTATCCACGATCAGCTTGCCTCAAGGCAAAGCGTTGAATCTTCCCCGTCGCGGTCTTCGGCAACGCATCAGCAAATTCGATCCAGCGCGGCACTTTGTAGCGCGGCAATTTCGCACACAGATGTGCCTCTAATTCTTCTAGAACCCCGGTATCACGGCCAGGTTTCAGCACAATCACCGCTCGCGCCTTGTCGAGTCCGTCACTGTCACGGCGGGCAACAACCGCGCATTCGTACACGGCTTGATGCTCCATTAACACATTTTCAATTTCTAGTGGGGAGACCCACATGCCCGACACTTTCAACATGTCATCTGCCCGGCCACAGAACCAGAAATAGCCGTCCTCGTCTTGCCTGTAGAGATCGCCAGTGCGGAACCACTCTCCTTCAAGGACCGCGCGGGTCTTTTCCTGCCTGTGCCAATAGCCCGGCATATTACTGTCTACCTTAATCAGCAGGTGTCCTTCCTGACCGACCGGCACTTCCTGCCCCCGTTCGTCGATGAGTCGCGCTTCGGCCCCAGGTCGCAGTAGACCGGAACTTCCCGGTCGAACCCGTCCGGGGAGATTGGCAAAGACAATGAAGGTAGTTTCCGTTAACCCCATAACATCGAGCCATTCCACCCCGAATCGATCACGCCATTCTTGATACACCCGCGGCGGAAGCACTTCACCCCCGCAGGCGCAGTAGCGTAAGAAACTCAGATCCCTCTGAATTTCCTCCTCTGGTACTTGCAACATCGCATTGAGAAAGGTTGGCACGCAGAAGAAATGGGAAGGTCGATACTCTTGTAAGAGCGCGAATGTTTCGCTCGGCGTGGGTCGCTTCTGGGTGATCAGTGCAGTAGCACCAGCGACCAGCGGAAGAAAGACAGTGGTGAAGAGCCCCAAAGCGAAAAACATTTTACTGAAACAGAAGGAGAACGTTTGCTCATCAAACTGACACAACGACACCGCGAACTGTAAACAGGAATACGGATCATGGTGTAGATGGACGACGGCCTTGGGCAACCCCGTGCTCCCCGACGTGTACAGCCAATAACACATATCCTCTCTATGGGTAGGGGCTGGTGCTAATATAGGCGAAGCATTGGCGAGCAGAGCAGCCAGTGAAGTCTCATCAGTGTCGTGCTCTCCTCTCACCAGGACATTTTTGACCGCGGGGAACTCGTCTCGTCGAGCCGCGAGATGTTGCCACACCGGCCCTTCAACGATCAAGGTTTTCGCGCGGCTATCTTTGAGAAAATAGCAATAGAGATCCAGAGACGCATAGGGATTGAGGACCACGGGGACCGCGCCCATTTTCATCGCGCCGAGGAAGGCCCCGACTAGATCGGCAGAATCGTAGAGAATAAGCGCGACCCGGTTTTCGATTTCCACTCCGCCGGTCACGAGAAGGTTGCCATAACGATTCTGCAACTGTGAAAGCTCAACATAGGTCAGCAGTCCATCATCGGTCTGGTATGCCACGTGGCCACCGCGTCCAAGGGTGACCTGGTAGTCGGCAAGATGAGCGGTAATGTTGAGCTGCTCTGGAATTGGCCCTTCGGGAAAGGTCACATCGCCTCCTCAACTCTACTCCTGTGCGAACGTCTCGATGATGGTCTCCAGGTTCTCGCGCACCCGCTCTTGCGGCACCGTGCGAGCTGGGCCCACTCCGGCAGTGTATAACGTAGGAAAGTCGAGCACCTCGCGATAACGTTCGAGCTGTTTACGACAGTCCTCAGGCGTACCAGCCAGCGCCAAGGTATCAATCATAGCGTCAGACACTGCATCGGCCACTGCTTCCATATCACGCTTTTCGAAGAAGGCCACGCGGATCGCTTCTTTCTCCCGGTGCCAGCCGTGGAAGTCCATTATACCACCGTAAGAACGGGTGGACATGTAGAAGCCGATTTGGTAGGCCGCTTCGCGTCGAGCTTGCTTCCGGTCTTTGGCGATATTGGTAATTAGCCAACTGGTGATTTTGTATTCCTGGCGGGTTTTCCCCGCGCGCTGCCAGCCAATGGCAAGCTGTGGCAACACTGCCTCCTGCATATATTTCACTGAAAAACACGGATGGCCAGCCAGACCGTCAGCAACCTCCCCTGCCGTACGTAACATAAAAGCATTCACGGCCGCCAGATAGATCGGCAAATCTTGCCGCAACGGCTTGGGTAAAGTGAATCCACGTGCGTTCAGGCGGTAGAATTTTCCGGCAAAATCAAGGTTTTCTTCCCCGTTCAGCATCCACACTTGACGGATAATTTGCGCCAGCTCCTTAATCTGCGAAGCCGGATGATCAATAGGCGTGCCGAGTTCAAAGAGATTCTGTTTGCGGGTGCCACTGCCAAGGCCAAGGACCATACGACCATGCGAGAGCCGATCAAGATCCACCGCTGCAGCTGCCGTCTGTAGAGGACCTCGCACGAACGCGCGAGCAATACCGGAACCAATCTGTATGGTTTTGGTATGAGCCGCCATCGCGGCAAGATGAACAAAAGCATTTGAACGCGGGGTATCAATGCCCCAGGCCAGGCTAAAGCCCGCGTCCTCGGCTAACCGAGCGAGTCGAGCGACTTCGTTGACGTCATCGAGTTGTAAAGTAATGGCGCGAAACTGTTTCATGACTCCTCTCCAATCCAGCGGCGGGAGTGCTCGAGTCCCGCGATTTGCTCACCAGAGGTGCGCTGGCGTTTCATTTCCGTCAGGCGCGCAGTTTTGTCCGGAGTCGCTTCCAGGATCGCGTCTTGCACCTCCTGCAGATGACGGGCGTAGTCTTGCCCCACCGGGCAAACGTCCACGCACCGTGTACATCCGGTATAGGCCCCGACACCGCGTAACATGGTCTGCCAGATGTTAAAAGAGTCGCCACTACGCAACAGCTCCATTTTTTCTTCCACCTTATCGGCGCGAAGAACGTTGCCGACATGAGAGACGACGTGGGCAAATCCGTCCGGTGAGGCGTAGGGCGCACACTTCTTTTTATCCAGCCCCCAGTGGAGAACGGCATCCGCAGGACAAGCCATCAGACAGCGCCCACATTCCTCACCTAAGCAGAGTGGCTTGGCTATCCGTTTATCAGGTTCGAGCTTGGCCGAGGTGAGCACCGCGGTGAGAATCACACGTGGACCATACTCAGGAGTCAGCAGCATCAAGTTCAGGCCGAGGGTGCCAAGGCCCGCTTCGACCGCGGCATGTACGAGCGACAGCGCTCCATAGGTTCCGCCTTCCATATAGGCGCGATAGTTTCGTATCGCATCGGTATGGAGCGGGGGAATAATGAGTCCCGGATAGCCCCCCTCATCTTCGAGGAAGTAGACGAGCTTCAGTGAGGCTTCTTCGAGTTGGGAGAGCGTGAGTTCGGCCGCGTACTGTTTGTGACGTTCGTTCCACTCCTTGAGGCGCGTGGTGCCAGCCAGATGGCGCTTCGCCAAGACGATGACGCTGGCATTGTCGCGCGGACTCACCAGGGTTGGGGTCTGCGGATGTTTAGGATCAGGGGGGTATGCGTCGAGCACTGCGCCGTCAGCGATCCCCACCAGATCAGCGCCAAATTCTTTCGCCTTGGCTTTGATCAGAGCGGCAGTGAGTTGGGTCATGAGATTTTTCCTGTAGTTTGACAAGGGCACGGCAGCGCCGGCCCCTACTTTTGCTCGGTTATTGATGAGGGAACGCTCGCCGCCGAGCGTTTTTTCGGCGGGACATAGCCTTCCTCCCCAACCCAACGGATGTTCCAGGGAGACAACCCAGGCAAGTCTTTCCCCGCTTTACGGTCAGATTGCATCTTTTTCGCCAGTGCTACCTTTTGTTCATTCTTTTCGGGAATCTCGCGGTGTTGATCAGAGAGCCATTTCACGTAGTCCTCTCCCACCGGGCAGACCTCTAAACAACGCGGGCAGTCGCCAAACGCGCCCACTACGCGCAATAAGCCCTGCCACACCGCGTACGCCTGCGGCGAGCACAGCGCCTGAAGTTGTGCGTCGGCATCGGCAGCTTGGACAAATTTCTGTAGCTGTGAGAGCATCACGCTATAGCCGAATTCTTGAGCGAACTGTGCGCACGCCCGTTTATCGATGCCCCAATGTAACACCGCATCCGCCGGGCAGGAGTATAAACAGCGGCTGCACGACTCGCCAATGCAGACTTGGCGAGTTAATTTCTGATCAGCGGTAAGCTCAGCGGTCGTCAACACCGCCGACGTATAGCAGCGGGGGCCAAACTCGGGTGAGAGAAAATTCACCTCCAGCCCCATCATCCCCAAGCCGGCTTCAATCGCCACATGACGGCCAGAAAGATAGCCGTAACTGGCGCGCTTAAATTCCCACTTCGTCTCCTGCGCCGCCAACGGAAAGGCGTAAGCTCCTTCGGTCTCGAGAAACTGCGCCACCCGCATACACACCTTATCCATCTCGCGTAAGACCAATTGGTCCATGTATTGGACACACTCGGCGCGCTTGGTGCGAAAAGCGCCGGCAGGAATACGTTTCACGATCGCGACCACACTTTTGATTTCGGGCGAGATACGTTCGGGGGTTTGCGGAAACTTGGGATCTGGCGGATGGGCATTGAGCACCGCCGCATTAGCAATGCCGACGGCGTCGGCTCCCAACTCTCGGGCTTTTTGTTTGACTTGCTCAGCTGTTAGCATCATTCTTTCCCCATGAGGTAACCGCTCGTTATGCAATCAGCGACGCAGCAGAAAGCTGCTGAGGCCGTCTCCCTGTTCCTTTTTTCTGCACCATATGTGCCGGTCTCCTCCGCCCTCCCGGTTTTGTTACTCGTACAGAAACCATGGGTCTTCCTGGTTGACCATTAGTAAACGCGACTTTAGCCACAGCGATGAGATATTCTTCAAGAAGAGTATGGAGGGTATGAATTTTCTCTTGCGAGAGTTCGGCCGCAGCCTTTTGCGCCCAGGTTGTTCCGTGTGGATTCAACGCCCGAAGCACGGCTCTTCCTCCTTCGCTGAGCTGCACTCGGTACGAACGCCGATCTCTTCCCGCTGGCTTACGCTGGACGTAGCCGGCCCGCTCTAAGCGATCAAGGAGACCAGTAACGTTTTGCGGCGAGACCAAGGCGGTCTTGCCCACCTCAGTCGGAGTGACGCCTGCCTCTCCAGCTACCCCGATGCTGGTTAAGGCAAGCCACTGCTGCGCCGTAAGGCCATACGCTCCGGCCAGCCGATTGCCTACCTGCCCCCACACATTCGCCAGCCGGAATGCACAGAGCACAAGATCGAGAGCCGGAGCTTCTCCTGCCGATCGTGTCATCAGAGTCTTTCAATTTCGTAGATATTCTATTTTATTTACTATCTCTCTCTTCCTTGTCAAGCAGCAGTTTCTGGAAGTGGTGCAGTATAGTCCTTGTCGGGGCGTAGCAGGCTACGCCCCGATAGAAAACACGGCCCTTTTGTAGGGAAAGGGTCCACAGGTGAGCAAACTATACCGCTACCCAGTTTCTTATGGTTGCAAGATACTGCTGGCTTGGTACACTCATGCCATCAACGAGAATAGAGAAGGCCGGAACGAGATGGCTGAAGGGCTATCAACAAAGTCTCAGATCGGGCTGTGCGATGACTGTCGCCACACGCGCGAGGTTGTCAGCGGGAAGGGCTCGCGGTTCTTTTATTGTCTCCGTTCGGAAACGGATCAGCGCTACCGCAAGTATCCAGTATTACCAGTTTTTCACTGTCCCGGCTACGAGACCCGGAGGAAGAGCTCGCTATCGGAATGAGAGCTGTGAACTAACCCCGTTCGCACGGTAAGCAATGCGTGCTAGGGTAGAGGTGGAGGTTGGAATGCCGCGACCAACGTTGCCCCGTCGAAAGAACTCCCTTCGTTCTCGTCCAACGTCACGATCAAGTCAACCATGTCCGCTCTCAGGAACCACAGCCAAAAGTCACAATGAGTCACTCACTCTCGAGGCGTTTACCCGCCTTGTTGCCAGGGCGCTTGACACCTTGCCAGGAGAGATCGCCGAAAAGTTGGATAATGTGGCCGTCGCCATTGAAGATCGGCCTTCCCCTGAGGTCCTTCAAGAAAAAGGGCTTTCTAATCCGCATGACCTGTTTGGTTTATACTTGGGGGTACCGCGCCCGTGGCGGTCAATGTTTGCCCCACTGTCAAAGTTCCCCGATAAGATCGAGATTTACTACCAATCAATCCTCCGTGCCGGTTTGCCTCCGCATGAGATCCAGGAGTTGATCCGCCGGGTAGTCGTGCACGAAGTGGGACATCACTTCGGTATGAGTAATCAACAGCTCCGCGCGTTGGGGTACTAATTCTTTACTGCATGGCAAACATCGCCGCAGTGCTGTCCTCACTTGTGTAGAGACGCCCTGGCGGGGTGTTTCTACAAGAGGATCGAACCTACTTCGCTGCGAGCAGAGATGACCTCGCGGAATCGGCAGATCTTACCAACACAGAGAGGCTGCTCTGTGCACGAACCCGAGAGCATTGACCAGGTCTTGCCGTCACATCCCAGTTTGCTATACCAGCTCAGTCAGTTCTAAAAGAAGGAGGTTTGTATGCCCCTCGATCCACAAGCAAAGGCATTTCTCGATCAGGCGGCCGCGTCCGGCGTGCCGCCATTCCACATGATGACCGTGCCACAAGCGCGTGAGGCTATCGTCGCGTTGTTTGCCCCCAAAGGCGCGCGTGAACCAGTCAAGAGTGTCGAAGACCGAGTCATCAACGCTGGCGGGGTTCAATTGCCAGTGCGGGTTTATACGCCAAAGGGCAAAGGCCCGTTGCCAATCTTAGTCTTCTTCCACGGCGGCGGATGGGTAATCGGCAATTGTGAAACCCATGACACCCCATGTCGCTCGCTTGCCAACGGCGCCGGGTGTATCGTCATTTCCGTTGACTACCGTCTCGCGCCAGAACACAAATTTCCCATAGCCGCCGAAGATTGCTATGCCGCTACCAAGTGGGCAGCGCTGAATGCCGCAGCTTTCGGCGGAGACCCCAGGCGCATTGCCATTGGTGGTGATAGTGCGGGTGGAAACCTCGCAGCGGCGGTGGCACAGATGGCCAAAGATCGCGGGGCTCCCCCTTTGGTTTATCAATTGCTCATTTACCCGGTCACGAATTACGCCTTTGACACACCTTCATATCGCAATAACTCGGAAGGCTATCTCCTCACCAAAGATTCTATGCACTGGTTCTGGAATCATTATCTTCAGAATGACACAGACGGACAGAACCCGTACGCGTCGCCCTCGCGTGGACAACGTTTGAGCAACCTTCCTCCAGCCCTAGTGATCACCGCAGAGTATGACCCCCTCCGCGATGAGGGGGCGGCTTACGCAGCGAAATTGCACGAAGCCGGCGTACCGGTCGTCCATTCAGATTACAAAGGCATGATTCATGGTTTCTTCAGCTTGACCGAGGTCCTCGATCAAGGGAAGAAGGCCGTAGCGGAAGCGTGCACGAAGCTACGCGAAGCATTTGCCAAGTAAGAATCATTGCGTAGGGGGAGGCGCTACTAGCGGCTTGGCCCGTTAGTGCGAGGCTAGGCCACGGGCAGCCGCCTGCCCGTGGCACACTAGTCTTTCTGTCCGTGGTATATCTATCTGTGACCTGCTCTGTACGCTCTGCTTCTTCCCGCAAGAGAGGGAAGATTTTGCCACCTCATCTGTGTAAAACCATCGCCGTATTAGGCACACCATTCCCCGACGCGATAAAAGTAATCTCTGCATCCCTTACCTGATTGATCGCCTGGCCGCGCAGTTGACGCACCGCTTCGATGGTGTTCTCCATCCCATGAATGTACCCTTCCGACAAGTTGCCCCCGCTAGTGTTAAACGGGAGCGCTCCATGGGGATACAGCAGCTTGCCATCAGACACAAACGGCCCACCCTCGCCGCGTTTGCAGAACCCCAATTCCTCAAAGGCCATCAATACCAGCGGGGTAAAATGATCGTAGAGAAAACACACGTCGATGTCTTTATGCGCGATACCGGCGCGGGCAAAGACATCCTTTCCGACTACGGTAGACTCCGTTTCCTGCTTCTCGACATTCTTAACCACGCGATGCATGTTCCATTCTCCGGCACCAAAAGCACCGCCCATAATATAGGCCGGTTTGTGCTTGAGGTCCTTCGCCCGCTCAGCCGAGGTAATCACGACCGCAGCACCACCATCGGTTTCCAGACAACAATCCAGCAGTCGCAAGGGATCAGCAATCATGCGCGAGTTTTGATGATCGGCAATCGTGATAGGACGGCCACGCATCACCGCGTTAGGATTGTTCTGCGCGTGCGTACGGCAGGCTACGGCGATGGCGCCAAAATGCTCACTCTTCGTGCCATACAAATGCATGTGACGCCGAGCAGCAAGAGCAACCATCTGGGCGGGACTAAAGAGTCCGAAGGGCTCCTGGTAGGCGTTGACTCCGGGCGCGCCTTTGCGCACCGCGGCTTGCCCATAGCGCGGGGTACCGCGTCCCGAGCGTTCATTCATCGCGCGAAAGGCCACCACGCAGTTCGCCATCCCTGTCGCTACCGCCATTGCTCCGAGCAAAATCGAGCCAACCGGTCCGCCCCCGCCCCCATAGCCGACCTCGCCGAAAAAGCGCAGTCGCGGCAAGCCAAGGTTGGCGGCAATATCGACGGGGTCGTTATTATCCATGGTGTACTTGCCGATCCCGTCGATATCACTCGGCTTGAGTCCAGCGTCGGCAACGGCATTACGGATCGCTTCCACCGCAAGACTAATCTCACTGCGGCCTGAATCTCGTGAGTACTCGGTATGACCGATACCAACAATTGCAGCCTTATCTTTCAGCGTCTCAATCATAGCCCTCCTCCATGAGCCGCGATTAGAGCATAGCCAAGACGGCTTTACTACCGTGAGACGAGGCTACGAGAGATTGGCATAGCGGGTTTGTCACCCTAAATGTAGAAAGGGGCTCTCAGTGAGACCTACCCAGAGCTTATCGAAGGATTCTTCGCGGAGTGAAGCACAGCGCAAGATAGGATGGACCCTGCTTGCCGGCGCTGACAGATGTAGCCTGCCCTACAAATCTGTGTTTCGCAATGTAAATGAAACGCCTGAGACTTAGAAACCGAGAAAGGGAAGGAAAAACATTTTTGCTAGTGACCCACCGACTACCAGGGTAACAAAAGCCATCTCTTGGCTGCGTTTGATAAAAGACGGGGATTCTTCTGATTCTTTTGCGGTATCTTGCGCGGGATCCTGTGTGGATATCTCGCTTTGTTTCAGCACCGAATGATCCCATTCAGGCGCGCTGGCAAAGAACGGATCCTTAAAAGGGTCGTTGGTATCAGCGAGAAAGTCGTCCTGCGAACGCTTTTGTTGGGCACTACAAGCACTGACAAAAAGAAGTATGATGACCAGGACGATCCTACCCAAAGGCCACCTCGCGGTTCTCCTCCACATCTTCCACCTCCTCATCAGGCCCCTAGGGTAACATACACTGTCCCCGCATTCCAGGTCGACATTGCTGGAATTGCCCCGCAATGATAGGCGTCTCTCTGGCAAGGGAGCATCACGCTTTTCTTTCTCTCGCTCAGAACAACCGGAGACATGGAGTGACAACAACGGATGGAGCAGATACCGAAATCGGACAAGGCGACGGCAGCGTTGACCCCGTACATTGCGGCTGAGCGACACGTTCCAGAGTTCACTTGGCAAGCGCTCCTCCTTGGGGCACTGCTGTCTCTCTCATTCGGTATGGTGAATGCCTATCTTGGTCTTAAGGTCGGACTAACTGTCTCGGCTTCAATTCCCTCGGCCGTTATCTCTATGACTGTCCTGCGCGGCATCCTGCGACGCGGCACGGTGCTCGAAAACAATATTGTTCATACCATCGCCTCAACCGGAGAATCCCTTGCAGCGGGAATTATTTTTACCGTCCCTGCTTTTATCTTTCTCGGCCTTAATCCGAGTGGTTTTCTCATTTTTCTGTTGGGTGTCACTGGTGGTTTACTAGGCATTCTGATGATGATCCCCTTACGTCACCATTTGACGATCAGCGAGCACCGAACGCTTCCTTTCCCTGAGGGCACCGCCTGCGCCAAGGTATTGATCGCCGGTGATATCGGCGGGGCCAGCGCCCAGCCGGTTTTTCTTGGCATCGGTCTCGGTGCTCTCTACCAATTTGCTATGAAAGGGTTGCGGCTCTGGCAAGATACCGTCCTCTGGACTTTCACTAGTTTGCACAAGGCGACCATCGGTTTTGAGTTGACCCCGATCTTTCTTGGGGTTGGCTATCTCATTGGACCACAGATCGCCCGCTTTATGCTTATCGGTGGTGTCCTTGGCTGGTCCGTATTAATTCCGCTTTTCGATCTGCTGGCCGGAAGTCCAGCCGGGCGTATTTTTGGTCTCGGCGATGACGTGCATCAACTTACCGCCTTTGCCATCTGGAGCAAATATGTCCGTTATGTCGGGGCTGGTGCGGTGGCTACTGGTGGCATGATCTCCTTGCTACGAGCCTTACCAGCAATGCAGCAGTCGTTACGAGTGGCATTGGCTGCCTTACGTAGTAGGGATACTCAAGCTAACACAGTACGAACGGAGCAGGACCTGCATCCAGGGATCGTAGTCGGTGGCACGGTCGCACTGGGTCTGGGATTATGGTTAATGCCTACCTTCCATCTCGATCTCATTGCTGCATGCCTTGCGGTCGGGTTTGCTTTTGTCTTCGTCGTCGTCTCGTCACGGATGGTGGGCTTGATTGGTTCAACTTCTCAACCAGTTTCCGGCATGACGATCGCCGCGTTACTGGCGACAAGTCTGATTTTGCGCGCCACTGGTCATATTGGGACCGAAGGGATGGGAGCAGCCATCACCTGCGGTGCGGTAGTGTGCATTGCGATTGCCCTGTCGGGAGATATGAGCCAGGATCTCAAGACCGGCGCGCTGCTCGGGGCGACACCGCGGTATCTGCAGATGGGAGAAATGTTCGGGACCGTAGTTGCGGCGCTGCGCGCGGGGTGGGTGCTCTTTCTGTTACATCAGGCGTACACGCTCGGGTCAGAAGCGCTCCCTGCCCCACAAGCCAAGCTTATGGCAACGCTGGTCCAAGGGGTGATGCAGGGAGAACTGCCGTGGGCCTTGCTGTTACTCGGTGGTGGCTTGGCCCTTGGCGCCGAGGCAATCGGGATTCCCAGTTTAGCGTTTGCTATCGGCTTATATCTGCCAGTGACAACGTCGGCTTCACTGATCCTTGGTGGTCTCGTCTCCTGGTGGGTCAAACGACGGGCGGCGAATTCGGCCGTGTACCAGCAGCAACACGAACGCGCCACTTTACTTGCATCCGGCTTGATTGCCGGCGATGCCTTGATGGGTACCGGGATAGCGGGGTTGGTCGTCAGCGGTCTTGATCAGTCTTTAGTAGCTCGATCACCAACAGGTGGGGCGCTGGAGTATATTTTCACTCTGGTGCCATTCGCGGCCTTGGCGTGGCTGTTGGCGAAAAAATAGGGGCGCATAGTCATACGCCCCTACAACGCAAACACAAAGAACAGCAAAGAGATTATGGCGCAACGTTATCAATAACGTTGCAGCCTTCACCGGTCAACACCAGATTCGCGCTGGTATTTGCAGTAGCGGTATTGTCCTTCACGTTACTGGGGCAAATAATCGACATCCCCACTCCAGGATTGGTGTCCGACACCGAGTTGCCCATCACCGTGCTGCCGAGAGAGGCGAAAAGACCGGTGCCGATACTCCCCCAAATAGTGTTGCCAGTGACCGTGCTCCCCGACCCAGCCGAGAGCCCGACACTCGCCGGGTTGTTGCCATTGAAGCGCAGAACCGAATCTTTGATCGTCCCGGCCGCGGTCACGATGATGCCGTTGTTAAGATTTCCTTGGGCAATCACGTGATGTACGATGCTGCTGGTCCCAAGGAGCATTCCCGTATCGGTGTTATTGTCAACGTGCATTTCCTCAACAAGGTTACCCGAACCGCCCAAAGAGATGCCAACGGCAAAGCCTTTGACAATGCCATTTCGGACCGTTATTCCTTCGACCGGGATGTTTGCAACGATACCCACTCCGTTGCCATTGCCAACTATGCTGAACCCTCTCAAATCGATGGTGATATTGCTCGCATTGACCACCAAGCAATTTTGACCAGACGAAAAAATATTTCTCACGAGAACATACGAAGAGTTCGATTGCGCATCGAGCACGCTACAGCTCTCGATCGGTCTTATCGTGTCCCCGGCCCAAACCGCCTGACCTCCGATAAAAGTCCACACCAGTGCTACCACAAATTGTATCCTGCTTGCTATCCGCATCAGCGTATACCTCCTTTCTTTACCACGAATGATAATCCACCCTCTTTTGTGGGGAGCGACACAAACTGATGCTACAACGCTGCGCCGTGGTCTTGCGTTGTCTCAGTTCGTGACTCTGGAGGAGATATCGGGAGGAAGCAGGGGGGCTTAAGCCACTTGCTGAGACGCCATCCCCAGAGAGGGCGAAGACATATCACCATTAGGAAGGAAAAAGCAAGGAGGCTTGCGATCACTCGGATGACTGTCTATCCTGCCGAAAGGAAGTAAGAGCTCATGAAATTTGCGCACGTGAGCGAGGCGATCAGGCAGGCAACTGAGTCAAGGGGGCGCGAACCCGATCGCCGATCGGAGTTTGAGCGAGACCGGGCGCGGATTATTCATTCCGGCGCGTTTCGTCGTTTGCAGGGAAAAACCCAAGTCTTTGGCGTCTATGAAGGGGATTTCTTCCGCACTCGTTTAACCCACTCGCTAGAAGTGGCACAGATCGCGAAAGGGATTGCCTTGAATGTGGGCGCAGATACCGATCTCGTTGAAGCGATCTGTCTGGCTCACGATCTTGGCCATCCGCCTTTCGGCCACACCGGCGAATATGTGCTCCATGAGATCATGCGACCCTACGGCGGGTTTGAAGGCAACGCCCAAACCTTCCGCATCCTCACTCGTCTGGAGCGCAAGCATACAGCCTACACAGGACTCAACCTTACCTATCAAACCCTCGATGGAGTATTAAAGTATAAAACCTCCATCAGTGCATCCGCCATCGCGCGGGCCCCTGACGGTCCGGCGAAGGGGTTCTACGCTGATGATCAAGCGCTGGTTGAGACGATCATTCGCCACACCGGAAGTGGCACCCAGCGAAGCTTTGAATGCCAAATTATGGACGTCGCAGATGATATCGCATACTCAGTGCACGACCTGGAAGACAGTCTTCAGGCGGGGCTGATTACGACGGCTGATTTTCGCCGGCGTCCGCCCAAACGTGTCGTCGAGGACGTGAATGGAAGACTCGTGCCACTGCTTCATACAGTCAGTGAGAAAACGATTCACGGGGAACTTGTCCAGATTGCGAACCGCTTAGAGGAGTTAGAGCAAACAGCAGGCCGAGCAGCCCGCAAAATGCTGACTCGCGATTTAATTCACGAATTTTCTTGTAGCGTTACCCTGCAGCCGGCTGAGCGGATCGATGCTGAATTATCAAGTCGAGTGCGGATCGAAATCCTCAAGGCCTTCGAGTCTCACCATGTCATTTACAACCCGCGGGTGACCAGTTTGGGTTACAAAGGAAAAGAAGTCTTACGCCGTCTTTTTGCCGTGCTCGATCAGGGTCGCGACTCGCTCGGATTATTACCAGAAGATCCGGGTGAGGTATACGAGCAAGCCTTACTCGATGGCGATGAGACCGCTCGCAAGCGCGTGATTTGCGACTTTCTCGCCAATATGACCGACTCCTACGCGATGCGCTTCTATAGTCGTCTGTTCGTCCCCGGTCAGGGAAGCTTTTATGAAATGCTGTAGAAAGCCCACAGAGGACGCAGTAAGGAGCGCCCCTACACGTTTAAACTGAACCACTACACGAATCACAATAGGGCAGGCTGCGCCTGCTATCTTCGGCGGGCAGAGCTCGCCCTACCTTGCTTTCTGCTCTTTTCAACGAATCGGTGCCCATGCCTCGTTTCGGCGAGGTAAACTGAACCAGATTTCGTTACACACTTTCATCTCTTCTTCATCGAGCGTGAGTTCGGTTGCTGGTAAAGACTGTTGTAGCTGCTCAGTCGAGGTTGCCCCAACAATCGGTGAGGTAATATCAGGCTGTGCCAGGACCCAAGCAATCGCGACTTGAGCTAATGGTTTATTCCGCGCGGCAAAAAATTCCTGGAGATGCGCAACTGCAGCAAACTGTGCCTCTTGCCAGTAACGCTGCCGGTAGACTGCCCCTGCTCGCCCGGAGAGCCCAAAGCGAGTCTCGGAAGACGGTTCCGCCGTCGGTTTGTATTTCCCCGTCAGAAATCCACCGGCCAACGGATTGTAAGGAATGACGCCGATTCCATAGTGGCGACAGAGCGGGAGCACTTCATTTTCGATTTCACGAAACATCAGGTTATAGCGCGGCTGGAGACAATCAAAGCGGGCGAGCCCGAGCCTGTCGCTTGTCCATAACGCCGAGGCTAGTAACCACGCCTGGAAGTTAGAGCAACCGACGTAGCGTACCTTCCCCTGGTGCACGAGATCGTCGAGCACACGCAGCGTCTCATCCAGCGGAGTATCCGGGTCTGGCGCGTGGACCTGGTACAGATCAATGTAGTCGGTCTGCAATCGTCGCAAACTGTTCTCAATCGCGGAGAAAATGTGTTTCCGCGAAAGTCCACGGTCGTTGGGCCCCTTCCCCATTGGTGCCCAACACTTGGTCGCCAATACGATTTGTTCACGTCGTCCCTTGAGCCATTTGCCGACGATCTCTTCCGTATACCCAACGATATCGAGCCCGCCACCCAGCGGATAGGCATCGGCGGTATCGAAGAAACCTACTCCGTGCTCGACCGCCGTATCCATGATGGCGAAACTGGTGGCCTCATCGCACTGCCGTCCGAACGTCATCGTTCCTAAGCAGATTTCCGATACCTTGAGACCGGTCCGTCCCACGCGCTTAGTCTTCATCTTCTTTCTCCTTTGCTGCTTGGTGTGTATGTCGAGCGGGCAGGAAGATCAAGCATTGGTGACATTTTTGCCTTGCTCCTTTTCTCAGTTGGTGCTAGGGGCAAAGGAAGGAGGGAAACTTATGGGGGGACCGCTTACCGGTGTCCGCGTGCTCGATTTCAGCAGTGCCGTCACTGGCCCTTTCTGCACCATGCTTATGGGAGACCTGGGAGCCGACATTATTAAGCTTGAGTCTTCCAGTGGCGACATCATGCGCCATCTCAATATCACGTTTAAGGCTGGCGTAGGCTCCTGGTTCATTAATTTCAACCGCAATAAGCGGAGCATCGTTCTCGACCTTAAACACCCCGCCGCACGAGAGGCCATTCTCCAGATGGTTGCACGGAGCGATGTCCTGGTGCAGAACTTTCGCCCGGGGGTGATGGAGCGGCTTGGCTTCGACTACCCAACCGTTCGTACCCATAACCCCAAAATCGTGTATCTCTCAATCTCCGGGTTCGGTGCCGAAGGGCCGTATGCCCACAAACCGTGCTATGACCCGGTAATTCAGGGCATGTCGGGCCTCGCCTTCGTGCAAGGAGGTGAAGGCCAGCCGACGTTTGTGCGCATGGCCCTCGCCGACAAAATGACCTCGATGAACGCGATCTATCACGTATTAGCTGCGCTCGTAGCAGCCGAGCGCCAGGGTATTGGGCAAGAGATTAAGCTCTCGATGATTGATTCGTTATTATCCTTCATCGCGCCAGATTCCATGTTCGGGTATACCTTCATTCCGGATGACGAATTCCGTCATCTGTCGATCTCGCGGGCTCTCCTGCAACCAATGCCAACCAAGGATGGCTACATCGTGGCGTGCGCGGCTACCGACGACCAATGGCAACGCATGTGCAAGGCGATGGGGAAGCCGGAATGGGTGGAGCAGTATCCGACCCCGGCCGACCGGGCGCGCGGCTTGCAAGAGGTTATTGCGGAGATCAATGTCATGTTTCCGCAGAAAACTTCGCAAGAGTGGCTGGAGATTTTCGCAGCCGCCGATGTCCCCTGCGGCCCAGTTTACACGTTCGATGAAGCGTTGCGCGATCCGCAGCTAAAGATCAACCAGACGTTTTTGGAGTACGAGCATCCCATTGCCGGGCGAGTACGTGGGGTGAACGTCCCGGGGAAGTTTAGCGAAACCCCGCCGCAGATACGCCACCATGCTCCCGGCTTGGGTGAACATACGACCGAGATTTTGCGCGGGTTCGGCTTTGATCAGGGTCAGATTACCAGGCTGTTAGAAGCTAAAGCAGTGTCTCAAGAACAGCCATTGCCGGGAAACGGTCTCGCGCAGGCAGCGTCGGCTTAGTTGAGAAACAAAAACCGACTGGGTTTTCCTGAACGGTTTGTGTATGATCCCGCCCTAAGGATCTTTTCTGGCCAGTAGGAGGAGCAATATGCAGCACAAGAAGGCGTCGGCAAAAGTCGTGCAGATGCAACCCAAGGCAAAGGTCGCGAAGGTTGCCCTCGACCCACGGGCAGCAAAGGCTCTGCACCAGCAGGATAAAGATCACCTCGTCCATGGATTCGTTCCGCTGCAGATGCAGCAGCAAAAAGGCCTGCCAATTTTTGTCAAGGGGCAAGGCGTATACCTCTGGGACACTGAGGGGAAACGTTACATTGATGGCCTCTCCTCTCTCTGGAACGTCCATGTTGGTCATGGCCGCAAGGAGATCAACCGTGCCGTGGCTGCGCAGATGGACAAGTTAGCCTTCGCACCGACGCTGATTGGTCCTACCTCGGTCCCAACCGTGCAACTCGCTACCAAACTGGTGAAAATTGCACCCAAGGGACTTACGCGTGTGATTTTTACCTCGGGAGGATCAGAGTCAAACGAAACGATGATTCGCCTGGCGCGCGCCTACTGGAAAGCCAAAGGCCAGCCGGAAAAGACCAAATTTGTCAGCCTGAATCAAGGCTATCACGGCACCTCGAGCGGGGCTGCCTCGCTTGGCGGCATTCCTCTCTTCAATAACCAAATGGCTCCTGGCCTCCCTGGCATCCTGCACATGGCCCGGCCTTACTGTTACCGTTGCGAACTGGGGAAGACCTACCCCTCTTGTCAAGTCGATTGCGCCAACGAACTCGAGCGGATTATTGAGCGCGAAGGCGCACACACCGTCGGCGCCTTCATTGCCGAGCCCATCCAAGGTGTCGGCGGCGTGATTATTCCGCCGGTTGAGTGGCTGCCGAAGATCCGCGAGATTTGCACCCGCCACAATATCCTGATGGTCTGCGACGAGGTGATCACCGGCTTTGGCCGCACTGGGGCGATGTTTGCCTCTACTGGCGCTGGGGTCACGCCTGACATTCTCGTCAGTGCCAAGGGAGTCACTAGTGGTTATCTGCCGCTCGGCGTGGTGCTCTTCAAGGAAGAGATTTTCCAGACCTTCCTGGCCACGGGCGATGACTATGCCTTTTGGCACGGCTACACCTACACTGGACATCCATCCGTCTGCGCAGCCGGGTTAGCCAATCTAGAAATCATTGAGCGTGAGCGACTGGTGCAAAAAGCCCGTGAGCAAGGGAAATATTTACAAAAGAAGCTGGCGACCCTGCGCGAGCTGCCGATAGTGGGTGACATCCGCAGCCAAGGTCTAATTGCCGCTATCGAGTTGGTGAAAGATAAAGCCACCAAGGAAATGTTTCCGGCTGATTTGTACATTGCCCGCAAGGTATGGGAGAAAGCGCTAGAGCATGGCGTTATTTCTCGTGTCGCCGGAGCCAATAGCGTTGCCCTTTGTCCACCGTTGATCATCACTCAAGAACAGATTGACGAGTTGGTCACCACCGTTGGCGACGCCATCCGTGCCGTCGCCGCGGAACTCGACGGTCAGTGGAAACTCGCCAGCGGCAAGTAAGTCATGAGTGGGGGCAGGTCTGTGACTTGCTCCCGTCTTCCTCGCCAACGTCAATACAACGCCGATCCACACTTCCAGGTCCAGAGTGATTGAGCGCCGGGGCATACCACGGGCTAATATCGGGGTATACAGCAGAAATGGCAGGATATCACTATGAGTTTAGCCTTAACGAAATTCTGGCAAGTATGGACATGGTTTGTGATTTTGTCGTTTTTCGTGTGGAGCCCGCGGCGAAATATACCGCTAGGGGCTAAGCAGTATACCCAATAGTTAGCCCACTCTACACCTGGAGAGACGTTGATTGATATGCATGATTTGCATGGCAAAGTAGCTGTAGTGACCGGAGCTTCCCGCGGCATCGGAGCACAGGTAGCGCTTCTTCTGGCTGAGCGTGGTGCTGACGTCGTAATCAATTATCGGAGCAAACAACCTCTGCCGAGTTTGCTGAAGCGATAATCAGGAGCGTCGCTGATCCCTCCTTACCAAGTGGTGCAGTTGTCTTTGTTGGCGCAACCGAATAAGGCGCTCTCCAATGAAGGTTCGAGAGCTGATCACGCTGATCGAAAAGGACGGATGGTATCTTGTGCGGACGAGAGGGAGTCATCGTCAGTTTCATCATCCAACTAAACGCGGTACAGTGACGATTGCAGGCAAGGCTGGCGTAGACATTCCGCTTGGGACATTGAACAGCATTCTGAAGCAAGTGGGATTGAAGGAGTAAGACAATGCGTTACCTCATCGTTATTGAAAGAGGTGAAACAAGTTGGGGTGCCCATGTCCCAGACCTTCCAGGCTGTATTGCCGTGGGAGAGACACGTGAAGAAGTGGTAGAACTCATGAAAGAAGCCATCAACTTTCACCTTGAAGGGCTTCGGGCACAGGGCGAGTCCATACCCATTCCCTCTTCTGAAAGTGAGTTCATCGAAACGGACGCAGGCTAACCCTTCGCGTCACCGCATCGCTGCCCTACTGCGGTTCTGAAAAAGCCGAAGGGGCTCGTGTGGGCAGCTCGCGGGAGCATTAGGCCGCAGGTGAGTCTCGTAACAAGCGAATACGGGCGGTCACACGAGCCGCTGTTGACTGAAAAAGGAGAAAGCTATGACTGATACTGAGCGCCTCAAGTATTTACGTCTTGCCTTGCGGGTGGTGGGGGTAATTTTTATCGTCGGGATTTACCCCCTCACTCTCCTCTGGCCGTCCGGCTGGGCTTGGCACGCACAGGGCCGCTCCGATTATCTGGAGATGATTCTCGGCCTTTACGCGACGCTGGGCGTTTTCCTCATCATCGCCGCCCGCAACCCCAATGCCCATCGGAGTCTCATCTGGTTCACCGTCTGGTCGAGCCTTGTCCACGGGGGCATCATGGCGGTACAGTCGGTCGCGGTCGCCCAGAACATCGGTCACCTCTGGGGCGATGTGCTGGCGCTGTTTGTGGTGGCGGCGGTGTTGGCCTGGCTGACTCCGCGCGGAGGAAAGCCCGTCGTCCCGCAGCCGGCGGCCCAATAGATCACTCAAGCCGACCGCCCGCCAGAAATGCAGATTTGTACCGACCTGCAGGAGCGGACGGCATCCTTTGCTACACTTTTTTTAAGGCGAGTGCCGTTGACAATTCCCATGCCGAATAAGGAGATCCAGGGGACGCGCCGCAAGTGCGATGCTGGATCGGACAAAAGTACTGCCTGGCCTTGGCACGGTCGGATAGCGCACGGTGAGCTGCACCGTCAGATGTTCAAAGGCATATGTAACTCCATGGAAGGAACGTATGGCAACAACAAGTGATCCGTTGAGCGCCGCGCGAGCACTTCGAGTCACCATTCGGAATGCTCGCCAGGAGACTGAAGAGGCCCGCCGTCTAGCACCGCCGGTAGTCAAAGGACTCATCGAAACCGGCCTGTGTCGGTTAGCCGTGCCCGCCAATCTTGGTGGACACGAGGCCGAGCCGGTTGTGGCCCTCAAAGTCTATGAGGAACTGGCCGGAGCCGAAGCCTCGGTGGCTTGGATTGCCTGGAACAATGCCCTGCCGTGTCTGTTGAGTTGTCATCTCTCGGACTCAGTAAGAGCGGAGCTGTTCGGGGATGCCAGCAAACTCTTTGCCAACTCGACCCGGCCGTCGGGCCGAGCGATGGCGGTAGACGGCGGGTTCCGTGTGTCGGGGCAGTGGTCGCTGGTCTCAGGTTGCGAACTGGCAGACTGGATTCCGGTGATGTGTGTCGTCACCGAGGGGGCTGAGCCCAGAATGTCGGCGTCCTCGGGCGTGCCCGAGTCACGGATGGCGTACATACCGAAAGGCTCGTACCGCATTTTGGACACCTGGTATGTCGGCGGGTTGCGAGGCACGGGCAGCCACGATGTCGTGGTGGAGGATGTCTTCGTGCCTGCCGAGCGGACCTTCTTTTTCAGAGACCCTAAGCCTCTCGATCGGCCCCTGTACCGGATGCCACTGGGAGCCACGATGTCAGCGGGGTGTGCCGCCATCTGTCTGGGGATTGCGCAGACTGCCATAGACGCTCTGCTAGAGCTGGGGTCATCAAAGGTGCAGGTGGACCCGGGTCCTGGGCTGCGGGATCGGTCAGTGGTCCAAGTGATGGTGGCTGCCTCAGCTGCGGAGGTAGATGCAGCACGGCTGCTTCTGCATGACGCGCTCGGCGAGCTTTGGGCGGCATGCAATCAGGGGAGAGAGGTTACTGATATTCAACGGGCACGCATGTGGGGTGGGGCTCTCCACGCCGCGAAGGCAGCCAAGGCGGTGGTGACGGCGATGTACGAGGCGGCGGGTGCGTCTGCCCTCTACGTTGACTGTCCCCTTGAACGGGCTCATCGTGATGTTCACGCGGTCACGCAACACACAATCCTAGCGCCTAGGTGGTGGGAAGAGGCCGGGCGCGTGAGGCTGGGACTCAAACCGACTAATCCACTCTTCTGAAGATGATGAAAATAGTTCTACTCACTAGTAGGGGTTAGGCCACACCCTCCCGAAATTTTTGTCAGTGGAAGTGAAAAAGTCCTCCATGAGAATAAATTCCAGCAATTGATAGAGACAACCCGAAAATAAGGCGGCAAATTATTCTCTCAGTGGCAAGAGAACTCGCTACAGCGATTGCCTAGCGGAAGCCAAGACCTTCGTGAGGAGATCAATTCCTATAGGCTTGATCAGATACCCTGCGACCGTCAACCCTTGTGTCTCGATAAGTTCTTTCGCGGGGTCATCGCCTTCCGCCACGAAGACCCAGACCGGGAGATGGTGCAGCGTCGCATCCGCATTAATTTCTGCTAGGACTTCGTGTCCATTTTTCTTCGGCAGGTGTATGTCCAAGAATACGATATCCGGTATTGGAGCGTCGCTTTCCTTATTCACCTGACGGAGAATAGCGAGGGCGTGCTCCCCGTCGTTGGCTATTCTCAGTGTAGTAGGAAGGGAAATCTCGGCGAGGATTTCTTGAAAAAACCGCACATCTGCGGGATTATCTTCTACCAAGAGAATAGTCAGTGGCTGTGGAGACTGTATGCTCATGTAATTGTTTTCTCCACTTCACCCCTTAAACAATAAAAAAGGCCACCCACTAACAGCAGGTGACCTCCTCGCGACACAGTCACGCTCTTTAGAGTAGCCCGTTATTCTCAGAGCCGCGCTGTGAGGATAACGTTGTTCATCCGCACTCTATAGGGCTCTTCCGACGCTGTCAAGAAAACAACTATTTGCTGCGGGCGAGGAACGGACGTCAACGCCCGAGCAGATTACGGGCCTTTGCGTGAAACGCCTCGTGGAGTACGGCCATTATGGCCGTTAGAGTCCTCACCGTTCTCTTCCGGTAAAAACCCCTCCCCTTCCAACAGTTCCTCAAGTGACTCCCAAAAATCTTCTAGCACTTTGATCACGTGCAGGTAGGGATCACCCTCATTTGATTTGACGATGTAGGCGGTAGCAGGCAGGCCATATTTACGCAGGATATCCGCCGCATCAGGGACAGAGCTCAACACCAGCACGCGGACTACCCGCAGAACCGGATCCCCGGTGATCGCCGCCAAGACCGCGTGCCCACCATTATGAGGCAGGTCAAGGTCTACTAAGATGAGGTCTGGCCGCGCCGCCTCTTCATAGGGGCCCCGGCGCTGAAGAAAAGCTAGAGCGGCTTCGCTATCCGCCAGAACGGTAAGGCGATAAAATATGTGACTCTCTGTGAGAGCTTTATTGATGAGTTCGGTCTCGACGGCGTCACCCTCTAGCAAGAGAATCTCAATTGGTTTGTCTCGTCCTGGCGACGTCATACACGCTCTCAGGGCTACATAGAGAAAGAGACTTTAGAATAGCTCAGATATCCGTCTTCTTCTTTTTTCCCATGCGTTGCTCTTTTTGACAAGTAATATCGTCCAGGGCTTGAGCCTGCAAAGATCGTTATTATATATGGAACAGGTATACTTTATGAGATGGATTCTTTAGTTCTCTCCTGACTGCTGAGCAAGGGGTGAGTATATTCTTTGAGACCTGCTGCTATACCCTCGGCTGTTCACCTTGCTTTCCCTCGCATGTTTATACTCACAGATCCTAGCTTTGCTCTTAGCCAACCAGCGAGCTCAGCTAGGATGGAGTATTCATGGCGCATTCCATCAGTGAGAGAAAGAAAGTACTGATTACATTCATTGACAACTCCGTTAGTTCGATCGCAACTTTGGATGAAAGAACATATTGTTTGTTTGATTGATTTTCGTTGCGAGAGGGAAGGATATCTTTTATGGAACCGCAAATTACCAATGGCAACAGACACGATGGTTTCCTACGAAAATTGTACCCGATCTTTGAACTGAGTGCGCTTGTCCGGCCGCGTACTTTGTGGGTGGCGCCGGTCATGCACGGTACCCCAATTTTGCTGGGAATGCTCTACCATACCGAGAAGCAAGCTTTTCAGTATCGGCTACGATTTCAAGCCCCTGGTCGTCCTGATCTGTTCCGCAGAACACGTTGGTTACGGCTGACTGAGCCTCGCGCTCTGCATCGCAGTGAGGAAAAAATCCAACGAGGCTTTCAGGATATGGCGAAACAGATCGGTAGTACAGAGGCTTTTACGGTTCAGTTTGCTCGTGAGGCTTCAGATCAGGAGATTCTTGATATCTTAGTGTCGAGCCGCCTCCCCGGGCTTTTCTCACGGCCCTAATCTCCAAGAAGGTATTCGTAATTCATTCTTCTTCTCACTTCCACACCGAGCTCCGCCTCTCCTTATACGGCGGCGGAGAGCGAAAATCACATGAAGCAGTACAGTCGACAAGGATTCAGGCGCCCTGCAATAGCTTGCCTTCTGCGGGGCCAGTGCCTCTCCGCGCTCATAGTGATTATGCTCGGACCGTCGCCTTTGTCACTTGTCAGCGTTGCCATCAGCACCTCCCTGTCTGATGCGCGGCAGGGTATGAAATGTCCGCCTTCACTCATCGGCGCGCTCTTTCTTGGCCAAACGCTTTGCGCTCATCCTGACCTCTTTGCACGACTTGCCGTGGCGACGACACTTCTTGAGCAGCAACGCCTCGCTGACGTGACCACCCTGGGGATCCGACGTTTAACCGCCTTTCGGGCGCACGGAGCGGGCGGGTTGCACTCGTCGGGCTTGGCACTGGATATTAACGCAGCGACAAATCCTTACCTTATGCATGAGGCCAATGAAACACAACTCGACGCTGAACTAGCTCCAGTCTATGAACGTATTGCCCAGTTCATACTAGGGCGCTCGTCGGTCATTCCCAGTCTGTCCCCACCTCTGGTGCGCACGGAGTCACGACATAACCGGGCGTCCCGGCTGTATGACGTACTTGCCGAGGAAAGCCGTGCGATGCAGCGATATTTCCGCTACATGCTGGATGGAGTGGCGTTGCAACAGTACGTCACCACTGAGAATGGCTTTCGGCGGGTTTGTCTTCCGACCACATTTCTCTCTGTGGCCTCGACTGTGTGTGAGTACACTTCGACACGCCGGGGCCCGCTGCCTTCCTCGCTTCAGCATACAGCGATCAATCGGATTCGTCAGTGCATAATGGCAGACTGGGTAACGCTAACTGGATCTGCCGGCCCGGCGGTCGTTGCGTTGGAAGAGTATTCCTCTGGTCCCTCCACAGGTGGGAACCAGCTTGTGTATCCGCAGATTTTATCCCCTTCATCCGATTCCCCTGCAAACGGCGCGGCGGATCGACCGTTTGATACGAAAGCCGGCGCATATCCTGAGAGGTCTCCTTTGCGTGGCTTTCTCGATCTGCGGAAAGAACTTGTCTTGGCACTGATTGATGCAGGTCTGTCTTGGGGAGCGATCGACTTGGGGCCAGCGAGCGGTGACATTATGCACTTCCATCTTCGCGCTGTGTCTTCCTCTGTCAATTCAAATCGGGCAATCTGGTCACGTCCACGGCAACCTGCAACTCATGCTCTCCCCCACCCAAGATAGTCCCTTTTAAGGGAGTGACGTCGCTATAGTCTCTCCCCCACGCCACGGTTATGTGTCGGTCCGTCGGAATTTGATCGTTGGTGGGATCAAAATCTATCCAACCAAGGTCCGGACAATAGACAGAAAACCACGCATGAGACGCAGTAGCGCCAGCGAGATGCGGCTGACCTATAGGCGAGAGCGTTTCCAGATAGCCACTCACGTAACGTGCCGCTAATCCCAAAGAGCGCAAGCAACCGATCGCCAAGTGAGCAAAATCCTGACACACCCCCCGGCGATGGATGAGCACCTCACCGAGAGGGGTAGTAATGGTAGTAAATTTAGCGTCGTAGGTGAACTCTTGGTAAATACGCCGCATGAGATCATGGACCGCACTCAGCAACGGGCGCCCATCGCTAAACGAGGGTGTCACATAATGGACAAGGGCCTGGCTAGCGTTGATGAGTGGCGAATCCAAGACGAATTGTCGTGCCTCTAATAGGTTTGTGTCGAGACTAGAGTGAAGGAGAGTCCGCACTTCTTCCCAAGCTGGAGTAGCGTTCAGCTCAGGAGAGCCTGCTGGAATAAGTTGCACCTCGCTCAGAGCGGTCACTTCTAGGGTCGTATGAGGTTCCTGCAAGGCAAAATACGCCACACGGTTGCCAAAAAAATCTTCCCGCTCTTGATACATGGCCGGCATCGGCTGAATCTGTAACTGGCTGTGCAGGCATCGTTGGCGGGAGAAGCTGCGCGGCAGTAAGTGTGCCTCGTTATGGCATTGGAAGACCGGCTCGCTGTAGCGGTACTGGGTCGTATGACGGACGCGGTAACGAATCACTGAATCTGTACCAGCGGTTGGGGAAGGTCGGTTTGACTAAAGTAGCTGCGAGAGATCGCGTCGGAAAGGGCCCGCAAGAGATAGCCAAGACGCGCGAGTAATTGATCTAAGGTATCACACATTGCCCTTCCCTCGGCAACCTGGACTAAACGCTCGATCTCCGCCAGGCGCACCGCAGTCAATGCCTCCAGAAGCAAACGCTCTTCGACATCGCGATGCGAAGAGACATTTTTTCTCGGTAATCCCACCACCTGCTTTTGCAACCGCACCAGTTGATAGGCTATTGAACGTGGGGACGACTCATCAAGCAGCAGCAAATCGCAGACGGCGCCGGCTTCGATTTGGGAGCGATAGCGGCGACGATAGGTAACCAGGCTATCGGTGATGGCCAATAAAGCCTCCCACAGAGATCCAGCCGACTCACTCACCGGAACGCCGACAGCGCGTAATAAGCTACTGCTCAAGAGGGCACGTTCAAGCCGGCGTCCGATATCGAGGAAGCGCCATCCATATCCGCGACTCATCCGCTCGGTGCTCATCCCGGTAAAAGCGGCGAGTCCAAAGAGTAATTGCTCCAGCCCGACCAGAGCTTCACTCAGGTGCCGTGGTTGGCCTAACTCATATTGCAAGTTGTTCAGCACTCGCCAGCTATCGTCAGAAAGGTAATCGCGCACTGACCGTGCCGCAAGGGTTAGGGCGTGCACGGTAAAATGCAGATTTCCCGTTCGCTGATTACTCCCCATCACTTCAAGAAGTTCTTGCTCCGGAGCTGCTAGGCGCTCGTCTGCCCCCTCCTCTACGAATCCTGGATAGGTCACCGTCAAGTGTGTCACTATGCGGAGCAGCTGAATCAGACAGGCATCTTGGCGAGGCAAGGGGCTCTCCAAAAGGCGTAGTACGACGGTTCTGAGCAGGCGGGCACTGCCTTCGGCTCGTTCGGCATAGCGGCCGAGCCAAAAGAGATTATCGGCAACCCGACTGGGAGTATCACTATTAGTGCGAGTCACTCGTATCGAGTCCACACTAGAAGCCAGAAGACTGACTTCTTTTTCCGGTTCTGAGGCGAGGATCCACGTATCTTTACTTATCCCTCCTCTCTGATTAGAAACGATCGAGGTGGCGAGGTTGGGAGCAACTCGCGTCAGCCCCCCGGGCATAACCACATACGATTCATCACGTGCGACCAAGAAGCTCCGTAAGACCGACGGGCGAGGCTGCAAACCGGCTCCGCTCAGCACCGGTGTTGTCGAGAGTGCTACCTGTTCTTGGCCGACAAACAGGTGTGGCCGGGCGCGGACCTGATCAGCAAGAGCCTGCTGCTCGACGGTGCTTAAGTTGGCGCCGAACACGGTCGCCGTGCTCGGGTGGGGAAAGATAGGCTTCACCACCAACCGGTGAAGGTTGGCCAGCACATAGGCACATTCCCGCTCTCCTCCGCACCACCACGTAGCAACCGACGGCAAGCGGAGATCCTCTCCTAAGAGCTGTCGCGCCAGCCGCGGCAGAAACGCCATCAATGCCGGATTCTCTAGCACTCCGCTGCCAAGGGGATTGGCAATCGCTACTTGGCCAAGGCGTGCCGCTTGTAGCAGCCCCGGTGTTCCTAAAACAGAATCTTTACGTAACTCCAAGGGATCACAGAAAGTGTCGTCCACGCGGCGGACGATGACATCTATCGGATGCCCCCCATCAATCGTTTTCAGCCACACCCGGTTGTCGCGTACGGTCAAGTCATTCCCCTGGACCAATGAGAACCCCAAGTAGTTGGCGAGATAGGCATGCTCAAAATAGGTTTCGTTTCCTGGACCCGGGGTTAGTAGGACGATACGAGGGTTATCACGGTGCCGTGGGGCTAAGGCAGACAAGGTCGCCCGCATTGCACGGAAGAAGAGCGCGACGCGGTGAACGTGGGAGTCACGATAGAGGCTCGGCCAAACACGCGATAACACGATGCGGTTTTCCAACGCATAGCCAGCTCCGGAGGGAGCCTGGGTGCGATCGCCAATGACCCACATACTTCCGTCCGAGGCGCGGGCAACATCCGCGGCATAGAGCGGTAAATAACAACCCTCAGAAGGACGGACATTATAACAAGGACGGAGGAACCCGGGGTGAGTGTAGATCAGCTCAGGAGGGAGCAGACCCTTGGCAATCAGCGCACGTGGACCATACAGATCGGCGAGAATAAGATTTAATAGTTCGGCCCGCTGGATCAGTCCTCGCTCAATTATGCTCCACTCCTGACTGATTAGCAGTAGGGGAATGAGGTCGAGGGCCCAAAAGCGGGCTCTCCCCTGGGGATCGTCATAAACGTTATAGGTCACGCCATCTTCGCGCAGCAAGCGTTGAGTTTTTTGCTCACGGAGGGCGAGTTCCTGTGTGCCAAGCGTCTCGAGAGAACGGATCAGATATTCCCAGTGCGGTCGTATAGTTCCTGCTGAAGAATACATTTCATCATACAGGCCCAGAGGCACGGGGTATTTTTCCGAGAGAGGGATGTGGTGCGGTGCGCGAATAGCCTCAATGCTCATAGTAGCGACGCAGATCTAAGATGTGGGGGAACTCATGGTTAGGTTCTACTGGTGGAGGCTGCATCTGTCCAGGGGTATGGCCGGAGGGCCAAAAGCGAGCATAAAGCGTTCGACTTGTTCGGGGCTATAGATAGACACGTCAGTCTCATTGGCAAGCAGCGACGGATCGTTCCAGACCGGGATGCCGTCGCGACGCCAGTAGCAAGACAATGCCCAACGCGGTAGCGGCTCGCCCGGGTACCATTTGCCTTGTCCGTAGTGCAAGAAACTTCCTGGGGCAAAACGCTCCTTGAGACGGAGCAGCAGGTCGTTTGCTAATTTCCGTTTCTCAGGGCCCAGGGCCGCGGTCTTCCATTCGGCGTCGTCCATGTCATCAATAGAAACGAAGGTCGGCTCTCCTCCCATGGAAAGGCGTACGTCGCCGGCTTTTAATTCTTCATCGATACGGTAACCTAATGCCTCGATACGCTGCCATTGTTCGTCGGTATAAGGTTTAGTAACTCGCGGCTCTTCGTGAATGCGAGTTAACTTCATAGAAAAGTGAAAATCCGTTTCACACGGATCACTAAAACCGGTGACCGGTGCGGCGCTAGCGGGATCAGGCGTACAGGCCAAGGGAATATGTCCCTCACCGGCGAATAGGCCAGAGGTAGGATCAAGCCCTATCCAGCCGGCACCGGGCACATAGACCTCTGCCCACGCATGCAGATCGGTAAAATCCGCGACAGGACCGGAAGGACCATCCAAGGCTTTGATATCTGCGGCAAGCTGAATCAAATACCCGGAGACAAAACGCGCCGCCAAGCCAAGATGGCGCAAGATCTGCACCAGCAGCCAAGCCGAGTCTCGACAAGACCCACGACGGGAGTCCAGGACCTCTTCGCAGGTCAGAATACCCGGCTCCATGCGGATAATGTATGCGACGTCCTGCTGTAACTCCCGATTCAGCGCGGCGAGAAATGCTACCGTCGGGCGCACCGATCGGTCCACGCGAGCAAGCCACCGCATAAGCCGAGGACCATTCTCTTTGGCCTCGAGGTACGGGAGCAGTTCATTCAGCAACTGCGGATCATATTGAAAAGGAACTTGCTCGGCATATTTCTCCAAGAAAAAATCGAACGGGTTGACCACGACCATCTCGGCGATGAGATCCACCTCGATGGCTAACTCATGGGTCTTTTCTGGAAATACCAAACGAGCCACGTAATTGCCGAAAGGATCCTGCTGCCAGTTGATGAAGTGTTCTTTCAGCGAAATTCTCATAGAATAGGCTGGAATTGGCGTGCGACAATGAGGCGCGGGTCGGAGGCGGATGATATGCGGCGACAGCGACACCAGCCGATCATAGCGATAGTGGGTCTTGTGACTCAGCGCAACTCGTATCGCCATGGGAATCTTTCTCTTCTTTGGAACGAGAGCCGGTTTAGGTAAGATACGGAATTGGCGCTAAAGTCTCGCAAGAAGCGTTCCTTTCCCACGGATGGCGTGAAGTCTATGACAAAAGAAAAGGAGCGCTTACTCATGCCCACTGGCTGGCAGTGCGGGTCTTTTTTTCATCAGGGAGTGGGCAAAAAAGAGGCAGAGAGAAAACAGACTGTGCGTCCTGCAACAGCTGAGTTTTCTCCTATTTCACGAAGAGCTTCACTAGTTGATCGATCTCTTGTTTCTGGTAATGCTCGGAAAATTTGCGGACGAGGTCTTTCTCCTTTGCCATAACTATCTCATTGCTACACTGATTCCACAGGCAGAATAGTGAGTTTTAACCGATAGGCGATGCTCTCTTTGAGCAGTCCTTTGATGTAGCAGCCTTTCTCGGCGCGTTCGACGACAGTGCGCACTTTCTCTTCCGGTGCGCTACTGTACACAACTAGATCCACGTCCACCGTTTGGACAAAGCTCTTTTCGTTTGCTTTGACAGAGATCGTAGCATTGGCGATTGGCACCTGCCGGGCGCGGGCCGTGATCTGCAATGAGATAAGTAAGCATCCACCCAACGCGCCCAGGAAGGCGGTCACCGGATCGGGTGCAGCTCCGCGTCCACCCATCGCTACAGGTTCGTCCAACACCCAGGTCAATTCCCCGGCACGAATCTGAACAGCAAAATGGTCACTGGTTGTACAAGCAACGACATGGCGAAACCCACCGTTCCCGAGGTCGGCAGCTCCGTGACTCGGGCTCTCTTGTCCTCGGATGTCAGGATTTGTGTCTTTCTCCATGCGTTTCTCGCGATTGCCGCGAGGAAGCATACAACAGAACTGACGCAGTCGGAATAGGCTTGGTCTCTTCCGCAGGAGCCAATGACGAAACGAATAGTGAGCGAAGGAAACGCGAGCGTACTATCGTTTCGGCTGAAACGATACGCCCTCTGGCTGTGGTCTTCCCTGTGATCCAGGGGAGGGACCTAGCATTGCCTGTAATTCGCGCTCTAAGGTCCCTTCTTCAACGAACCCGGTGAAGGCTTTTTTAACTTTTCCATCCGGAGCAAAAAGGAAACTACTAGGAAGTGCAAAGACCTGATAGCGTAACCCAATCTCGCTGGTCGTGTCGCGCCCTACGGCATAAGGAACGTGGAATTTGTTCACAAACTCTTTCACGTTGTCTTCTTCGCTTTGGAGCGCTACTCCGATTACGGCAAACCCCTGGTCCTTGTATTTATTGTATACTCGCACAAGCGCCGGAGTCTCGATGACACAGGGCCCACACCATGTCGCCCAGAAGTTAACCAACACGACTTTTCCTTGATAGTCGGACAGCCGCACTGGGCCTCCGTCAACCGAGGTTACAGTAAAGTCATAAGGGCCATACGCGTTCTGGGGAGATTCTGCAGCGGCGGCGGGATGAACAACAGCCGGTTGAGTTTCTAAAGTGAGGAGTTCCTCGGCGTTCAGAAAAGTCAGCCGAGAGGAGATCCACGACATTTTGTCGGTAAAGATCAAGAAGCCGACCAGTACGAGCAGGGCACCGCTGGCGACCTCGAGCTGTCGCAGGTACCCTTTCATCCCTTTAAACATAGAAAGAAACCCGTTGAGGAAGGCAGCGGAGAGAATAAACGGAATGCCGAGTCCCAATGAATAGGCTGCAAGGAGAAGCACGCCACGGCCAAGCGTTTCAGCCGTGGCGGCAAGCGCCAGGATACCAGCCAGAATCGGTCCGACACAGGGGGTCCAGCCAAAGGCAAAGAACAGGCCCGCAACGAACGCGCGCCCTACCCCTGGCGCCGAGGGCTCACCAGAGAAACGCTTTTCCCGTAGCAGCGCAGGAATAGGCAAGAGCCCGGCAAGGTGTAAGCCCAAAATGACAATCCCAATGCCGGCTACTTGCTTAAGCAGCCCCAAATTGGCGCGGAGTGCCGTGCCAATAACAGAAGCTGAGGCACCCAGGGAAATGAAGACCAACGAAAATCCCAGGACGAACGGCAGACTTTTCATGATAGCGCTGACAATCAACCGTGACCGTTGTTGCTGGTTAGTCAGTTCATCAAAGCTCATCCCCGTAATAAAGGTAAGATAGCCTGGCACGATCGGTAGAACGCACGGAGAAACGAACGAAAGAAAGCCGGCGAGTGCAGCAATCCCAAGTCCAATATCCATAGAGTGAATGAGTTCCTTTGGTAGGGAGAGTGTTGATCGTTTCTAGGTTACAATCCGCAAGAACACGGCAAAGTTCCCGCGAGCCGTCCGTCATTTCATGGCGGAGAGGGGGGGATTTGAACCCCCGATGCCACAAGGGCATACACGATTTCGAGTCGTGCGCAATCAGCCGGGCTCTGCCACCTCTCCGTAGGTGTTCACTATAAGGGATTTACGCTTAAGGTGAAAGCCCGGATTGCTCTTCCTACGTGATGATTCTATACACGGAAGCGTTACTCATCCCGTTAGTATGAGGAGGGACAGATGACCCGCATGCTCCTTCACTTTTGTGGTGGAAGCTTGATTATGTTTGTTTTGCTCAGTCTTCCTCTCTCCGCTTTGGCACAGGTCCATCAAACTCCAGAACTCGGTCCTCAACCTAAACCTCTGGTGAAGCTGGTGGGCTTTTTAAATGCACCCCGGCCACAGAATAACGCCTATCCAGTGTTGACCTTAAAACTGCCCTACGACGATAAGCAGTACACCTTCCTGCTGACGGATCTGCGGATTATGGCTGGTCCAATACTCACTCCTGGGGATATTTTATCAGCGGTGACACCTTATACCCCAAACTTGTACATTCGCACGTCCCGGGATATCGCTGCACAGATCGCCGGCGCTGGCCCGACCGACCGCCTTTCTATCTTAGCCGAGTATTGGGAAGCCGACCGTGCCTTGTCGATTCAGAGCTTCGAAAAAAGCTCGACACAATGAACCAGGGAGGATAGGTGATTCCTACCACTCATTACTCATCACTCATTACTCGCCCCACTCCGACTCCGTTTTTTGCGAAAGAACCGTTGCAGCATTTCGCGGCTCTCTTCTGCGCCCACCCCGGTTGAAACCTCAATTTGATGATTGAGCCGTTGATTGCGAGACAGATCATAGAGAGAGCCTGCCGCCCCTGTTTTCGGGTCGTGACAACCAAACACCAACCGCTGCACACGGGCATGCAGGAGCGCCCCCATGCACATGAGACAGGGCTCAACACTCACATACAGCGTCGTCTCCGGCAGGCGGTAGTTGCCAAAGGATCGGGCGGCTTCGCGCAGGGCAAGAAGCTCAGCGTGCGCAGTCGGATCGTGAAGCAGAATCGGACTATTATGACCACGGCCAATAATGGCACGCTGGTATACTACGATAGCCCCTACCGGCACCTCTCCAGCCGCTTCGGCCCGAGCCGCTTCAGTGAGAGCTTCCGTCATCCACCGTTCGTCATCTGTCATTAGGGTGCACGCATCTTCACGGCGCTGCGGCTGCCTGCCGTAATTCAGCCATAGTGGCAAGCTTGTTGCCATGACCACCGACAATACGATCGACTTTGAGATCGCGCTGCGTGAGTCCTTCCAGGAGTTCACGGCAAGCAGTAGTGAGTTGGCGCGATGCGCCAGGCGAAAACAGGTCAGAGACAAATAACAGTTTTTCCTGCGGGAGATAAACCACCAGCATGCCTTCTGCGTGGGAGTTACGGATCGAGTAAACCTCTACGATCCGGTCCCCATCAGTAAGTACTTTCTTCTCCGTACCTACCGTTTCAACGACTGCCGGTTTAGGATTACGCTGTAGACTATCAGGTACTCGCGTGTGCGGCGCGTGGAACACGCGCTGGTAAAACTCTTCATTGACTTTTCCCGTCACGACAGTTGCTCCAGCTGCGACATACGCTCGCAGGCCGCCTGAGTGGTCGTTGTGGAAATGAGTATTCACGACAAAGCGCGCGGGTTTATCAGGAAACTTTTTTGCCAATTCAGTCAAGACGACAAGTGATCGTTCTTCGTACAATGGCGCCTCGACAACGATCAGGTGATCTTTCATCTCGATCACCATACTGTGATGCGTCCCGCCAGTGATATGGAACACTCCCTTGGTCACCTCAGTCAGCTCAACCCGAATCTGTTCATCATCCAAGGGGCTGGCTAACGCGATGCGCCGCCATACCCACTGTGAACTCCGTTCGCCTCGCTTACCATCGCTGGTATCAACCTGCGACAGTTCCTCAGGAACTTTGAAGTCTGCCGGTTTGAGGTCTACATCATTCTCGATCGAATCAATCTGCTCGGTCATGACAACTGTTCCATTGACGCGGTAGGTCAATGAGAAAGGCAACTTCACCGCTCCGACTTGCCGCCAGTCGTCAAAAACCAGCTCGTTTTGCATATCTCCATAAATAGGGTCGTCTTCGAGGAACTCGACCTTCCTGAGGAGTCGGGTCTCAGCATCGATCACCAAGATTATCAATTGGCCATGATCGTCGTAGGAGATGACATAATGCTGACGGCCGCGAATAGTTTGGTCCATTAAACGGAGGAAAGAATGAGAGCGGCTCAGCGCGTTGACGAAAATAGACGTCGCCGACCGGCTCAATTCCTTCTTGCGTGCGGCGATACGGTTTGCCGAAGCTGGTCGCTGTGCAGGACTTCGCCCTCCGTCAACCCCGATGATCGCTCCTTCGTCGCCGTTAATGATTTCAAGGTAACGCCAACTAAGGGCGAATGGATAGACCGTTTCCCGTTGCCACTCATATCGTACGTTACCGCCGTTGAGGTCGCGGAGCAGCATACACGTGAAAGTCGATATCTTGCGCGGCTCTGCTCCAGGACGCATCGTTTGTTCGGGCTCGAAATTTTCCCCATGACTCACAATGCGCTGACTCTTAAGCCCCAACAGGGCCTCCCGCCCTCCCATAGCTAGGACTGCGGAATCAATGTATACCTGCGCGGGCTGGGCATTTACTGGCCGAGGAAAGAAGAAAAAAAGGATGCCCCATACGAGCAGAGAGAAAGTGTTTTTCATTGTCCCCTTTCCCCTCTGTTCTGTCGCTTACTGGACAACCTTGAGGGCGTCGAGAATCGTGGCATTGGCAGGGCGGATTTTATAGTCCACTTCGACAAACTTCCAGCGCACTATTCCCTGCTTATCGACGATATAAGTAGCCGGATGCGGCCAGCCCTTGCCTTGGGGATTCAGCAAACCGTAACGATTGATCACTCGATGGCCTTGGTCTTCGAGCAACGGAAAATCCACCTTACCCGAGCCACCTTCTTCTAGCTCGGTAAGAAGTCGCTGCGAATCGGCGTGGCTATCGATGCTCACAGCGAGAAGCTGGGTTGTCTCATGAGCTGCTCCTTGGAGTAACGATTTCAGCTCAACGAGCTGTTTAAAACAGTAGGGTCACCAGTGACCGCGATAGAAAACGAGGACGACGTTTTTCTTGCCGCGAAACTGGGCAAGCGAGACCGCATTCCCTTTTTCATCCTCCAGCGCGAAGTCCGGCGCTGGCGAGCCGACTTGCACCCGTTCTAAGTCAGTCGGTGCCAAGTCGGTCCCATCTACCGGTCCGAGTGCCCATACAAGAGGGGAGGGAGCCAGCCAACTGCATAGTGCAGCGACAAGAAGCAGTGACCTATAGCGAGACATGAGTAAACTCCTGCTCAGCTAACCTTCTAGAGGAAACTCCATGGACGAGAAGAAAGTTCCATTGTGACGCGAGAAAAACCATGCTGAGAGAGCTGGAAATTTTATAGCGGTGATTGCGGGCGGGCAGTGAGGCGTTCGTTTGCCCCTTTTTCGAGAATGAACGCCTTCCGGTCGTGATGGGAGACCTGGTGCCCGTCTATTGTATCGACCCGAAAGAAACTAACTTCCGCATGGCTTCCGTCAATACGGATGGTTATATCACGGAAAGCGACGCGAAAGCTGTTGTACTGAGAAAGGATTTTCCGCGCCCGGTCGGCTTCCTGGCTGGGGACGATTCCGAGCCCGACCAGCGCCTCGACATTTTTCTCTTCCAACGCCTGCCGGTGGGTTTCCAGCCACACCCGGACCTCTTCTTCGCTGAGCGACACAGGCGAGGACAGTCCTTCTGTTGGGCGGACCTCGATGGTCCATTTTTGCGGGGCACTCTGCAACCCGTTCGGGCTGATTGCCGTCGCTATTAACTGATAATGACTAGGAACGGTTTCGCGGAAGTTGAAGCGACCGCCTTGCGTGATTTGCGGTGGGGCGCCGTTAACACTCCATTGGTACTGAAGCTGCCGAGCGTCCGCGCCAGAGCTCTCCGGTAGCTCGGCGGCAAGAGAAAAAACGAGCGTTTCCCCCGCAGACACGATGACGTTGTCATCGGGAGGCTGCGCCGCGACGATTTGCGGAGGAGACGGAAGCGGTGCTAGAGCGCCTGTCGGAATAACGTTCCAAATCTGGTGGTTCTTGAGACCGCTCGCATCTCCTACCTCTACCTGCACCCGGTGTTGATTTCTACCCGCGGAGGTTAAAGGCATGCGAAAGCTCCACTGCGGTTCCCGCGCGACCTCCTGTCCGTCGAGAGTCCAGACGTACGTGAGTTGCTCCCCTTTATCTGGGTCAGTCACCTCAACCGAGAAGGGTTGCTCCTTATCAGCCGGGACTTCGACCGTTTTTCCCGGCGGGGAAGCTTTTATAATCATCGGAGGATGATTCACTTGGTGTACCTGGATCTGCCAGCTTCGCTCGACCGTAGAGTTGTCGTGATCGCTGACTCGCACGGAGACAACCTTGAGTTTCCCTCCGTCCTCGAAAGAGGGTTGGTAGGTCCAGATTCGGCCTCGTCCCTGCTCATGCCCATCCAGCAGCCAAACGTATTGCAAAGGTCCTGGCCGAGGACTGGCCGCCTGCACTGCAAACCTCAGCTTCTGTCCCTCTGGCATCTTCACTTTCTGTGCTGTTGGGGTCGCTTGCATAATCTGCGGCAACTGGGGTGGAGCTGTCAGCACCGCTATCGTCCATGCTCTTTCGATCACCGCCTCCTCCTTGTCTGCGACCACAACAGTAATTCGGTGACGGCTTGCGGCTGCGGTAAGGGCAGGAACAAAGTCCCAGCTCCGGCCCCGCGCTACTTCTTGTCCATTGAGAGACCAGACGTAGGTAAGCTGGTCCTTGCTGTCTGGATCGGTCGCTTCGACGGAAAATCGCTGTGCTTGACCGGCGGGAACCTCGAGGGTCTCGGCTGAGGGCGCAGCCATAACAAGGCTAGGCGTACGATTCACATCCTGTACACGCACCTGCCAATGCCACGCAACTGTCTGATTGGCTTGGTCAACGACACGGACAGTGACATCTTTTAGCGCTGATCCTCCCTCCTCAAAAGAGGGCTGGTAGGTCCACGTTTGGCCCCGTCCCTGCTCGTCTCCATTCAGGAGCCACACATACTGCAGGGGCTCCGGCTGCGGACTAGTCGCTGTGACGGTAAACTCTAGCTTCTGCCCCTCGGCGACAACAATCGCTTGTCCCGGTTCCGCGACTGGACTGATCCACGTGACCTCTGGCGACGGAAGCGCAAAGAGACTGAGGATAGGAACGGGCCTATGGTAGAGGAACCCTATCGTCAGGACAGAGGGAAAGAGGAGACTGACAATAAGAAAAGTCCAGGGCCACCGCTCCGAGGAGGCAGGGACAGAAGAGCGCGTCGGGTTTTCCCAGCCTGGTGTTCGCAGACTGGCGAGGGGACCATCTGTCTGCTGCTCCAGCACCGCTGCTCTCGCCCGCTGTGCCGACGAGGTCCGATAATCAGTCACAGAGAGTGACAGTTTCGGCTCTGCTAACTGCCCAAGGCGTAGACTTACGGCCACATCATCAATGACGCTTGCAGAAACGGTTTGTTGCACCGTTTTGTAGGCCTGCAGAAGGGCGTTATCGCAAAGAATGTTAATCAACCGGGGGACGCCTTGCGAGTACAGAGCAATCTGCGCCATTGCCTTAGGTGCGAAGAGATCTTCGCGGGCACAGCCTGCCACCCGCAATCGATGTTGGATAAAAAGGGGGACTTCTGGTTCCTTCAGACACTCTAACCGACACTGAAGCGCAATGCGCTGCTTGATCGAGCGCAACTCAGGTTGGGCAAGCTTGAATTCGAGCTCCGGCTGGCCGACCAGGACGATCGGCAGGAGGAATTTCTCGCTCGTCATATCAATCGGCGAGAGAAAGCGGAGGCTCCCTAACACGTGGGCTGGAAGATTTTGCGCCTCGTCGATCAGAAGAACCCCAGTGCTTTCCTCTTTCACTTTTACCAGCGCCGCTAGGTATGCACTCAACGCCTGGAATTTCTGCGCGGGCCCTTTTTCATTGTCTGCTATCCCTAGTTCCGCATAGACAAAGTGTGCCAGATCATCGAGGTTCGCAGTGGTTAGTCCAGTATTCTCAAAAAAGACGTCGTGGCCCGAAGCTTCTAGGTCTCCCATTAAACGGCGCAAGAGAGTCGTCTTTCCAGTCCCCGCCTCTCCCGTTAAGAGCAAAAATCCTTTGCGTTCGCAAATCCCCGTCAGCAGGGTCGTGTACGCTTTCTGATTAGCCGGGTTGGGGTAGAAGAATTGCGGGTCAGAGGTGTTGCTAAAAGGCTCTTCCCGAAGGCCAAAATACTCGGTGTACATGAGCGCTCCAGGATTCTTCGTTGGCGCGGGCTCTCTCTTACACGATAAGACACCCTTAAGAGTTTTGCCTTATCATTTCATTTCCCCGCCGTATTTATAACCGTTTCGGCTGACTGCTTACCGGATCACGCGGACTTTTCGACCATGATAAGTCTCCTCATCGTGCAGTTACTCTGGCGGATTTTTATCTCCTTTGCAATCTGGCCTCCCTCGACCCAATAGTATCTCCTCTGAGCCGTACGAGAGTTGATCAGGGTAATACCATTTAGCAATTCTTAGTGATATTCCTTTACCCGACCTTGCTACTGTTGGTCGTGCATGGAGTTTCGTAATCAATGGCAAAGCTTGATCTGCTCATTGGCGGTCTTGCTTAGTCTATATTGCTCTTCCCCTCGATGAGTCTGGTCAACGCTAGGGAACAGGTAATGATGGCTTTCCTAGAGTAGAAGGGAGAAGAAATGAGAGTCAACAATCTCGTGCTTAGCCTTGTTAGTGCCTCATTTGTCTGGGGAGGAGCTTCGAGTGTAGAAGCCCGTAGCCTCGCTAAGCAAGTGAACTCCTTCTTCGGCCCAGGCGGCCTTGCGCTCGATGTCAGAAGCGCAGATCCTACTGTTCCTTCTCACACGGCTCCCTTCAGTAGTTCCACACTGGCGACTTTGGGACTGGTGATTCAACAATTTGTTCCCCAAGCCGCAGACTTCCCGGCTATCTCCATGGCACCGGGACTCATCTTTCGCTATGACCCTCAGGTGCAGTTGTTCGAACGCGCGGCGACCTCTCTCGGACCGGTCTTTGTCGAGCGAGCGCAAACCTTAGGACGGGGACAACTCGAGATGGGGTTCGCTTACTTGTTTGTCGATTTCGACAGCTTGGACGGACATGATCTCGACCACATCGCGTTTAGCGCACACCACCGCCCGGACCCTCTTGCCGGCAACGATACCGCCAGTGTTCGTTTCGAGAGCTTCACCTTGCAGTCGCACGAGCTCTCTTTCTTTGCCACCTATGGTCTCACTGAACGGTGGGACGTGAACTTCTTGCTGCCGCTCGTCTCTACGTATTGGAGTATGCGGTCGCGCGTTCACCTCAATAATGAGAGTGGACCTCGGTATTTCTTCGATAGCGGTCTCCAGACCATTGAGCGCACCTTCTCGGCCCATGATAATAAAATTGGAGTGGGCGATCTTCTCTTGCGCACGAAATATCACTTCTTGAACTCTCAGCTCTTTGATCTTGCCGCGGGGTTTGCCTTACGCCTGCCAACCGGAGAGAGAGAAAACTTTCAAGGGGTGGGAAACACAACCCTGACTCCGTTTCTCGCCCTTTCTGAAGCGTACGGCCGTTTTCATACCCATATGAGTTCTGGGATCGAAATCAATTTTGATAATGCAGATCGTAGCCGGGTGCGCTATGCTGGCGGCGTGACGTTCGAAGTGATCGAGCAGTTAGCGCTCTTGGTGGACGTGATTGGCAGCTCAAACCTCACGACTACGCGACTTTCTGCCACGGTTCCCACATTCGACGATAACCCTCCCCAAACCTCATCTCCGCTCCCTTCAGGGTTTACTCATGTCACCACTACACTGCGCACCGATGTCATTGATTTAGCGATTGGGATTGAGGGCAATCTGTTCAGGTCAGTGGCTGGATTTTTTACCGTTTTCGTGCCGCTCAATAGTGATGGGCTACGGTCCGACCTTATCCCGGCCGCTGGGCTGGAGGTCAACTTCTAAAAAGTCCTTGATTCTGTGGCGGAATAGCCCTTCGCTTTCTTCTGACCATAATGCCCGACTGAGGGGCAAAGCTTTCGTTACTGTGCACAGCACATATCTGGCTCGCCGGCTTCATGCCCGTGCCACTCAGCACGCAGTTGCCGCATCCCCTCGAACACTTGGAGTGCATCCAGTGGCTGGCTGAGTTCGTCTCTGAATTCTTGATAGAGCCGCATGATGTTCGGCAAGATACGTTCAGGCTCACGCCAACGCGAGTAAATGCCCAGCTTCACATCGCGCGCCGCCTGTTCAGCGGTCATCCCTACCGCGAAACGTTTCTTGGCTTCTCTCCGGACCAGTGCCAAATAGGCGCGCATCTCTCGTAGCTCTTTTTTTCCACCGATCGGACCATGACCAGGGACAATGGTTTCAACCTCCATTTTGAGGATACGATCCGCAACTTTGATCCAGTTTCCCACGTGGCCCTGAAACGCCAAGGGGGTGACATAGTAAAAGGCGAGATCTCCAGCAAAAAGAAGCTTATCCTTGGGAAGATAGACAAACGCGTCCCCAAATGTATGGGCTGGACCAAGGTGACGCAATTCAACCTCGCGCCCGGCTTGGTGGAAGACCATCCGATCTTCAAACGTCACCTCTGGCACGGCGAGTTTCAGTTTGGAGAATTCGGCGGCGAAGCGTGGAATGCGCTTTTGCAAAAATTCGACTGGTAAGCCAGTGCGAACGATTTCTTCCCGACAAAACGTATGGCTGACAATCTCAGCCTCACGGAAGAAAAAGTTCCCACCGATGTGGTCAATGTGGTGATGAGTGTTAATCAGCCGAGTCACTGGCTTGGTCGTCACTTTCTTTATCGCGGTAAGGAAGCGACGAGTCATCGACGGTACCATCAGCGCGTCAACCGCCATCACTCCTCCCTTATCGAGCAGTAGTCCGGCATTGCTCACTCCCAGTTCGCCGTACGCCTGAACGTATGCGTACACTTTAGGAGCGACTTCCTCGATGCCGGTTTTGTAGCCTTCAGGGGTAATCCAATTGTTCATATCCCTTCCTTGGTGTTAGGGATTGGGGATTAGGGGTTAGTTTTTCTTCTTCCAACCCCTAACCTCTGACACCCAGCCCCTAGAGATTAAACAGCCGTGCCGCATTCTCGCCGAAGATCTTCCGTTTGAGCCCGTCTGAAAGGTCGGTGCGTTCGTTCAGAAGCTTGACTGAATCCGGGCACAGGCAATCCCAGTGTGAGTAATCGGAAGCGTAAATTAACCGCTCTTCGCCGATCATCTGGGCGACAAAAGGAATGGTGCTTTCCTCAGGTTCGACCGCATAGAAACAGTTTTCACTCTTAAGCCAATCAATCGGATCGCGGGTCTGCCACGGCATTTGCTGCGGGAGGAGTTCGTAGTGCTCATGCAAGCGGTCCATCAGCCATGGAACCCACCCTGCCCCCGCTTCCATGAATGCGACCTTCAGCTTGGGATAGCGCTCTAAGATCCCACCAGCGGTAAACGAAGCAGCAGCGAGCATCGAGTCGAGCGGATAGAAAGCATGTTTGAACACGTAGCGGTCAAAGCGGTCGATACCAGCCGAATTGGTTGAGATGATATGGACGCAGATCGGCACCCCTAGTCCTTGGGCCTCTTGCCAAATCGGATCGAATTGGGATTCATGCAGCAATTTGCCGCCGAAGTTGGTGAGAACCTGTACTCCGACCATGCCAAGCTTTTCTACCGCGCGACGGATCTCCATCCGCGCTGCCTCAGGGGCTTGCATAGGCACCAGAGCAATACCTTTCAGACGATCCGGATACGGTTTACAGTAGTCGGCCAGCCAGTTGTTGTAAGCAATAGCCGTGGCAATTGCTAACCCAGTGTCCTCAATCGAAGACGCGGCACCTAAACCCACAAAGGTCCCGAACAGCACGGCAATATCAATTCCTTCCTGATCCATATCGGGAATCCGCTTATGGGGATTCTGCATTCCCTCGCGGTCCCAACCCCACATGTGCTTGGGCTTGTGTGGCTCAGGCCACAAGCCGAGCTGGCCGTAGAAGTCGCGACGGCTCGGCCACAGCTTACCTTCGACCATGAAATGCTTTCTGCCGTCGGGAAATGTGACCCAACACGGTGCATCTCTCCGATAGCGCTCGGGCATCAACTCCGCCCAGTTGACTGCCTTCTCATCAACATGACCGTCGGCATCAATAACGCGATACTGTGGTCGCATTGGCATTTCCTCCTTCGGTCTGGTGGCTGATTATTTGCTATTCACAACTCTTCCGGCACTAACATATAGTCAATGCGCAGTTCTTCGTTCCTATCATTTTTCAAAGGACGATGTGCATGCAATTGATGCAGTAGTATGTCCAAAAATCGGGCAGGGCAACCTTGCCTCTTAATCCAGCCAACATCACAGTGGAGGATCAGGATTGAGCCAAGCGATCTCACCTCCTAGTTTTGCAGCGATGATGCGCGACTCAAGTCTACTCCGGCAAGGAACGCAAGCAGTGTCTGGGTAAAGAGTTCGGGCTTTTCTACCGGAACAACGTGGCCACAGTCTGGAATCATCAAGAGCCGAGAACAAAAAATCCCCCGGCTCAACTTTATCGAACCGCCAGGTGGAGTGAGGCCGTCTTCCAGGCCTTGGAGAATCAGCGTCGGAACGCGAATCCGGCTCAGCTCCGCTGTCCAATTGAAAGAACCGATTGCTCGCGCAGCGGCGGCATACGCATGGGGATCATTAGCGGCCGTTCGAGCCGCCATGTCCTGGACCTCTTGTGGATGCGATTTGATAAAACTTGGGGCAAAAATGCGCTCGGCAAAACCAGCATTGGCAGTAAAGCCACGCTGCTCGATCGCATCGGCCATTTTGCTCCACGCTTGCCGTGCCGCTTCCCCAACTTCACTAGAGGTGCTGATTAACGTGAGAGAGCGCATCAGTTCGGGGTAATCAAGAGCAAACCGCTGGGCAATCACCCCTCCCATAGAAATGCCCGCGACATGTGCGGCAGAGATTTCTAAAGATCGCACTAATCCGGCAAGGTCGCGGGCAAAGAGTTGGGGCGTATAAGGACCCTCTGGCCTGTCAGAGTTACCAAAACCACGTACATCCCAGCGGAGCACTCGATGGCAACGCGAAAGGGAAGGAGTAGACGCGTCCCAGTCATGCAGACTACCACCGAGTCCATGGATCAATATGAGGTCAGTCCCTTGCCCATCCTGCGCATAATGAATCTGCAGATCATCAATAGTCCTGTACATAGCTCCCTCCCGCGAGAGAGCCTATAAGATTTGCTCAGTTCTGCCAAGAGAAACGAGAAGAACCAGACAGAGAAGAAATTCCTGTCTAATGAGTTTTGACGAGCAAAATCGGTAATCAGGCGTAGGCCGGGATAAGACCAAAGGTCGTTCCCGGCGGGCTTTATACCGGAAACGCTCCGCTTATTCCGGCCTACATTTTGAGCAGAGCACCGAACTTGGTAGTCAAAACTCATTAGAGAGGGAATATCACGACCAAACGCGGGGAAAACCGCGCAAGCTTTTTTCTTGCGCTCGCCTGCCGAAGCACTTACAACTGGGCGTCTCTCCTGGCGATGAGCGCGGTACGAAGCGACGCCGCTTGGAAGCCGAACGTCTCACATAAATTGGCGAAAGAAAACGGCCACTCACGGTCGTCAGCGAGCACCCATGCCTCTTCTTCCTGGAACTCGTCCGACTCGCGGCTGAAATCGTCCTCGGCCAACCTGTAGTACTGCTTGAGGCCATCCATGAAGACAGCCCATTGCAGGAGTAGCTCCTTAGACGCATCTTTATCCGGTAGACGATCAGAGAAAAACTGACTCGGTGATAACAGCTCAGGCCAACGGGTCATCAGCAGATCGTTCTCTAACATATTCGATATCATTACCCCCATGTGAACCTCCTAGGCTAGTCAAGCAAAACCTAGGCCAAGCGGGCCACACAGAGAGTGTTCTCCTTAAGTTACTCCTTTACTCAGAGAAGTTCTTGGTTTCTAAACACGAAGGCGACAGGCAAAATCACTGACAAAAGGCCTTCGAGGAGAGGTAGCATACTCACCCGTGATAAAATCACCACTCTCGGCGAAAAAATAACAGTCCTTTCTCTTACCCCTGGGGTTGCTTTCATGCTGACAAATTATTAGCTTGAGCATATTTTCTCCAAGGGGGAGCAGTGAACGCATCGGTTAAGCTTATCGAGCAAGTCATTCCCTCAACAGTCAGCATTCAGGCCACCGTTCCTCAGCAGCATCACTCCGCTATGCTGTTGGGGACGGAACGGATGGGATCTGGGGCAATTATTGACGCTAACGGGTATATCCTCACAGTCAACTATATTGTCATCGGTGCAAGTTCTGTCCAGGTGAGTCTGCTTGATAATACGCAACACGAGGGAGAAGTGATTGCTCAGGATTTTTTTTCCGGTACGGCTGTCCTGAAAATCCCTGCAACCGGACTGCCTGCGCTTCCACTACAATCATCTTCCGCTCTCAAACCAGGAGATGATGTTTTCCTCGTGGCAAGTTCTGGCGAGGATAGCGGACGGCGCGTAAACGGCGGGGCAATTACGTCGGTGGCTCCCTTTGACGCCTACTGGGAATACGCGACCGAGCGCGCTCTGATCTGCACTGCGATGAATCCGGGCCCTGGCGGTGGTCCAATGTTCGACATGCACGGGCGAATGGTCGGTATCACATATTTGAATTTGAATGAGGTCGGGAAATTCTCCTTAGCTATCCCGGCAGAGAATTTTACTCAGCATAAAGATGAGTTGCTTCGTTATGGGAGACGAGTGTCACAACCCTCCCGTGCCTGGATTGGCATGTACTCCTATACTCTTCGTGACCATTTAGTCATTGCTGGATTGCTTCCAAGCGGTCCCGGCGACAAAGCTGGGCTCAAAGCCGGAGATGTCGTCTTGGCTATCGACCACCAGGAAGTATCGGACCGTCGCAAATTCTATGAGCAGTTATGGAGTCGACATTCCGGAGAAACTGTCTTATTCCGTGTCTTCCGCAATAACGCGATCCGTGACATCGCGGTGATCTCCGGGAATGTCGAACACTTCTTTGGCTAAAGCATCCTCTCCTACGGTTTGCTGTTCTCACCCTTCTCCAAGTAGAGACCTGCTCAAATTTTTTCGGGCAGGAAATAGGTTATGAAATTACGCATGCAGCTTGGTGATTATCTAGTTGCCTATCTCCGCAAGGTTAGGGTAACCCACTTGTTCGGTATTCCCGGAGATTTAGTCATCCAACTGTTCATGAAATTCGGGAAACCCCGCGGAATGGAGGTCTTGACCTTCTCCCACGAACCAGGAGCTGGTTTTGCGATCGACGGCTATGCTCGGGCTACCGGGCAGCTTGGCGTCCTCTGTGTCACCTATGGGGCGGGGGGACACAATGTCATTAATCCAGTTGCCGGCTCGTTCGCCGAACGAGTGCCAATCCTGGTTATCAGTGGAGGACCAGGAGAAGAGAAACGGAAACTCGGCGTGCTTATTCATCATCAAGCCAAAGAGATTGAGTCGCAGTACCATATTTTTCAAGAGATCACCTGTGCCGCAAAAATTATTGCCGATCCACGCACGGCGGCAACGGATATTGACGAGGTCGTTCGCGAGATCTGGCTCCATCAACAGCCTGGCTATATCGAAATTCACCAAGACATGGTTGATCGTGAAATTGAGGTGCCACGAGAGATTCTGGAGTGGGACGGGAAGCTCGATTTTGCCCATTCTGATTCGCGCAAGGTTGAAGAAGCCGTGCGTGACACAGTTGAACGCTTTAATCGCGCACGCAAACCGGCGGTCATTGTTGGGATCGAGACCTTTCGTTTCAAACTGACAAAAGAGGTCGTCGAGTTAGTGGAGAAAATGGGAGCTCCTTGCATGAGCACGGTCCTGGCGAAGGGCGCATTTCCCATGGATCATCCCCAATATATGGGAGTCAATATCGGGCCGATTTCTCCCCCGCCAATTCGGAAGCGGGTCGACAAAGCTGACCTGGTGATCAACCTCGGCACCTTACTCACCGATATGAACCTCGGCTCTCGACTTCCGCAACTGCCAAAAGAAAAATCGATCTGGGCGGTGCAGAATAAAGTCGACATCAGCTACCACACCTATACCAACGTCACCGTACGCGATTATGTCAAAGCGTTACTCAGAGCACCTCTGAAGCAACACCACGAGAAAGTCACCTATTGCGACAATTTAGTCCCCCAGCCGCGCGGTGAGGCACGGAAGATCCAGGTTGCCGACATGCTGTGGGAAGTCAATAAATTCTTGCAGGGCCGGAAAGGCTACATGGTAGTCGCCGAAGCTGGCGATATGCTCTTTGCCGGTCTCGACATTAAGGTCAATCATAGCGGGGCTTATCTTGCTCAGGGATATTACGCGTCGATGGGTTTTGGCGTTCCCGGCGCGTTAGGCGCTCAGATCGGCACTGGCCAGCGCCCCATCGTGCTCTGTGGGGACGGAGCATTTCAGATGACTGGTCCTGAACTCTCGCATGCACCACGGTACAAATTGAATCCGATTGTCATTGTCATGAACAATAATGGCTGGGGCATCTTCCGACCAGTGACAGAGCGGCAGGATTTATTGACACTCCCCTCATGGCCTTATGCCAAGCTTGCCGAAGCCTGGGGTGGAATCGGCTTTCGGGTAGAAACAGTGGGTGAGTTACGCACCGCGCTTGCCGAAGCGGGAAAGATTCCATCATTTGTCATCATCGAAACTATGGTCGATCCGCACGATCTTTCTCCAGTGACGCATAAATACATCGAAGCGTCAGTTGGAAAAAAACAGCGAGGAGGGAGCAAAAAATGAAGCTCGCAATTTTGGGAGGCACCGGGGAACAGGGGCCAGGACTCGCTCTCCGTTGGGCGAAAGCGGGAGAAGACGTCATTATCGGTTCACGCCAGAAAGAGAAAGGCGAGAAGGTCGCTGCTGAGCTCAACCAAGAGTTAGGCAAGAATCTTCTCCGTGGCACCGATAACGTCACGGCGGCAGCGGAAGCCGACATCGCGGTACTGACGGTCCCCTACTCTGCCCACGTCAGCACCTTAGAAAGCGTCAAAGCCCAACTCAAAGGGAAAATTTTTATTGATGTATCGGTTCCGCTTGACCCAGAAAACGCACGGCGCGTGAATATGCCCGCCGCCGGCTCGGCCAGCGAAGAGGCACAGCAAGTATTGGGACCTGACGTCAAAGTCGTCTGCGCCTTACAGAATATCTCGGCTCATCTCCTCCGTGATGTGAATGCGAGCATCGACTGCGACGTACTCGTGTGTGGCGATAAAGATGCTCGTCCGACTGTCATACAGTTAATCGAGAAAATCGGTATACACGCTATCAATGTCGGTCCTCTCGAAGCTGCCCGGCAAATCGAGCCGATCACCGCGCTCCTCATTCGCTTGAATATCCTTAATAAAGTGCACTCGGCCGGGATTCGCATTACTGGTCTGCCGAAGTAGTCTCCGAGGGAGCATGCTGCGCTCTTTGGAACTGGCCGCTTGATGAAGCGCGTGCTATCTTCAATCCTGTTATATCGTCCGGTCTCGAAACAGGATTCATCCTGGATCGCCAATGGTTTTGGCTGCGAGGCGAAATGGAACGTTCGAAGCGCCCTGCCCTTTTAGCGCTTGCCCGAATTCTTGAGGAAGCAGGAGTGCCTTATGCGATCATCGACGGCGTCACACTCCAAGTCCATCAAACTGAACCCCGAACAACCCTCGACATTGCTGTCGCCGTGGCCGCGTACGGCCAAATCCCACGTGTGCAGCTCGAAGCGGCTGGCTTTACCCGAACCGATCGCTTTAGCCATTCTGAAAATTGGCTCGGACCGGAGAGCACTCCTGTGCAGTTTACTGATGACCCGGCACTAGCACAGACAATCAAACAAGCCGAGGCGATCGAGTTAGAAGGTGTCCGTCTTCGTGTGATTGGCCGTGCTGACCTGCTGCATGAAAAACTTCGCGCCGCTTCAGATTCGGCGCGCCGCCGTTCAAAGCGCATTCAGGATCTTGCCGATGTGCAAGCGCTGCTCGAATCGACGCCAGAGTTAGCGCAAGAACTCACCGCTGAAGAGCGCGCTGTTCTTGACCAGTTACCGCGTTAAGTAACGTCGGCTGAAAGGCTGGAATTCGTCATACTCATTCCAGCTTACGGCACTGGGCTAGTTAATCGTAGTAGCGCGTCTATCTTAAAAGGGTGCGCTGAGTGCGCCCTTCGACTTCACCGCCTGCGGCGGTTACGCTCAGGGTGAACGGAAACAAGAGTAGCAAGAAAGCCCCGTTCGTGCTGAGCGTAGCGGGAGCGAAGTCGAAGCATAGACGCATGGTCCCTGGTCCTTACGCACGGTTTTAGTGTAGATGCGCTAGTAGGGCGCGCACTGCGCGCCGGTCAATGGCGCGTGGCACGCGCCCTACAATTACTGACATTCGGTACACTCATTCCAGCCTACGACCCTTTACTTGATGCGGTATTCCCGCACCGGTGGAAACGTGCCGGTGGGAGGAACGACGAAATCGGGCGCGTCAGTGACCGGATTGTCGCTCTCGGGCTCAGTGTAAAACTGGAATACCAAGTTCTCGACACTAATTGTGTCTTTGTCTTTCAGCACTTTGTTGCCAACCGCTTTGAGGATGTACACGGCTTTTTCATTATCATCCAACGCATAGGCAATGAGGACAAAGTCAATGGCGTTCTTGTTCTTTGCGACAATGCCGTTGAGCGTACTGGCATGGGTGGCGGTAGGCTTGAGACCGCCCAGGGACCAGTCGGAGTTAAACACCGATTCGACCGCGGCAAACTTGCCGCCCCCGATCGGCGTATACGAAGTGACGGTTTTGATCTGCCCTGGTCCGGCATCCACAACCCAACTGCCGGCCAGCGCACTGGCCGAAACTCCACCGTCGGCGCGTGCCAGATTGCTCCAGGTTGTCAAAAGCACGGAGACAGCTATCAATACAGCGGTTCTCATGTGTGACATGGTCATGCTCCTTTCCCGTAGTGGAATGAAAGGCGAAGGCACAGGCCTTCGTCGGTTTCAGTAAAGATCTCCCCTAGGACCAGCTTTTTTCGTTCAGCAAATGGCCTCACCTCCTTTCTCTTGCCTTTGGGCTTTTGGTGTGTCAGACATAGCGGAAGGCCGAGCAGAAAATCATAAGAAAAATCGGCTTTGTTGCATAAATCAGCAATGAACGCAGAATTCTCCCTTAGAGGGGACAGTTTACACTGGGTAGCTGTCCGGTCTGCCCAACTGGGTCAGGCGATTCAAGGCCGCGCAGCGCACCA
>Ga0187894_10000198_pt1 | contig 80033 bp, 78 predicted proteins | sample GBC1701081metaG_FD_136650 | JGI IMG/M metagenome (GOLD analysis project Ga0187894, IMG submission 136650) | White microbial mat communities from a lava cave in the Kipuka Kanohina Cave System on the Island of Hawaii, USA - GBC170108-1 metaG ...
CATGTCGATTGACCCACCCTCACAAGAAACGCTTTGCCCCATCAGCCCATATAAGCTGCTGCGGTTTGGGATGATGGGGCAAAGCGTTTCGGCAGCAGATTCACGCAAGGGTGGGTCAAACTGCTGCTCGAAAATGGATCGAAGTTACGCGCTCGTTGACACCCGGTCAACCGCCGGCAGCCCGCGCGTCGGTGCCTTGCGGCCGAGCACTTTCTTCAGGGTCCAGGTCCGGGCGCGGCGGGATTGCACCCCATCGGTCACTTGCACCTGGCTGATGGCGACCTGCCCGACCCCGCGCACCGCGATGCGGAGAACCGCTTCCGGTGAATCCACCGGCACGGTGAACTCTCGCTTCAGCTTCGTGGCCGGTCGCGCGGCAGCGGCCCGGAACTCGATGGTGAACCGCGCCGCCAGCTCCCGCCACGAGCCATCCGGCTGGCGTTGCTCCACCACGATCTTTTGCCCCGCCGGGGCGATGCTATGCACCCAGAACTGCAACTGCCACGCGCCGCACACCGGCGTGGCCTGGGCGATGAGCCCGGGGTTTCCGGCCGCCTGCTGCAACCAGTCGCGCCACGCGGTGAGCCGTTTCTCGTCGGCATCCAGCATCCGTTCGTTCTGCCCGCAGACCTGCGGATCGCGGGTCCGCGCCCACATCGCCCGCGCCGCCTTGCGCCCAGCCTTCAGCATGCGCCCGAAATCAGCGGCTTCCTTCCGGGCAAGTGTCACGTAATACGTGACACTTGCATCCCCGCCCTTTGCGCGGAGCCGGCGCCACTTGAACACCTCCCGCGCGGCCTTGCGCACGAACACATCCCGCTCCGCCAGGTGGGTGCGGAAGGCGATGCTCGCCGCCAAGGACGCGGGCATCCTGGTCCGGCCGAGGCGACGGAAAAATGCCAGCTCCCGTTCGTAGGTCTTGGGGGATTCAGTCCCGGCAAACACGTCCCAGCGGTCGTTGATCTGCCAGCGGGCGTAGCCGGCGAAGGCATGCTCATCGGCCGCCAGGAGCTTTCGCGCGAGCGGACGCGCATTCTTGGCCTTCAGCGCCCGCTCCAGGCCCCGGGCGAGCATCGTGGTGCTGTCGTCGGTTTCCGGCTCCAGCCACAGGTTCGCCGCCGCGGCGTCCACCACGGTCGTCGTCTCCAGCGCCAGCCGATAGGCCTCCCATGAAGTGATGAGAAATCCGTCTGCCTGGACTTCCGCACAGCGCCGCCACCACGACTTGATATTGTCGAGCCGCTCGCCGAACACCGGCAGCGGTTCGTAGCGAAAGGCGCCGTTCATCAAACAACCGTAATAAGCGATGCCGTGTTTCTTCAGCGGCGTGGCCAGATCGCGTTCGGCAAAGTTGAACAGCTCGACTCGTGGCAGCCGTTGGAACGGGTAGTAATACCAATCGTAGGCGGTGATGCCTGGAGGCAGCAGCGGGATCGCCTCCGGGGTGAAATACAGCATGTCGGCCCACAGCCCGAGCCTCAGGCCGAGCTTCTCCGTCAGGCCGTGCAGCCGCCGCACATGTCCGGCGAAGTGCGCGCCGAGCCCGATGCGGGCCACTTCCTCGCGGCAGCGCGGGCATTTCCCGAGGTGGAATGACTCGTCGAGCCCGACATGCACCTTGCCGGCCGTGCAATAGGGAGCCATGTCGCGCAGCAACTTCTCGGCGAGATCCATCGTGCGCGGATGCAGCGGACAGATCTGGCCGCGCTCAAGCGGTCGTCCCCGTTCGTCGCGCAGCTCGTTCAGGTCGCGCAGCTCCGGGTGCTTGATGAGATACTGCGTGTGCCCGAGCAGGTTGACGATGGGCACGGTGCGGATGCCCGCCTTGGCGGCGGTCAGCACCAGTTCGCCCAGTTCCTCGTAGCCGTAGGCGTCCTCGCGGCCGACGCCGGGCAGGCCGGGGTAGTGGACCACATCCTCCAGATGGAGATAAAGCTCCTGATACCCCCACGCCGCGTAACGTGGCAGGAGCTGCTTGAGGAAATCCAGCCGCTCGACCTGCCGGGCGAGATCCCACTGGAAGGCGCGAATCATCCGCGGCATTCAGTGCGAACCCTCGGCGCGCCGCAACCGGTGAAATGCCGATTCGTGGCCCCGCGGAGGACCGCAAGTTTGTAATACATTATATTACAAACGTCAGCGCAGCTCCGCCCGGATGATTCGGACGCGAGGGCGGTTCAACCGCGTTTCTTGGCCAGCAGTTGCTCGAGCTTCACGATGTCGGCGGAGAACTGCCGGATGCCCTCGGCGGTCTTTTCCGTGGCCATGGCGTCCTCGTTGAGCGCGAACCGGAAACCCTTTTCGTCAAAGCCGACCCTTTTCAGGTCGGTCGTCTTCGCCCTGGCCGGATCGAGCTTGCGCACGACCGGGTCGTTCGAGGCCTGGAGTTCGCCGAGCAGGGCGGGGGAGATGGTCAGCAGGTCGCAGCCGGCCAGCTCGGTGATCTCGCCGCGGTTGCGGAACGAGGCGCCCATGACCTCGGTGGCATGGCCGAACTTCTTGTAATAGGCGTAGATCTCCGTGACCGACTGCACGCCCGGATCCTCGGCGGGTGAGTAATCCTTGCCCGTGCTCTTCTTATACCAGTCGAGGATGCGGCCGACGAAAGGCGAGATGAGCTGCACCTTCGCCTCGGCGCAGGCCACGGCCTGCGCGAAGGAGAAGAGCAGGGTGAGGTTGCAGTTGATCTTCTCCTGCTGGAGCTGCTCGGCGGCCTTGATGCCCTCCCACGTGGAGGCGATCTTGATGAGGATGCGCTCGCGGGGCGTGCCGGCCCTTTCATAGAGCCCGATGATCTCGTGCGCCTTGGCGACGGTGCCGTCGCGGTCGAACGACAGGCGCGCGTCCACCTCGGTCGAGACGCGGCCGGGCACGATCTTGAGGATCTCCTGGCCGAAAAGCACGAGCAGCCGGTCGATGACGTGGCCGATTGATTCGCCTGCGCCGCCGTCCTTCACCGCCTTGTCGATCAGGTAGCCGTAATCAGCCATGCCGGCCGCCTTCAGGATGAGGCTGGGGTTGGTCGTCGCGTCCTGCGGCGCGTATTGCTTCATGCTCGCGAAGTCGCCCGTGTCGGCGACGACCTTCGTGAACTGCTTGAGCTGGTCGAGTTGGGTGGCGGCAGTGGCGGTCGGTGTGCTCATGGGATGGTCAGATAACGTCCGGGGGAAGCGCACGCAAATGCTTTTCCAGCCATGTGGCCGCTCCGGCCTCGTCGGTGAATGCGCCGTCGAGCTGCGCCTCGTAGGCGGCATCGAGGATGGGCTTGAAGCGCGGGCCTGGCCTCAGTCCGGCGGCCTGTAAATGCCGCCCGAGCAGCAGCGGTTTTGGAGCGCGGTCCTTCAACGCCAGCCGCTGCGCGGCATCCTTGAGCTGTCGGATGCGCGCCATCGTCTCCGGCGACTCCAACGGCGGCCGGCCGTAATGATCGGCCAGCATCACGGTGATGAGCTGGTCGAGCGTGGCCGGGACAAGCCGGCGGGCGAGCCGGCGCACAGCGCTGTCGGTGAAATCCGCCTGTCCGTGGTGGTGTGCGAGATGGTTCACCACGAGCGGCGGCACGAGTTCCAGCAGGTCGTGCGGCGCGCCGATGCGGCGGAGGAACGCCTCCGCAATCGGGCCGCCCGCCGCCTCGTGCCCCGGGCTGATCCAGCGCAGCTTGCCGCGCCGTTCCGCCTGCTCGGTGGTCGTGGCCTTGCCGAAGTCGTGCGCCAGCACCGCGAGTGACAGAATGCGTCGCGCCAGGGCATCTCCCTCCCGCCAGCCGGCCTGCCGGACCAAGGCGTCGAGGCACAGTCCCGTGTGGACGAAGACATCGCCCTCGGGATGCCACTCGGGTTCCTGCGGCAAACCGTCGAGCGCGGCGATTTCCGGGAAATGCGCCAGCCAGCCGGTCTGCCTCAGCACCGCGAGCCCGAGCGACGGTTTGACGGACTTCACCGCCCACTTGTCCCATTCGCCCCAGACGCGTTCCACCGGCAGCTCCCGGAAAGTGTCACGTATTACGTGACACTCCCGGATGGTCTCGGGGGCGAGCGTCAGCTCGAAGCGCGCGGCCAGTTGCATGCCGCGCAACACGCGCAGGGGATCTTCGCGAAAGGCCGCGCTGGTATGCCGCAGGATTCTCAGCTTCAGGTCGGCCGCGCCGCCATGAGCATCCACCACGCGATCCTCGAACGGATCGTAGGCGACGGCGTTGATCGTGAAGTCGCGCCGGGCGGCCGCGTCTGCCTCGGACAGCTCCGGATCGGGAGAAACGGCGAAGCCGCGATGCCCGGCGCCGGTCTTCGATTCGCGGCGCGGCAGGGAGAAGTCGTATTCGATGCCCTCAATCCGAACCTTGAGCACGCCGAAGCTGCGGCCGATGACATCCGTCGGACCGAACGATGCCAGCGGCCGGCCCATCGTCTCGAAATCGAGTCCGAAAACCTCGACGTCGAAATCCTTCGGTTCGAGTTTCAGCAACCAATCGCGCACGCAGCCGCCGACGAGCCGCGGTCGCCCCCCGGCGGCGCGCAACGCCTGCAACGCGGCCAGCAATGGCGCGGGGATCTTCATTTCCTGCGGATCCGACACCAGAGAGCCTTGGTCGCCGCGCCCGGGCGGGGCGGGCAAACTTGCTCCGGCTTGGTGTAGCCACGAGCGCCAGCGAGTGGAGGCACACGTCCAGTCCACTCGCTGGCGCTCGTGGCCACGAAATAGAATGGAACGAGAAACAGCATGGTTGTGCTCCGTGGATTCCTTACTCTGATCGGCGCTGCCAGGCCGTCCATGCCAGCAGAACCCAACCCGCTAGCAGGAACAGTCCGCCGAGCGGGGTGACCGGTCCGAGGAATTTCGGACCGCCCAGCGCCAGCCAGTAAAGCGAGCCGGAGAACAGGACGATACCGGCGATCCAGCAACCGGCGACGCCCCGGGTGCCACCGGTCCAGTTCGCGATGGCGAGCAGGGCGACGCTGTGCAGCAGGTGATAGAGCACCGCGGTCTCCCAGGCCTGCGTCATGCCGTGCTCCGCGAGAAGATCCTTCAGCGTGTGCGCGCCGAACGCTCCGAGCGCGACGCCGGCGAATCCGAGGATGCCGGCGGCGAGGGCGGCGGGGCGGCGGGCGGGCATCATGGCCGAGGAGTGTGTGGACATCGGGGCGGAAAACAAACACATCAATCGGTCGTGCCCGTGCCCCGCTCCGTGTCCGCGTTGCTCTTCGCCCCGGCCCTGCTGGGCGCGGCCGAGCGGTTCGACGGCGAGCTGAAGCCGACGGCCGAATTCGTCGTCGCCTCCGAGAGTGTCTTCCGTGGACTGGAGAGGGCAGGGCACTCGGCGCAGGCGGCGGTGGGCGTGGAGCGCGGCGCGTTTCGTGGCGGCTTGTGGGCGAGCGTCCCGCTCCGAGGCGGCGAGGCCGACGAATTGCGGCTCGACGCCGCTTGGCGGCAGCCGCTCGGCGGTCAATTCGAGCTCGAAGCCGGCGTCAGGATGTTTCGCTTTCTGAACGCGCCGGCCGGCGCCCCCCGGCATTCTTGGGAGGCAGGGCTGAAGCTCTCCCGTGAAATGCCCGGCGGGCTGAAACCGGCGCTGGGCTATTACCGCGATTTCCGGCTCCAGGCCGACACCGGCGAGGGGGAGCTGGGCTTCAGCGTGCCGCTGACACGGTTGGGGGCATTCCTGGACGGGAGATTCTTCGCCGGGTGGAGCCAGGCCGATGACTGGCGTCCGGGCGCGTCTGGTCCGCGGGTGGCGGGGGGCTATGGCTATTACGGTGTCGAGGCGAAGGTGCCCTACCGCATTGGCGAGCACACGACCGTGCTGGCCGGGCTGCATTATTCCGAGGCGTGGAATGCCCGCGAGGCCGGCGCCGTGCCGGGGCCGAAGGGCCGGCGCAATCTGGGGTTCACCGCCGGCGTAAGCCTCGACTTTTGAGCGAGTAAGCGCGGCCGGGAGCGGTTGATAATTTTCAAAGCTTCGCCATTGACACCCCCTGCCGAAATCCTTCCCTTTGGCCCCTTTCCGCAAATGAAAACCTATCTGGCCAAGAAAGAGACGGTCCAACCCAAATGGTATCTGATCGATGCCGAAGGCAAGGTGTTGGGCCGGCTCGCCGTCAAGATCGCCAACCTGCTCCGCGGCCGCGGCAAGCCCACTTACACCCCGCATGTCGATACCGGTGACTTCGTCGTCGTCATCAACGCCGGCAAGGTCGCCCTCACCGGCAAGAAGGAGGAGAGCACCAGCTACATGTCCTTCTCCGGCTACGTCGGCGGCGAGAAATACCGCCAGCTCGCCGACGTGCGCGCCAAGAAACCCGGGTTCATCATCATGCAGGCCGTCAAGGGCATGCTCCCGAAGAACCGGCTCGCCGCAAAGATGCTGACCAAGCTCCGGGTGTTCCCGGGCGCCGAGCACACCCACGCCGCGCAAAACCCCGAGCAGCTCGCCTGATTTTCCCGATCCATGAGCGCTGACACCTCCACCTTCCTCGGCACCGGCCGCCGCAAGACCTCCACGGCCCGCGTGCGCCTGCGCGCCGGCTCCGGCAAGCTCACAGCCAATGACCGCGAGTTCGACGCCTACTTCAAGCACGACAACTTCGCCCGCCGCGCCGCCGCCCCGCTGGGCACCGCGGACGTGAAGGAGAAGTTCGACGTCGTCGTGAACGTCGTCGGCGGCGGCATCAGCAGCCAGGCCGGCGCCGTGGCGCACGGCATCGCCCGCGCGCTCCTCAAGTTCAACCCCGAGCTCCGCGTGACCCTCAAGAAGGCCGGGCACCTCACCCGCGACCCGCGCGAAAAAGAGCGCAAGAAGGCCGGCCAGCCCGGCGCCCGCAAGCGCTTCCAGTTCTCGAAGCGCTGATCGAGCGAACCATCGCAATGTCTCTCGAACGGGGTGCCGCCGCGCACCCCGTTTTTATTTGCGATAGCCCGCCCCCTCACCCTTAACTCCCTCTCCACTTAGATGAAAGTCGGCATCGTTGGCGCGTCGGGCTATTCCGGCGAAGTTCTTGTCCAGCTCCTGCTCTCGCATCCGCATGTTTCCCTCGCGGCGGTGACCTCGCGGCAGCATGCGGGCAAGCCCTTGACCGCGGCCATCCCCGCCCTGCGCGGCACCGCGGCCGAGCAACTGGTTTTCAGCGAGTCCGATCCCGCCGCGCTGGCCGCCCGCGCTGACATCGGGCTGTGGTTCCTCGCCCTGCCGCACGGCGCGGCCGCGGCTTTCGCCAAGGTGCTCGTGGCGGCCGGCCGCAAGGTCATCGACCTGAGCGCCGACTTCCGTGTGGCCGACCTGCCGACCTACGAGAAATACTATGGCAAGCACCACGCGCCGGAATTGCTGCCGAACGCGCGCTATATCCTGCCCGAGCTGACCGACCCGAAGTGGAAGAACGAGATCAAGCTCGCCGCCGCGCCCGGCTGTTACCCGACCAGCGTCCTCGTGCCGCTCCTGCCGCTGATCCGATCCGGCGTGGTCTCGCGCGAACACATCGTGGTCAATTCCTTCGGCGGTGTCAGCGGCGCCGGGCGCAAGGCCGAGGAGCAGTATCTTTTCGTCGAACGCGCCGAGAGCGCCAAGGCCTACGGCCTCACCAAGCACCGTCATCTCGCCGAGATCGAGGAGCAGCTCTCCACCGCGGCGAGCGCGAAGATCATCGTGCAGTTCAACCCGCACCTCGCGCCGATGCGCCGGGGCATCGCCACCACCATCACGGTGCCGGCCGGCAGGGGCGCGACGATCGAGTCGCTTTACGCGGTTTGGAAACAAGCCTATGCCGGCCGGCCGTTCGTTTCCATCCTGCCGCCAGGCGAGACACCCGACACGGCGCACACGGTCGGCACCAACCGGGTGGACATCTCCGCCGTCCATGACGCCCGCACGGGCAACTTCGTGCTCACCTCCGCCGAGGACAACCTCGTGAAGGGCGCCAGCGGACAGGCCGTCCAGATCATGAACCTCTGGTGCGGTTTCCCGGAGAATGCCGGTTTGAGGTGATCTCTAGCACCCGATGACTCCGATCACCGTCACCCCAGACACCGCCGGCATCACCGATGTGCCGGGCTTCGATGCCGCCGGCGTGGCGTGCGATATCCGCCAGAAAAGCGACCTGAAGCGGCTCGATCTCTCCTTGTTGCTCTCGTTGCGCCCCTGCACCGCCGCCGGCACGTTCACGACGAATGCGGTGAAGGCCGCCCCTGTGCTGCTCTGCCAGAAGCACCTCGCCGAGGGCGGGCCGTTCCATGGCATCATCGCCAACAGCGGCAACGCCAACGCCTGCACGGGTGCCGCGGGCTTGAAGGATGCTCACACCACCGCCCAGCGGGCCGCCGCTGCGCTCAATCTGAAGCCCGCGTCTTTCTTCGTCTGCTCCACCGGCCGCATCGGCCAGCCGATGCCGATGGACCGGATGTTGAAGGGCATCGAGCGGCTCGTGGCGGAGAAGGGGCGCACGCCCGCCCATGGCAAGAAGGCTGCCGAGGCCATCCTGACCTCCGATACGCGTCCGAAGACCGTCACCGTCTCGTTCACCTACGACGGCAAGAAGCACTTCGTGGCCGGCATCGCCAAGGGCGCGGGTATGATCCAGCCCAACATGGCCACGATGCTGGCGTTCCTCGCCACGGACTTCTCCGTGCCGCGCAGCTTCCTCCAGAAAACGCTGACGGACGCCGTCAAGGGCACCTTCAACTGCATCACGGTGGACGGCGACATGAGCACCAACGACACCGTCCTCATGCTGGCCAACGGCCACTCCGGCGTCAGCGTGGGCGACAAGAGCCCCCGCGCCCTCCGCGAACTGTTCGCCGAGGCCGTCTGGAAGGCCTGCGAGGTCTTGGCCGACAAGATCGTGTCCGACGGCGAGAAGATCACCAAGGTCGTCGAGCTGAAGATCGAGAGCGCGGCCTCGGCCGAGGACGCCGAAAAGGTCGCCCGCGCCATCGGCAACTCGCTCCTCGTGAAGTCGTCCTGGTTTGGCGAGGATCCCAACTGGGGCCGGCTGGCCGATGCGGCGGGCTACTCCGGCGCCAAGCTCGTCGAGGGCAAGCTGGACATCTGTTACGATTCCGTGCCGGCCCTGACCGCCGGCCAGCCGCACCCGGAGTTCAAGCCCAAGTGGAAGGAGGTCGTGCAGCAGCGCCGCTTCTCCATCACGCTCCGGCTGCACGTCGGCAAGGCCTCCTGCCGCCTGCTCGCCTCCGACCTCACCGACGGCTACGTGAACTACAACAAGAGCGAGTGACCGCCCGGTCCGTCCGGCTGCAATTACACTTGCAGTCGCGACAGCGGACTAAAAAAGTCCCGCCGCACTGATGACTCGAAGCGTCGCGTTCTGCGCGGTGTTCGCGGGAACTCACAACGCAATTCACCAGACCATGACCGAATTCAAAAACAAGATCCTGTTCGTCGGCTACGGCGCCGTCGCCGAATGCACCCTGCCCATCCTTTTCCAGCACCTCAAGGTGCCGGCGAAGAACGTCACGGTGATGGATTTCGAGAACCGCGCCGCCAAGCTCAAGTCGTGGACGGCGAAGGGCGTGCGCTTCGTGCGCGACCGCGTGACCGAGGACAACATGGGCCGCCTGCTCGCGAAATACGTCGGCCCCGGCGACCTGCTCATCGACCTCGCCTGGAACATCGACGCCCTCGAGATCCTCACCTGGTGCCGCGAGCACGGCGTGATGTATATCAACACGTCCACCGAGCTGTGGGATCCCTATGCTGGCGGGGCGAATCAGCACCCGACGCAGAAGACCCTTTACTGGCGCCACATGAACCTCCGCCGCATGACGGCGAAGTGGAAGACCAAGGGGGCCACCGCCGTCATCGAGCACGGCGCCAACCCGGGCCTCATCTCGCATTTCGTCAAGCAGGGCCTGATCGACATCGGCCGCCGCCTCATCGCCGACAGGAAGGTCAAGGGCGCCGCCGCCGAGAAGATCGCCGGCCTCATCGCGACCCAGCGCTTCAACTACCTCGCGCAGGCTCTCGGCGTGAAGGTCATCCATTGCTCCGAGCGCGACACGCAGATCACCGACCGGCCGAAGCGGGTGGACGAGTTCGTGAACACCTGGTCCATCGAGGGCTTCCGCGAGGAGGGCACCACCACGGTCGAGATGGGCTGGGGCACCCACGAGAAGACGCTGCCGAAAAACGCCTTCCGCCACCGGCAGGGCCCCGGCAACCAGATCTGCCTCGCGCAGATGGGCATCAACACCTGGGTCCGCACCTGGGTGCCGGATTACAACCTCCTCGGCATGGTCGTCCGCCACGGCGAGGCCTTCACCATCTCCGACAAGCTCACCGTCTGGAAGAACGGCCAGGCCGCCTACCGCCCGACGATGCATTACGCCTACTGCCCGTGCGACGAGGCCATCGCGTCGCTCAACGAGATGCGCGGCTACAACTACAAGCTGAACGAGAACCAGCGCATCATGAACGACGAGATCACCGACGGCGCGGACATCCTCGGCGCGCTCATCATGGGCCACGCCTACAACTCGTGGTGGGTCGGCAGCGACCTCGACATCCACGAGTCGCGCCGCCTCGTGCCGCACCAGAACGCCACCACCATGCAGGTGGCCATCTCGGTCGTCGCCGCCGCGATGTGGATGATCCAGCACCCGCTGGAGGGCGTCCGCGTGCCGGACGACCTGCCGCACGACTTCATCCTCAAAGTCTCCAAGCCCTACCTCGGCCGCTGGATCTCCAAGCCGTCCGACTGGACCCCGCTCCAGGGCCGCGACCAGACCTTCGTGAAATACAACAAGCCCGACCTCGACCGGAAGGACCCGTGGCAGTTCAAGAACTTCCTGGTGACGGACGCGGGGTGACGAACGCCATGCGTGCATCCGGCAATTGTAGGTCGGGGTTTACCCCCGACTTGTCGGGCCTGAAGCCCGGCCCACAATGATCACACCCGAACGGCTGCAGGCTCTCGCCAAGGAACACGGCACGCCGCTGTTCGTCATCGACCACGACGCGCTCCGCGCGGCCTACCGCCTGTTCCGCGAGCACCTGCCGCGCGTGCAGGCCTACTACGCCGTCAAGGCCAACGCCGACCCGATGATCGTGCGCACCCTCTTCGAGGAGGGCGCCAGCTTCGATGTCGCCTCGATGCCGGAGTTCAACATCGTCCACGAGAACATCAAGGATCTGCCCGCCAAGCAGCGGCAGGACTGGATCTGGGACAAGATCATCTACGCCAACCCGACCAAGCCCGTCTCCACCCTCGAGGAACTCAACCAATACAAGCCGCTCGCCACCTTCGACAACCGCGAGGAAATCCACAAAATCCGCAAGCACGCGCCCAGCGCGGGCCTCGTCCTCCGGCTCAAGGTGCCCAACACCGGCGCGATGGTGGAGCTGTCCTCCAAGTTCGGCGCCCTGCCCGGCGAGGCGGTGGACCTCATCCTCGAGGCCGACTCGGTCGGCCTCACCGTCGAGGGCATCAGCTTCCACGTCGGCAGCCAGACGACCAACTTCGACAACTACGTCCAGGCGCTCAGCCTCACCGCCAACATCTTCGCCGAGGCCAAGACCCGCGGCTACGCCAAGATGAACCTGCTCGACATCGGCGGCGGCTTCCCCGCGCCCTACGATGCGAGCGTGCGGCCGTTCCCCGAGCTGGCCAGGATCATCAACTCCGAGATTGACCGGCTCTTCGACCCGAGCATCCAGATCCTGGCCGAGCCGGGCCGGTTCCTCGCCGCCGTGTGCGGCACCAGCATCGCCTCCATCATCGGCAAGGCCGTGCGCGAGGGGAAGACCTCCTACTACATTGACGACGGGGTCTATCACACCTACTCGGGCGTCATCTTCGACCACTGCAAATATCCGGTGCTCTCCTTCAAGGCCGGCCCGACCTCCATCTGCTCCGTCTTCGGCCCGACGTGCGACGCCCTCGACGTCGTCTCGATGGCCGAGAACCTGCCCGATCTTCAACGTGGCGACTTGGTCTATAGCGTGAACATCGGCGCTTACAGCCACGCCTCGGCGACCTGGTTCAACGGCTTCCCGCCGGCCAGGGTCGTCCACGAGAACCGCTAGGCCGCATCCTTTCCCCGATGGACATCCAGGAAGTCATCGCCAAGGCGCGCGTCCTGCTCGAGGCGCTGCCCTACATCCAGTCGTTCCGCGGCTCGACCTTTGTCGTCAAATACGGCGGCAGCTTCATGGACGATCCCGATCCGTCCGTGCGCCTGCGCGTCGCCACCGACCTCGCGTTCCTTGCCGCGGTCGGCATCCATGTCGTCGTCGTGCATGGCGGCGGCAAGGCCATCAGCAAGGCGATGGACACGGCCGGCCTGAAACCGGCCTTCGTCAACGGCCTGCGCGTCACCGACGAGGCCGCCGTCGCCATCGTCAAGAAGACCCTCGATGAGGTCGTGAACAAGGACGTGTGCGACACGCTGCTGCAGGTGAAGGCCAATCCCAAGGGCCTCCCCGGTGACAGCGTGCTGGTCTGCCAGAAACTCGAGACGGACGACGACGGCAACAAGGTGGACCTCGGCCATGTCGGCGACGTCACCGAGGTGAAGGTGAAGCTCATCAAGAAGGAGATCGGCGAGGGCTTCATGCCCGTCATCTCGCCCGTGGCCGAAGGCCTCGACGGCAAGCCCTACAACGTCAACGCCGACACCGCCGCCGGCCGCGTGGCCAGCGCGCTTCGCGCCCGCCGCCTCGTCTACATGAGCGACGTGCCCGGCCTGCTCTCCGACCCGAAGGACCCGGCCTCGCTCATCTCCACGCTCAAGATCGGCGAAGTGGACGGGCTCAAGAAGAAGGGCGTCATCGACAAGGGCATGCGCCCGAAGGTCGCCAGCGCCGTCCGCGCCCTCCAGGAAGGCGTGCAGCGCGTCCATTTCGTGGATGGCCGCCTGCCGCACAGCCTGCTGCTCGAGATCTTCACCGACCGGGGCGTGGGCACGGAAATCGTCCACGAGTGAGCCCATTGCGGACTGGCGATTGCGGAATGCGGATTGTCTGACTCCGAAATTTCGCAAGTATTCCGCAATCCGCACTCCTCAATCCGCAATATAATGACGCCTCCCGCCATCGTCCGCACCAGCACCGCCGAGCTCTACGACGCGTATGTGATGAAGAATTACTCGCCCGTGGCCACGATCGTGCGCGGCTTGGGCGTGGCGGTCTGGGACGACACGGGTCGGGAGTTCCTCGATTTCACCTCGGGCGTGGCGGTCTGCGCGCTCGGTCACTGCCATCCGGCGTGGGTCGAGGCGGTGCGCCGGCAGGCCGGCGAACTCATCCATTGCAGCAACCTCTTCCGCAACCCGCAGCAGGGCGAGCTGGCCCGGCGCATCGTGCGCGAAGCCGGTCCCGGGCGCGTCTTCTTCTGCAACTCCGGCGCCGAAGCCAACGAGGCGCTCATCAAGCTCGCCCGGCTGCACGGCATCCGGAAATCGGGCGAGGAAGGGAAATGCATCAAGATCATCTGCGCCAAGCAGGCCTTCCATGGCCGCACCTATGGCGGCATGAGCGCCACTCCGCAGGAGAAGATCCAAAAGGGCTTCCGCCCGCTCGTGCCGGGCTTCGCCTTCGGCGACCTGAACAACCTCAGGAGTTTCGCGGATCTCGTGGATGCGGACACCGCGGCCATCTTTGTCGAGACCATCCAGGGCGAGGGCGGCATCAACCCCTGCACCGATGAATTCCTCTGGGGGCTGCGCGAGCTGTGCGACAAGCACAACCTCCTGCTCCTGCTCGACGAGGTGCAGTGCGGCATCGGTCGCACGGGCAATTTCTACGCCTTCCAGCACGCCGGCGTCCGGGCCGACGGCATCGGCATGGCCAAGGGCTTGGGCGGGGGCTACCCCATTGGCGCCATCTGGGCGCACGAGAAGCACGCGAGCCTGTTCACACCCGGCTCGCACGGCTCCACCTTCGGCGGCACCCCGCTGGCCTGCGCGGCCTCGCTGGCCGTGCTCGAGACCATCGAGCGCGACGACCTCCTGCGGAAGGTCACCACTAACGGCGCCGCGTGGAAGGCCACGCTGGAAAAACTCGTGACAGAGTTTCCGAAGCAGGTGAAGACGGTCACCGGCCGCGGCTACATGCTCGGGCTGGTCATGCAATCCGAGCCGCCGCCCTATCTCGCTGCCTTGCGCGAGCAAGGGCTGCTGGTGCCGGCGGCCGGCGGCAACACCATCCGGATGCTCCCGCCGCTCATCGCCACGATGGAGCACCTCGACCGCGCCACCGCGGCTTTGCGCACGGTTCTGACGCAAAAGATCTGAGTGTTTGATCCACGCTTCGGGGATCGATCGGATCGTCCGGGGCGAACTCACGGCGGAGACGCGCCTTGATTTGGCGCTGCGAGCGACTACGCTGGCTTCATGCCTTCCGTCTCCGGGTTGCTGACCGTCGAGGACTACCGCGCCACGCCGGAGGGAGCGCGCTATCAACTGGTCGAAGGAGAACTCATCATGGCTCCGGCCCCCAATATCGCTCATCAAACCATCACTTTCAATCTCGGGCGCCTGATCGCCGACCATCTCGATAGCAAGCCGGTCGGTCGCGTGTTTGTCGCCCCGGTTGACGTCCATCTTTCCGGACACGACGTGGTGCAGCCGGACGTGCTGTTTGTCGCCAAGGCGAATGCCGGCCTGATCAGGGAGGATGGCGTGCATGGCGCGCCTGACTTGGTGATCGAAGTGCTGTCGCCCGCCAGTGCGCAGATCGACTCGAAGGTCAAGAAGCGGCTCTACGCCAGGCACGGCTGCAAGGAGCTTTGGCTGGTAGATCCTCTCCTCTCGCAGATCCAGATCTACGATTTCGCGCGCGACACCGCCAAACCCACGCGCCTGATCGCCGACCACGAGAAGTTCACCACGCCGCTCCTGCCCGGTCTGACGCTGTCTGCCGCCGCAGTGTTCAAGCGGTAGCTGGCGGCCGGCGGCAACACCATCCGGATGCTCCCGCCGCTCATCGCCACGATGGAGCACCTCGACCGGGCCACGGCCGCAATCCGGGCTGTGCTCGAAAAACTAGGCAAGAAATAGAAAGATCGACAGCCTTGGCTGTGCGCCTACCTCTTGCGCTTGAAGCCGGATGGAGGCGAATCGGTTGTCGGGTGCCCCAACATAAGATCCAAGCTGGCGAGATAGCCCACGAGACGGCGGTTCGCGGCTAGCAGATCCTCGCGCAGCGGAGCCCACTCGGGAAACAGGGTTTGCGCGTATTGTGGGGCCAGGCCCGGGCTTTGCGCGCGGTCGCCGCCATTGGTCATCCAGTGGCGGAATTTGCCCTGCCATCGCTCCAGATGAGGTCGAAGCCCCTCGTTAAGCACGGCATGGGAGAGTCGCACCAGCTCGCGCAATTGCGCGCATTGCGGATTATTGTGCAACGGGATGGCTTTCGTCAGTTCGCGCGCGGCCTTGAAGAAAGCATACCAGGAGTCGTAGATTTCGATGGCCAAATCGTGTGAAAGATCGATCGGCAGGCCGACCTTGCGGGTGGTCATCTCCACCCAGAGTTGGTAGGCGACGCGGTAGGCCTCGGGGTCGGCCAGTTGGGCTGACGCAGCGGCGCTCTTGCCGGTCGCTCGCTCGAAACGGGTTTGCATAAGCAGAGCCTCGGGGGTCGTGCTCAACAGTGTAGCGACAACCCGGAGCGTTCGCGCCGAGCTGCTGCGGCCGTTGAAATATCGCTCCAGAGAAGACTGGCTCAGCGAATGGCCGTCGTTCTTGAGCGCAGCATGCACACCGGCCCAATCGGTGTGGCGGTCCAGCAACAGCTGCTTGATCCGTGCGCGCGTCTCCCGGGTTGGCGACATGGTGGCTTTGGATAATGGATGGAGGCCGGCTTGTAAACACCCCGTCTCTATCGCCGTGAAATGACGGATAACCGCCGGACTTCGCCGGATGACTGGGCGATTGCCGGCTGTTAGTATCCCCCCGCGCACAGCAACCAATGTCTGATATAAAACACGGTTCCCGATCTTTGGCGATGCGCCCTATATTTATAGCGAGTATGCTGGGTCTTGTTGGCTGCCAGACGACTACCATGCCGGAGCCACAGCAGCAGCAGACTGCGTCGATTGCAGTGCCGGTTATTAGCGCCCTACCGGAAACCAAAGAAGCCCAAGATAAGGGAGGCTTGGAGATCGCCATAGTCCCGGCAGTTTATACTGCGGAAAAGATCGAAAAGACCACAACGAGGCAGGCCAACCCGTCAGTTGGCGGGATACTGATTGCATCCATAGCAACCGGAGGAAACGCCAGTGGCCAAGTATATGTGCAGCAAGTGACAGAAGAATCGCTGCGAACTGCGCCTGATCGCCTGCAGTTTACCGTGCGGATCAATAACAAATTGGCGCGCGTTTTTCGCGGACAGGGTGCGGTCGTTCAGTTCAATGTTGCCGGAAAGCTACAGCCCTTTGGACAGACGGACTACAAAGAATTTGTCGAGGGGATAGTCCCTCCGCGCAACGAAGTTGCGTTTACTATCTACGGCCCGCCGCTGACTTCATTGCCCGAGCGCGGCACAATTGGCATATTCCTCTATGATGTGGTGACAGCCACCGATGTAGCGGGCAACGTCACTGAGAAGCAGAACTACGAGTGGTTCTTTGGCTACGATTCCCGGCCCGTCCAGATGGCAGTTCAGCGCAAGGTCACACAGGGGTTTATCGACGTATCGGCCTTTCACCAACTCCTCCTGCGTGAGCAGCAGGAGAAGACTACTGAGAAAATGGCGCCGCGATAGCACCCGAGACACATGCACTCTATTGCTGGTCATCGCTTTTTTGCTGGCATCACCATCGCGGTTTTGCTGATGCCCGCGGTGTCCGTAGCAGCGGATACACCGTGGAAGAAAATGAGTCCTGTGATGAGAACGCAGGCGATTCTCAATCGCGCACGGCAAGATGACAGGCTCAAAGTTGGTGTTGAGTGCAAGGTATGGGTGCAGAATGTCGTTCGTGAAGCATCTGGTGGGATCGTGCAGATTCCACGGACTCTGCATGGTGGGGAGGGACATGCCTGGGAGGATGCGCCGGGAATCAGCGGAGCTTGCATCCCGATCTCTCGTGTTCGCACGGGGCAGATAATTCAGATGCGCTGGACCAACCGATCGGGGCGCTCGTTACCGCATACGGCCATTGTTCTCAGTGCGACCAGAACGGGAGTCACGGTGATCGATTCCAATTGGGACGGTTCAATGACGGTGCGGGTGCATACTTGGAGCATCGCTGAGTTCGAGCAGGCCGTAGGCACCAAATACACTGTTTATACAGTTCTCTAAACTAAAGCAGGGATCCGGCTATGAATCCAACTACTCATCCACAAACCGTTATCGTCCAAATCCCCAAGAGCCCGATGCTCGCCGCTGTGCTCGGGTTCTTTTTTGGCCCGCTCGGGCTGCTCTACGTCGGCTTCGTTCCCGCGCTCATCATGCTGGGCGTAAACATCGTCGTGGGAGCCATCACGCTCGGCTTCGGTCTGTGCCTGACCTGGCCGCTGTGCGCCATGGTCGGCTGGTCGCGGGCCAATCTTTTGAACAAGCGGATGGGGGTTCGATCTGCCGGGTAGGCTGGCCAACACGGAGGGAACAAAATGCCAACGGCAGAAATCAGCAGCCCAAAGCTCACACTGAGGCGCGCCGCTTCGCTTCCGCGGTTCAAGCCCTTTCTCCATCCTGTCGTGACCATCGAGGATGGGGCAATCGCCGGTCACGGAGCGTGCAAGAAGTGCGACTGCGGAGGTTTCGTGAAGAATGATCCCCCCAACGGTAGATGTGCGTGGTGCAACCACTCCTTCCATGCGCATGAAGGGTTCTGGCATTCCTCGGCAGGCGGCCGGGCGGGGCCAAGCTGTAGCGCTGGGACACGTTAGCCCATATGGCGGCGGCAAAAAGAACCTAACCAGCAGCCACGCCGTTGCTTTTGCTAAATCGCCCATGTCATCTCCGCTCAACATGGCCCAGCATTTCAAACGAGTCGGCATCTGCGCCCCTCCGGGCGTGGCTGTTCTGAGTCGATAGCGAAAGACCGGCTCTCGCCATGGCCAGAACGGAAAGCAAAACTCTCAAGGTTCATCCTTTGGGTGAACAGGAGGCCATCGACCTCATGCAGGCCTTCCACTGGAACCTGCTGAACTCGCAGGAAGTCAAGACCCGGGACTCGCATTTGGAGCGCGAGTCCAACGGCGACTTGGTGCAGGTCACGGAAACCGAGCACTACATCAATCTCGTGTTCACGCGAAACCTGGACACACCCAACCTCAGCCGGCTGAAGGAACTGGAAGCGGAATATGCCGCCATCACGTTCGAGAGGGGGCCGGGTTATGTGGCTCCGGTCATGGTGAGTTGGATTGGCGGATCAGTTCTGGCTGCGATGCTGAACGAGCCGCTGAAGCAAGCCGGCCTGATCCTCGGTTTTGTCGTCGCCGGCGTGGGCTGCGTTTTCTGGATCAAACGCAACATCCGTGTCCGGGCGGAAGTGGCGAAAGCGAACGCGCGCAGGCGGCACAGGCTGCAGGAGATAATCGAGGAATGTCAGGCTCTGTAATCCGGCAGCGCGATTACCATCAAAGCCGATCTACGTCATGAATGCCCTCTCATTTCATCGCAGGATGCCGACAGTGGGCTTGCGGCTGCTGACGGTTGCGCTGGGCATCCTGGGTTTCGGCACAGTGCATCTTCGAGCGCAGTTTTTCAGTGGGAGCTCCGATTTCAGTGACAGCGCAGGCTGGGCAGTGAATTTCAGCACGGGAGGAGCGGGGTTGGTGGTAAACGGGACGCTGGGAAGACTTGGATTTGGGAGTCCATCAACAAGTGGGACAGGCGGTTGGTTCTGGATCGGAACCGGAGCGGCAGCATGGGAGAATAGTTGGACGGCCGCCGTGGATGTGACGAATAACATCGGTGCAGCACAGCTTACGGGAACGCCGAATGTAACGCTGCGCAGCTATCTCGAAGTCTATTTCCCGGGGCGGAGCACACCACTTTCGCGTTGGGGGTTGTTTCATTCGACCAACGCCAGTGGCGAATATTCTGAATCCGCCCGTTTCTCCAATCTCTACAACACCATGGGTGGAGCTGAGCAGTTTATAGCTGCTTCGGTAGCCACAACGGTGACATTCCGGGTGGACTTTGATGCAATCAACAAGGTTCTCACTGGGTTCATTAGCACGGATGGTCGCGTTACTTATGTGAACACAGGCAGCTTCGACATTGATACTGGCGTCAATCCTTGGGATCCGCAGCCGACTGGGCTAGGCATCGGTTTGTGGAGCGGGGCTACCAACTGGGCTGTGACGGGCAACGCGATTGAAATGTATTTTGATAATTTCTCGGTCACTGTCGTGCCGGAACCGTCTGGCGCAGGAACCATGGCGGGAGCCCTCACTCTGTTGATCTGTTTAGGGGTGCGCAGCCGGCATCGCCGTGCCTGCAAGCCAGGTGCGAATCGGAGGCGGGTTAGCGCATTGACTCGGGCGAGGTGCTTTGTAGATGTGTGATCGTCCCGCGGGCTTCGGGACGCGATTTGTGAGCCATCGTTATCGCGCCTTCATCTGCTACAGCCAGCAGGACCGCCGGATCGCGGAGCAACTGCACCGCCGATTGGAGACTTTACGCGTGCCCCGGCGACTGGCGGGCTCGGCCGGACGGCACGGGATGGTGCCGGACAAGCTTGCCCCGATCTTTCGTGACCGTGACGAACTTGCCGCCTCGGCCGATATCGGCGAGCGATTGCGCGAAGCGCTGGGCCGGTCGGCGTTTCTCATCGTCCTGTGTTCCCCGGCCGCGGCGCAATCCCGCTGGGTCAACGCCGAGATCGAGACCTTCTGCGCTTCCGCTCCGGGCAACTCCGGCCGCGTGCTGACCGTGCTGGTGTCTGGCGAGCCGGCGTCGGGCGATGCGGCGACGGAATGCTTCCCGCCGGCCTTGCTGGACTCTGCGCCGGCGGCGGGCGGGCTGCAAGCCCGCTATCCCCTTGCGGCCGACTTCCGGCCGGGGCGCGACCGTCGGGCCGATGCCGAACTGCGGTTGATCGCGGCGCTGCTTGGTGTGGAGTTCGACGAGCTCAAGCGCCGCGAGCAGGAGCGACGGATCGGCCGGCTGCGCGTTTCGCTGGCGATAGCGACCGTGTTGAGTCTATCTTTCGCCGTGCTGGCCGCTTTCGCGTATCAACAACGGGCGCAAGCCCGACGATCATCCGAACTCGCTCTAGCGGCACGAGAGCAGGCGGAGGATGAAGCTGCGGCGAGCAAGGCAATCAGCGACTTTCTACAGGATGATCTCTTGGCACAGGCCGCACCCGACAATCAACCCGATCGGGGAATAAAACTACAAACAGTCCTCGAAAGAGCGGCAAAGCGCATTGAAGGCCGCTTCCCAAAACAGCCTTTGGTTGAAGCTTCGATCAGGGTGACCTTGGGCGATACTTTCGTTTCGCTGACAGAGTATGGTTTGGCGCAAACGCATTACGAAAAGGCGCAGGCCCTATTTAATACGAGTATTGGTAAAGATGACGCCAAAACGATTGCAGTGCAGACATCACTGACTGGCGTTTTGGTGATGCTGGCAAAATATAAGGAAGCCGAGGTTATGGGTATGGAGACACTGGAGGCATCACGACGGGTATTGGGTAACGAGCACCCTGGCACACTCAGGTTGTTGGGCAACTTAGGGACGCTTTATCAAAAACAAGGCCGCTATAAGGACGCAGAAACTATCGGAGCGGACCTCATCCCGCTTCAAATTCGCGTTATGGGATCCAGCCATCCCGACACGTTGAAAACCATGGCCAACCTAGCGGCACTCTATCTTGCACAGGGTAAACTGACTGATGCGGAGATAATGTTCACGAATGTTGTGGAAAGCGCGAAGAGTGCGCTCGGCCCGGAGCATCCGATGACACTAAAGCTTCGAGTAAATCTGAGCATTGTGCTCTCAACGAGCGGCAAGCTGACTGAAGCTGAGGCGCTCCAACGCGAAATTGTTGACGTGAACCGACGCGTGCTTGGGCCTGAGCACCAGAACACTTTTTCAGCGATGAACAGCCTGGCGGTAACCCATCGGCTGCAAGGCAGGATGCAGGACGCTGAGGAGATATGGAAGCAAGTGCTGGATGGAAAGCGCAAGACTCTTGGCCCCGATCATCCCGACACCCTAAAGATGATGAACAATCTGACTGTATCTCTGGTGGACCAAGCAAAGTTTTCCGAGGCCGCGATCATGGCCCGAGGCGTCTTGGAAATTCAGGAACGCAAACTCGGCGGAGAACATCAGGACACACTTACAACCCGGCACAATCTTGCCATCATACTATTCAATCAAGCCCAGTTGGACGAGGCGGCGGCCCTGGAACGCCAAGCGCTGGAGGCTAAGAGACGAGTGCTTGGGCCTGAGCATAACGAGACGATTGAATCGATGGACGCACTCGCTGCTATTTATTCACGCCAGAATCGGGTTTCGGAAGCGGAGGTGTTGGCCAAAGAGGCCTATGAAGTATCGGCGAGGGTGCTCGGACGCACACATCAGACTACTCGGCTGGCTTGGCGTAATCTTGGGCAAATTTATCTCCGACTTGGAAAACTCAGCGAGGCTGAGCAAACATTGCGGCAATTGTGGGAAACAACACAGCAGGTGCGCGGTGCAGCTCCCGATTTCAACCTGAGTTGCGCGCAGGCAATCGGGGAGACACTGCTCGCGCTCGAGCAAAACACTGAGGCTGAAGTCATCCTGAGGAAAGCGCTGGATGACGCAAGCAAGACGATGCCTCCGACTTGGTCATTGGAAAAGACACGTAGCTTGCTCGGTGCAGCCCTGCTCGGACAGCAGCGATTTTCTGATGCACAGCCTATCCTAATCGAAGCCTATTCCAGTTTACTGAAATTACGAGGGAAGGTGCCACCCATTGAGGCTGCTTTGATCCGCGATTGCGGTGAGCGGGTGATTCAGCTTTTCGCAAGTTTGAGGATGGATGACAAAGTTGAGGAGTGGAGGCAAATCGTTCAAGCGGGCAGCACGGATAAGTAATCGCTTGCTCCAGCATGGTGTTTTTCAACTAGCGACACATTATGCGATCGCATTTGCTCGCCTTCCGAAATGAAGCACTTCCTCGCCGAGACCGACTTCACCGCTGCCGAGGCGGCGCAGACCTTCGCGCTGGCCCGGCGCTGCAAGCGCGAGCGCGGCCGGCTGGGGGATTGACGGTGGCTTACGCGCCGCAGCACTTCTTGTATTTTCTGCCGGAACCGCAGGGGCAGGGATCGTTGCGGCCGACCTTGGGCTCCTCCCGTCGGTAAGGGTGCGGTTCCATCCATTCCGGATCTGATGAAGTTTGCGGGGCATCCGGTGGGGGCGTTGGAACCGATCGGCGCGAAGCGCGGGCCCTGCGACCGGGATGCAGTTCGCCTAAAAAATGCCAGTGGCGCCCGAGTTTGGCTCTTGGATCATGGTGCCCGTCTCGCGCTCGAATGGATTTTGGGTGGCCGTATTTTCCACTCGTGCGGGCACGGGCGGGCACCTATGGAGATTGGCTACGCATGAGACACTTCCTGGCCGAGACCGACTTCACCCGTGCCGAGCAAAGTTGACATGGGGTGGTCAGGAGGGCGCTGAGACTCTTTGGTTTCGAGACATCGGTCGCGACTTGACGCAAGGTAGTAAGTTGCTACCTTCGGGGCATGAGCCTCAGCAAGCCCATGCCCGTTAAGCTTTCCGGTGAATTGGTCGAGGAAGCCCGCAATTCGGCCAGCCTGTTTCACCGCTCCCTGACCGGCCAGATCGAACATTGGGCGGCGATTGGGCGGGCGGTCGAAGCCCAACTGCCGGGCGACTCCCTCACCCGGCTGCTGGAGCGGGTGGGCGGAACGATGAAAATAGGCCGGGTGGCCGATGCCGCCCAGCGCCAGCAGGTCATGACCGTGCTGGCCGAGTTCCTGGCAAAAACCACCGACGATGAGGCGTGGCTGCGTGAAATCAGCGCTCGCGGGGTGCCGTTGTATAGCGCCGAGGCGGGCAAGATCGTGCGCCTGAACCCGGACGGCTCGCGCGAAACGGTGCCGGCAGGCGCAGCGAGGATGACAGGGGCGACAGCGGGCTGAGTTCACATGCCCGCTGCGCCGCCGGAGGACGTCTTTGCGCGATTGGCGCAACTGGCCCGACAGCCGGGGCCGTTGTTGCTCGCGCTGGTGGGACCAAACGGAGCGGGCAAGAGCACCTTCCACAAACGCCATCTGGCCGCGATTCCCCTGCCGTTCATCAACGCAGATGTGCTCGCGCAGACACTGATCCAGGCCGGCGCGCCGGCGGGCGAGGACACCGAGCGGCTGGCGGCGGAACTGGCGGAGAAAAAGCGACGCGAACTCGTGGCGAAGCGGGAAAGCTTCATCATGGAGACCGTGTTTTCCGATCCGGTCGGCGCCAAGGTGCAGGCGCTGCGCGCCGCCCAGGCCGCAGGCTGCACCGTCGTGCTGATCTTCCTGTGCGTGGACTCGGCCGAACTGACCGCGCTGCGCGTGCAGAGCCGGGTGCGGGACGGCGGACACAGCGTCCCGGCCGGCAAAATCGCGGCCCGCTATGAACGGATGCGCGGAAACGTGAAGGTGGCGCTGACCTTCGTGGATTTCGCCATCGTGGTGGACAACTCGTCGCTCGAGACTCCGTTGCGCCCCGTTGCCGCGACAGACAGGGGCAAGGTCGTCTATCGCAACCCGCCACTGCCGTGGTGGGCTGACGAAGTGCTGCCGAAGGAGTGAGCGGCGCAACGCCGGCGCACTGCGCCCGGTATTCGCCCGCCAGGCCCTGCGGGCGGAGATGCGCCATCAGGACCAGGAGCAGCCCATGGAGCAAAAGCCGCAGCCCCCATGGCAGCGCGGTTCCCGCATGGGCGGGACCGCGCGCCACGAGCCCGGCGCGACCCGGCTCGCTCCGCGCTCGCCGCTACGGCCGGTCTCTCGCCTGCCACGGCGCAACTCGATGCCAAGGTCAAGCGGCGGCTCTACGCCAGGCGCGGCTGCAAGGCATTGTGGCTGGTCGATCCGCTGCTGTTGCAGGTCCAGATCTACGATTTCGCGCGCGACACCGCCAAGCCCACCCGCCTGATCGCCGAGCACGAGAAGTTCACCACCAAGCTGCTGCCCGGCCTGACGCTCTCCGCCAAGGCGGTGTTCAAGCACCGAGCCGCGATGATTCGCCGGGGGCTCGTTCGCCCGCAGAGCGGTCTTGCGCGACGCTCTCCGCCGGCCTAGCGATGACCGCCATGAACGCTCCCGACGACTCGCTGCCCTACAATCGCGCGCTTCAACCCCTGGAAAAATTGCTGGCGGGGGTGCGCCGGCCGGGGGATTTCGTCGCGCAAGGGACGGTGGAGACGCCGATGCCGCGCCTCGAGATCGAGGGCGCGGGCGTGCTCTCGTTTCCGGTGCCGGCGGCGCAGATCCGGGAGGTCGTCGCGCAGGCCCGGCGCGCGCCTTACGGACGGGGCGGCGAGACCATCCTCGACGAGTCGGTGCGCAAGGTGTGGCAGTTGCCGCCCGCCAAGGTGCGCATCGGCGGCAAGGCCTGGGAGAGCACGTTCGCGCAGATCCTCGCAACGGTGCAGGCGGGCCTGGGTTGCGCGGACATGGAAGTGGCGGCCGAGTTCTACAAGCTGCTCGTTTACGACGAGGGCGGTTTCTTCAAGGCGCACCGCGACACGGAAAAGGCCGGCGGGATGTTCGGCACGCTGGTGGTGGTGCTGCCCGCGGCGCATCGCGGCGGTGAACTGGTGGTGCGCCACGCGGGCCGGGAAGTTGTCTGCGATCTCGCTGCCGAGGAGGTGTCGGAGGTGCGCTATGCCGCGTTCTACGCCGACTGCGAGCACGAGGTGCGGCCGATCCGGGGCACCGGGTCTGCCTGATCTACAACCTGCTGCATCCGCCTGCGGCCAGGGGCGGAGGGGCGCCGACGGCTCCGCTCTACGATGCCGAGGTCGCCCGGGCGGCGGCGATGCTCGAAGGCGCGTTCGCCTCAGCGAATGCGCCGGCCAAGCTCGCCTGGCTGCTCGCGCATCAATACAGCCCGGCCGGGCTCGGCTTCGCCGGCTTGAAGGGCGCGGACGCGGCGCTTGCCCGGGTGCTGCGTCAGGCGGCCGGCCGGGCGGGTTGCGCGGTTCACCTGGGCATTGTGCATATCGAGGAATCCGGCCCGGCGCAGCCCGATTGCTCCGCCTATGAACGGCGCGGGCGGCGGCGCTACCACGACTACGGCGACGAGGAGATCGAGGAGGATGCGAGCGGCGACGATTTCGAGGTGATCGAGGTTTCCGACGCTTCGTGGAAGATCGACCAGTGGGTGGACGCGCAGGACGGGCCGGCGGAATTCGGCCCGGTGCCCCTGGCCGAGGGCGAATTGCTGCCGGCGGGAGCGCTGGACCACGAGGCGCCGGACGAGCAGCGGCTGCTCGAGGCCACCGGCAACGAAGGCGCGAGCTTCGAGCGGGCGTATCACCGCGCCGCGTTCGTGCTCTGGCCGCGCGACCGGTCGCTCACCGTCCTGCTGCAGGCGGGCGTGGCGGCGGCGTTGCCGGCGCTGGAGCAGCGCGTGCGGGCGCTCGACCGCGCCGCCGACCCGGAGAGGGAGCGGGCCGCGGCGATCGCCGGCGCGCAGCAGATTCTCGATGCCTGGGAGGTCTCGCCCGAGCAGTGGCAGCATCGGATCGGGCGGAAGGAGCCGGATCGCGGCGCGATGGTGGCGCTGCTCGGCCGGCTCGGGGATGCGGAATTGCTGGAGCGATTTCTCTCCGGCGTGCTGGCCGGGCTTTTCGACGGCAGCGAAAACGACGCTTTGGCGGCGCATCTGCCGCGGCTCGGCGCGGAGCGCGCCGGTCGCGCGCTGGAGCGGCTGGCGCGCGATGGCGCCCTCCGGATGCCCGGGCCGTGCGTGGATCTGCTGGGACGGCTCCTGCGGGGGCTGGGCGAGCGGCGGACGGCGGAGTGGATCGCGGCGTTCCACCCGACGGCAGCGGTGCTGGTGGAGACGCTGCCGCAGATGGGGACAGGCGCCGACACCGACGCTCCCGACCGACGTTGGTCGGAACCGGCCCGCCGGCCCGCGGACGCCACGTTGATTTCCGGCCTGCTCGACAGCCTGCGCGTGCTCGGCGCGGCGGAGCTGCGCATGCAGGCGGCCGCTGCCATCGTGGCCGACGCCGCCGCGTTCGATCCGGTCGAGACGGTGGTGCCGGCGTTGAAGACGCTGGCCGGGGATCTGCGCACGGAGTGGGCGGATGACACGGAGGCCGGGCGGCTCTGGCGGCATGCCGCGGAGTTCGTGCTGGGGCGCAGCGAGTTTCCGCCCGCTCCGCCGGCAGACTGGCGGCAGGCGGTGAAAATCGACTGCACGTGCGCGGATTGCCGCGAACTCCAGGCGTTTGCGTCGGACCCGGCGGCGCAGGTGCATCGTTTCCGCGTGCGCCTGGACCGGCGCCGGCATTTGCACGAGCAGATCCGACGGCACGGGCTCGACATGACGCACGAAACCGAGCGCCGCGGCTCGCCGCAGACGCTGGTTTGCACGAAGACGCGCGCGGCATATCGGCGCGCGTGCGCGCGGCATCACGCCGACTGCGCCGCGATGCGGACGCTGTTGGAAGCGGGCGGTCCGGCTGGTGGTGGAGCCTTGGCGGCCCGGCTCGCGACGGCCGGCGAGCGCCGTCCTGCGGTCAGTGCGGAGTGATGACCGGCGGAGGCGCCGGCTCATTCACGCGCCGCAGCACTTCTTGAACTTTTTGCCGGAGCCGCAGGGGCAGGGGTCGTTGCGGCCGACCTTGGGCTCCTCCCGTCGGTAAGGGTGCGGTTCCATCCACTCCGGAACTGGCGAAGTCTGCGGGGCATCCGGCCGGGATTCAGCAACCGATCGGCGGGAAGCGCGGGCTTTGCGCCCGGGAAACACTCCGCCGAAAAAATGCCAGTGGCGCACCGCCTCCCAAGCATCGGTGATGGGTGGCGGGAAGCTATGGTCATCGGACTGAAACACGGCCCCGGCGGGCAGTTCATCCAGCACCTCTTCCAAGTCACCGCAGAAGAAAGGATCGACCAGTTCTCGCTCGAACAGGTCCGTCACGGTGCCGCGCAATTCCCACGCTTTGAGATCGAGCGCAGCGGACACGATCTGGCCGGCGAATTCGCAATCCGCACTCCGCTCCGCATCGAGTGACAGTTGCGCTCCGCAGCGCAGCAGCTCCAGTGCCTCCGCACGCGGTATCACCGCGCGCGCCGCCAGCAACGCCGCGGCGTTCAAGGCCGCGCCGCGCGCGAAGGGCTCGGCGGCATCATCGAACGCCAGCGCCTCGACGGCCCGCAGGTTTCCCGGCCAGGTGTCCGCCAAGGTAAGCCGCGCCCCTTCGGTGATGAAATCGCCCAGCACCGCGTCGCAATCCTCGGGCGGCAGGCGGAGCAGCGCGATGATGAGCGGGTGCGCGGCGGTCAGTTTCCACGCGGCGGCCAGATAGGGCAGAAAAACGGGCGATGGGTGGCCATCGGCGCCGTCCCAAAGTCGCGGCTGCGCGACCGCCTGCATGAGCCGGGCGAGGAGAACCGGGGCCAGTTCGTTCCGGCGCGACGCGGCGGCTTGGATGGCGGCGGCGACCGTCCGGGGATCGCCGCCGCAAATGGCGTCGATAAGGGCGGCCGGATCGGCGGTCATCATGGCAACGTCAGCAACAATCGGGCCGCGCAAAAAGCCGCTCACGGCAGCCGGCCGAGCAAAGCACGAAAGGCGGCGTGGAGCCGGGGCAAATCGGCTGCCAGGGCGGCGGCGCTGGCCTCGCGATAGACATGCACCGCCTGGTTGCGCGCGGAAATCACATCGAACCAGACGGCCTCGTCTTCGATCCAGCCGAGCCTGAAGGCTGCGGCAAAAACCTGCCGCGGGCCGGCGGCGTCGAGGCCTTGGGCGCGGATCAGGCGTTGCAGGAGCTTCCAGACGACTTCGTAGGACAGCTCGAAGCGGAGGATGGCGGAGTCGCGGTCGCGATCCGAGCCGGTGGCGGCATGCGCGGCGAGCGCCTCGCCCCAAGCGGCGACGATCCGCGCGGCATCGGCGCGGTGCTGCTCAAGCGCGCTCATCGGGCAGGAGATGGGCTCCACTCCGCGCGGGCCCGGCGAACGCGGGCTCCGCCGCGTCGAAATCCACCGCGTCCACCGGCCGCACGGTCGGCAATTCCTCCAGCGCCTTCAGCAGGTCGCGGCGGACCTCGGCGCGCGCCGCCTCGTCGCCCGCGGCGATTTCGTAGCCGAGATCGAGATCGGCGCGCTCGGGAACGAGGGGCCAGGCCGGCGCGGCGGAACCGAAGACGAACAGACGGACGCCGCGTGGCGCGAAGCGCGCCGCCAGCTCGTTCAGTTGCCGGCGGACGCGCGGGGCGACAGGTTGGAGCGGACGCATGACGGAAGGGTGGCCGGGCCGGCCGGTCCGTCAATGTCATCCTTCCCGAGACAGCAGGGCGAAATTTTCCCTCGTCCGACCGGTGGCGGGCGTATAAACAGCCGGACTTCCCATGAGACACTTCCTGGCCGAGACCGATTTCACCGCCGCGGAGGCGGCGCAGCTCTTCGCCCTGGCCCGGCGCTACAAGCGCGAGCGCGGCCGGCACGAGAAGCCGCTGGAGGGGCGGACGTGGGCGCTGCTGTTTTCCAAGTCGTCCACGCGCACGCGCGTGTCGTTCGAGGTCGGCATCCACGAGCTGGGCGGCAAGGCGCTCTTCCTCGGCCTGAACGACATCCAGCTCGGCCGCGGCGAGACCGTGGCGGACACCGCGCGGGTGCTCTCGCGGTTCGTCCACGGGCTGGTGGTGCGCACCTATGAACACAGCGAGGTCACTGAACTGGCGGCACACGGCTCCGTGCCGGTGGTGAACGCCCTGACGGACTTCCTGCATCCGTGCCAGATCTACACCGACATCTTCACGGCCGCCGAGCGCTGGGCCGGTCCGGCGGGCGACCTGCTGGCTTCACTCAAGGGTCGCAAGGTCGCGTTCCTCGGTGATTGCGGGTTCAACATGGCCAACTCGTGGATCCTCGGCGCCGGCCTGTTCGGCCTGGGCGTATCGCTGGCCGGCCCGAAGGGACACGAGCCAGGTCGGGAAATTCGCGAGCTGGCCGCCAAGGCCGGCGGCCGGTTCCAATTCACGACCGATCCTTTCGAGGCCGTGGCGGGTGCCGACGTCGTCTACACCGATGTCTGGACGAGCATGGGACAGGAGGAGGAGGCCGCGGCGCGCACGCGCCGGATGCTGCCCTATCAGGTGAACGCGAAGCTCTTTGCCGCGGCGAAGCCGGACGCCTTCTTCATGCACTGCCTGCCGGCTCATGCGGGCGAGGAGGTCACGTCGGAGGTGCTCGACAGTCCCCGCTCCATCATCTTCGACCAGGCCGAGAACCGCCTGCATGTGCAGAAGGCGCTGCTCGCGACCCTCAGCAAGCACCGCGGTTGACCTCGCGCCTACTGCTCGAGGATGTAGGTGAAACGGTTGGCCTGGGTCTTCCGGAGCAGGCCGGTGGTGAGGTCGCCGTCGTCCAGCTTGGCGTCGATCTCCGCCAGTTGGGTGTCGTCGGCGGTGAAGTTCTGGATGGAGATGCCGGCGACGAAACCGAAGGCGTTGTAATCCCAGTTCCAGCGTCCGCCGATGCTGGTGTTGGCCCGCCAGACGCCGACCTTGAAGGTGCCCGTCATGCCCGCGGGCACGACGCCCGCGCCGGCGTTGGGCGGCCAGGTGGCGTATTCGGCCGCATAGTTTTCAAAAGCCTGGGCAAAGACCCGGAAGTCGCTCGCGACCCGGCTGTTTTGGGAGGCGCGCTGCACGCGCAGGAAGGCGGGAATGGCCAGCGCCGCGAGCAGGCCGACAATCACCACGACTATCATGATTTCCACCAGCGTGAATGCGGCAACACCTCCTGCGGCTTGCCGCGGATTTCTCCAGGGTAAATTTGGACGCGGTCCCGCATGTTCGCCTGCCGGATGAATTGCTGTCAAAGCACCAACATCCGCTTCACACGATTGGACCGCGTCCAATCCGCGCTGGAGACCGACCGCGCTCCGCTGCTGAGAGGCACTCATGGTGATGAACGGCACTATCGGCGGCCGGGGGGAATTATACAACCCCAGACCGGTCAATCCGGGGTAAATGACCCGGATTTTTCCTTTGCCGGCCGGACCCGGAATCCAACACTCCCGCCACCATCATGAAGATAGTGCTAGCCTACTCCGGGGGTCTCGACACCTCCGTCATCGTCAAGTGGCTCCGCGAAACCCACGACGCGGACATCGTCACCTTTGCCGCGGACATCGGCCAGGAGGAGGAGCTCCAGGGCCTGCCCGCCAAGGCGAAGCGCACGGGCGCCGGCAAGCATTACACCCTGGATCTGGTGGAGGAATTCGCCCGCGACTTCATCTACCCGATGGTGCGGGCCAACGCGATTTACGAGGGGCAGTATTATCTCGGCACCTCCATCGCCCGCCCGCTCATCGCCCAGGCGCAGCTCGACATCGCCCGGAAGGAGAAAGCCGACACCGTCGCCCACGGCGCCACCGGCAAGGGCAACGACCAGTGCCGCTTCGAGCTGACCTACATGGCGCTGGCCCCGCATCTGCGCATCATCGCGCCGTGGAAGGACGAGAAGTTCCGCGACGAGTTCCCCGGCCGCGCCGAGATGATCGCCTATTGCAAGAAGCACCGGATCCCCGTCGAGGCCTCGCTCAAGAAGCCCTATTCGATGGACCGCAACCTCCTGCACATCTCCTACGAGGCCGGCATCCTCGAGGATCCGTGGTTCGACCCGACCACCAAGGCCAACAAGGCCATGTTCAAGCTCTCCGTCTCGCCCGAGGATGCGCCGGACAAGGCCGAATACGTCGAACTCGATTTCGTGAAGGGCAACTGCGTCGCCGTGAACGGGAAGAAGCTCACGCCCGCCGGCGTGCTCAAGACCCTGAACAAGCTCGGCGGCAAGCACGGCATCGGCCGCGTGGACCTCGTCGAGAACCGCTTCGTCGGCATGAAATCGCGCGGCGTCTACGAGACGCCCGGCGGCGCCATCCTCCTGCACGCCCACCGGCAGGTGGAGTCGCTCACCCTGGACCGCGAGGTCATGCACCTGCGCGACTCGCTCATCCCGAAATATGCCGAGCTGGTCTATTACGGCTTCTGGTTCGCCCCCGAGCGCGAGGCCCTGCAGGCGCTGGTGGACGAGTCGCAAAAGCACGTCAGCGGCACCGTCCGGCTCAAGCTTTACAAGGGCAACATCATCACCTGCGGCAGGAAGTCGAAATATTCGCTCTACGACGACAAGATCGCCTCCATGGAGGGCGTGAAGAGCTGGTATAACCAGAGCGACTCGACCGGCTTCATCCGGCTCAACGGCCTGCGCCTCCGCGCCCGCTACTACGCCCAGGGCGGGCCGAAGCAACGATAGGTCAGGCTGCGTTTTGCGCTTTGGGTATGGCGATATCTGCACTGAAGCCTTCACAGGTTGGCCATCAACGGCATGGCAATCGCAAGTTTATGGACGCACGCGAAAATGTGTAGTGTGGGCGTGAACCAGCGGCAATTCGCCTTGGTCTCGACGACGTTCATCGCGGACTGCTCGTATCAGACGCAGAGTCTGTCCATCTCTCCGGGTGCATGAAAATCTTCAGTCGATTCTCTGGATTGCCGGCTGTGATTCTCATCACGGCCTTTGTTCTTGCCGCCGGAGTGCGCCTCTCGGGCGTGAATGCCGAACTCACGAGCGCATTGGTTCACAATCCAACGCAGATCAGGGCGGGTGGAACCGGAACGCCGGTGTATGCGACCGGCAATATCAATTACGTGAACGACACCATCAACAATCTCTGGCTGCAGTTGTTTGCGACGTATTATCTGGATGGCACCGACAAGGGAACAGACTGGGCTGGAGAGTCGGTTGAGATCGGCTCCGGAGCCACAAGCTTGTGTCCCGTCAAGTCGGTGCAGGCCCAGCCATTTCAGGTTGGGAACAGTCTGCCGCTTTATGCTTACGCGACTGTAAAAGCCAATTCAGTGAGCTACAACTCTTGGACGACAGATACTGTGACCGTATTGATCGTAAACTGAAGATGTGCATGCTGCGACCGCCAGCATCAACATGATCAGGACATTGATCGTTGTTCTGATTGTGTCACTGGGACTCAACGTGACCCAATACTGGGTTTCTGCGCAATCCCGCAGGCAGGATCTCAAGCCCGTTTCCCTGCCTCCTGAAGTGGACAACAAAACTGATGCGGTATCGTCCCGCAAGACCATGATGGAACAGAGCAATTCCGTTGCCGGAGGGAACGAGGGCCAACCGCGACTGCGGACCCTTGCCCTGAAGCTGCAGGAAATGGGATTCCCCCCGCAAGCGATCCGACTCGCGGTGGCACATGCCTTGAACCTGGAGTATGAACAACAGGCTGCTGACATTCTGTTGCCACGCAGCCTGCCCTATTGGAAGGCGCTCGATCAGTCCAACGAGCATGGCCGGAAAGCGCTGGAGCAGTTGACTCGGGAGAAAATGGCCAGGCTTGAGACTTTGCTCGAGGGCATAGCCGAGGCTGATTACGAATCCGAGCTCGGCAAACGCCGCCGGGAGAGAAATTGGGGCGATCTCAGTCCGGAGAAAATAGCCGAGGTGGTTCGAATCAACAATGACTACGATGAAATGGTCCGGAAAGCCAACCGTCTGAATCTTGGCGGAGAAAGTGCGATCACCGCGGAACGGCACTTGCACGAGGAGCGGAATCGCGATTTGGCGGCAGCGCTTTCACCGGATGAGTTCAAGGATTATCTCCGACGTCAGGAACGCGGCGTGCCGCGGCTGATGAGTGAGCTTTCTGCGATCGATATAACCGAGGAGGAGTATCGGCGGCTTTTTGACAGCAGACTTGCAGCTGAAGAGACCACGCGATTCCAACCGACAAACCTGGACACTCTGCTTTCCTCCCGGGTTGCTTACAATGCCTCCAACCAGGAGTTCCGGTCCACTCTGGGTGACGAGCGCTTCAAAGAATACATCAGGAGACATGACGCTGACTACCGGGCCGTTGACGGCATTGTGACAGCGAACCAGTTGCCCGCCGGCACGACACTTCATTATTGGGAAACACGAACACACTTGGAGAACCAAGCACAACAATTGCTTGCGGATTCGGCTGTGCCTGCGGCGGTCAAGCGAGAGCGACTGACGCAGATGCTGACCAGCGCGACAGCCAATCTGCAAGAGACTTTAGGTTCTGCCGCCTATCGTGATTTTGAAGCGCAAGCGGGTGGATGGCTGCAACGATTGTCGGCAATGCGTGATCGGCTTGGCAAAGAGGGACCATCTGGCTGACGGGAGCCGACAAGCCTGCTGACTTCGGATCCAATAGGTTCCAAGGCCTGATTTCGCCGCGTTTCTCCGGTTCTTCGACGCTGCGGGCTCGAAGCCAGGCGGATGGCTGTGCAATCTTCCGCCATGCGCACGAAGATCACTCCCTTTGTCATTGCTGCGGCGCTTCTGGCTGCCGCCGCCTCGTTTGCCCAGACTCCGCCGCCACCGCCTCCCATCAATCACGACTTCGATTTCAGGATCGGCGACTGGGAGGTCATGAACCGGCAGAACGGCAAGCTCGCCGGCCGCAACCGCATCGAGCCGAAGCACGGCGGCCGCGTGCTGGTGGAGGATTACACCACGCCCGGCGCCTGCACCGGCATGAGCCTGAACGCTTACGACGCGCGGGAAAAACGCTGGCACCAGTGCTGGATGGACAACAGCGGAGGCGTGCTCGACCTCTACGGCGGGCTGGTGGACGGCGGCATGGTGATGACCGGCGAGACCCTGCGGCGCGACGGCACCAAGCAGCTCGAGCGCATCACGTGGACGCCCAATCCCGACGGCACCGTGCGGCAGCACTGGGAGCAGTCAACCGACGCCGGCCAGACGTGGTCCACCGCCTTCGACGGGCTCTATCGGAAGAAACAATGAATCCGGAACCAATATGATCAGCCTGCGGGGTGAGGGCACCCCGCCCACAACATTCAGACAACGCCCACTTTCTTGCTCCGGCGTTCGAGCAGGAGGGTGTCGCACCACTGGCCGGCGAGCGGGTCGTGCGTCATCTTGCCGATCCTTTCCCGGATGCCGACGATGTGGAAGCCGTGCCGCTGTTGCAGCGCCACACTGGCGAGGTTCTGCGGGAAGGTGGCGGACTGGAGCGTCCAGAATCCTTTGGCCTCGGACAGGCGGATGAGCTCGGCCATGAGCTTGTCGCCGATGCGTCGGGCGCGATGGGCGGCGGCGATGTAGAGGCTGGCCTCGGCCACGCCGCGATAGACCGGGCGGGTGGAGACTGGGATGAGCACGGCCCAGCCGGCTAGCGCGCCATCGTCCACCCGCGCGACGAGGCAGCAATCGGCCACCTTCGTCTTGATGAACTCTTCCCAGGTCGCTGGTGGTGCGGTCTCGAAGGTCGCCAGTCCGGTCGCGATGCCCTCGGCATACACGCGCTGCACTTCCGGCCAGTCGGCGGCCGTCATGGAGAAGAACGCCAGCTTCATGCCGGCGTTTGCAGCCGGTTTTGTGCCAGTGCCTCGGGGTGGAGCGCGAACTCCGGGCGCGCTCTGAACCCGTCCGGAGGCCGGGTTTCACCCAAAGGCAGAGAGACTCTCGTTTCAGCGTGTCACTCGATCCTATGGCCGGCAGCGCGCAGGGCTTGTGCCGCCGTGTCCAGACGGTCGGCTTTGACGAGAATGTAGTCGGCATCGAAAGTCGCCACGGCGAGCGAACTGATGCCGGCGCGGGCGAGCGGCTCGAGCACGGACGACAGGATGCCGGTGGCGGTGAACTCGAAGGGCCCGGCGAGCTTGAGCAGCCGCCAGCCGCGCTCTTGCTTTACGCCGGCGGGCACTGCGCCGGCGCAGCAGATGACGGAGAGTTCGTCGCCGGTGCGTGTGATCGATGAAAAACCCGGGCCGTCGGCCCACTCCGGCAGAGGCGCGTCTGGTGCGAGCCGGCAAACGGCGTATTCGCCGGGGTGAAGGCTGATGGTCAGCAGGCTCATGAACGGTAGATTTCGCGACGGTGCCCGACAGCCATCAGCTAAAGCACGCCCTTGGTGGCATCGAAATCATACACAATGCGGTAGTCTCCGACGCGCAGCCGGTAACAGCTCAATCCGTTCAGCCGGACATGCGGATGACAGTCCAGACTGGCGCCCAACTCGTCGATCTTCGCTTGGATGCGGGTTTGGAGCCCGGCGGGCAGCTTCAGGAAGTCAGCGTCGAAGTCGCGCGAGAAAACCCGGGTGGCGGCGTTCACGAACCCGTGACCGGAGTCTGGCGGGTGCGGGACACTTCTCCGCGGGCCAGCTCCTCGCGGGCCCGGAGAACCTTCTGCTTGAAGTCGTCGCGGACTTCCAGGGTTTCCTCGGTCAGGTCGTTGAGCCAGTCGCGCACGGCCTCGCGTTCCGCTGGGGAGAGGCGGACGATGGCGGACTCGATTTCCTGGATCGTGCTCACGGCGGAAGAATTATTCACGGACCGGGTGTTTTCAAGGGCGGATTGGCCACGTCGTGCGAGCGCCGCGCGGGCCGAGTCCAGCCGGCAGAGGGCGGAATCGCAGGGCTGGAGGTGAAGGGCGGGAGACGCTACAGGAGGGGCTTTAGGCCCCGACGAATTGAAGCCGGTGTTCGGGTCGCGGCATAAAGCCGCTCCTACAGCTCAATGCATCAGAACAGCGCGTTGGCCGCCACGCCGACGGCGGTGATCGGGCCCTGGTCGCCGAGGCCCTCGAGGGCGCGGTCGGCCTTCTTCACGACGCCCTGCACCTCCTTGTAGAGGGTGTCGTCGGCAAGGAGTTTGCCGAGGGTGCCCTGGCCGCTGTTGAGCTTCTCGGAAAGCTCGCGGAGGTTGGTCGCGGTCACGCGCAGGCTGTCGGCGGTGGGCTGGTCGTAGAGGAGGGTGCCGATGGCGCCCTTGCCGGCCTTCACGTCGGCGATGATGCCCTTGGTGTCGCCGACGAACGCCTTGGCGTCGGTGGCGGCGGTCTTGATCTCCTCGACGGCGGCGAGCAGGTCGTCGTGGAGCTGGGAGTCGTTGATGAGCCGGCCCATGGTGCCTTCGCCGCTCTTCAACTTCGCGGTGATGTCCTGCAGGTTGGCGATGGTCTCGGTGAGCTTCGGGCCGTTGTCGGTGACGAGGTGGTCGAGCTTGGTGAAGAGCGAGCCGGAGCCGCCTTCGCCGCCGCCGAGGGACTTGCTGACGCCGTCGGCGACCTGCTCGAGCTTGGCGCCGAGCGAGCCGAGCTGGGAGATGACCTCGTTCATGTCCACGGTGTTCTGGGTTTTGATCTCGGCGCCGTGTGCGAGCATGGTGGGGGATCTGCCGAAGCTGACGGCAAGGTGCTGGCTGCCGAGCAGCGAGGAGGTCTGCACGGAGGCGACGGCGTCGTCGGGAATCTGGACCCTGGGGTTGATGGACAGCACGGCCTCGACGCGCTGGTTGCCGAGGCGGGTCTGCTGGACGGTGCCGATCTTGACGCCGGCCATGAGGACCTCGTCGCCGTTCTTGAGGCCCTTGAGGTTGGAGAAGGGGGCGACGAGCTCGTAACCCTTCTTCTTGAAAATCTCGCCGCCACTGAGGGATTCGAACGAGATCCAGGCGAGCGCGATGCCGAGCAAGGTGAAGAGCCCGACGCGGACGGATTGTTGGACGTTATTCATGGTGGTTCTCCAGTTGTTTGAAGCGGGGATTCTTGAGATCGATGGCCGGGGTGAGGAAGTTGGCGATGGCGGGATCGGCGGGCTCCTTGAATTCCTCGGCCTTGCCGCTGGCGCGGATGGTGCCGTCCATGATGACGGCGATGCGATCGGCGATGTTGAGGGCAAGGTCGCGGTCGTGGGTGACGACGATGCTGGTGACGGCGGTCTGCTCGCGCAGGGTGGCGATGATCTCGCTGATGGTCGCGCCCATGACCGGGTCGAGCTCGGAGGTGGGCTCGTCGTAGAGGAGAAGCTGCGGCTCCATGACGAGGGCGCGGGCGATGGCGACGCGCTTCTTCATGCCGCCGGACAGCTCGGAGGGGAACTTGCCGGCGGCTTTCTCCAGCGAAAGGATGGACAGCGCGCGCATCACGCGCTCGCGGATGCCGGCCTCGTCGCAGAGACGGTGCTCGCGTGGGTAGAGGGCGAGATTGTCGTAAACGGAGAGCGAACTGAAGAGCCCTCCGGCCTGGAAGACGAGGGCGAGGTGGACCTTCTCGCGGGTGTCCGGGTCGGCGGCGTCGTGCTCGCCGATGCGCACCTCGCCGCTGGTGGCACACTCGAGGCCGGCGATGTGCTTGAGGAGGACGCTTTTGCCGGAGCCGCTCGGGCCCATGATGCAGAAGATCTCCCCGGGGCGGACCTCGAGGTTGACGTCATCCAGCACGGTGACGCGGCCGAACCGCTTGACGAGGTTGCGGACGGTCACCCCGTAGGTGCGGCCGACGAAGGGGGTGGCGGTGAAGGTGGACCGGGTGGCGGTGCCCATGGCGGTCAGAGGAGGGCCTTGGTGACGAAGTAATCGAGCACCAGGATGAGGATGAGGGAGGCGACGACGGCCTTGGTGACGGAGGCGCCGATCTCGCGCGGGCCGCCGCGGGTGTTGAGGCCGGTGTAACAGCACACGAGCACCACGACGAAGCCGAAGACCTCGGCCTTGAGCAGGCCGTCGAGCACGTCGCCGGGCTTCATGTAGGCCTTGAGCGCGGCGAAGTAGGCCTCGCTGCTCACGGAGATGAACTGGGTGTATTGGCAGACGAGCGCGCCGCCATACCAGCCGCAGATGTTGGCGATGAGCGTGAGCACGGGCATCATGACCAGCACGGCGGCGAGGCGCGGGAGCACGAGGATGCGCTCGGGCGGGATGTTCATGGTCACGAGCGCGTCCACCTCCTGGTAGACCTTCATCGAGGCCAGCTCGGCGGTGATGGCGGAGCCGACGCGACCGGCGATGAGGATGGCGACCATGACGGGGCCGAGTTCGCGCACCACCGAGAGGCCGACGAGCGTGCCGATGAACTGCTTGGCGCCGAAATGCTCCATGCTGTAGCCACTCTGCAGGGCGAGCACGCTGCCGATGAAGAAGCTCAGGATGGTGACGATCGGCAGCGAGGTGTAACCGATCAGGTAGCACTGCTCGATGAAACGCCCGAACTGCCGCGGCAGCGTGTTCACGTAGCGGGCGGTCCGCACGAGGAGCAGGACGGTGCCGCCGATATGGCCGAGGACGAGTTGGAGCTGCTTCATGGCGAGACGGTGGCGCGGGCGACTTGCTTTGTATCCACGGGGCGGGAGAAATCGAACACGAACGGGCGCCAGCCGCCCCCCGGCGTGGTGCGCCGCAGGCCGAGCAGGCCGCGGCCGAGGGCGACGCGTGTGCGCTCCTCGCCGCGCCGGTAGCTGAAGAGCGGACCGAGGTGGAACTCGCGGCTTTCCGCCGTGCGATGCCAGGTGACGGCGTGCCAGAGCAGCGACCAGTGCTTCTCGTCCAGGCCGCGCGCGTCGTAGCGCCAGAGGGCGAAGAGCGGGGTGTAGAGCTGGCGCACGGTGTCGTTGCGCGGGAAGAAGACCTCGAGCGGGCTGAGGAGCTGCATCTGCCGGCGGCCGGCGCCGTTGTCCCAGGTGCTGAGCAGCGGCCAGAGGTGGCGCTTGCTGGCGGGGGCGGCGTCGGGGTTGGTGAGGCTGCGCTGCTCGAGCGACCACCAGAGAAAGAAAAGGAGCTGCTCCTGTTCTTGCGCCACGCCGTCGGCTTCCCAATTCGCCGTGCGCCAGAGCGGCCAGAGCAGCCAAGTCTTGTCGTAGCCCTTGGTGTTGGAGCGGGTGTAGAACGGCGCCCAGCGGTTGACATGCCTGTTCTCGCCGCGGCCCTGCACGAGGAGAGGCCAGAGGAAGCGCTTCTCGTCGTAGGCGGATGGATCGGTGCGGTGGGTGTAGCCGAAGAATGGCCACAAATACGTCTCGCTGCGGTAGCCGGGGCCGGTCTCGCGGGTGTAGAAGGGCAGGGCGCCGAACTTTTCGTCGGGTTGCGGGGCGGAGAGGTTGGTCTGCACGTCGTAGAAGAGCGGCCAGAGCCAGAAGCGCCGCCGGTAGTCGCCTTCGCGTCCGCGAGCGCCGTAGAGCGGCCACACCTCGAGGCCCTTGTGGCCGTCGCCCTCGATCCGGCGGACGAACGGCCACGGGGTCTGCGTGATGGTGCGGCCGGATTTGACGGACTTGATGTAGAGGGGAAAAAGCGCCCATGTGAGCCGGTCGCTGCCGAGCCGGTGCCTGATGGTGCCGCCGATGGGGAACAACGCGCGGTAGCTTTCGTCGGGTTCGCCGGTCTGCTTGGAGAAATAGAACGGCCACACGTCGAAGCCGCGGGTCGTGGAGCCGTCGCTTTCGAGCTGCTCGCGCTGGTTGAGCAACTGGAAGAAGCTGAACGAGGTGAAGCCCGGCTGCCGTTCCCAGGTGAAGAACGGATAGAAGAGCGCCGCGCGGTGCGCCTCGCCTTGGTGTTGTTGCAGGTAGAACGGACGGAAGCCCGAGACGCGTGCGCCGGGTTCCGCACCGGGCTTGGAGAAGAAAAGCGGCCCCGCGGCCTGCCAGGCCTCGATGGGCCCGGCGGGCGCCTCCCGCCCGACCCAGAACGGCCAGAGGTTGTGCTCGGCGCCGCGCGACAGTGTCGCGAGCACCGTCGCCACAGCCAGCCAGACTGGGAAACGGAGATGCATGGGCTTGGTGGAGATGTTGCTTTTGCGTCCAAGGGAGACCACAAGGTCTGGAGTCTCCACGTTGAGCCGACCATGAATAAGGACAGCCCCGGGAGGCGCAAACGCTATGTTTCAACCCCTGCCAGCAGAAAGTGTTCCGTGTTTTTTACTACGCTTCGGAGCCATCGGGGGATGCAGCGTGGGTTGGAGGAGCATCCGGCCATGCGCATAACCGGTGGAGAGGCCCGCGGAATCCCTTTGGTGCTGCCCAAGGGTGACAGTGTGCGCCCGGCGACGGATGCCATGCGGCAGGCGGTTTTCTCGAGCCTCGCGGCGCGGGTGCCGGGAGCGCGGTTCCTGGATTTGTTCGCGGGCAGCGGCGCCTACGGCTTGGAGGCGCTCAGCCGGGGCGCGGCTGGCGGGGTGTTCATCGAGCAAGACGCCCGCGCGGCGGCCTGCATCCGGCAGAACATCGCGGCAGTGTGCAAGAGCCTGAAGCGCGGCGAAGGCGACCTCCGGGTGCTGCAGGCGGACGCGGCGGCAGTGCCGGCCGGCGGTGGCGAGGCGCCCGATCTGGTGTTCATCGATCCTCCGTATGAAATCATCGGTCACGTCGCGCCCCGGCTCTTTTCCCGGCTGACCGAGTTGCTGGCGGGCAAGAGCGATCCGCTGGTGGTGCTCGAGATGCCCGGGGAGCAGGAGCTTTCGCCCGCCGGCTGGACCTGCGTGAAACGGCTGGGCAAGGGCGCGCGCCAGCCCACGGCCTGCATTTTCAGGCCCATCCGAGCCGGGCCTTGAGCAGCGTGACGGCGGCGATGACCGCAGTCTCGGTGCGCAGCACACGCGGTCCGAGATGCACGAGAGTGAATCCCGCTCCGCGCAACAACGTGCGATCGGCGGACGACCAGCCGCGCTCCGGCCCGATGACGAGCACGGCGGAGGTGTCACGTATTACGTGACACTCCGCGAGAGGTGCGGCGGCCTCGTAGTTGTCGAGCGCGAGCCGCGTGCTGCCGGAGGGCAGGGCAGCAAGCACATCGGCCAGAGTGCGGCCGTGCGTGACCGCCGGCAGGCGGGTGTCGAAGGCCTGCTGCGCGCCGGCGATGAGCAGGCGCCGCCACTCTTCGCCGGTCCAGAGCGAACTGCGGGCGTAGGCGGGATCCCCCTTCTCCGTGAGCACGAAATGCATCTCCGCCACGCCGAGCGTGGTGGCATCGCGCAGGATGTCGCGCGCGGTCTGCGGGCGGGGCAGGCCGACCAGCAGCACGAGCGGCGGGCGTGGTGCGGGAGCTTCGCCCCACTCGAAGGAGACCCGCAGCGTGGCGCCGTCGGCGGACTCGATGCGACCGCGGCCTCGCGGGCCGTTGACCAGCCCGGCATCGAAGGTGTCGCCGGGCCGGCGGCGCAGCGTTTTCAGCAGATGCCGCGCGCGCGGATCGGCCAGCGGGAGCGGCCGGGCGGCTTCATCGGCGGTGAAAAGGATGAGGTTCAAGGAGGGGGCGTGGCCGGACACATCGTGGATGGATGGCCGTCCTTCGCCAAGGCTACGGACGGCAGCCTTCGCAATCCGATATTCCGGGTTCACTTCCGATCCGCGTTGGCGAAAAGCATGGTGCGGGCAGACGGAATCGAACCGACGACACCGGTTTGGAAGACCGAGGTTTTACCACTAAACTATGCCCGCGGAGAGCGGAGGCCCAGCGTGTGCGGGAGCGACTGGCCTTCAAGCTTTTGTTAAGCACCTCATGGGGTGGAAAAGGGATTGCGGGACAGCTTCCCATCCGCTTTAACCAGCGCATTATGGCGACACCGGCTGCAGCGAAAACCCCCAAGTCGAACGTTCAGGCGGCGCAGGCCCTGGCCAAACAGAAGGCCCTCGAGAAGAAGGCCAAGACCTACAAGCTCGACCTCGGCGAGCTCTCCATCTTTACCAGCCAGCTCGCCTCGTTGCTGTCCGCCGGTCTGCCGCTGGTGTCGTGCCTCGAGGCGTTGCAGGACCAGACCGAGGACCAGGTCTTCCGCATCGTCGTTCGCGATGTGCGCAACGACATCTCCACCGGCACCGCGTTCTCCGCCGCGGTGAAGAAATTCCCCAGAGCGTTTCCCAATCTCTTCATCTCGATGGTGGAAGCGGGTGAAGCCTCGGGCGGCCTGGCGGAGATCCTGGGCAAGGTCGCCGCCTACTTCGAGTCCACCGTCAAGCTGACCAAGAAGGTCAAGTCGGCCATGACCTACCCGATCGCCGTCATCGGCCTCGCGGTCGCGCTGGTCAACGTGCTGCTCATCTTCGTCATCCCGGTGTTCGCGGCCATGTTTGCGGACTTCGGCGCCAAGCTGCCCGCTCCGACCCAGTTCCTCATCGACCTCTCCGACTTCATGAAGGCCTGGTGGTGGGCGCTCGGCCTCGGTGTCTACGGTGCATGGTTGGTGTTCAGCAAGTATATCGCCACCCCGGCGGGCCGCCGGGCGTGGCACCGCTTCCTGGTCCGCGCGCCCATCTTCGGCAACCTCGTCCACAAGATCGCCCTCTCGCGTTTCTGCCGCACCTACGCCACGCTCATGCGCTCGGGCGTGCCGATCCTCCGCACACTGGAGATCGTGTCTTCCGCCTCCGGCAAGGTGCAGATCGAGGACGCCTGCGCCGAGATCGCCAAGCACGTCAGCCAGGGCGGCCAGGTCTCCGACGTCATGGCCATCAACCCGTTCTTCCCGCCCATGATGAAGCACATGGTCAAGGCCGGTGAGACCACCGGCAACGTGGACGGCATGATGAACAAGATCGCGGACTTCTACGACACCGAGTGCGACGCCACCGTCGCCGCCCTCACCTCCCTGATCGAGCCGATGCTCATCGTCTTCCTCGGCGTGGTGGTCGGCGGCATCGTCATGGCGATGTTCCTCCCGATCTTCCAGCTCGGTGCCGTGGCCGGCGGCATGCAGTAAGCCCGATTTCCCGGATGGACGCCGGGGTTTTCCCCGCGGCTTGTTGAGCAAAGCCCTTGCCTGACTGCGCGCCGCCGCGCAAAGTCGGCCCCTTCACATGCCGTCCATCCATGAGATGCTCGGCGCCGTCATCCAGCCGACCGGCTTCGCGACCGCCTTCGCCACCGACGGCGAGAAGGCCCTCGAGCGCTACAAGGCCGAGACCTTCGACCTCGTGCTGGCCGACATCGACATGAAGCCGATGGACGGCATCACCCTGCTCAAGCAGCTCAAGCTCTACGACCCGAGCGCGGTGGTGATCATCATGACGGCCTACGCCAGCACCGAGAGCGCCATCCAGGCGCTCAAGCACGGCGCCTTCGACTACCTGCAAAAGCCCTTCAAGGTGAACGAGCTCATGGAGACCTTGAAGCGCGGCCTCGACTTCAAGCGCGTCGTCGCCGAGCGCGAGGCGATGTCCGCGGCGGGTTCGGCCAAGGCGGGCGACTTCGCGGCGCAGCTCGCCGGCGAGAGCCAGAAGATCAAGCGGCTCATCATGCAGCTCAAGAAGCTGGCCGCCGCGCAGACCCCCGTGCTCGTCTCCGGCGAGCTGGGCAGCGGGCACGAGATCGCCGCCGAGCTGCTGCACGAGGCCGGGCTGCCGGCCGGCAGCCCGCTCGTCCGCGTCGATTGCAAGCTGGCCTCCGCCGAGAGCCTGCGCGAGCGGCTGCTCGGGCCCAACGGCTCGGGCGGCGTCTGGGTGAAGGAGGCGAAGGGCGGCACGCTTTTCCTGCAGCACCTCCAGTGCCTCGGCTCGGAGATGCAGTCGGAGCTGGCCTCGGTGCTGCGCAACCATGCGTCGAGTTTCCGCCTCATCTGCGCCACCGAGGAGAACCTCGAGGCGATGGTGGAGGCGGGGCGGTTCAACGAGGAGCTGTTCTACCGCGTGGCCGCGCTGCCGGTGCAACTGTCGCCGCTGCGCGAGCGCACCGAGGATATCCCCGCCCTGCTCGAGCAGGCCGCCGCTCGCGCCGTGAACCCGCGGTTCGACGGCCGCCAGATCGAGTTCACCGCCGACGCGCTGGCCACGATGCGCGCCTACCGCTGGCCGGGCAACCTGGCCGAGTTCACCCAGGTCGTCACCCAGATCCTCTCCACCACCGGGACCCGCATCGTCACCTCCGCCCAGCTGCCGTTGCGCGTGCATGAACCGAAGGACTGGCCGGACCTCGCCACCTACCTCGCCGGGCAGGAGAAGCAATACCTCGCCCGCGTGCTCCACGCCTGCCACGGCGACAAGGCCGCCGCCGCCCGGGTGCTCGGCGTGGACGAGGCGCGGCTCGGCTGAGGCGCGCCAGAGGGGGATACGACACGCGGGAAACCTTTTCCCGCTTGCCGCTTGCCGGGGGGCACTCAACCCTCGGCAAAATCTGCGCGCATGCCCAAACGCACCGACCTCGAGTCCATCCTCATCATCGGCGCCGGCCCCATCATCATCGGCCAGGCCTGCGAGTTCGACTACTCCGGCACCCAGGCGTGCAAGGCGCTGAAGGAGGAGGGTTACCGCGTCATCCTGGTGAATTCCAACCCGGCCACCATCATGACCGACCCGGAGTTCGCCGATGTCACCTACATCGAGCCGCTGACGGTCGACATCGTGGAGAAGATCATCGCCAAGGAGCGGCCGTCGGCCCTGCTGCCCACCCTTGGCGGCCAGACCGCCCTCAACCTCTCGATGGAGCTGGACAAGGCCGGCGTCCTCGCCCGATACGGCGTGGAGATGATCGGCGCCAAGCCCGGCGCCATCGCCAAGGGCGAGGACCGGCAGCTCTTCAAGGAGGCCATGCTCAAGATCGGCCTCGACTGCGCCAAGTCCGCCGTCGTGCATTCCGTCGCCGAGGCGCGTGACGCGGCCGACGGCATCGGCGTGTTCCCCCTCATCATCCGGCCCAGCTTCACGCTCGGCGGCACCGGCGGCGGCATCGCCTACAACCGCGAGGAGTTCGAGCAGATCGTCAGCCGGGGGCTCGAGGCCTCGCCCGTCCGCGAGGTGCTCGTCGAGGAGTGCCTGCTCGGCTGGAAGGAATACGAGATGGAGGTCATGCGCGACCGCAGGGACCAGTGTGTCGTCATCTGCTCCATCGAGAACTTCGATCCGATGGGCGTGCACACCGGCGACTCCATCACCGTCGCCCCCGCGCTCACGCTCACCGACAAGGAATACCAGGCGATGCGCGACGCCTCGTTCGCCGTCATCCGCGAGATCGGCGTCGAGACCGGCGGCTCCAACATCCAGTTTGCCATCGACCCGCGGACCGGCCGGCAGGTCGTCATCGAGATGAACCCGCGCGTCTCGCGCTCGTCCGCCCTCGCCTCGAAGGCCACCGGGTTCCCCATCGCCAAGATCGCGGCCAAGCTCGCTGTCGGTTACACCCTCGACGAGCTGCGCAACGACATCACCCGGCTCACGCCCGCCAGCTTCGAGCCGACCATCGACTACGTCGTCACCAAGATTCCGCGCTTCACCTTCGAGAAGTTCCCCGGCGCCAACCCCACGCTCACCTCCGCCATGAAGTCCGTCGGCGAGGCCATGGCCATCGGCCGCACCTTCAAGGAGTCGTTCCAGAAGTGCCTTCGCTCGCTCGAGACCGGCGCCCGTGGCTTCGGCGGCGGCGGGAAATGGGGCGGCGACGAGCTGCCGGACGACGCCACCATCCGCCAGAAGCTCGGCACGCCGAACGCCGAGCGCGTGTTCTACATCCGCTGGGCCTTCAAAGCCGGCCTGACCGAGCAGGAGATCTTCGACCTCACGAAGATCGACCCGTGGTTCCTCCGGCAACTGCACGAGCTGCATGAGATGGAGGAGTCGCTCAAGGGCCACACGCTGAAGTCGGCTGACGCCGCGCTGCTGCGCCGGGCCAAGCAGGCCGGCTTCTCCGACGCGCAGCTCGCCCGCCTGCTCAAGACCGACCTCGACACGATGCGCGCCCACCGCCGGCAGGCCGGCGTGAAAACCACCTACCGGCTGGTCGACACCTGCGCGGCCGAGTTCGAGGCGTTCACGCCCTACTACTACTCCAGTTACGGCGACGAGAACGAGATCCTGCCCTCGAAGAAAATGAAGATCATGATCATCGGCGGCGGGCCGAACCGCATCGGCCAGGGCATCGAATTCGACTACTGCTGCGTCCATGCCTCCTTCGCCCTGCGCGAGGCGGGTTTCGAGACGGTGATGGTCAACTCCAACCCCGAGACGGTCTCGACCGACTACGACACGAGCGACCGGCTCTACTTCGAACCGCTCACGCTGGAGGATGTGCTGGAAGTCTACGAGCAGGAGGGCTGCACCGGCGCCATCGCGCAGTTCGGCGGCCAGACGCCGCTCAACCTCGCCAGCGCGCTGAAGGCTCGCGGCGTGAACATCATCGGCACCGCGCCCGAGAGCATCGACACTGCCGAGGACCGCAAGCTCTTCGCCGCCGTGCTCCAGAAGCTCGGCCTGCGGCAGCCCGACAACCGCAGCGCGCTCACCGAGGCCGAGGCCATCGCCCACGCCGCCGAGCTCGGGTATCCCGTGCTGGTCCGGCCGTCGTTCGTGCTGGGCGGGCGCGGCATGTTCATTCTCTACAGCGAGGCCGAGCTGCGCGAGGTCGTGCGGCAGGTCTTCGACGTCATGCCGGGCAAGCCCGTCCTCATCGACAAGTTCCTCGAGGATGCCGTCGAGCTCGACGTGGACTGCATCAGCGACGGCGAGACGACGCTCGTCGGCGGCATGCTGGAGCACATCGAGTATGCCGGCGTGCATTCGGGCGACGCGGCGATGGTCATGCCCCCGCACACGCTTTCCCGGGAGATGCTGGCGACCGTGCGCAGCGCGACCTACGCGCTGGCGAAGGCGCTGAAGGTCGTCGGCCTCATGAACGTCCAGTTCGCCATCAAGGACGGCCAGCTCTACGTGCTCGAGGTCAACCCCCGCGCGTCGCGCACGGTGCCGTTCGTCGCCAAGGCCATCGGCGTGCCCCTGGCCAAGCTCGCCGCCCGCGTCATGGCCGGCGCGAAGCTGAAGGACCTCGGCTTCACCAAGGAGATCCAGCCGAAGCACTGGTGCGTGAAGGAGGCGGTGTTCCCCTTCAACCGCTTCCCCGGCGCCGCCATCATGCTCAGCCCCGAGATGCGCTCGACCGGCGAGGTCATGGGCATGGACGACGACCTCGGCATCGCCTTCGCCAAGACCCAGATGGCGGCCAAGCCCGGTCTGCCGCTCAAGGGCAAGGTCTTCTTCAGCGTGAAGGACGCCGACAAACCGCAGGCGGTCGAGCTGGCGCGCGATTTCGTCTCACTCGGTTTCACGCTCTGCTCCACCAGCGGCACGGCCAAGCTGCTGCGCTCGCACGGCATCGAGGTGCAGCACGTCAACAAGCTCCTCGAGGGCCGGCCGAACTGCGTGGACATGATCAAGAACAACGAGGTCGCCCTCGTCATCAACACGCCGCGCGGCATGATCCCGCGCCACGACGAGAACGCCATCCGCGCCGCCGCCTGGGCCAACAACGTCTGCATCATGACCTCCGTCACCGGCGCGCGCGCGGCCCTCAACGGCATCCGCGCCATGAAGGCCAAGCTGGTGGACGTGCGCCCGCTCCAGCAATACAAGACTTCCGTCGCGCCGATGGCTTGAGGAAAGCGCCAAGCCCCAACCTCCAGTGAAGCAGCAATCATTGAAACCTGGAAAATTGAAATCTCTCTGGAGCTTGGAGGTTGGAGCTTGGAGCTTCGCTTCCCATGCCTGACTCGCCGGCCACCCTCATCGCCTTGCTGCACGGCCCCGACCAGCGCGGACTCGTGGCCCGCGCCTCCGGCTGGATTTTCGCGCGCGGCGGCAACATCCTCCACGCCGACCAGCATCGCGACGAGGAAGAGGGCGTGTTCTTCCAGCGGCTCGAATGGATCCCGCGCGCCGGCACGCGCCTTGCGTCCGAGGAGAAGGCCTTCCGCGCCCACGCGCGCGACGGGCTGAAGATGCACGCGCAGGTCACGGACTCGGCGCACCGGCCGCGCGTGGCGGTGTTCGTGTCGAAGGCCGACCATTGTTTCCACGACCTCGTGCTCCGCTGGCGCGCCGGCGAGTTCCCGTGCGACATCGTGGCGGTGGTCTCCAACCACGCCGGCCTCGCGCCCGCGGCGCGCGGCTACGGGCTGAAGTTCCACCGCATCCCGGTGACCGCGATCACGAAGGCCGCGGCCGAGAGGAAACAGCTCGCGCTCCTGCGGAAGCTCCGCGTCGAGCTGGTCGTGCTCGCGCGCTACATGCAGGTGCTGTCGGCGGATTTCCTGGCGCGGTTCGGCGCGCCGGTCATCAACATCCATCATTCGTTCCTGCCGGCCTTCGCCGGCGGCCGGCCGTATCACCAGGCGCACGAGCGTGGGGTGAAGCTCATCGGGGCCACCGCGCACTACGCCACCCCGGACCTCGACGAGGGGCCCATCATCCATCAGGACGTGGCCCGCGTGACCCACCGGCACGGCGTCGAGGAGCTGGTTCGCAAGGGTCGTGATCTGGAGAAGCTCGTCCTGGCCCAGGCCGTCCGCTGGCACCTGGAGAACCGGGTGCTGGTTTATGGCCGCAAGACGGTGGTGTTCGACTGATTGCGCCTCCGCCGCCTTTTGCCTTGAGGCACCCCCGGGCGGCTCTCAATGTGCCCGGCTCCGATGAATCAGACCCCTTCCGAAAACCAACCCCAGGCCCCCGCGGCGCCCGAGACGGCCGACACCAGCCTCGAGCCGGTCGTGCGCGAATTCTGGGCGAAGAACCGCAATCTAGTGCTCGGGCTCTGCGCCGCCGTGCTGCTGGCCATCGTGGTCCGCGAGGGCTGGCGATACTACGCCGACGCGCGCGACCGCGAGGTGCAGGCCGCGTTTGCCAAGGCCGGGAGCGACGCGACGAGGCTCGGACGCTTTGCCGCCGACCACGCCGGACACCCGCTGGCCGGCGTCGCGTTGCTGCGCGTGGCCGACGGAAATTTCGCGGCCGGTGATTTCAAGGCCGCGGCCGAGGGCTACGGCAAGGCCGCGGGCGCCCTGAAGCTCGATGCCCTGCTCGGACGCGCGAAGCTGGGTCAGGCAGTCAGCCGCCTGCGCAGCGGCGATGCGCCCGGCGGCGAGGCCGCGCTCAAGGCCGTCAGTGCCGATGTCGCGTTGCCGGCGCCGGTCCGCGCCGAGGCGGCCTACCATCTCGCCACCCTCGCCGTGGAAGCGGGCCGGAACGACGAGGCGGTGAAACTGACCGAGGAAATCTCTAAGCTCGATGCCGTGGGCGCGTGGGCCCAGCGCGCCGCCGTCCTGCGCGCCAGCGTCGAGGTCGGGGCCCCGGCTCCGGCCGCTCCCGCGGCCAACGAGTCCGCCCCGCTCTTCAAGCCCGGCGGCGAGTGAGTCGCTCCGGCCCCCAAAGACGACAAAGCCCGCCCTGATCGGCGGGCTCTGTCATGGGAACGGGAAGTGCGACCGGCTTCAGGCTGCCGCGCGCAATTTTCTCCGGCGATGGATTGCAACCCCTGCGAGTGCCACCACGCCGATGATTGCAGCGCAGGTCGAAGGTTCGGGGATCGCAGCCACAGAGTAGCTCAAGGAAAAATCGTCGATCGCGAGAGCGTGGTCACTGCCCGTATGATCAATATCACCAAAACGGATAGCCAGATACTGCCCGCTGGAGAGTGTGATGCTGTTGAGATTGTCCGAGAGGCTTGTCCGATTGGCGGAGAGATTTCCGTCGAGATTGCCTGCGGTGCCTCCGGTAATGGGGCTCGTAAAACCCAACGCACTCAATGAAGTCCACCCTGAATCATTTCCTGCACTGAAGTTCGTGATGGAAGTGCCGCTGATTTGATACCAGACGGTTACTGATTGTGCCGCGGCAGCGCTATTGCGCCATTGCTCGCCGACATAGCTGAGTGCTCCAAGCGTGACGGTCGAGCCACTGTTGTTCTGAAAGACGACACCGTAAGCAAAGCTGCCAGGCGTGGCTGAACCGACGGTTCCAAAGGCGCGATCAGAGTTAGTGCCGGTGCCAAAGCTATACAACCCACCAGTGCTGGTGCCAGCACTGGCCGAAAGGTTGAACGAACCAGCTGCTGTCCTTTGCGCATACCAATTCGCCAAGGTGGAATTATCCACCCACGTTGCCGAACCAGAGGCGAGCAGTGAATTGAAATCTTGAGAGTATGTCCCGGTTGCTGTGATTGAAACCTGCGAGAATGCAAAGTTGCCGACAGTTAGGGCAATAGCTAAGGCTAACGAACGACAAGAGGAGCGTTCCATGCGAGTGCTTGGTTTGTGGTTTGATCTCCGTGCGCCGAGTTACCGCGCTTCAGGAGAAAGCAGTATTGTGTGTGGGCACAGTCGAAGCAAGCACAGAAATGCAACGCTTTAGCAAAGTGATATTCACGGAGCCACAGCCTAACTGAAGATGGAAACTGGTCGGGGCGGAGAGATTCGAACTCTCGACCTCTTGGTCCCAAACCAAGCGCTCTACCAGGCTAAGCTACGCCCCGATTGCCGGGCTATCGGACGCGGCGGATGTAAATGTGTCAATGGCGGGTGTGGGCCCATCGCACCGGCCGCCGGCCATGCCCGGCACGTGTTACCCTGTGCCAATCCGTGAAATCCGCGGGTTTCCGTCCCTTGGACCGGCGGCGGCCAATTGTTTCTTGATTCACCGGGCGGCTGGCCCTAAACACGCACCTTCAATCTCTTAAAAACATGGACACTCTTTCTCGCGACAGCAGCAGCTCGGCCGGCATCATGCCGATGGCGGGCGTCATCCTCGGCGCCATCGCCCTTGTTCTTGGCCTCTTCACCATGGTGAAGGCCAACAAAGTGGACAAGGCGGTGGCTGCCCAAGGCGACGAGATCGCCAAGCTCACCAACCTGGAAAACGACATGCGCGCCGCCTCGGCCAAGTCCGAGACCGACCTGCGCAACCTGCGCACCGAGGTGCAGCGGGCCTTCGACGGCGTCTCGACCACCTTCAACGACATCAACGCCAAGCTCGCCAAGATCGAGGAGGCGATGAAGAAGCCCGCTCCCGCCGCTACCAAAGCTGGCGCCGCCGCCGCCGCCCCGACCGGCACGGTGAACGCCGACGGCACCTACACGGTGGCCGCGGGCGACACGCCCATCGCCATCGCGCGCAAGCTCGGCATCAAGCTCGACGATCTGCTCGCGGAGAATCCCGGCCTCGAGCCGCGCAACCTCCGTCCCGGGCAGAAGATCCGCGTGCCGCGCCGCTGAGCCGCCCGCCAATCATCCGGATGCCTCCAAGACCTCGCGTCGCGGAGGCATTTTTGTTTTCACTTCCCGCGATGAATCCCCCGCCTCCCCCGCTGCGCTGGCAGAAGCTCGGCCGCCGCACGCTCGCCACCACGCGCATCTTCGACGTCACGCTCACCGGTTACCGGCACCCGGAGCGGCAGACCGAGCGCGAGTTCGTGGTGATCGACGCGCCGGAATGGGTGAACGTGGTGGCGCTCACGCCGGCGCACGAGCTGGTGCTGGTGCGGCAGTTCCGCTACGGCACGGATGATTTCTCGCTGGAGATTCCGGGCGGCGTGGTGGAGCGCGGCGAGGATCCGGTGGCGGCCGGCGTCCGCGAGCTGCTGGAGGAGACGGGCTATCGCGGCGACCCGCCGCGGCTGCTCGGCGCGGTGCATCCCAACCCGGCGATGCAGAACAACCGCTGTCACCTCATCCTTGTCACCGGCGCCAAGCGCGGCGCCGGCCTCGAATGGGACGAGGACGAGGAAATCGAGCTCCTGACCAAGCCGGTGGACGAGGTCTACGAGCTGGCGTGGTCGGGCGGCATCACGCACGCGCTGGTGCTCGATGCGCTGCTCTTGTTCCGGCCGCACTGGGAAAAAATCAAGGCGGGCCGCGCCGTTTGACATTGCCGGAGGCGCGCATTCAATCGCCCGGCCGCATGGAAACCTCCGCTCCCCAGCCCCTGTTCGCCAACCCGCCCGAGACCCTCGGCCGGGGCGCGGCCGGCCGGGTGCCGGCGCCGCTGGAGTCGGAGATCCGCGCCATCTACGGCCGCAGCCCGCTCTACGGCGAGCGGTTCGCGCTGCATTCGGAGCCGTTGCAATGGTCGTGCTACCGCGAGATCCCGGTGCTGACGAAGCAGGAGATCGTGTCGCGCGGGCCCACGGCGTTTTTCCGCGATTACGCGGAGATCGAGCGCGGTTTCGCGCGGAAGGAATACGAATACGAGCACACCTCCGGCACCACGAGCGGACCGATGACGGTGGTGATGGAGGACGGCTGGTGGAACGCCCAGACGCGCCGCGCCTACCTCGCGCACCCGCAGCTCGCGCCATACGCGGACCGGCCTTATCGCAAGTGCGTGCTCGCGCCGGTGGGCTGCTCGAGCAACCTCTGCCCCTACGAGGATCACCCGTTTCCGCACCGGTATTTCGACGGCACGGTGTATCTGAACCTGTCGAGCGATCCGTTCGCGTTTCCCGAGGGCGAGTGGGAGCGCATCTGCCGCGAGTTGCAGGCGGTGAAGCCCGAAGTCGTCGAGGGCGAGCCCATCTACCTGTCGCTGCTGGCGCGGGCGCTGAAGAGGCGGCAGGTCGCCGTGCCGAGCGTGCGGACGGTCATCCTCACCTACGGCAAGGCCAGCCTGCAGCACAGCCGGCGCATCGCGGAGGCCTTCCCCGGCGCGGCGCAGGTGGATCTCTACGGCTCGACCGAGGCCGGCTACCTCTTCGTCGGCGACGCGTTCCGCGACAATCTGCGGGTGGTGGACGGCAATGCGTTCGTCGAGCTCGTGCCGTGGCAGCCATCGACCGGCGACCGGCGCACCGTGGAGCTGAAGGATGTCTTCCAGATCCAGGTGACGACGCGCGACCGGCTGGCGATGCCGCTGTTGCGCTACCACACGGGCGACATCGTGCGGCGCGCGCCGGCGGGCTGGCGCATCCTCGGGCGCGAGCGCGACCTGCATTTCCGCGCCGATGGCGCGGTGGTCTCGGCCTTCGAGATCGATGCGGCGCTGCCGGAGGAGTTCGCCTGCTGGCATTGGAGCCTGGTGCAGGTCTCGGAGCAGCGCTGGGAGTTCCAATACGTGGCCGACGAGACCGCGCCCGCCGGCTTGGAGCGGGTCGTCGCGGCGGCGCTGCGCGGAGGCGCGCGGGTGACGGCGTTCCGGCGGAAGTTCATCCAGCCGGCCGCGAGCGGGAAGTTCGCGCTGCTGAAGCCGCTGGCGCGCTGAGCGCGCCGCGTCCGTCAGCCGGGGTCGGCGGACCGGTCAGGCGGACTGACGGCGCGGCGCGAGATAACGGCGGAGGCCGAAGCCGGCGAGGCCGAGGCCGATGAAGATCATGCCGTAGGTCGAGGGCTCGGGCACGGGGCGGGCGATCTGGGCGCCGAAGGCCATGAAGTCGATGTTGCCCGAGGTGGCGGGGTTGGTGTTGGTCGGGTAGATGGTGGCGTCGTTCCAGTTGACGAGATTGGCGGCGGTGCTCGGGGTGACGTCGTCCGCCAGCAGGGAGTAGCCGAAGATGGTGGTGCCGGCGGTAATGCCGAGGTCGGAGAAGCGGACGAGGATGCCGACCAGATACAGGTCGCTGGCGCCGAGCGTGCCCTGGTTGGTGTCGATGGTGGCAATCGTCTGGCCGCTGGCGAGGTTGTCGCCGTTCGTGGTGGTGGAGCGGATGTAGCGCGCGTTCGTGCCGGTGGGGGTGTTGACCGGCCCGCCGTAGGAGTCCGGTTGCACGAGCAGGCCGGTGTTGGCGTAGGTGGTGGGGGCGTTGGCCTGGCCGTTGACGGTGCCGACCGCGGTGAAGGCGGCGATGCGGAAGCCGTCACCGAAGTTGTTCTGGTTCTCCAGATCGAAGAACACCAGGCCGTCGCCGGCCTGCACGGTGTAGCCGCCGGAGAAAAAGAAATCGAGGCGCTCGATGTTGCTGTTGGTCGAGCCGGCGCCGTTGGCGAAGGGGTTGCGGATGCCCTGGGTCAGGTCGCCGCTGCGAAGGAGCTCGTCGAGCGTCGGGGTGGTGTCGCCGGCGCCGAAAACCGTGGCGGTGCCGCCCGAGGTCGAGGAATATTGGAAGAAGGCGGTCGTGTTGTTCGGGTTGCCGGCGCCGGTGTTGCGGCGGGCGGAAACCGTGGTGGCGGTCGGGCCGTTGAACTGGTAATCGCCCGCGCCGGTGGCGACGCTCGTCACCGGGCGGAATTCATTGAGGTAGGTGATGTTCCCGGCGGTGCGGTTGGTCGTGTTCTGGAGGGCGCCGTAGGTGGCGCCGGTCACCACGACTTGGGCCGCGGACCGGGTCGCCAGTGTTGCCAGGGCAAGCCCCGCCAGAAGTAGCGGCCGAAGCAGCGGACAGCGGTGAGGAGCTTTCATGGCCGGGATAGTTGGCAGGAGGAGGGGCCGGGTCAATCGCGTAGGAGTAATACCCTATTAAAAATGGGATTACAATAAGAGGGGTAGATTTAACGCATCATGCTACGCAACAATGCTTAATGATAATACTGGCTAGTTCTCTGTCCCGCAACATCAGCACCGATACCTCGGCCGAGACACCACCCGCAATCCCAGGATGAAACCGAAACAAAGCCGCTCGCAAAAGCTCGGGACTGGACGCCGCCGGGGGTGTGGTTCTGATTGCTGACTCCAGCGTGACGAACCTGCCCGCAGCCGACCCGCGACCCGAAACCGAGGATGAGCCGGACCAGCCCGCCCGCTCCACCCGCTTCTGGGTGATGTTCGGCCTCGCCGCGGCGATCATGCTCGGTGCGGGCGGTTACGGGGCATATCGGCTCGCCGGGCGGTTCATGGAGGGCCGCAATCTCGTTCGCGCGCGGTCGCTCGCGGCGGAAGGCGATCTGCGGCGCGCGCAACTGCTGCTGGAGCAGGCCGTGCAGGTCAACCCGCGCAGCCTGAGGGCGCAGCGCGCGTTCGCGGAGTTTCTCGACACGATCGGTTCGCCGCTCGCGTGGGCGCGCTGGCGCGAGGCCGTGGCGCTCGCGCCCTGGGACGACGACTTGAGGCTCAAGCTCGCGGCCAGCGCCCTGCGGGCGGGCGAACACGACGAGGTGCGGACCGCGCTGGCAACGGTGTCGGACCCCGGCCGCGAAACCGTGGCCTTTCATCGCACCGCAGCCGGGTTCGCGCTCGCCGAGAACCGGGCGGTGGACCTTGCGCGGCACTACGCCGCGCTCGTCCGGCTCGAGCCGGCCAACGAAAGGTTCCAGCTCAATCTCGCGGCGTTCCGGCTGCGCTCCTCCGACCGGGCGGTGAAGGAGCAGGCGCGCCGGGAACTGGACCGGCTTGCGCGCGGCGCCAAGGTGCGCATCCGCGCGGTGCTCGAATTGATCGGCGACGCACCGCAGCGCTGGCCCGCGGGTTCCGATCCCGGGGCGCGATTGGCCGAGCACATTTTCCTCGGCGTCGATTCGCTGAGTCTTGCTCCCGCCCAATACGAAAATGCCGGGCCGCCGCAATTGGTGGCCTACATGATGGCGCAGCCGTCGCCCGAGCCGCAGGATGTCGCGACGCTGGCGGCCTGGCTCGTCACCAAGCGGCATGCCCTCACCGTGCTTCAATGGCTCGACACGCTGGAACCCGGCTTGCGGCAAAACCGGCTTGTCCTCGTGGCGATGGCTGACGCCGCCGCCAGTGCGGGCCGTTGGGATCGACTGCAGGCATGTCTCCTGCGCGGGGCCTGGGGTCTGGCGCCGCCCGGCCTCGTGCAAGCGGCTTTCGCCCTGCATCGGAAACCAGCCGGCGAGCGGAAACCCGGCGACTGGAACGCATTGTTGGACCAGGCGCAGGGCGGACGCGGCGGCCTGCGGATGCTGTGGCGGCTGGCGCAGGCCTGGCAGTGGGGCCCGGAAGCCGACCGCACCCTGCGCGCCATCACGCGGCTTCATCCCGACGAGCAATGGGCGTGGGAGACGTTGCTGACCCGGTTGCTGGAGGCCAAGAGCACCGCCGAACTCTGGCAGCTCTACGAACGCTGGGCGCAGGCGGCGCCGGGCGACCGGCAGATTCTCATGGAGCGCGCCATCCTGGCGGGCGTCCTGGGCCGGACCACGCCGGAGATGCAGCGGCGGGTCGAGCAGGCGCGCGCGGGTGATCCCTCCGAGCCGGGCTGGGCGGTCGCACATGCCCTGATGCTGCGCCAGCAGGGGCGGGGCGACGAGGGCTTGAAGCTGCTTTCGGAGGTGTCGCTGTCCCACGCCACCGAACCGCGCTACGCCCTCGTGCATGGGGTGTTTCTGGCCGAGGCGGGCCGTGCGGCCGAGAGCGAGAAATTGCTCGGATCGGTGCCCGTGGCTGATCTGCTTCCAGAGGAGCAGGCCCTGCTCGATGCCGCCCGGGCGCGGAACCGGGGTGCGCTCGCGCGGCGTTGAGTGCTGCCGCAACCCCGGCTTCATCGCCGGGTTAGGCTCGCTAATAGCGGGCCGCGCCGACCCCGGCCGCTTTACAGGATTTGCCCGGTTGATTTATCTGCCGCGGTTGGCATACACGCGTCTGCCCCCGCCTCCCCACGCGAATGAATCTTCTCGGCTCGCTCTTCACCTCGTCCATCGGCCGCAAGCTCCTCATGGCCGCCACCGGGCTGGTGCTCTTCGGCTTCGTGACCGGTCATCTGCTCGGCAACCTGCAGATTTTCCTGCCGCCCGAGGCGATCAACCTCTACGCCCACCGCCTTGAATCCCTCGGCGCCGGGCTGTGGCTCATCCGGCTTTTCCTGCTGGCCTGCCTGCTCATCCACATGTGGCTTGCGATCCAGCTCACGCTCGAGAACCGCGCCGCCCGACCGCAGGGCTACGGCGTCGACCATATCAACCGCGCCACGCTCGCATCCCGCATCATGGCCCGCACCGGCATCGTGGTGCTGGCCTTCATCATCTTCCACCTCGCGCATTACACCGTGCGCGTCGGGCATCCCGAGTGGAGCGAGCACACCTTCCGCCTCGCCGACGGCACGATGGTGCGCGACGTGCATGCGATGATGATCCAGGGCTTCGGCAGCGCGCTTGTCTCGGGTTTCTACGTCCTCGCCGTCGGCATCCTCAGCCACCACCTCGCGCACGGCATCGTGAGCATGTTTCAGTCGCTCGGCTTAAAGAATGAGAAGTGGACGCGCGGGCTCGAGCGCTTCGCCGTCGTCTTCTGCTGGGCCTACTTCCTCCTCAACGCCGCCATCCCGCTCGCCGTGCTCGGAGGCTTCGTGAAGACCGCCGCCTGACCCGCACCCGCCATGGCCACGCTTTCCTCCAACATCCCCTCCGGTCCGCTCGCCGACAAGTGGCGCAAGCACAAGGCGGACATCAAGCTCGTCAACCCCGCCAACAAGCGGAAATACGAGGTCATCGTCGTCGGCGCCGGCCTCGCGGGCGCTTCCGCCTCGGCCACGCTCGCCGAGCTCGGCTACAACGTGAAGACCTTCGTCTTCCACGACAGCCCGCGCCGCGCGCACTCCATCGCCGCGCAGGGCGGCATCAACGCCGCCAAAAACTACCAGAACGACGGCGACTCCGTCCACCGGCTCTTCTACGACACGCTCAAGGGCGGCGACTACCGCGCCCGCGAGGCCAACGTCCACCGGCTCGCCGAGGTCTCCGTCAACATCATCGACCAGTGCGCGGCGCAGGGCGTGCCCTTCGCCCGCGAATACGGCGGCCTGCTCGCCAACCGCTCCTTCGGCGGCGCGCAGGTCTCGCGCACTTTCTACGCTCGCGGCCAGACCGGCCAGCAGCTCCTCCTCGGCGCCTACAGCGCGCTCTCCCGCATGATCGGCGCCGGCGGCGTCGAGCTGCACGCCAACACCGAGATGCTCGACCTCGTCGTCGTGGACGGCCAGGCCAAGGGCGTCATCGTCCGCGACCTCATCACCGGGCAGGTCGCGCGGCACAGCGCGGATGCCGTCATCCTCGCCACCGGCGGCTACGGCAACGTCTTCAACCTCTCCACCTACGCGCGCGGCTCCAACGCCACCGCCATCTGGCGCGCCTACAAGCGCGGCGCCTGCCTCGCCAACCCCTGCTACACTCAGATCCACCCGACCTGCATCCCCGTCTCCGGCGACTACCAGTCGAAGCTCACGCTCATGTCCGAGTCGCTCCGCAACGACGGGCGCATCTGGGTGCCGAAGAAGGCGGAGGACCGGCTCAAGAACCCCGCTGACATCCCCGAGGCCGACCGCGACTACTACCTCGAGCGCATCTACCCGGGCTTCGGCAACCTCGCCCCGCGCGACGTCGCCTCCCGCGCCGCCAAGCGCATGTGCGACGAAGGCCGCGGCGTCGGCGAGTCCGGCCTCGGCGTCTATCTCGACTTCGGCGACGCCATCAAGCGCCTCAGCGAGGCCGGCGTGCGCGAGCGCTACGGCAACCTCTTCGACATCTACCACGAGATCACCGCGGAGAACGCCTACCAGACGCCGATGCGGATCTACCCGGCGGTCCACTACACCATGGGCGGCCTCTGGGTGGACTACAACCTGATGTCCAACATCCCCGGCCTCTTCGTGCTCGGCGAGGCCAACTTCTCCGATCATGGCGCCAACCGTCTCGGCGCCTCCGCCCTCATGCAGGGCCTGGCCGACGGCTACTTCGTCATCCCCTACACGATCGGCAACTACCTCGCCACGCAGAAGCCCGGCACGCGCCCGAAGACCGACGCGCCGGAGTTCCAGCAGGCCGAGGAGAACGTCTCCGCGATGACCAAGCGCCTCCTCGACAACAAGGGCAGGGAGCCCGTCAGCCATTTCCACAAACGGCTCGGCAAGCTCATGTGGGAGCACTGCGGCATGGCCCGCACCAAGGAAGGCCTCGAGGCCGCGTTGCGGAAAATCCCGGCGCTGCGCGAGGAGTTCTGGGCCAGTGTCAAGGTGCCCGGCTCCGCCGACACTCTCAACCAGTCGCTCGAGCAGGCCGGCCGCGTGGCCGACTTCATCGAGCTCGGCGAACTGCTCTGCCGCGACGCGCTCACCCGCGAGGAGAGCTGCGGCGGCCACTTCCGCGAGGAGCACCAGCATCCCGACGGCGAGTGCAAGCGCGACGACGAGAAGTTCGCCCACGCCGCCGCCTGGGAATACCAGGGCGAGGGCAACACTCCCCTCCGCAACACCGAGCCGCTCAACTACGAGTTCACCAAGATGAGCGTGCGCTCATACAAATGAGCGCGCCGATTTACGAAGGACGATTTACGAATTCCGATTTCACGGACCGCCACCACCATGAACAAGCAAGTGCTGCTCAAGCGGACCAAGACCTACGCCCTGCGCGTCATCAAGGCGGTGCAGGCGCTTCCCCATGACGATGTTTCCTTCACGCTCGGCCGGCAGTTGCTTCGGGCCGGCACGTCGGTCGGCGCCAATTACCGCGCCGCCTGCCGCGCGAAATCCACCGCTGACTTCGTGAACAAGCTCAAGATCGTCGAGGAGGAGTGCGACGAGTCCATCTACTGGATGGAGCTGCTGATCGAAGCCGGTCTGCTGCCGCTCCGCCGCCTCGATGCCCTGATGCAGGAAGCCGACGAGCTGCTTTCCATCTTCGTTTCAGCCATCAAGACGACCCGCTCCGCCCGCCAGTCGTAAATCGTAATTCTGAAATCGTAAATCCTCCCGCCATGGTCGCGCCCGCCCCTTCCAGTTCCGCCAAAAAGCTCTTCTCCGTCACGCTGCGCGTCTGGCGCCAGGACGGCCCGACCGCGCCCGGCAAGTTCGTGGACTACCCGGCCGCGGACGTGAACCCCGACATGTCCTTCCTCGAGCTGCTCGACGTGGTGAACGACGGGATCACGCAGCAGGGCGGGGAGCCGATCGCCTTCGCCCACGATTGTCGCGAGGGCATCTGCGGCACCTGCTCGTGCACCATCAACGGCAAGCCGCACGGCCCGGGCCACGGCATCGCCACCTGCCAGCTCTACATGCGCACGTTCAATGAGGGCGATGTCATCCTCGTCGAGCCGTTCCGCGCGCGCGCCTTCCCGCTGGTCAAAGACCTCGTCACCGACCGCAGCGCCTTCGACCGCATCCAACAGGCGGGCGGCTTCATCAGCGTGCGCACCGGCGCCGCTCCGGATGCCAATTCGATTCCCGTGCCGAAGGAGGATTCCGACCTCGCGATGGATGCCGCCGCGTGCATCGGCTGCGGTGCGTGCGTCGCGGCCTGCAAGAACGCCTCGGCCATGCTCTTCGTCGCCGCCAAGGTCTCGCACCTCGGCCTCGTGCCGCAGGGCCAGCCCGAGCGCGACCGCCGCGTGCTCGCGATGGTGAAGGTGATGGACGCCGAAGGCTTCGGCAACTGCACCAACCAATACGAGTGCAGCGCCGTCTGCCCGAAGGTCATCTCGCACGACTTCATCGCCCGGATGAACCGCGACTACACCCGCGCGCTCTTCCGCTCGACCTTCCAGCCCGTGTCCAACGCGAGCGGCGGCGCCGGCTGAGCTGATCTTGCGGTGAGGACGCTCACTGCTCGCGCGGCCGTAGTTCGCTGAATAGTAGCATGCGTGAAATCCAAGTAACAAAGAACACAAGAATGGGGGGCATTTTTGTGTTTGGCGCAGTTATGGCATTGATGCTTGGGGTCAGTCTGTTTGCCAAAATTTGGCTATCCTCACTTTGGATCACAATCATAGTTACCGCGCTTGTTGTGCCTCTCGCAATCGCACTCTGGCACGTCGTCTCGCCAAAGACATATCTGCTAAAAATCTCTGACAGTGAGATCACGCTTTCGATTAGTGGAAAGGCCATCAAGAGATTTGGCATGGATGAGGTTGGTGCGATTGCCTACGATTTCAAAGCATCGCCCCCAACACTCGTCTTCAGGACCGCGGATCGCTCGATCCTGAAAACACCTGATCTATTGTTGAGCGACCTGAAAACACTCCAAGATTGGCTTGTCGCACAGAAACGTTCGGGGCGTGTTGTAATTATTGATTTATCGGATGGACCTTCCGCCCGGGCACAATGGAGCGAACGGCATACAATCTAATGCTGTTCCAGCGAGTGTGTATTAGCGATGCCGACGGCATCGCCACGCTCTTCGCCTACAACGCCCGCCGGCGGCGTGGCGCTCGAGGTGCTTGTGGACCGTCTTCCGGCTGATGCTGAACTGCTCGCACAGATCCGTGATCGTGAAACGATCGGTCTGCGCCAGACTCACAAATCGGATGATCTCTTCCATCGGGGTGGTGGTTATCCACGGCATAAGTGCCGCGGAGTGTAACCCATCACCCCGGATTATCTGTCACCTATCTCGTCGGCTCATACCCTCTCCCTCCCGCGTCATCTTCCTCGGCCGCGACGGCCAGGGCATCACGCCCGGCGTCGTCGGCAACCTGGTTCACGCCTACATCAAAAAGAGCGGCATCGGCAAAAGCGGCAGTTGCCACTTGTTCCGGCACGCGATGGCGACGCTCAGGCTCGAAGGCGGCGCGGACCTCCGCCACATCCAGCAGATGCTCGGGCACGCCCGGCGCGGCACGACCGAGATTTACACCCATGTGAACATCGCCCACCTGGTCGACGTCCACCGCCGCAGCCACCCCGCCGAGCAGCGCCCATTCCCGGGCGGGCAAACCAGGCTTGCGGCCGGCGGGGAATGAGGCAGCTTATGGACATGATTTTTGCCGAGCTCAAACCGCAGATCGAGCAGCTCCCGCATGAGGAGATGCTCAAGGCGCTGGCCTTCCTGAAGCACCGGCTGCGCGCCGAGGATCCGGCGTATCAGGCCGAACTGGCGCGGCGGCACGCGGACTTGGACGCCGGCAAGGGCATCAGTCTGACCGAGGCGAAGCGGCGGCTGGACGAAGCCTGAGCGGTGGCCGCTTACGAGGTCATTTTGCATCCGCAGGCTTGGCACGTCCTGGCCGCGACCCAGGGTGCCGCCCGGCGGCGGTTGCTGGCCGTGCTGGATCAGGTGGCGGCCGATCCGTTCCGTCCGGGCGGCCTGCGGCAACGCGACCCGGCCGGCCGCGTGCATGAGGTCGTTTTGCTCGGCGAATGGCTGGTGACGCATTGGCCGGATCACGCCGTGCGGGAAATCCGCGTCGTCGCCCTGGAGCGGGCCGACGACGGCCCGTAAACGGGGCTGGCGGCCTTCCTCTTTAGCCGCTTGAGTCGCGCCCGTGTTGAACGCGGCAACCAATAGCGAAGAGGATGCCAAGCATGCCAGCGCTACGGAAAATGGTCACCGGCCAAGCTTCTCATCGCAGAGGCCATGATGCGGCTTGCGAATTACCATCCGAACGCGGCAACCAAACGTCCCACCCCTCGATCGGTTGTCACTGGGCAACCCTGCTCGCGCCACCCGCACCGAAGGGGCGACATTCGCAACGAACCTGTTAAGCCGCGCGACTCGACTGGCTATGTGACGGAAATATCTCTTGGCTCGGCGGCATGAGGCAAGCCGGGGCGCGAGTGCTCTTTTCAATCGGATTGGCGGCGGGCGGAGTCGCGGTCCGGGCGGCGGACGACTCCCCCCCGGCGACACGAGCGGGGGAAAGACTCTTCACCGAAACGCGGTTCGCCTACCGGGACAGCGCGGTCAGTTGCGCGAGCTGCCACCAAGGCCGCACGAAGGAGACATCGACGGTGCGCTTGTTCGACGATCCAGCGGTGGTGAGCTCCGTCCCGGCAAGGGAGGATGCAAGGGCGACGACCCCGCGCAACGCGCAGCCATTGGTGGATATACTGTCGCCGGACATTCCGCCCGGCTGGGGGTCTGCTGCATTGGGACGGAGAGTTCGCGAACATCGAGGATCTGGTGGCCGGCACTTTCACCGGCCGGAACTTCGGCTGGCTGCCACAGGAGAGGGCGGAGGCGGTCCGACAATTCGCGCGGGTCATCCGCGAAGACACCGGAGCCGACGGCCAGGCTCCGTATGCCGCGCTGCTGCAAGGCGTGGATATAGCCACGGCGTCCGACGAGAAAATCCTGTCCGCTTGCGCGCGGCTGGTGGCGGATCATCTCCGCACGCTGCGTTTCTCGCGCGACGCGGCCGGTCTCCACGACGGTTCGTCCTACGACGCCCTTCTCGCGCTCAACCGGCTGCCGCGCGCTCCGGCGCCGGGCGAGGCGCCGGCCCGCTACGCCCGGCGGTTGCACGAGGCGGTGGCGGCGCTGAAGGTGCCGAGGTTCGTGGACGATCCCGCCCGCCGGCTGAGCCGGCACGACCAGCCGTTCCGTTTCGGTCCGCAGGAGCTGGAGGGCATGCGCATCTTCTTCCGCGGTTCCATCGGCTACGTGCGCACGGCGAGCGCGGGCAATTGCGCCGAATGCCATGTGCCGCCGCATTTCACCGACCGGTCGTTCCACAACACCGGGGCGGCGCAGGATGCCTATGATGCGGTGCATGGGGAAGGGGCGTTCATGAAACTCGATGTCCCGGCTCTGGTTGCGCGAAATGCCGGCCCCGATCGATGGCTGCCACCGAGCGCCCGGCACCCGCGGGCGGGCGGCGTGTTCATGGTTTCGCCGGCGAAGGACACGCCCGGGCGGGCCGATCTCGGCTTGTGGAACGTTTATGCCAATCCCGACCTGCCGGCGCCGCAGGCGCTCATCGAGTGGAAATTGAACCCCGAGGGCCGGCTGTCACCGGACGGGGTGCTGGCGCTCGCGCTGGCGCGGTTCAAGACCCCGGGTCTGCGCAGCCTGGGGCAGTCGGCGCCTTACCTGCATCACGGCCGGTTGCGGACGATCAAGGAAGTGCTGCAATTCTACAAACGCATGAGCGATCTCGCCCGGGAGGACGGCATGCGCAACGCCCCGCTGGAATACGCCGCGATGCATCTGCCGGAGGCCGATATCGCGCCGCTAGCCGCTTTCTTGCGCGCGCTGAACGAGGACTATGCGCCGTCACGATAAGCGCGGAGGCGGTTTGTTTTCTGTCATTGCGAGGAGCTGTGCGACTACCGAGCCGTAGGCGACATCAGCCAAGCAATCCAGTGGCAATCAGATGGATCGCCACGGTGTGCTGCGCACACCTCGCGATGACAGACAAAACTGACCCACTGTGATGCGGCGAGGCATCCCTTGGCCGACCGGCTAATATCTGAAACTTCGGCGGAGGTGCCGTGTTTTCAGGTCATGAACAGCATTTCCACCATGAAGACCGCCATCATCTCCTCCATCACCGCGACCCTCCTGGGTGCCGCGTTTTATGCGAGCGGTCGTCTCACCGACGCCGCCGACCTTACCGCCATCGCCTTCGCCACCGGGCTCGTGGCCTGGACCATCAGTCAATACAGCCGCAATCCGCGCGAACTGGATCTCGACCGTCCTGTCCGCCTGCCGGTCAAGTCCGTGGCTCACCGCTCCAGCCCGGTCGCCCTCCGTGCCGCTGCCTGAGCGAAACAATCCTCCAACGGCGGCATCCGGCTTCGCGCCCGGTGCCGCTTTTATTTTGCCGTCACGGCCACGGTGCCGGAGGACCTGGTCTTCACCACCCGCGTCTCTGCGCCAAAGACCAGGAGCGTGAGCGTGGTGTCCATCCGGTAGGCGAGCGATGCGGCGGCGGCGGGAGGGGCCCCGCCGCGCTCCATTTGCAGCACGCCGGTCTGCTCGACCGAACTCGAATAGGGCAGGCCGAACGGCCGCTCGATGGCGATGGTGCCGCTGACGCCGTCGAGGGTGACGCGGTGGACCGCCTTGGAGATGTTATAGACGGCGAGGTTGGGATTCGCATAGCGCAGGGCGGCGTGGATCGTGCCGTCGTCCGCCCGCTCCAGTTTGGCGAGCGTGACGTTCAGGCCGGTGAAGGCGGCGCCGGTGCTGGTGCCGCATCCGGCCACGAGCAGGGCCAGCAGCGAAAGCAGGAACAGGGGGGTCAGGACTCTTTTCATCGGATCGGGAGACTAGGCGGGTGCGCAGTGGTCGGGCAAGCCCGGGCACGCCTCAGTCATCCTTGGATTTCTTCCGCGCCGGCCTTCCGCCCAGCTCGAGCTGGGCGATCACACCCACGGCCGCGAGCGCCAGGATGGAGGGGAACATCCAGGGGTTGCCCTCGAGCAAGGCGGGGATCTGCGCCGGCTGCTGATAGTAATACAGCCAGTCGGTGCTGTTGGTGAAGGCCGACAGGGCCACCACCGCGCGGAAGGAGCCGAGGAGGGCCGTCGAGAGCACGATGAGCACGCGCTGCAGCTTCACGGCGATGAAGGCCATGACGAGCCCGAGCAGGACCGCGCCGAGCACGGCCATGGCCTGGTCGAGCCGCGCGAGCAGCAGCAGGCCGAGCGTGGCGCCGAACCCGAATCCGGCGAAGAACACCGCGGCCAGGTAGAGCAGGAAGGCGATTCCGGCGCCGAGCAGCCCGCCCGCGACCATCGCGGCCACGGCACCGGCGCCGTGAAACCCGGCCGCCCGCGCCGCCAGGTCACCGAGCACCACGCCCGCCACCCCGCCGAGGACGGCGATGGTGATCTTGAACACCCGGTAGCCGAAGAAGCAGTCGAGCACGCCCCACGCGATGGCGGCGACGGACAGCCACGGATAGAGCTCGGGATCGATGTGCACTGGACGCAGTGAAGAGCCGCCGCTGGCACAGGCAACTCATTAGCCGTCCGACCACGACACGATGTAACCAATCCGGTTTGTCATCTAATAGATGACAAACGTTTGGAGAGATGGCCGCCGAGGAAATCGAAGGCGAGGATCACTTCGCCAGGAACAGCGGCGCGTCCGGCCCCATCGGGATCCCCAAGGCGATCCAGACGATCAGCAGGAGAACCCAGGCGATCATGAAGGCGACCGAGTAGGGCAGCATCGTGGCGATGAGCGTGCCGATGCCGGCCTTGGGGTCGTATTTGTGGATGAAGGTGAGGATGAGCGGGAAGTAGCTCATGAGCGGCGTGATGATGTTCGTCACGCTGTCGCCGATGCGGAACGCGCCCTGCACCATCTCCGGGGAGTAGCCGAGCAGCATGAACATCGGCACGAACACCGGCGCGAGCAGCGCCCACTTGGCCGAGGCGCTGGAGATGAGGATGTTCACGAGGGAGGCGAACAGCACGAGAGCGATCATGAGCAGCGTCGGCTGGTTCTGGAGCCCGAGGTGCGTGATGAACTCGGCGCCCTTCACCGCGGTGATGATGCCGAGGTTGGTCCAGTTGAAATAGGAGATGAACTGCGCGGCGAAGAACGCCAGCACGATGAACGACGCCATGGACTTCATCGTCTGCGTCATGCCGGCCATGACGTCGTGGTCGTTCTTGATCGTGCCGGCGGCCACGCCGTAGGCGATGCCGGGCAGCAGGCCGAAGAGGAAGATGAACGTGACGAGCCCGACCATGAAGGCGGAGTCCTTGAACGCGGGGCTCTTCGGGTTGATGAGGAAGCCGTCGGACGGCAGCACGCCGACCAGCACGATGGCGGTGAGCGCCGCGACCGTGGCGACGGCCGCCCACAAGCCGCGCTTTTCCTGCGGCGAGAGCGGGTTCAGCTCGTCGCGCTTGGCGTCGCCGCGGTAGTCGCCGAGCCGCGGCGCGACGATCTTTTCCGTCACCCACGCGCCGGCGGCGGTGACGATGAACGTCGAGACGGCCATGAAGTAGTAGTTGGCGTAGGCGGCGACCTTGTAATCCGGGTCCACGATGCGGGCCGCGGCCTCGGAGAGGCCGGCGAGCAGGACGTCCACCGAGCCGATGAGCAGGTTGGCGCTGTAGCCGCCCGACACGCCGGCGAAGGCGGCAGCGAGGCCGAGGAGCGGATGCCGGCCAAGGGCGTGGTAGAGCGCGGCGGCCAGCGGGGTGAGCAGCACGTAGCCGACCTCGCTGCCGGCGTTGGACATCACGCCGGCGAACACAACCATCGGGGTGATGAGCTTGCGGGGCGAGGCCAGGACGAGAAGGCGGATCATCGCGCCCATGAGCCCGGAGTATTCGGCGATGCCGATGCCGAGCAGGCAGGTGAGCGAGATGCCGAGCGGCGGGTAGGCGAGGAAGTTGCGCGCCACCTCGGTGATCATCCGCTGCACGCCCTCGAGCGAGAGCAGGTTGACCGTGGCGACGACCTTGCCGGTGGAGGGATTCGTGACCGAGACGCCGAGCGTGTGGCAGATCCAGGAGACAAACACCACGATCACGGCCAGCAGAGCGAAGAGCGTGGCCGGGTGCGGCAGCGCATTGCCGGCGCGCTCGACGACATTGAGGAAGCGCTGGAGGAACGACGACCGGCCGGGCGCGGCCGGGGAGGGGGAACTCATGCGCCGAGCAAGCCGGTTCGCCACGGCGGCGGCAAGCCCGCGCTGCCGCTCAGAACAGCGTCAGCGCCTTGGCGCTCTCGAGGACGATCCACGAGGCGCCGACGGCCGACAGCCAGTAGAGCACGCCCTTGACCGCCCGGCGGCGGCGCAGGCTCTGCTCGTAGCGGTCCACATTGTGCGTCCGGTAGCCGCTGCTCTGGAGGAAGCTGACGAACTGCGCGTGCCGGGCCCGGGTCATCTTCAGCCGCCGGTCCGTCCGCACAGAAGTGTGGAAAGGGAGGCGGTTCAGCAACTGGCGGAGGAGGCGCGGCACGGGAAAGACATTATTCGACAAAAACGCTCTTTCTTTCAATGAGAAACAGGGTATTCGGCACCTTTCATCCCGCCTTTGCCCACGTCCACGATGCATCACTTCCGCTACGCCGACCACAAGCTGCACTGCGAGGATGTCGAGCTCGCCGCCATCGCGCGGCTGCACGGCACGCCCACCTACGTCTACAGCGCGCAGACCATCGCCGACAACTACCGCCGGTTGAGCGCCGGGCTGGCCGGGCTGGACCTGCAGATCTGCTACGCCCTGAAGGCCAACTCGAATCTCGCCCTCGTGCGGCACTTCGCGAACCTCGGCGCGGCCTTCGACCTCGTGAGCGGCGGGGAACTGCGCCGGGTCGTCGCCGGGGGCGGCGACGCCATCCGCAGCGTCTTCGCCGGCGTCGGCAAGACCGAGGCGGAGATCCGGGCCGGCATCGAGGCGGGCGTGTTCGGCTTCCATGTGGAGAGCGAGCCCGAGCTGGCGCGCATCGACCACGTGGCGGGCAAGCTCGGCCGCAGGGCTCCCATCGCCATCCGCGTCAATCCCGACGTCGACGCCAAGACCCACGCCAAGATCACCACCGGCAAGAGCGAGAACAAGTTCGGCATCCCGCTGAAGCACGCCGCCGCGGCCTACGAGGCGGCGGCCAAGTTCCGGAACCTCGAAATCCGCGGCGTGCAGATGCACATCGGCTCGCAGCTCACCGACGTGACGCCGTTCGTGCAGGCGGTCGAGAAGGTCGTGCCCTTCGTGCAGGAGCTGAAGCGGAAGCACGGCATCCGGTATTTCTCCATCGGCGGCGGCATCGGCATCATCTACCGCGACGCCCTCGCCAGCGGCGACAAGGCCTGGTGGGATGCACAGCCGGAGGGCTCGCGTCCGCTCACTCCCGAGAAATACGGCGCCGCGCTGAAGCCCCTGCTCGCCCCGCTCGGGCTGAAGATTCTCCTCGAACCAGGACGTTTTCTGGTCGGCAACGCCGGCGTGCTGCTCTCCCGCGTGGAACACCTCAAGCGCGGCGAGGGGAAGAGCTTCCTCGTGGTGGACGCGGCGATGAACGACCTGGTCCGGCCCGCAATGTATGAGGCCTGGCACGAGATCGTGCCGCTGCTGCGTGACACCGCGCGGCCCGCGTTGACCGCCGACATCGTCGGCCCCATTTGCGAGAGCGGCGACTGCTTTGCCAAGGACCGCACGCTGCAGGCGGTGGGCGAGGGTGAATACGTGGCGTTCATGAGTGCCGGCGCCTACGGCTTCACCATGGCCGGCCGCTACAACAGCCGCACGCTGCCGGCCGAGGTGCTGGTGTCGGGCGGGACTTTTGCGCTCGTCAACCCGCGCGAGAGCTTCGACGCTGTGCTCGCCGCCGAGAAGATTCCGGCGTTCCTGACCACCTGAAGCCATGGCTCACCCCCGCTTGTCATTGCGAGGAGCGCAGCGACGAAGCAATCCATCTGGATCGCCACGCCCGGCATTGCCGGGCTCGCGATGACAAAGCAGGCTGGCATGACGGACACACGGGCAGTGCGTTTCGCCGTCGTCGGCGCGGGTGCGTGGGGCACCGCCGTGGCCGTGCACCTCGCGCGCAACGGCCAGCCCGTCAGCCTCGTCACCCGCCGGCCCGAGCACGCCGTGGCCGTGCAGCTCGCCCGCGAAAACCGCGACTACCTGCCGGGCATCAAGCTGCCCGACAGCTTGGGGGTCACGGCCGATCTGCGGGCCGCCCTGCTGCCGGCTGAGGCCGTGCTCATCGCCAGCCCGTCCCACGCCCTGCGGGAGTGGTGCGGGCGGATCCAGAGGGAAATCAAGGACGCGGCCAAGGTGAGGCTTTTCCTGAGCCTGGTGAAGGGTTTGGAAACCGGCACGCATCTGCGGCCGAGCGAGGTCATCGCGGTCGTCCTGCCGGGCCTGAATGTCGCCACGCTGACCGGTCCGACCAACGCGACGGAGGTGGCCTCCGGCCTGCCGGCCGCCATGGTGCTGGCCGCGGAGCGCAGCGAGCCTTTCGTCGGGCAGGTGCAGGCGGCGATGAGCGGGCCGACCCTGCGCCTCTACACGAGCGACGATCTGCCGGGCGCGGAATACGGCGCCTGCCTCAAGAACATCTACGCCATCGCGGCCGGCTTTTCCGACGGGCTCAGGCTGGGCGACAACGCCAAGGCGGCGCTCATCACCCGGGCTCTGGCCGAGATGGTGCGCGTGGGCGAGGCGCTCGGCGCGCAGCGCGAGACGTTCTACGGCCTGAGCGGATTCGGCGACCTCGTGGCCACCTGCCACGGCGCCTGGAGCCGCAACCGCGAGTTCGGCGCCCAGATCGGCGCGGGCAAGTCCGTCGAGGAATTGCTGACCGGACGGAAGACCGTGGTCGAGGGCTATCGCACCACGGAGGCGTTCGCCGGTCTCTGCAAGGAGAAGGGCATCACGGCGCCGATCCTCACCGAAGTTTACGCCATCCTCTACAAAGGGAAGAAACCGGCTGATGCGCCCATGAGCCTGATGACCCGCGAGCTGAAGCGCGAGACGGGCGCGCCGTTCGGGAAGAGATAAGGTGCCGGCCTCGCCCAAATGCGGAGGGAAAACCTCCCGCAGCCGGCGGCCGTTCCGCTCGGCGAACCCGATTCGGCGGACCCCGCCTCCAACCGCATGGCTTGACAGCGGCCCGGCTGGAGTGGTTTTTGGGCGCATGTTGCGCGAGTTTGTCGAGCTGGCCGAGAGGCACGAGGAGCCCTTCGCGGGGCTTTGCGCGCGTTTCGGCATCAGCCGGAAAACCGGCTACAAGTGGCTGAAACGGTTCCGCGCCGGAGGCCACGCGGGGTTGCAGCCGCTCAGCCGGCGTCCGAAGAACAGCCCGCGCAAGACCCCCGATCTCGTGGTCGACGCGGTGCTGGCGGCCCGGCGTGCCCGGCCCGATTGGAGCACCGCCCGCCTGCACCACCACCTCCAGGAGCAGGGCGTGGCGCCGCTGCCCGCTCCCAGCACCATCGATCTCATCCTGCGCCGGCAGCGGGAGGCGGCCGCGGTGCAGCAGCAGTGGCTGGGTCCGGAAACACAGCGCTTCGCGCCGAATTACCGCTGGAGTTGCCGGGCCGGAACGGAAGTGAGGCTGGCGGATGGCACCCCGGCCGTCCCGGTCGTCGTGCGGGACGAGACGACGGATTTCATCGTCGGCGCCGCAGTGCTGACGACCCGGCGCGAGCAGGCGCTGGAGGTGTTCGTGATGGAATTGATGCGCCGCCACGGGTTGCCGTGGCGGATGCAACTGGCGCGCGAGCCCGGACTGCGCGGGCAGGCGCCGTGCTGCGCTCACTCGCCGCTGAGCATCTGCCTGATGCGGTTGGGCGTGCTGGTGGAGTTCTCCTACGAGCCGCCGGTGACCGGAACGGGTTCCGCGGACGAGGCCCAGCGCCAGCTGGCGGCGCGGCTGGCCACCCTGCCGGCGTATCAACGCGCCCCGCTGGCCGAGCGCACCCTGCTGTCCGACCCGCTGACCCAGTTTGGCCGGACGGCGGGCCGTCTGACCGTCGAGTCGGCGCCCGCGGAACTCGAGCGGTTGCGCGAGGAGCACAATTTTGCGGGCCAGCACGAGGCGATGCAGCGCCGCAGCCCCATCTCGCTTTACCGGCCGAGCGTCCGCTTGCTGCCGCCCGAGATGCCGGCCCCGGCCTATCCGCCCGAGGCGGTGGTGCGGCTTGTGTCGGAGAAAGGCATCTTCACGTTCCAACGCCGGCTGGTGCACGTGGGGCGTCCCTTTGCCGGGTTGTGCGTGGAGCTGAAGGGCACGCCTTATCCCGAGCGATTCATCGTGCTTCTTGCCGGGCAGATGCTCGGCATAATGGATCTGGCGCAAGCGGAGATCGATCACACGACTTCGCTGCAGCTGCGGCCGCTCTGACCAGGCCGGTTGGATGCCGGCTTGGGATGGATTGTTTCGTGAATGGCACAAAGATGCCACGAAACTGTAACCTATCTCATTATGATTTAGAATACTCTGCAGTGAATTACCATGAAGCGGCAGCTATATACGAGCGTATCTTCCAATCTAATAATAAAATAGGATACTTGATTCGATGCACTCTGTTTTGCTATCTGGATTGACATGGGAAGAATTTAGGGGTTCAGGCTTGGACTGTCCCCCAGGTTTTTTGGCATAACATCTAACCCCAACCGAACATGCGTGCATTCCTACGCCTGCTTGCAACGGGCCTTTGCGGGCTCGTATTTGTCCAGACCGCTCTTCCCGCGGCCACGGTTTCAGGTCGCGTCCGCGACGCCAATACCAACGCCTACGTGCTCGGCGCCACCGTCGCCGTGCGTGAGCTGGAGCGCTCCACCGCGACGACCAGCGGGGGCGATTTCCTCTTCCACAACATCCCGGCCGGCAGCTACACGCTGGTGGTTTCCTACCTGGGCTACGATGACGTGACCCAGACCGTCGCGGTGGCGGCGGAGGGGGAGGTCCGGGCGGATTTCTCCATCGGAGCGGAAGTGGTCAGCCTCGGAGCGTTCGTGGTGGAGGGCACGCGCGAGGGCCAGGCGCGCGCGCTGCAGCAAAAGCGGTCGGCGCCCAACATCATGGACGCGGTCGCGGCCGATGCCGTGGGCAAGTTCCCCGACGGCAACGCCGCCGAGGCCCTCCGGCGCATCCCGGGCGTCTCGCTCGAAATCGACCAGAGCGAGGGGCGGTTCGTGGTCGTGCGCGGCATCGACGCCTCGCTGAACAACGTCACCCTCAACGGCCAGATGGTCGGCTCGCCGGCGGAGCAGGGCGCGCGCGGGCTCTCGATGGATTCGGTCCCCGCGGACCTGATCTCGCGGCTGGAGGTGACCAAGGCCGTCACCCCTGACATGGACCACAACGCGATCGGCGGCTCGATCAACATCGTCACCCAGAGCGTCTTCGACCGGCCCGACGGCTTTTTCTACGGCTCGCTCAGCGGCGCGTTCACCAATTTCAACGAGGAGTGGGGCTGGTGGGGTGCGTCCGCGACCTACGGGCGCGTGCTCGATCAGGACCAGAAATGGGGCGTGGTGGCGGGTTTCAGCTATTCCCGCCGGGACTATGCCTCGCAGACCTCCGATGCCTCGACCTGGGTGTCGCGGAGCGGGTTCTTCAGCCCGTCGAACCAGGCATCGTTCAACTACAACCTCGTGCGCGAGCGCCTCGGCATCAATGCGAAGCTCGAGCACCGCCCCAAGCCGGGGCACCAGCTCTACCTGCAGCTCAATTACAACGAGTTCATCGACGATGAGGACCGCCAGTCCTCCTCCTATGACTTCGCCAGCGGCACGCTCAGCAACGCGTCCGCGACCGGCGGTTCGTGGAGCCAGGGCCGGGCGACCCGCGAGTTCCGCGACTACAAGCAGAACCATCTCATCGACGCCTACGCCATCGGCGGCAAGCATGAGCTGAGCGACGGTTACCAGCTCGACTGGAAGGCCAGCGTGTCGACGGGTGAGCGCGAGACGCCCCGCCGGGTCGACTGGGAGTTCCGTTCGTCGGCCAGCGCCTTCCCGAACAGCTTCGTGCTCGGCGGCGACATCCCGATCATCACGCCCAACGCCGCCTTCTACGATCCGGCGAGCTATCCGTTCCGCCGCGTGCGCTTCCGCAAGGACGACGAGAAGGAGGACATCTATTCCGCGCAGGTGGACTTGCGCCGCGATGTCCAGTTCGGCGCCAAGCCGGGCTACTGGAAGACCGGGGTGAAATTCGTGAACTCCGACAAGCATCAGGATCGCACCAACACCAACTACAACCTGGCGTCCGGCGCGGCCAACCTCTTCACCCTGGCCCAGACGGGCCTGACGGCTCCCGAGCCGGCCACGTTCATGAACGGACGCTACCGGCTCGGTCCGGTCATCAACGTGGACAGCATGTATTCGTTCTTCGCCAGCAATCCCGGGCGATTCGTCTTCGATGCCGCCTCGACCCTGAGCAATTCCGCCGACGCGGACTTCGACGCCACGGAGGAGGTCACCTCCGGCTACGCGATGGCCAGTGTCAGCCCGGGCAGCCAGACGACCGTGCTCGGCGGCTTGCGGGTCGAGCGTTCGAATGCGACGTATTCCGCCTTGGAGAGGCGCAACGGCGTCTATGCGCCCATCAGCATCTCCAAGAGCTACACCCAAGTGCTGCCGGGGCTGCATTTCGTCTGGCGGCCGAACAAGCAGATGGTGCTGCGGGCGGCGTGGACCAACACCTACGGCCGGGCCGCCTACACGTCCCTCGCCCCGCGCAATGTCCTGGATGACGTCGACCTCGGCGGCGGGAATTTCCAGGGCAGCCTCTCGTCGGGCAATCCCGAGCTCGAGCCGTTCGAATCCATGAACTTCGACGTGAGCGCGGAATACTACCTCAAGCACGCCGGCATCCTCTCCGTCGGCGTGTTCCACAAGTCCATCGACAACCCCGTCTACCGCAATTCGTATACGCTCACCAACACGACCTACGGCGGGCGCAACTACTCGCAGCTGGGGATCTCCCGGCCGGAGAACGCGGAAAAGGGCGAGGTCACGGGCGTGGAGTTCAACTGGCAGCAGTTCTTCAACTTCCTGCCCGCGCCCTTCGACGGGCTCGGCCTGAATCTCAACTACACCATCACCGACTCCTCGGCCAAGATCTTCGGCCGGACCGACGAGCTGCCGTTCTTCAAGCAGTCCGACGAGATCGGCAACCTCGCGCTCGTCTACGAGAAATACGGCATCGAGGCGCGCGTGGCCTACGCCTTCAACGGCGCCTACCTCGAATCGGTCGGCACCTCCCGGGCCACCGACGTCTACACCGACCGCCGCCGCGTGATCGACGCCAAGTTCAGCTACCGCTTCAACAAGCGGCTGAAGGTGTTCGTCGAGCTGCTCAACCTCAACGAGGAGCCCCTGCGCACCTTCGAGGGCGAACCGGGCCACAACAACGGCTACGAGATCTACTCCTGGAACGCCAACCTCGGCATCAACTGGAACCTTTGATCCCGGCCGGCTGGTGAAGTCCCGGCCCTTTTATCCGCTCCCCGGCGCGTCCACGCTGACGCGCCGGGAGTTTGTCGCCCGGAGTGCGTCGTTCACGGCGGCGGCCCTGCTGTCCAACCGTGCGTTCGGCGCGGTTCGCGGCGCGCCGCGGTTCGCCGCCCATCCCTTCTCGCTCGGAGTCGCCTCCGGCGACCCGGCCCCGGATGGTTTTGTGCTCTGGACGCGCCTGGCGCCCCGTCCGCTCGAGCCGGGTGGCGGCATGCCCCCCGAGCCGGTCGAGGTCGGCTGGCAGGTGGCCGAGGACGAGGCGCTGAACCGCGTCGTGCGACGCGGCACGGTCGCGACGGATCCCGCCTGGGCGCATTCCATGCACGTCGAGGTCGAGGGGCTGCGGCCGAACCGGTGGTATTGGTATCAGTTCAAGGCCGGAGCGGAGACCAGCCCCGTCGGCCGCACGCGCACGATGCCGGCGTCCGGTGTCACGCCGGACCGGTTGAGGTTCGCCTTCGCTTCGTGCCAGAAATACGAGATCGGCCACTACACCGCCTTCGAGCACATGGCTCGCGAGGAACTGGATCTCATCGTTCACCTCGGCGACTACATCTACGAGAAGGGCGACGACAAGCGGGCGGTCCGCCCGCACGGCACGCCGGAGATCTTCTCGCTCGACGACTACCGCGCCCGCTACGCCCGCTACAAGTCCGATCCCGCGCTGCAGGCCGCGCACGCGCTGGCGCCGTGGATCGTCACGTGGGACGACCACGAGGTGAGCAACAACTACGCCGCGGCCATTCCCGAGGAACCGGACCAGGACAGGACGCAGGAGTTCCTCCTCCGGCGGGCGGCCGGCTACCAGGCCTATTACGAGCACATGCCGCTGCGCCACGGCGCGGTGCCCGCCGGCCCCGACATGCTCCTCTACCGTCGCCTCGCCTTCGGCCGCCTGGCTACCTTCCACGTCCTCGATACGCGCCAATACCGGACCGATCAACCCCAGGGCGACGGGGTCAAGCCGCCCGTCCCGGAGATGCTCGACCCCGCCGGCACCATCATGGGCGACCGGCAGCGCGAATGGCTCTTCGACGGCCTCGTGTCCTCCTCCGCCGACTGGAATGTGCTCGCGCAGCAGGTGATGGTGGCCCGGGTGGACCGCACCCCGGGCCCCGGGGAGACCTTCAGCATGGACAAGTGGACCGGCTACGAGTTTGAGCGCCGTCGCCTGCTGCGGCATTTCCGGGACGCCAAGGTGGTGAATCCGGTCGTGCTCACCGGCGACATCCACAACAACTGGGCGAATGAACTGCCGGCCGAGCCGGACCGGCCCGACGCCCCCAGCGCCGGGGTGGAGTTCGTCGGCACCTCGATCACCTCGGGCGGCGATGGCGAGGATCAGCCGGAGTATGCCGGCCTCCTGCAGTCGGACAACCCCTTCGTCAAATACCACAACAACGAACGCGGTTATGTGCGCTGTGAAGTCACTCCCCGGGAGTGGCGGACGGACTACCGCACCGTGCCCTATGTCAGCCGGCCCGGGGCCCCGTTGCACACGCGGGCCTCCTTTGTCGTCGAAGCGGGCCGGACGCGGCTCGAGCGCGCGTGATGGCCGGCCGCGCCACTCCCCTTGTCCGCCGGTCCGGCCCGCCCGGGCTTGTGCCGTGCGTGCGCCCCTGCCTAGTTTCATCCGTCCCCGGCCGGCCGGGGACGGGCCATGCCTGAACCCAAACTACCCCCCGAAATGCTTTCCGGCCCGTTCCTGCTCGCCGCCCTCGTGCTGGGCATCGCCTTCGTCGTCGTCGCCACGACGCGCTACAAGCTGCACCCGTTCCTCGCGCTGCTCGTCACCGCCTACGGCATGGGCCTGTGCGGCGGGCTCACGCCGGCGCAGACCATCGCCGCGCTGACCGGCGGCTTCGGCAAGACCATCGGCTACATCGGCATCGTCATCGCCTGCGGCTGCATCATCGGGATGGTGCTGGAGAAGAGCGGCTGCGCGCTCGTGATGGCGGAGATGATGCTGCGGCTCATCGGCCGCGCCCGGGCCGTGCTGGCCATGTCCTGCACCGGCACGATCGTCTCCATCCCCGTGTTCTGCGATTCCGGCTTCGTCATCCTCTCGCCCCTGATGCGCTCGCTGGCGCGCCAGACCGGCCAGTCGCTGGCGGGTTTCGCCGTCGCCCTGAGCATGGGCCTGTATGCGACGCACTGCCTCGTGCCGCCGACGCCCGGGCCCATCGCGGTGGCGGGCGAGCTGCGCGCCGACATCGGCTCGGTCATCCTGCTCGGGCTGCTGGTCGTGGTGCCGGTGGTGGCCGTGACCTACGCCTACGCCCGGTTCGTGGAGCGGCGCATCCAGCTCGATCCCGACCGGGGGGACGAGGCGCAGGCCGCCGCCCCGCTCGGCGAGGGGGACGGGCCCGCGCACGGCGCGTTCGCGGCGTTCGCCCCGATCCTGTTCCCCGTGCTGCTCATCGCCGTCAAGTCGGCGGCGGATCTGCCCGGCCGGCCGTTCGGCGACGGGGCGCTGCGCACTGTCCTCGGCATGCTCGGCGACCCGAACACCGCGCTCATCCTCGGCGTGTTCCCGGCGTGGTTCATCGTGCGCCGGCGGGGCCTGGAAGCCTTCGGCTCGTGGTGCGGCGACGGCCTGCGCGATGCCGGCACCATCATCCTCATCACCGCCGCGGGCGGCGCGCTGGGGGGCGTGCTGCGCGAGACCCCGCTCGCGAAATTCGTCGGCGACGGGCTGGCCACGCTGGACCTCGGCCGGTTCAGCATCCTGCTGCCGTTCGTGGTGGCGGCCGGGCTCAAGACCGCCCTCGGCTCCTCCACCGTGGCGATGATCACCACCGCCTCGCTGGTCTCGCACCTGCTGCCCTCGATGGGGCTCGCCGCCGGTTTCGGCCCCGCCCTCGCCACGCTCGCCATCGCGTCCGGCGCGATGATGGTCTCGCATGTCAACGACAGCTACTTCTGGGTCGTCACCCAGATGTCGGGCATGACGGTGACCCAGGGCTACCGGCTGGTCACGGTGGCCTCGGCCATCGCCGGGCTGACGGGCATTGCGGCGGTGGTCGTGTTGAGTTTCATCCTGCTCTGAGCAGGCATTTCCCCATGCGAACCATCCTTTTTTTTCTGCTCGCGGTCGCCGCGGTCGTTGCCGAACCGGCACCCGCGGGCATCCCCGGCCCCAACGGCTGGCGGTTCGACGAGGCGCGCCGCCTCACGGCGCCGGAGGCCCGGCAGGGCGTGGCGGCCGACGCCGACCACCTCTATGCGATCGGCAACCACGCCGTGGCGAAATACCGCAAGTCCGACGGCGCGCGCCTCGCGGGCTGGGAGTGCCCCGAGGGCGAGCCGCTCATCCATCTCAACGCCGGGGTCGTGCACGCGGGCCGGCTGTATTGCGCGCACTCCAATTACCCCGGCGTGCCCCACACCGGCTCGGTCGAGATCTGGGACACGGCGACGATGCGGCACGCCGGCTCGGTCAGCCTCGGCCGCACGGACGGGTCGCTGACCTGGATCGACCGGCGCGAGCGCCGCTGGGTGGCCTGCTTCGTGCATTACGGGAAGCGGGGCGGCGAACCGGGCCGGGGGCCGGAATGGACGCGGCTGGCCGAGTATGACGACGACTGGCGCCCGACCGGGCGCGGCTGGGTCTTCCCGCCCGCCCTCGTCGCGCATTTCGGCACGCGCGGCTACAGCGTCTCCGGCGGCGCGTTCGGCCCCGGCGGCCGGCTGTTCGTGGCCGGGCACGACGAGACGGAGTTCTGCGTGCTGGCCTTTCCCGCCGCCGGGCCGGAGCTGCGATGGGTCGCGACGATGCCCGTGCCGGCCGAGGGCCAGGCCTTCGCCTGGGATCCGGCCGAGCCCGGCGTGCTGCACATGATCCTCAAGCGCACCCGCGAGATCATCACGGGGCGGGCGGCCCTGACCGCGGCGCCGCCATGAGCAGGCAGCCGTGCTCCTCGTCGAGCCCGCGCTCGACGAAGCCGAGGGAACGATAGAGCGCGAGGGCCGGCGCATTGGCGGGAAAGACGTAGAGCGAGAAACCCGTGATGCCGGGATGCAGCCGCAGTGCCTCCCGCATCAGCGCATGGCAGAGTGTGCGGCCGTGGCCTTGGCCGCGCTGCGCCGGATCCACGACGATGCGGGCCAGGTGCCCGAAAGTTTCGTCGCGCAACCTCACCTGCCCAAAGCCGGCCAGACCTTCCCCGGGAAACTCCAGCGCGAATGTGACGTAGCCCTTCACGTGGATTTCCCGCCAGAAGCGTTCCGGGGTGGTCGGGAAACCCGCGCTCGGTCCCGCCCAGCGGTGCAGCGCATCGGCGGCGGGCGTCCACTGCAGGGCCGCGGCGGCATCGGCCACGGTCGCGCGGCGCAAGGCGGGCGGGGCGGCGGGTTTCATCGCGCCCTGATGGCGCCCAGACTCACTTCCCGCCATCCGCAAAGCGCGGCTGGGCCGCCGCGTGTCTCCGATGCACGTCGGTGTAGATCTCGTCCACCATCCGGTCCACGTCGGCGCCCTGCATGAATTTGGTGCTGAATCCCGGGATCTCCGGGTCGATGGCGCCGCGGGCGGCCTCGAGGAAGTCGCCGATCAGCTCGCGCGGGGACTCGTCGCCCACGGCGATGCGGATGGTGGTCGGCGTGATGCCGGCCTCCTTCAGCGCCTCGGGGCTGAGCTCGGAGTGCGAGGTGAGCGCGGGGCAGAGCACGAGCGTGTTGCTCTGGCCGAGCGACACCATGTGGCCGAACATCGGGGCCAGCGAATCGAAGAAGCGCTCCAAGGTGATGCGCGACATGCCGGCGGACTCGAAGTTGATGGTGAAGAGCGGCGCGGGCAGCCCGAGGTAGGAAATGCCGGCGGCGACCGCGTGGTTCGGGTCGGCGGGGTGGGCCGGGCCGCTGACGGTGACGAGCGGGTTCGACGCCAGCCAGCGGGCGAAGACGAGCGTGTTGATGCATTTCTTCAGCAGGCGCACCTCGAGCGTCTTCATGCCGGTGAGCACCTCGAAGGCCTTGTCGGAGTCGAGGAACGCGCCCTTCACGTAATAGACGTTCCAGAACAGCGTGTCGTGCCAGTTCTTGCCGGAGGGCGAGGTGTCGCCCTTGGGGAGGAACATGTCCTCGTTGCGGCCGAGGACGACGCCGGCGGTGGTGGTGCCGTGGCCGGTCAGATCCTTGGTGTAGCTGTGCAGCACGTAGTCGGGGCGCGCGGCGGGCTCGGGATGCTGGAGCGGGCGGGCGAGGAATGGCGTGCCGACGGTGGAGTCGAGGATAACGGTCAGGCCCGCAGCGTGCGCGGCGCGGCAGATGCCGGGCACGTCGAGGAAGACGCCGTGCGGGTTGCACGGGCTCTCGAGATAGACGTAGACGCGGCGGCCGGCCTTGAGCCGTGCGGCGTATTTCTCGCGGGTGGCGGCGAGGGCCTTCGAGAAATCCTCCGTGGTGAAGCCGTCGAAGAACACCACGCCGGCCTTCAGGTTGGAGCGCTTGCCGAACCAGTCGTGGATGAGCTGCCAGGCGCCGCCGTAGATGTTGCGCGAGGAGAGGATGACGTCCTCGTGGCCGACGAGGTGCGAGAGGATGCCGTCGATCGCGCCCATGCCGGAGTTGAAGTTCCACGCCATGTATTCGCCGGCGTGCGGGCCGCACTCGATGTCCACGATGTGGTTGGCGAGCGAGATCGAGGTCGGGTTCATCAGCCGCGAGTAGATCTCGTGGAGGAACTCGCGCCCTTGGAACGCGTCGTCGATCCACTCGCTGCACGCGTAGAGGTAGGTGGCGGTGCGGGTGATGACCGGGTTGGCCGAGAAGATGGCCGTGACGTTGTCGAAGACCGGGTAGGGCCCCTTGGCCAGCATCGTGGCGTTGCTGTAGCGGAGCGACTGGTGGGTCTTGCGCGCGGGGTTCTGC
>Ga0187894_10000199_pt1 | contig 79804 bp, 55 predicted proteins | sample GBC1701081metaG_FD_136650 | JGI IMG/M metagenome (GOLD analysis project Ga0187894, IMG submission 136650) | White microbial mat communities from a lava cave in the Kipuka Kanohina Cave System on the Island of Hawaii, USA - GBC170108-1 metaG ...
ATGCCGGGGGGTGTTGATTCGTTATGAAAAGAAGGCGGAGAATTACTTGGGCTTGTTGCAACTGGCGTGTAGTTTATTGTGGTATCGCAAGTTACACACTCTGTGAGTTTTGAGATAGTTTCTAAGTGATGGAAAGAACAAATTTCCACACTTCATCTTTTCTGCAGATACGGATATGGCAACGGACGGCTTCTTTTCCCTCAGTAGCAGGGGTAGCAAAGAGCTCTTTCTTTGCCAATTAAAGCCAAAAGAATATGCTGCTGGTGCGGCAGGTGAAGAGGCTGCCGTGGCACGTATTAGCAAGAAACTAGGCAGATTTGATCTCAGAGCCATAAAGTTGCTTCGAGTAGAGCAGAATCAGGGTATGGCTATTGTCATCTATCAAAGCATTTTTGACCCTGAGATTGAGGCAAGCGCAATAAAGCAGCAGTCGCCTGAGTCCTTTATAAAACAAGGTGGGCGCATTCAATGGGTGCGCTCCTAAACGGAACTCGGTTTCAGTCCGACCTACTGCCTGTCGAAACCGGCGCGAGACTTGAAAATGGAAGACAGCATCGTGCGGCAGCAATGCCGAATAGTATAAGGAGCGAGCCGATGGCAGCCATTGACGACCTGAATTCACAGCCATACTACCATGGCACGAAAGCCGACCTGAATCCGGGGGACATGATCGAGCCCGGCTATAACTCTAACTACGGCAAGAGGAAACAGGCGGCATACGTTTATCTGACCGCAACCTTGAATGCAGCCATTTGGGGAGCCGAGCTAGCCCGCGGCGAAGAACCCGGCAGAATCTACATTGTGGAGCCGACAGGTGCGATTGAAGATGACCCCAACCTGACGGACAAGAAGTATCCGGGCAATCCGACGAAGTCATATCGCTCTCGTGATCCGCTTCGGGTCACCGGCGAGGTCACGGACTGGCAGGGACACTCCGCCGAAGAGATCAAAGCCATGAAGGACGGTCTTGAGCGACTAAAGCAACTTGGTGTTGAAGCCATCGAGGACTGAGTCCGGCATATCCATCTAACAAGTTATTGGACGCGAGGCGGAAACAGCGACTTTGTTATCGTAGTGTCTTTTGTCCTTTAGCTTGTCGTCTGCGGTTTTGCCCCACGTCATCTCAACCGTTAGATCACCTGATGGCTATGATCTCGTTAAACGATAAAAGGTGAAGAAAGTTTGAGCGAGGCTATCGCATAAAGTACGATGCCTCCGTTCCACTTTTAAAGCTCAAGAACGCGACCGAGCCTCACGAACAGATTTGGTCGGAGTTGTGGAGCGAGCTACATAACCAGAGAGATGCGGGGGTTGCTTCATACGCTGCCTACGCTAATGTGCCGGGTAAGATCTCAAATTTGTGTTGCTATTCATTCAATTTTGCTTTCAATTTTGTGTAGTAAGCAGCGCCAACAACCTCTGGAAAACGATCAATGATTTGGGTCATCTGTTGAAGTTTTGGATTTATCCAGCCCAATGCTTCGTGCATTTCCTTATGCTCCTGAATGAGATTATAGTGCAAAATTCTTTCATGGTGAAAAATTCGGTTTCTCAGTTTGCGTATATTATTCAACCTTCCTGACAGCGTATGTCGTGTACGGAACCGCCTAGGCATAAGCGGGAAGGCATCCTTTAAGAAATCACGACGGTTAATTAGACTTCTATCGTATCTGCTATCAAACAAACTAGTCCAAAATCCAAAATCTAATTCTGCAATCACCCGATTAGGCTCAATAGGTCTGCCTAATCTTGTCAGTTTCGCTTCGGCTTCTGTTACTTGCTGTTGCTCACTGGCTCTTAAAATTGATGCTCTTCCACCATACCAAGAAGAGGTGCCAAAACTTTTTTCAGCCGCTGCATGAAGAGTATTTCTAAGACCTATTTCCAAATTTTGAAGCACAGGGTAAAGAGCTTCTGATAAACAGATATTCCACACACATTTTGTTAATGTTTCATGATTATCGTCGCCAGAAACTCTATAAGCCTCAATGCGGCTGATTGAAACACAACTACTAAAAGCGGTAAATAAACTATTTATATTAGGTATGGGAGGCAATGACACATTTTCTCCTTGCAATTTCTCAATCATAGTCGTATATTCATATTGCAGTCCTTGGGCGATTCCTCTCCGAAGTATCTATAGGTACTTCGTGATGAACCCAGGGTAAGAAACTTTAAGAGTTCAGAGCCTTCACAGCAATGTGGGGGCTTTTCTCTTTTATTATTGTTTATAGCTGTCTAGCCTGTCTCATCTGAAAAACTTAACTCATCTTCTGGAACGGCTGTGTGGCTATCTTCGATCTTTACATATTTTCTTCCTGCATGGACACCAGCATCTTCTAGTACTCTTACAGGCTGGTCATGATCTTTATTGTGCCAAATTGCTTGCCGAGGCTGCTCAAGTTCTGCCTTCGTAGGAAAGGTGTCTTTTGAGAGGTTCAAAAGTGCTGCTAATTTCTCTATAGCTTCTTGTGTTACCTGTCCGTTGAAAATAACCCTTGCCTGACTCTCCCGTGAGATATTAAATTTCAATTCGGATTCGCCAAGCGCAAGCGGCATAAGTTGAACAGGCGGCGGCGGAATAGACGATGGCGTTGGCAATTGCACTCTGCCGTGTCCGCCAGTCGGTACTGGCTGTCGCAAAATCTTCTCCCTTTGATCTTCGGAAAATTCTGCACCTTCGTCATCATTATAGTCTTCTGGTGTAGGATTAGCAACGCTTAAAGTCTCTCTAAAAACACGGATAAAACTATCAACACTATCTGGATTAAATCTTTCATTAAGCACTAGGTGGCTTTTAACTGCTGCATTTGAAGGAATTTCTCCTCGGTAATGTGTTAGTAGCTTTTTGAATATCTGAGGACTTAAAGCCGCTTGCCTAATAAGTTCTAACCGCTCTGTAGAGTCTTCGGGTAGATGTAATATCTTAAATCCCGCCTCAGATACGCGATATTTGCCTTCAATCTCGTCTAATAATCCATACTGCTTCAGTGCTGAAACCGCTCTGCCACTAGTTCCACTTTTTTTTGAGCCAGCTTTATATCCCATGTGAGAAATGACTGCATCAAACGTTGTAAAAGCCCTTCTATCTTGCTGATAGATTTGCCTCAAGCGCGTAAGGGCATCATTGATTGTCATTGATGGGTAATTGGGGCTTCGATGTTTTGTACCTTTCCTTGACTCACCGCCATTCACTTCTTTTTCATTTTGACTCATAGCTATTCCTCTGAGCCTTAAAATACGCTCTAGCGGTTCAAAAGTCAAGAGATAAAAAGTTAGTCCTGTTTTTTTATCCTTTTTTTATCCTTGTCTTATCTCTCAAGTCGAAGCAGTTGTGATATAATAATGCTGAAAGAAGGTGAGTGCAAAAATATAAAAGATGCTGTCCAGTAAATACGTTTACGTTCCTGCAAGAAAGTGACTATAAAATTTTTATTGAAAAGTGTATTAGACCTGTTGCGTAATAAGGAGAGCTACAAAATGTAGGACGTTACTTTGTGTTACAAGCCCAATATCTTGTGGCATTTTTTCCAATTCGCTTATTACGCAACAGGTCTATTCTGTTTTTGCAATAAATTTGTTCCCTGCTAGCTGTTTCCTGTATTATATCGGATTGAATTTGCGCGATGATCGCTATCGCTCTCTGTATTGTATTTACACATGGACAATCTGGTTTTATCAAATATCTTCTATCGCAAGATGCGAACCTTTACCACGGCGGCGGGGGTCGCTCTCGGCGTTGTTCTCGTTGTTCTCACGGTCGGTCTCGTACACGGGTTTTTGAATGAGCAGGGACGGCGCAATTCCGCCATTACGGCGGAGATTGTCTTTAATCCGCCCGGTAGTTCCATTCTCAATATCTCGCCTATCCTGTCGGTCAATCAGGAAACGCTCAATCGCATTCGCGCCATTGAAGGCGTTAGCGAAGTTGTCGGCATCGGTCAACTGCAACGCGGCGGCAGAGTCATAGACGGCATTGATTATGCTGCCTATACGAAGGTTTCGGGGATGCGCGTGGTCGAAGGGCGTGAAGTGCAAAGCGGCAATGAGGTGATGGTTGACCGCGTGGCGCAACGCGAACGGAAATTGAAAGTTGGCGATGAGGTTGATCTGCTCGACAGAAAGTTTCGCGTCGTCGGCTTCTACGAACCGGAATCCTTCGGACGACTAAAAATTCCCATTACTACTCTGCAAGACTATCAGAACCGCCCGAATCTCTACTCGCGTGTACTCATCAAGGTAAACGACCCGGCACAGCAAGCCGATATTGCCCGCCAGATCAAAGCGAGCTTTCCCGAAAGTGAAGTGTTGCTGACCCGCGATTTGCCGATTTTGTATGCACAGGGAACGCCCGCCATGCAAACCTTCCTGAACGTGGTGATAACGCTTGCCATCGTTATCAGTTCGCTGGTCATTCTGCTGGCGATGTATACGACGGTGACGGAACGCACCCGGCAGATTGGCATTCTGAAAAGTCTCGGCGCATCGAAAGGCTGGATTGCTTTGCAGATTGAAACAGAGGCATTGCTCATCAGTCTGATTGGTGTTCTCGCCGGATTTGCCCTCGCCATCATTGGCAGATTGTTGATTCTCCGCTGGGCGACCGTGACGATTGAACTGGAAGGGCGCTGGTTTCTCTATGCCCTGCTGCTTGGCATACTGGCGGGCGTCCTTGGCGCTCTCTATCCGGCATTACGCGCCGCCAATCAAGACCCCGTGAAAGCCCTGAGTTACGAATAACCATCTCTCTTCATCCAATTATTCACTCACTTGATGCACAGAGTCACGGAATCGCTTGGCGACGGGTGTTAGAGTTCAACCTTCAGGTTGGTTGTAGATTGATGGAAGAGAAATTCTGTTTTTCCCTAGAAGCTATCCCAAAACCCCACTTTGAAGCCTTCATTCTTGGGCTTTTTGAGGTTTTGGGATGAGTTCTAACCTCATGCAGCATACCGTTGGTTATTGACGATTCGCCATACTCCTTATACTTCTGCCTCTGACTCTACTACCAACCTGAAGGTTGAACTCTAACGCCTGTTCCTGAACATTGCCGCTTGCTTGCCGTTATGTCGCATGACGTGAGTTAGCGATTGCCTGAAAAAATCTTTCACTTGACGGGAACTTTTGCCCTGCTTATATTCGTTAAACAGATGGTTAGTTAATTAAATGTTTAGTGAATGAGCTATGGCAAGACCAAAGACCAATGACCCGGAAGCGCGGGCGAATATCTTAGCGGCGGCGGAAGACCTCTTTGCCGCGCACGGTTTTTCCGGTACGAGGGTGCGCGATATTGCCGAACAAGCTGGCGTCACCGGAGCAATGGTGCATTATTACTTCGAGAATAAAGAAGGCTTGTATCGCGCCACTATTGAAAGCGTAGTCGGCACGGTGCGTGACTTGCTCGCTCAAGCTGCCGAAAGCGAGGCGCCGGTAGATGAACGAATGCGGGCTTTCATTCAAGCCAACACAACGCATATTCTCAATCATCCGAAAGCGGTGCGAATTGTCCTCAGAGAATTGCTCGCCGGGGGGCAGGAGATTGTCAAAATCCTTCAGAAGTACCCGAAGGATAACTACACTCTGTTGCGCGGCATCATCAGCGAAGGCGTAAAACGCCGAGAGCTTCGCCCTCTCGATGTTGAGATTGCGCCGTTCAGTCTGATGGGCATGATTATGATTTTTCATGTCTTCAATCCGCTCATCAGCCTCGTTTTAGGCAAAGCGGAATATGATGAGGAGTTTATCCAGCGCGTCGCCACGCACACCGCCGGCCTTTTTCTTCAAGGCGCACAGATGCCGTCAACCTTTGAGACAAAGAAATCGCCAGCGAAGCTCAAGCGCAGCACAAAAACCGTCAGGCAAGGCTACGGTCGAAAAGACAGGGAGGAAATCCCATGAGCGTAAGTAAAAAGAAGATCATTCTGCCGATTCTGTTGCTGCTCCTTATCGTTGCTGCCATTGTAACGTGGCGAATGGTGAACGCCCGCGCTCCGCAAAATCGTATGATTCTATCCGGCACGATTGAAGCAGACGAAATCCATATCGGCTCGAAGATTGGCGGGCGCATTGCTGAAGTCCTGGTTAAAGAAGGGCAGGAAGTAAAACAGGGGCAGCCGTTGATTCGGTTCGAGAGTTTTGACCTTGACGCCAAACGCAACGACGCCATCGCCGCCATCGCACAGGCGGAAGCCAATCTGCAAAAGCTTCAGAATGGCAATCGCCCCGAAGAAATCGCCCAGGCAAGAGCCGAGGCGGCAGCCGCGCAACGGAATGTTGAAATCGCTCAAAACGGTCCGCGCCAGCAGGAAATTGACGCCGCCCGCGCCGACCTTGAAGCGGCGGCTGCCGATTATGAAGTAGCAAAAGCAAATTTCGCCCGCCTCGAACAGTTGACGCTCAATGGCGTTGCTTCGCAGCAGGATTATGACAATGCCAAAGCCGCGCTTGACCGTTCGCGGGGCAGGCGCGACGCCGCTAAACAACGACTCGATTTGCTCGTTGCCGGAACGCGCAGCGAAGAGATTGCCCGCGCCCGCGACCAGTACCGTCAGGCTACGGCACGCAAAGAGATGATGGAACGCGGCGCACGTAAAGAAGACATTGCGGCGGCGCAAGCGCAACTCAATCGCGCCCGCGCTTCTCTGCAACAGATAGAGACGCAATTTGCCGAACTGGAAGTCAACTCGCCCGCCGATGCCGTGATTGAAGTCATGCAACTGCGCCCCGGTGACTTACTCACCGCCAATGCTCCGGTAGCGACGCTGGTTGAATTGAATCGCCTGTGGGTGCGCGTCTATGTGCCAGAACCCGAACTCGGTTTTGCGCGAGCCGCCATGTCCCAGGAAAAAGAGGTGCCTGTCACCGTTGATTCATTCGGGCAGGAGAGTTTCAAAGGGCGCATTGAATCCATCGCCTCGAAAGGCGAATTTACGCCGCGCAATGTGCAGACTCGTGACGAACGTAAACATCAAGTCTTTTCGGTGCGAGTGCGCGTAGACAACAGCGCCAAAAAATTGAGCGCCGGAATGGCGGCAGATGTAACGATTGATAAATAGTCCGTAGCCCGTAGTGCTTAGTCCGTAGTTTGTCTTTCAGGAATTGCGGATAATAGACGCGCTTCGGCTACTTACTAAGCACTACGGACTACGGACTACGGACTAAACAATGGACGCAATAGAGATTAATGGATTGACGCGACGCTTCGGCAATTTTACCGCCGTGAATGATGTAAGTTTTACGGTGCATCGCGGCGAAATCTTCGGTTTTCTCGGTCCCAATGGGTCGGGCAAATCAACCATTATTCGGATGCTTTGCGGCTTGCTCGCGCCAAGCGCCGGTGGCGCTCGCGTTGTCGGCTTCGATATTGAAAAACAGACGGACGAGATTCGCCAGAACATCGGTTATATGTCGCAACAATTCAGCCTCTATCAGGATTTAACCGTGCAGGAGAATATCAACTTCTATTCTCAGGTTTACGGTTTGCGCGGCGACCGCTTGAAAGAACGGCGGCAGGCGGTGATTGAATTAACCCATATTGAGCCATTCATTGACCGTCGCGCCGGAAAACTATCGGGCGGCTGGAAGCAGAGATTGGCGCTTGCCTGCGCTCTGGTACACGAGCCGCAGCTTCTCTTTCTCGATGAACCAACGGCAGGCATTGACCCGGTGGCAAGGCGTGAGTTGTGGGATTTATTCTTCGATTTATCAGCAAAAGGCAAGACGCTCTTTGTGACGACGCATTACATGGACGAAGCCGAACGCTGCGCCCGCGTCGGCTATATCTACAACTCGAAGTTGATTACCTGCGGCGAGCCGGATGATTTGAAACAGTTGCCGGATGTAACACCCGCCAATGCCAAATGGGTCGAAGTCATTTGCCCGAATACCACCGTCGCGCTCGGTGAATTGAAACGCGCTGAGTATGTCTTGAGCGCCACCATCTTCGGGCAGTCTATTCATCTGTTGATGAAGGAGAGCGAACCTCTCGACAGCATCCGCAAAACACTGGCAAAGATTGGCATTACGGATGTGGAAACAACGCCCGCTCGCCCGTCGCTCGAAGATGTCTTTGTCAGTTTAACCAAGCGATTTTCAAGGAATGGGCAGTAGTCCGGTGTTAGAGTACAAACTTTAGTTTGGTAGTAGGCTGAACAGGCGAACCGAGAAGGCTTACGGCGTATCGTGAAAGGATACAAAATGAGCATTTTCAGATTCGGGACTATTGGAAGTTTTTGCTTCTCAATGCACTACCAAGCTAAAGCTCGTACTCTAACACCCGCAACAATGCTACGGACTACGGACTAAGCGCTACGGACTTTTTAGAGGCATTATGTTCAAAGGATTCACTTCCGTCTTCTACAAAGAGTTGATACAAATCAGCCGCGACCCGGTTACGCTGGTCTTGATGCTGATGGTGCCGATGTTTCAACTGACGATTTTCGGCTATGCCATCAATACCGATGTCCGCAATGTTAAAATGGCAGTTTACAATCTCGATGGCAGACGCGAAGCCCGCGAGTTGATTACCGCATTTCAAAACACCGATTACTTTCTGGTCAGCGAAATGGTCAATTCCGATGACGAATTGAATCAGGCTATCGTTGCCGGACGAGTAAAAATCGGCATCAAAATACCGCCCGATTATTCCGATAATCTGGCGATGCACCGGCAGGCGAATGTTTTAGTCTTAATTGACGGCTCCGATTCAACGATTGCAACGCAAAGCCTGAATGTTTCCACTTCAGTCGGTATGCAGGAATCGCTGACGCGACTGAGCGAACAATTGCAACAGAACGGCGCACAGTTCCCGATAGAGGTTCGCCCGAAGATTCTTTTTAATCCTGATGCGCGTTCGGCAAATTTTATGGTTCCGGGTCTGGTCGGCGTCATCCTGCAAATGATTACGACACTACTCACGGCATTTGCTATTGTCCGCGAACGCGAGCGCGGCACACTGGAACAATTACTGGTAACGCCGATAAAGCCTTTCGGTTTGATGCTGGGAAAATTGATTCCTTACGGACTCATCGGCGTTTTTGAAACTTGCTCCGTACTGCTGGCAATGCAACTGATCTTTCAAGTGCCGATTAACGGCTCGGTAATACTACTTTTTGGCTTATGCGTATTGTTCCTCTTTCCGGCGTTGGCAATTGGCTTACTCATATCAACGAAAGCGCAAAACCAGGTTCAGGCATTTCAAATGGCATTTCTGATTATGCTGCCTTCGATTCTGCTCTCAGGGTTTATGTTTCCGCGTGATTCCATGCCGGTAGGAATGAAGGCGATTGGCTATTTCATCCCGGCGACGCATTTTATAGAAATCCTGCGCGGCATTATCTTACGCGGCGCAACCTTAGTGGATTTATCCGAACAGGTGACGATGCTCGCAGGTATGGGAGTGATCTTATTGATTATCAGCGCCCTCAGATTTCGCAAGAAGATTGCTTAGATGCGCCTGGGTACGCACACTTCCAGCGTGCAAGGAATTTCGTTGTAGAGGACTTGCAGGAAACAGAAATTTCCCTTTCTGAAACCAGCACGCAAGATGCGTGCGTACCCAGGAGGCGCAACACCCTCTAAAAAATTTGCGCGGCTGATGATTCAAACCATTGAACCACCGCCGCGCAGTAGTGAGTAATGGAGGAGGATTCACCCTATAAAAGCGACAACGCTTTCATTATCCGGCAAGCCGCATCATTTCAGGCGCATACGGTAATGCTGCTCACCGTTCACTCACACCTCTTATAACGTGATAAGCCTATTTCGGTTTCAAAAAAATTCCTGCCTGATAGATTTTTCGCTCTCTCTTTTGCAGGCGCGGCTGCTGGTTCTCTTGTTTGAATTTCTAAAAGAGACCTGGACTGTCAGTGGAAAGAAAGAGCAGCTGTTGACTTTGAGACCTATAGATTTATGATTTTCATTTACTTCTTGACATCTAATAAATGCAGATGCAAAAATACGCTCGCCTCTCAAGACAATATTCATATGCTGAAGTCTGACTGCAAAACTGATGACAAGCAAAATGAGGGAGTCGGATTATGTCTTTGCTCCGCCTTGTCATCATAAACGTATTACTGCCACTGAAAACCGCCCCGCTGAGATTGGGCAGAGATGTACAGATAGGGCAAACGCAGCGAAATTTTATTCCTGCTGATAGATTCCATTTATATCTTCTTTATTTGCTTACGCTCGCCCTATCCGTCGCGTAATCGCTTCGTACAACAAAGCCGAATACGACTATCATAACTCGTATTCCGAAATTACGGTTTTATTAGAACACGACTTTACAGCAAAAGTAGTCCCACACAAGCACCATGCCCCTATAAGGAGAAAATTATGAGTATCAGAAGTGCGATTAGCATGATTTTAGTCGTTGCGTTGCTGGCGTTTTTATTGGTTGTCTCGGTCTCTTTTCCGGGCGCACCGCAGACCACTGCCGCGCAAATGACGTTTGCCATCGGCGATGTCTTTGCGGCGGTTGGCAGTGGCAGAATCAAGGTCTTTGACCCGAACGGCAACCTTAAAGCCACCTTGGACACCACCAGCGCCAGCGCCTTCACCACAGGGATGTGTTTTGAGGCGACGATGAATCTTTACGGCACCAATTTTTCGGCAAATAACATGACGAAATTCAATCCCGATGGCACGATTTCCATCCACCCTTTCGGCAGTGGTTTCAACGCCCAACCGGAATCCTGTATCGTGGATGCTCAAGGCAATATCTATGTCGGACAACCCGATGGCTCACGGGACATTCTCAAGTTTAGTCCGTCAGGCGCGTTCTTAGCGTCTTTCGATGCGGTGGTCACCAATCGCGGCACCGATTGGATTGACCTTGCCGCCGACCAATGCACCATGTTCTATACCTCAGAGGGAACGACGATTAAACGCTTTAATGTTTGCACCAATACGCAACTCCCCGATTTTGCCACCGGCTTACCCGGCGCGTCTTTTGCCTTGCGTATCCGGCAAAACGGCGATGTGCTCGTCGCCTCATCCGCTGTAGCGGTTCGTCTTAATTCAAGCGGACAGATTGTTCAAACCTATACGCCAGCGCCAAATGAATTTCTGTTCGCTTTGAACCTTGACCCGGATGGCACCTCATTTTGGACAGCCGGGTTGTTTAGCGGAGCCATTTATCGTGTAGATATTGCCACCGGCAATGTCATCAAAACCTTCAATGCCACACCCTTTACGCAACTGGCAGGTCTATCTATTAAAGGAGAAATAACCTCAGGGGGCGGCGGCGGTCCTGGCTTTGATGTCTGTTTACAGAATGATACCGATGGCAGCGTGATGAAAATCAATTCCACCACCGGCGAATATAGCTGGTGTTGCGGCGCAACTTTTCCGGTTTTCACTCTGACCGGCACGGGAACCATCACCCGTAAAGGTTCAGGTTTTACGCTGACCGACTTCCGTTCGGATCGTCGGGTGCTGGCGCAATATGATACGTCAACTAATATCGGCAAGGCGTCGCTGCAATCGCCGCAAGGAACGCTGCGCTGCACGATTCAGGATCGCAACATTACCAATAATAGTTGCAACTGTCCGCAGTAAAATCGGCGCTTTGTATGGAGCCAGCTTCTTGACTACAAAGCTGGCTTCATTGTCTGTAAACAACTCTTAATGGCGGGAGATGAGCCTCCGTATGCAGGTCCTCCTACGCGCCTCGTCTCTCGCTACTTTCAACTGTGCCGCGATAAATAGTGTGACGAGCATTGTTTGCTCCGCAGATATTCTTACACCTCTCCTCCGGCATAAGTAGCGCTTTGTAATTTTAGTTGCTTTACTAACTCACCTTACGCAGTCTGAGAGGCAGGACGGCCTCTTTTAGTCCCGGCAGGGACGACCGACCATAGCCCGGCGATGCATCGCTTGGGGAGATAACGGCATCTCCGATTAGTCCCGTAGGGACGGCTGAAAGAGGCTGCCAGAGCCAGTTTCAGCCGTCCCTACGGGACTTTGAAGGTCTGCTTGCCGAGTTCCCGTCGCTGCCGCGGACGGGCTAGTATCGGTCGTCCCTAGCGGAACTAAAAGAGCTATCGTTTTTCTCAGACTGCGTAAGGTGAGTTACTAAATACCACTCGCTTTAGCGCTACGGTTTATACACAAGTTTGTAAGCGCTTTATTTTCGATATTTAGTGAAAACACCGAAATATCTTAACTATTGCAAATAAACAGCTTGCCGACCTTGCCTCTAACTTGTGTATAAACCGTAGCGCTTTAGCTGGAGGCAATTCATCAAGCCTTTCATCAAATTGAAATAAGAGCAAAAACTAAAATAACAAAGCGCTAAATTCTTCTTACAATTTCAACTGGCGAGCTATGCGGATTATCGTCAGATAATCCGGTTCTTCAATCACCGGCGCAACTTTTTTTAGAGAAAGTTCATTTGACGGCTTCGAGGAAGCTGGCTAGCATTGCTCTTACCGTTATATTGGGGTAAATCGGGTTTAACTCATTTACAAAGTTCCAGCCTGTTTTGGTTACGGAAAGAAGAGCAGACCTAGCTGTTTCTGCCCGGTTTGATAGAAATTTACCATGCTAAGGAGGCATTTCATGTATCGAAAACGAATGCAGTGGAGAATCTATTTCGTCGCACTTTTTTTACTGGTCACACAATTTAACATCGCGGCTTTTGCTCAATCGCAGGCTGCCAGTGGTTCCATTGAAGGAACTATCACTGACACCACCGGCGCGGTCGTCGCCGGCGTTAGGGTTTCTGCCGTCAACCTACAGACCGGCTTGACCCGCGACACCGAAACCAACAGCGAAGGCTTATACCGCCTACAGGTGCTGCCAGTCGGCGATTACAACGTCAGCATCGAAAAACAGGGCTTTGCCACCATCAAACGCGACGCCGTTAAAGTTCAGGTCGGCGATAAAGTGACCCTCGATATTGAACTCGGCGCGGCGGGCGCAGCCGAAACCGTCAACATCACGACAGAAGCGCCGATTGTCGAAACCACCCGCACTCAGGTCTCGTCAACCGTCAATGAACGCGCCGTCGCCAATCTGCCGGTCAATGGGCGCAACTTCATAGATTTCGTTTTGCTCACTCCCGGCGTCAACCGCGACGTTCGCACCGGCGACATCAGCTTCGGCGGGCAGCGCGGCACCCTCAATAGCTTGCAGATTGACGGCGCGGATAACAACAACACCTTCTTCGGACAATCGCTCGGACGCACCGGCTCAGGTCGCGCCCCGTATCAGTTTTCGCAGGATGCGGTGCAGGAGTTTCAGGTCAACTCGAACGGCTACTCGGCAGAATTCGGACGCGCCGCCGGAGCGGTGATTAACGTCGTCACCAAATCGGGAACCAATGAATTTCACGGTACGGCATTTGAGTTCTACCGCGACAAATCGCTAAACGCCAATACCTTCTTTAACAATGCCGTTCGTCGTCTGCGTCCGGCATTGCACGTCAATCAATTCGGCGGCAACCTCGGCGGACCGATTGTTAAAAACAAAGCCTTCTTCTTCTTCGATTATGACGGGCAACGTCGCCGCGACCCGGTGGATGTGACGATTTTGGGTACGCGAGTGCCATCAACCGATCCGAACTTCGCCGCCCAACAGAGCGCCCTTGCCGAACTTGCGCCGCGCACTCAGGGCTATCCGCGTAGCTTCAATCAGGACGTATTTCTCTTCAAAGGTGACTGGCAGATAACACAGGGCAATCGCTTTACGGCGCGGTATAACTATCAGAAATTCACTGGCGGCTCGCTGGAAAACTCCGCCGCACCGGGCATTCCGACCACCACATCAACTGCCGAACATACCGGCAATTCCAACGTCAGAACGCAGACCTTGACCTTATCGCTGACTTCTTTGTTGAGCGATAAGATTGTCAATGAGTTTCGCTACAACTATGCGCGTGACCGCGAACCCGGCACCGCAAATGCCGACATCCCGGAAGTTATCATCCTGCAAGGCGGCATCACGGCGGTACAACTCGGACGCAACAATTTCAGCCCGCGTGAAACCACCGTGCGCCGCAATCAGTTCATTGATAACATCATCTTTTCGTTCGGCAAACACTCGCTCAAGACCGGCGTTGATGTAAACGTCGAGAACATTTTGAACTTTTTTCCAGGTCTTTTTGGCGGGCAATATACCTTTAACTCACTAGCCGATTTCGCCAATCGCCGTCCGGCGCGGTACGCGCAGGCATTTGCCGGGGCTGGCACATCGGGACCGACGACGAAACCGAACAACCGAGAATTTGCCGCTTTCGTTCAGGATGACTGGCGTTTCAGTCAGCGATTAACCTTCAATATGGGGCTGCGCTACGACATTCAGAAGATGGCAACGCCGCCCATTAGCAATCCATCGGCGGCACTTGCGGCAGCAGGCATTGACACCGGGCAAGTCAACCTCGACAAGAACAATTTCGCCCCGCGTCTGGGCTTTGCGTGGAATCCGCTCGATTCCAATAAACTCGTCGTGCGCGGTGGTTACGGCGTCTTTTTCGGCAGAACTCCGGCAATTATGCTCGGCACGGCGCATTCGCAAAATGGCATTCAGGTCATCAACCTGACCTTCAACGCCCCAGCCATTCCGACCACCTTCCCGAATGCTTTGCCGGGGCTGCCTTCCGGGGCGACCCTGCCGACGGCAAACATCTATGTCTTTGATAAGAATTACGTTTCGCCGTACACGCAGCAATTCAGCCTTGGAACCGAGTATCAACTCTTCAAAGATTTGTCGGTAACGCTGTCCTATCTCGGCGTTAAGGGTACCCATTTGAGCCGCACCCGCGACATCAATTTGAAACAACCGGCTCCGGTAACCACTATCGTTGGGCAGCCCTTCACTTATTTGCGCTTCGATAGCGTCAGACCGATTGCCGGCTTCGGGCGCATTTCGCAATTTGAATCAACCGGCAATTCCAACTATCACGGCTTCACAACGCAGGTGAACAAACGCTTCTCGAAGAACTTCCAGACGCTGATTTCCTACACCCTCGCTCATGCGATTGATGATGCGCCGGACGCCACTTCAGTCGTTACCGGCAATGCCGGCGACGACTCAAAGATCGTTCAGAACACCTTGAACATCCGTAATGACCGCGCTTCATCGGTGAATGACATCAGACATCGTTTTGTGGTCAGCGGCATCTGGGAAATTGGCAATTATGCGAAGGGCGTGGAAAACCGCGTCGCTCGCGCCATTCTTTCCGGTTGGCAAGTAAGCGGCATTCTGACGGCGCAGAGCGGCTTTCCGTATTCGGCATTTGTTGGCGGAGATTTGAACAACGACGGCAACCGCTTCACAGACCGCGTACCGGGCGTTGGCAGAAACACCTTCACGGGACCGAAGTTTGTTAGCTTCGACCCGCGCATCACCCGCGAGATTCGCTTGTTTGAACGCGCCCGCATTCAACTGATTGGCGAAGCCTTCAACGTCTTCAACCGCGCCAATTTCACTGGCATCAATACGACGTTTTTCACGTTGACCGGCAGCGGCACAACAGCGGCGCTGACGAGGAATGCGAGTTTCGGATTGCCGACGACAACCACCGAACCGCGCATCGTCCAGCTTGCGGCGAAGATTATCTTCTAATAAAAAGCAGCCTGACTGTGAAACCAGTGAGGCTGCTTTTCCTGATTGAGCAATAGCCAAATCTGACGGCAACTGTTCGATAAAATTCCGTTTGTTGAGCATTCAAACAGCGACAAACTAAAGTTTATCGGACAATGATTGCCGAACTTTTTCCACCCCCTTGAGCTACTGCCTCTTATTGCACCGACACATCATCAACGCGGAAACTCGTCGTCAATGATGAATCGGTTGTGGCGCGGAACTGCACACGAATCGTCTGTCCCGCATAAGCCGACAGACTGAAGCTGCCCTTCTGCGAATAGACTCCGGCAGTGCCTTTGTTCAGGTTGCTATACGTTGCCAATGTTGCCAGTAACGTCCCCGACGTATTCCGCACTTCGACAAAGAGCCTGTCATATTGCGTCGTCGTCGTCGTCTCGCTGGAAGTCACATTGAGCCAGAAGGTCAATCCGGCAGTTGAACCACTCGGCACGGTTATTTGCTGATAGACCGTTGACGTGGCGTTGTTGTTAATACCGAGAATCACGTAGCCGGTTCCTGAACGCGGATAGGCGCCGGTTGACCACGTAGCGGTTCCCGACAACACCCATGGGCTGCTGCTGCCTTCAAAGCCACCGTTGACAATCAATTGCCCGCCACCGGCAGAATTTACTGTCAACGTCACCGGCACACTAAGCGGCGAATTGGTCGCTCCCGTTGCCGTAATCGTAATAGTACCGTTGTAGGTTCCCGCCGACAGACCGCTGATATTGACCGAAGCCGTCAACGTCGAAGGCGCGGTTCCCGAAGCCGGACTGACGCTCAACCAGCTTGCATTGCTCGACGCGCTCCAGTTCAAGGTGCCGCCGCCGGTATTGGTAATGCTGACGGATTGACTCGCCGGATTGCCGCCGCCAACGGTTGCCGTAAAGCTCAGGCTTGAGGGGCTGACGCCGATGGTCGGCGAAGGCGTGCCGCCGGTTGTGGCATTGCAGACCACCAAAGCAAAGTCCTGATCGGTAGTGTCGGCATTTCCTGGTACGCCATCGCCGGCGATGTTCGTGGCTTTAACGGTAACGGTGAAGTTGCCGCTGACGCCCGCCGGTAAGAATACCGATTCGACGTTGTTTCTGGCATCCGCCGTGCCGCCGCTTGCCGAGTTTGCGCCGCTAAAGACATTGCCTTTGTAGGTTGTGCCGTTGACGGTTACTTCGAGGTCAAGGTTATTGACGTAAGGCGCTCCGGTTGTCGGTCCCGGCGCATCCGACCACGCCAGCGTGACGCGGAATGGTTGCGAAGAGGACGACACCGAGCCGGTCACTTGATAGGTCTGCCCGGTTGTGCCAAGCGTCTGCGTCTGGTCAACGAGGATGCGGGCAGCGCCGTCAAAAGCGCGTCCCAAGTCCATGCGTCCCATGCCTTGATTGTTTGAGGGCAGCGTATCGTTCGCCCCAGTGCCGGTCATGTGGGTTGCGGAGTTCATCAGATACGCCTTGACCATTGCCGGACTCGGCGCGGCAATGCTGTTGTTGAGGAAGTTCTGATAGACCAGCGCCGCGCCGCCTGCAACTGCCGGGCAGGAATGCGACGTGCCGCTTGACCAGCCGTAGAGCGTCTGCCCGGAGGGCCAGTATTGATTACAAACGCTGCTGCCATCGTAATTCGATTGTGGCACACCGGCTTCAATGTGCGTACCGGGAGCCACGATGTCGGGCTTGACGCGCCCATCGCCGCCGGATGAATTGACCGGACCGCGACTGGAAAAGCCGATCATATCATTGGCGCTGTCCGCTCCTGAGTTCGCTACCGCGCAGCCATCAGTTCCGGTCTGCCGCACATTCTCGCTTGCGCCGACAGTGATAACATTCTTGGCGGTTGCCGGACTGCTGACCGTATTCGCGCCGGAGCCGTCATTACCTGCCGCAAAAACGACGGTGAGTTGTTGCAAACCGCTGGTGCCGCTCTGCGCGTCACGTACAATGCGGTCATATTCTTGCGCGAAGCTATTGTACCGTTTTGCAGCCGAGCCGGTATAGCCCCACGAATTGGTCGAAAGGCGTGCGCCCTGTCCGTAAGCGGTATTCTCCCACGAGGTGCTGGTGGCAGAGGTACTGCCGAAGATTGCCGTAACGCCGACTCTGGCATAAGGCACTATCCCCAAGCCGTAGTTGTAGCCGTTGGCGTCTTCGTTGGCAGAGCCGGTGCCGGTGTTGATGCCGCCGACGATGTGCGAATTCAAAAAGCCGTGACCGCCCTGAGCGCCCGATTGATTGGTCGGGTTATTTTGAAAGGCGATGCGACCACTGGCTAAATCCGGGTGTCCGGTGAGCGAATAGGCATCATCCACGACATTGACCGAAAACGATGTAAACTGTGAGCTGGTGAAACCTTTATTCGTCAGAAAGGTCAAATAACCGGGACCTGACGGCGAATTGCCCGACAGATTTCCGGCGACGATCTGCCCTTGCGCTTCATCGAGGCGGCGGCGTTCGGTGCGCTCTTCGATGGCAAAGACATTGTTGCGTTTGGCGATGGCGGCAATCTGGTCTGCCGTGATGGTCAATTCGACATTGCGATAATTTAAGACCGGATGCTCCTGAATGAACTCTTTGGCGTTTGCCGCAAGGTCTTTGATGGTGGCGTCGGCATCTCTGCCGTCAATCACCTGCACGACGACTTTGACGAGGGCATCGGGAGTCTTTGCGGCGTCGCGCAGTTCCGGCGAGATGCGGAATGTCGGGTCATAATCGCCAATGAACTGCACAAAGCCGTTCAATCTGAAAGCAGAAAAAGCAGCGTCGAGATTGGCGCGAACGACATAAGCATTATTGGGAATGTAAGAGATGACTTCTGCGCCGGTGAGTTTCAGGGTGTCAAGCCACAAGTCCTGCACCGGACCGGCGAACTGCACAATGTACAGGTTATTGTCAGCCGTTGCCGCTTCCAGTGTGCCGTCGCCTCGGCTTGCGCCGCGAAACTCGGCGGGCAGGCGGTCGTAGGTTGCCTGCGGGTTCGTGGTATCAAGGATGTACCCGTTAAGGGCAATCAGATTCTGGTCATCGCGCACCGTGGCAAGCGCCTGAAGTTCGTCGCGCCCGATGCTCTTTTCATCAACAACGACCATTTTGAAACTGCCGTAATCTATCTCTTCCGAAATAGCATTGCGGCTGCTTAGTTCGTTGTAGGTCTGCGTATCCGAGGCGCTCAAGAGCAACTTGTGGCGCGTCGAAGCATTGATGTAGGTAGACGGAATCGCATCATAAGTGTTGTTGTCCAACGCCTGATGGTTCTCCTGTTGCATCATCGCGGTTGTGCCGCCGAGAAACACGGCGACGACAAGAGCAATAATAAACCGGCTGGAATACTTCATAGTTTATTGAATCCTCCTATGGTCAGTCCTCCGCTTGGAAGGCTGAAGTTTTCAGTCTGTTTTGTTTGGGGTAGAAACCCGGCTCTGTGTGAGTCAGAACCATCTCAGACCTGCCTGCGAGGGTAAGGCAGAAGGTCTGAAATGAAAGCGCATTTTACAGCATGACAAGAGAAACACCATAGCAGGTTTTCATTATTTTCGCAAAAAATTTTAATGATTCCCCAGGCGGATTATCAGCAGATAAATCGCCATAGGCTGCGAATCGAGTGGGTAAGGCGGAGCTTTTTCTATTCGGACATCTTACTTGCACGCCTCATCGCAACAACTTCATCCTTTGAAAGTAAGAAGTCCATGACATTCAAAATCCCTAAGCGGAGCGACGCTCATTTTTTCTAAATACGATGGGCTGTCTCTTGGAAGTAATCACATAGGCTTGCTCTATCCTATGCCCGAAAAAATTATTCTCCCTGATTTCAATAAGCCCATGTTCAACAGCAATGGCTTTGTGAAGAGTTTGCACTAGCGGGGCAGTTTCATCAAGCAGCACAACTTTTGCAATAGTCAGTAGCTCATCTTCGGTAAGAAGGGCTATCAATTTTCTGGAAAAATAGTTCAAAGATTCATTATAGTTTTCCTCTACCCAAGAAGCTGCCGCCAGCAAATCCCATTTGTTTGGCACCTCTTCACGAGCTAAGAGGACAAACAGATCAAATGCGCCTCGTTCACTCGCCATAGACATTTCCAATTTTCTCAGTTTGTTTAGAACGCTATTCATAACTTCCTCAAAAGCATCTTAGCAGAATCAAGCATTCTTTTCGCCTCTACATCTGTTGCTTTGCCACTCGCTTTATATCGCGCTTCTGGATCCCACGATGAGACTTCAGACCACGCAGCAAATAAGGTAGGATTCTTTTTAATCACTTTCTCGTACCCAGATAGAGATAACAAAACATCGAGGCTGTGAATCTTGAAACTTCTATAATTCTCAAACTCCCTGTTGGTAGAAGGAAAACCAGGCCAACGCAGCGTAATACATATGCTTCGTTTCAAAGCTAATTCAATAGCATAGCCACAAAGATAGATCGCGCCATCATATCTCCCCGCGTTATATAGAGCATCAGCATCATCTATTCTGGCTTGGATTATCTCTAGTAGCTCTCTTCTGGTTAGCAAAAGACTGTCCTTGATAAGAATTAGAGGCTGCGGATTTTATGGTAAAGCGGGTTTAGGAGTCAACGCGAAACCAAAGCAGCGCTAATGGATATAGCAATCGTTTTGTATCGAAATCAGCAAGCGGGTTCAAACTTCGCTTTCGCTGAGTTGCCGGATGGCTTCATAAAGCGCGATGCCGACAGAGGTAGCGAGATTCAGCGAACGGATATTTTTATTCGGCATCGGAATGGTTACACACCTGTCCCAGTTGGCGTGCAATACATCTTCCGGCAAGCCGCGAGTTTCGCGCCCGAAGATCAGGCAATCATTTGGTTGATATTGGACATCACTATAAAGGCGTTCGGCTTTCGTCGTGAAATAGAGAAAGCGGCACTCTGGCAAGGCATCATAGAGCGCCTGTAGATGCAGGTGACGATGAATTTCTACTTCGTCCCAATAATCGAGTCCGGCGCGTTTAACAGCTTTATCATCAATGCGGAAACCGAGTTTGCCGACCAGATGCAACGGCGTAAAGGTTGCCGCACAGAGCCGCGCAATGTTGCCGGTATTCGGCGGAATCTCCGGCTCAACCAACGCAATGTGAAGAGAGGAAGAGTGTAGTTTCATCAATCGGCTTCAATCTCTTGTCCGACTTTAACCGGAGTTTTTATTCCATAAATATTCGAGTTTTTCAAGCATCTCCAAAAATGTATTTTTGTATTCAATCTTCTCTTCCTCAACATCTTTATCAGCAGAGGCTTTCTGAATGGTCTTTTTTAGAGCCTTGAGTTTTTGTTCTATCGCTTCGTCCTTGCTCGTTTCTGAAATGGCTTTAAAAAATGTGACCCAATGCTTTATTTTTACACCAAGATAATCCTGAGCTTTAATACTATTCAAGTATTCATCCAACTGTCCGTAGCGAGCGATTCTGCCAAAATTATCGCCACTATCATCTTCTGCTTTATCTGATGATTTCTTCTTGCTTTTCGGGTAAGGATGCCTCTGATCCTCTAACGGTTGTGTGATTTTGGCGCTTTTCGTTTCTTTGGCATCTTGGTTTTCTGCTGCCCTTGATTGTTGCCAATACCAATTACGATGCAATGCCGTATATTTTGCGCCTTCTTTGTACACGGAAAGAATTTTGGGCGTTCCTGAAATGACTTCTGAAAGAATCCACGGAATAACGACGAGCAAATCAGCCTCAGCGCAAGCATCTGGCGTCACTTGGAATCGAAATGTAGGCTCACCTTCTTTGCTGAGGACATACCAAGATTTTAGCTCAATACCAAATAAAATTTTATCATCTTCCTGTACGTGACGTAACACCACGTCAGGAAAGGTTTGCGACTGACGGGTAAAGACGTAATCGGAGTAATCATTATTTGGATCCCACAAATTTCTTAAACCATTGAGAATGGTAACAACCTGACTTTCAACGACAGTAGCGAAGGCATTACCTACGGAGAAAATCTCCGTCACGTTTATTCCTTTGATGACCAGTTCCGTGTTGAAATAGTTGGGCAATGCAGGAAAGATGTTATTCACTCTCTCCCATAATTTGTAATGCTCCCAGTCTGCTTGCGGTTCAATCTTTTCAGGTTCCGGCATAGGCGGTCATTTGCTCAATTGTAGTATGGCTTTCTGCAAATAGCCCATTACTATCTCTTTCAAATCGCTGTAGGGCTATCTTAAAAATATCAGGATTGATTTCTGCGCTAAATGATTTCCTATTCAAAAGATAAGCGGCTAGTCCTATTGTACACAAGCCTCCGAAGGGCTCCCAAATCACCTCATCTTGGGATGAGGACACTTCAATAAGCATTTTTATCAGCTTCATTGGTTTTTGGTTTAAGTGGGCGTATCTACTCGACCCCGATAGTTTTACTCTTTCGCCATTATGAATGGGAGGATGGTCCCAAACATTCGTGATACCATATTTGCCATGAAATTGTGAAAACAACTTTTCATACTGAGTATTACTCAATGGTTTTTTACCATCAATTGAAAAATAGGGCTTGCCATTATTATTGCCATACAGGTTCGCATAAAGTACAAGTTTTTCAAAGACTTCAGGAGGTGGGGCATACCATAAGTGATCTTTGGTGAAGTATTTTCGTGTGGCGGCGTTGATAACCCCACAAGCCTCATTGGTTTTGCTAAAGGGCATTCCGGTTCTTTCCCATTCATACCGGAGCCATTCTTTCAAAGTTAGTTCTGCATCAGCCACAATAAAAGCAGGACGCTTAACATACTGAATACAAACTTCGGTAACAACAGGAAAGTTTTTCAGAATCGGCAAATTGCAATTGCCAGCAATATGTTGAATCCCCTTATTCCAGATATTACAGCAGGCATAATCCCAACCATATTTATCCAAAACAGGATGAACCAAAGCCCAACCGATTTCCGTATTCCAGAACCATAGTATGGTACCGGGTGTTGCTTTTTGTGACCAATCTTTAATATGAGGTTCGTACCAAGAGATAAGGTCACTAGGATAATGCGGGTCTCCTTTGAAACCAGAAACGCCGTACCCACCATCAGAGATTATCACCTGCGGAGAATCCCAAGAATTATATAACGTAAGTGCATCTCGGTTATATATTGAGGTGTTTCCAATCCTGAAAATCTGCTTATCAATCATCTCTCCCTTCCATGTAACCAAAACCCTCTATACTGATTTGGCGAATTGGCTTACCGGCGTATCTATACTACATTTGCAACATTACCATCAATAGCTTATCAAGTGATTTACGGTTGTCTGAGCAATTTTTGTAAAAGCAAGTGACGCATATTTGAGGCGCGAAAAGGTTTCACTTCTAAGCCTGTCTGAGAGTTGTGAGCGCCGCTTTAATAATCTTCTTATGGTCGAAGGCGAGTTTCGGCAGGCGGTTGATGTTGTGCCAGCCGACCTCTTTGGCATCGTCGGCAGCTTCGGCTTTGCCTTTTGATTTCAGAATCGCGCCAAAGGCAATGCTGACCGTATGACCGCGTGGGTCACGTCCCGGATCACCGAAAGCGGCGATTTGTTGGAATTTAGCGCGGGAGAGTCCGGTCTCTTCCCTTAGTTCGCGGGTAGCGGCAGCTTCGAGGGTTTCGTTTTCGTCTACGAAGCCGCCGGGTAATGCCCAATGGTCGGCGAAAGGCTCATGGCGGCGTTTGATTAACAACACCTCAAGCCCGTCGCCGGTTTGATGAAAGAGAACAATGTCAACGGTTACGGAAGGACGCGGATAGTCGTAGCAGTATCTCTTTTTTTTCATACTGCCGAATTATCTACATCGGCGGACGTAAATACCAGATGGATTGCAAAAAGGCGAAGAATACGCCGATGATGCAAAGTAGTAGTAGCAGGAAATTAACGCGGTTCAATTCGGACCGCACCGAGCTTAGACCTTTCTCCGTTTCGATTTGAGGTTTCGTAAGTTTGTGTAGCATAGTTGTACTTCTCTTGGGGACGGTTGAAAAGGGCGAGGCATCCAGTTCTCGCCCTTTCCTCCTCCGGGGGCTGCCGTCAAGCAGCAGAGGAGAAACTTTGATTGCGGGGGCAATCACCAGCTTGGGGGCTGAATCAATCTGTAAAGCAAATTTCCTGCCAATCTGCTTTACGAAAAAAAATGCGTCTTAGTTCTTCGACGAGGTTGTGCCAACAGCGTTAGCATTGACCGTTCGCGTCAACAGATGGATTTCAACGCGACGATTCTGGGCGCGTCCTTCTTTGGTGGTGTTATCCGCCACCGGACGAACCGTGCCAAAACCGAGAACGTGCATACGGTAAAGCGAAATCGAGTGCTTTTCCGCCAGATAACGGCGCACCGCTTCGGCGCGTTTCTGGGTCAACTGATTGTTATAATTCTCCGAACCGCTGATGTCTGCAAAGCCTTGAATTTCCAGAATAAAGTTATTGCGGTCTTTAATCTGCCCTGCCAATTGGTCTAAGTCGGTCATGGCTTCGGGGCTTAATTGCCAGCTATCTACTTTGAAATTAACAGTTGCGGTATTTTGCAAGGCGAATTTATCAAGATTTTCGCGCAACTCGCCGACCGATTGTTCAACGGTTGTCGCCCGCGAATTTGCCTGATCGGCTCGCGCCAGGGCGGTGTCTGCCTGCGATTGCGCCCGTTCCGCCCGTCCGCCGATGTCTTTAACATTCGTATTTAAGGCATTTATATCCTGTGTGTTACGACGCGAAGTCTCTTCCAGTTCGCCGGTGCGCTGTTCCAGTGGCGCAACTCGTTCGTTAATGCGGTTGCGGGCGTACTTTTTCGTAGCGCAGGCGCTGGCGCTAAGAACAAGGAAAATACTTAGCATCAAGATTGAAAAAAGCTGCCGTTTCATCTGTATTGCGTGTCTCCCTTCAGGTCTCTTTTCACCCAACCGCAATCTGCATAGAGCAACAAACGTGCCGCCGCTAAGATGCTTTTAGAGGGCACAAACATTGCAGAAATCGTGACCGAATTTCAAAAAGTTTCGCTTTGCCTTCCCAATGTAGGTAAAGATTACAGGGCGGGTGTGTAACTTTTTCCAGCTAGTGGATGAAATGACGACACTCGAAAGACCCTTTTCCGCTGTCTATGAATGCCTTTCTATTCATTCGTAGGTCGTAGGGCGATGGCAAAGTCTTGATGAAGGAATTGCCGGAACCTAAGCGGCTGAAATAGTGCGATAGATTACCAGCGGCGGCGGCAGATGGGGACGGATGCTCCGCGCCAATCCGCCGCCACCGTCAAATCCGCTGGTAATGACTTTCCCGAAGCACAACGCCTCTCCTCTGCTACACTGACTTTGCCAGCGCCCTACAGGGAATAATGAAACGGTTGAATGATGTTGCCGGAGTCGTGTAACATCAATTCTGTAGCCCAAATCTCCTCTGAAATCCAGTTTATCGGGTATAGATAATGAAAAAATGTTGTTTCGCTCTCTTACTTGCGGCGATTTTCCTTGCTGCTAATACCCTGTCGGCGATGGCTCAACTTCCCAGCGCCGGCGCTCAACGCGCTCCCTCACTCGCTGTAGATCGTTCAGGCAATCTCTATTTGTTAATGTCTGTCGCTACCAAGCCTGCCAGCGCCCGCACTCCCGGCAGCCAGATTTTCTTTACGCGCTCGGTTGACGGCGGCACCAACTGGGACAATTTCCCGGCAACCCGCAATCTGTCGAACTCCGACGGCGAAGCCTTTGGTCCTTCGGTCGCCATAACCAAAGCCGGCAAGCCAAAGGTCTATATTGTTTATCACGACAACGAGCCGGGGCTGACGCAGACCCATCTGATTCCTTCCAAGAAAGGCACGAAATTCAAAAAACCGCGTAACATTACGCCGCATGAGGGGGGCGCGTTTGTGCCACGCATCGCTCTTGATTCCGGGCAAAATCTCAATGTCGTATGGGGCGATACGCTGACATCAAAACGCGTTGTCTTTACCCGTTCGACCGATGCCGGGGGAACTTTCAGCGATCTGATTGAGGTGTCGCGCTCCGTCGGCGAAGCCTTCGAGCCGGAAATCGCCGTCAGTGAAGATGATGCCATTAACGTCACTTGGGAAGACAACGATTCCGGCAATTATGCCATTATGTACGCCCGGTCAAGTGATAGCGGCGCGACCTTTTCAACGCCGGCACAGGTTTCTCGCGGCTCCGGCAATGCCAGAGAAGCGCATATTGCCAGCGCCGGCGAGCGTGTTTACATCGCTTGGGTCGAAGAGATTGAAGACTCTGTACAGGCGATGATTGCTCGTTCAACCGACGGTGGCAAAACCTTTTCGTCGCCCCTGAATTTGACCAACAATGAAGGCGCAGATATTCATAAAACCGTCGTCGTCGCACAAGGCAATACGGTTTATGTGGCGTATAATAATGATGAGAGTCGCAGCCGTCAGGCGTATGTAATCAAATCAACAAACGGCGGCGAGACCTTTGGCGATGCGGTGCAACTTTCCAACGCCAATCGTAATCGCGGACGCGCTCACAGCGTATCAATGGCGCTTGACAGCGCCGGGACGTTACATACCGTCTGGATTGATACATCCATTGTCGGCGACGACGAAGGCTTGCTTTATTACAGCCGCTCAAGCAACGGGCGCACTTTCTCCGCCTCGCAACTGCTGCTGGCGCTGGTTGTGAAGTAAGTTATTTCGACTTTCATCTCGCGTCATACAAACTGGGTACGCTTGCTTGAGGTAGGCGTACTCAGCCGTCTTTTCATCCTGCGAACAAAACTGCCTCAGGCTATCGCGCAAAATACTGATGCTCGCTATAATCCTTCCGTCTCAGACGATTTTCATTGTATTTTCAGTAGTAATCGAATTGCTTTCAAAAGGAGTGTGACTTGTGGCACAGGAAAAACCCCTAACTATGCTTTGTGTTACCAGCTATGAGAAAGGACACGACTTTATGCGCGAAGCCAAGCGGCAAGGCTGTCGCGTCTTTCTCGTTACTGTGCAATCGCTTGAAAATGCCCCATGGCCCCGTGAAGTTCTCGACGACATCTTCTTTATGCCAGACGGCTACCGGCGCGACGACATCATTAAAGGCGTGAGTTACTTAGCGCGGACGATGAAGATTGACCGCATTGTTGCCCTCGACGATTTCGAGATTGAAACCGGCGCGGCGTTGCGCGAACATCTGCGCGTACCGGGAATGGGCGACACTACAGCACGGTATTTCCGCGACAAACTGGCGATGCGAATGAAAGCAAAAAGCGAAGGTATCCTGGTACCGGAATTTGTCCATGCGCTCAACTATGACGCCATGAAAGAGTATATGGAGCGCGTACCGCCGCCGTGGGTCTTAAAGCCGCGTTCGGAAGCCTCCGCTATTGGCATTAAGAAGATTGCCGCCGATTACGAATTATGGCCCGTGCTGGACGGCTTAGGCGATAAACAATCGTATTACGTTCTGGAAAAGTATATACCGGGCGATGTCTATCACGTAGATTCAATTATCTCCGAACGGCAGATTGTCTTTTCAGTACCGAATAAGTACGCCGCGCCGCCGATGAATGTAGCACACGATGGCGGCGTCTTTATCACCAAAAAGTTGCCGCGTGAGAGCGAAGAAGCCAGCGGTTTGAAAGAGGTCAACGAACGCTTGATAAAGGCATTGGGCTTGGTGCGCGGCGTTACCCACGCGGAGTTTATTCGCGGCAAAGAAGACGGACAATTCTACTTTCTGGAGACTGCCTCCCGCGTTGGCGGCGCAAATATCGCCGAGATGGTCGAAGCGGCAACCGGCATCAACCTGTGGCGCGAATGGGCGCGGGTGGAAATCTGTGGTGATGAAAAACCCTATGAGTTGCCGCCGCACCGCGACGATTACTCCGGCATTCTCATCTCGCTGGCAAAACAGGAGAAGCCCGATTTGTCGGCTTACAATGACTCGGAAGTGGTTTGGCGTATGGCGAAGAAGCATCACGCCGGATTGATTGTCGCGTCGCCCAATGCAGAGCGGGTTGACGAACTGCTCAACAGCTATGCCGAACGCTTCGTCAACGATTTTCTGGCAGTCGCGCCATTGCCGGATAAACCTTGGGCGTAAGGTCGCCTTTGCAAATTAAACAGCAACCTCGGTAGCCGGTGTTAGAGTACAAACTTTAGTTTGGCAGTAGATTGATAGGCAGACAAATACCGGCTATGGCGAGCCTTGCAAAACGATAAAGATGTGCTTGCTGAGGTTCGCAAACAACAGAATTTCACGCTCCTCAAGCTACTGCCAAACTAAAGTTTGTACTCTAAACACCTACCAGCAAAGAGTTCTGCTTTTCGCGTAAGGTGAGGTAATTGCTCAATTCTGCTAGATTGTTTCACTCTATGAAATGACGGTTCACTCGTTAGCCATTTCCCTTGCGTCAGGAGGCTCTACTCATGCCGGTTTCGCGTTTTGGTTCGCAAACCTTCTTTATTCTTGCCATCTCCGTCGTAACGATTGCGCTATTGCTCTCCGCCGGGTTGCTGGAATCGGCTGCCGATATTCAGGTTGCCAATCAACCGGCAACCGGAGGCAGAACTATCACGCCCGCCGGGTCACTGCTGCTGGATTATACGACGCGACAAGCGGCTGTTGGTTCGTTGACTGTTGATTTCGTTCGCAGTCCCGACAAGACCGGACCCGAAAAACTTGGGCGCTATCTCGTCGCTGTCAATAGCGGTTTCGGCATTCAATTCAACGCCGGAACCAATCGCGCTCAACAATCGCTCGCCGTCATTGACCTCAATGCCAAACCCGCGCCGATGGTCATTCAGAATGTCTATTTTCCAACGCCACAAAGCGCCAATGTCGGCGTCGTCTTTGCGCCGCAACTCGAAGGTGACGGACTCTACAGCCTCTATGTCTCCGGCGGTTATGAGAATAAAGTCTGGACGTTCAAATTCCGCGTCGGGGCAATTACTCCTATAACGCCGCCGTCAGCGGGACCGGCAACCACCGTCACCGCGCCATTCATTGACCTGACGACGCTGGCAACCCAAGCGGCGACCCCGCGTTATAATGATGAACTCGCGCCGGTCTATCCGACGGGTCTGGCAATCAGTCCTGATGGCAACACTCTGTTTACCGCTAATAATCTTGCCGATTCGCTCGGCATCATCGGTAACTTGCGCCTTGCCAACGATAGAAAATTATCAAGCGTAGATTTGCGCCGCCACAATCAAAACGAATTTATCTACCCTTATGGCGTTGCCGTCTTGCCGGCGAGAAGCGGCACAGCCGCCGATAAAGTCTACGTTTCTTGTTGGGGGACGGGAACGCTTGCCGTTGTTGACCCGAAAAATCCGACGGCAAAAGTCAATCACATCACCGTTGACCGCCACCCGACGCAGATGATTTTCAATGTCGCAAAGACCCGGCTCTATGTCGTCAATTCCAATGCTGACAGCGTTTCGGTCATCAACACCGCTACCGATAAAGTGGTCGAGCGTATCAGCGTGCGGCTTGCCGAAGGGCAACCCCTCGGCAGCAGCCCCGAAAGTCTCGCTTTGAGCGCCGATAATGCGACGCTTTATGTCGCCAACGCGCACAGCAATTCTGTCGCCGTTGTGGCGCTCTCGGCTGAAGCGCAAGGCAAAGCGGCTATCGGAGAACGTGAAAAAGAGGAGCGCGAGGAAGAGCGCCAACGAAAGACCGTGCGCGGTAAAGAAGCGAAAGATAAAGATGAGGATGAATCACGTACTAAAGTGCGCGGCTTTCTGCCAACCGGGCAATACCCTTCCGCCGTTGCTGTGGTCAACAAAATGCTCTTTATCGGCAATGGCAAAGGCACAGGGGTACAAAATTCTTCACTCGTCGTAGACAACTCCGGGCGCACACCGAATACCCCGAATGACCGCTTTCCGACTACTCTGGGACGCGCCAATCGCGGCGGACAATACAGTGTCTCCTTGCTGTCAGGCAATATCAGTCTCGTCAATGAACCCGACGACCGCAAACTTGCCGCCTATACGCAACAGGTGATGCGCAATAACCAACTGCTCGGACAGCAGAGAACAAAGCTATTTCGCGGTGCGTCACCAATTAAACATATCATCTATATCATCCGCGAAAATCGCACCTACGATCAGGTCTTTGGTGATTTGGAAGCCGCCGGTAACGGACAAAAAGCCGACGGCGAAGCGACGCTTGCCATCTTTGGCAGAGGCGATGCCGCGCAAATACAACCGCCTCAGGGCTATCAGAATGCGCCGCGCCAGAACATCACCCCGAATGCCCGTTCGCTGGCATTGCGCTTTGGCTTGCTCGACCGCTTCTTTGTCAACGCCGAAGCCAGCCCTGACGGTCACAACTGGTCAACCGCCGCTTTCTCCAATGACTATGTTGACAAAGCCTATCGCTGGGACTATTCCAATCGCGGGCGCACTTATGATTATGAAGGCTTCAACCGCCTGCCGAATTTCCGCCCCATCCGCAATCAACCGCCGTACTTCGACAAGCCTGTTCAAGCCAACGACATCAGCAATGTCATTCGTCGTTATATCCCCTACCTGCAAGGGGCGCGTGACATTGGCGAACCGGAAACCCTTTATTTGTGGGATGCTGTGAATCGCGCCAACTTGACCTATCGCAATTACGGCGAGTTCATCGTCACCCTGTCACAAAACGATGTCGCCGAAGTGAATGCCAATCGCGCCAAGAGCTACCCGGACACCTCGCCCACCGTCTCGGCATTTCCGACAAAGAAATCGCTGGAAAATCATCATAGCCCGACCTTTCGCAATTTCGACATGGAGACGCCCGATTCGATGAGCGTTGATTCCTATGTTGCCAGCATCGAAACCAACGGGCGCGTTGACCCGCTGATTCATCGCAACAATCAGGATTTGCGCTTTCGCGGCAATTCCCGCCTGGGCGAATGGCTCGACGAATTTCAAACCTTTGTTGCCGACCTTGAAGCCGGCAAAGGCGACCGCCTGCCGAATTTCTCCATGCTACGCTTTTCCAACGATCATACGTCGGGGCTGGCGGTGGGCAAACCGACGCCGCAATTCTATGTTGCCGAAAACGATTACGCCGTCGGGCGACTGGTGGAAGCGGTGTCGAAAAGTCCGTACTGGAAAGATACCGCTATCTTTATTGTTGAAGATGATGCTCAGGATGGACCCGACCATGTGGACGCGCATCGCTCACCGGCGCTCGTCATCAGCGCCTATAACAAACCCGGTGTCTTGATTCACGACTTTCATAACACCGTCAGTTTAATTCGCACCATGGAGATTCTGCTTGGGCTGGAGCCGATGAATCAGCTTGATGCCACCGCCACGCCGATTGACATTTTCCGCGAGCAGGCGGATTTGCGCCCCTACAGAGCCTTACTGCCGGAAGTCGGTTTGAACAATCTGATTACGCCCACACCAACTAGCACAGCGCAAGCCTACTGGATAAAACGCACATCCGAGCAAGACCTTGAACATCAGGACATGGCAGACCCGCGAGTGTTAAATCAGATTATCTGGTTTTCGGTGCGCGGCGATAAAATACCGATGCCGCAGATTGCCCGTTTGCCGCTTTTTGATGCGATGCGCGAAGGACTGCTTGAAGACGAGGACGAAGAGGAAGAGGAGCACGGGGAACGCAACGAAAAATCATCACGCTCGATTGTCGCCAGAAAATAACGTCGTACCCGTTGCTCATTCATTTACCGCAGCAAGAAACTGAACTGCTTGGCGACGGGCGTTAGAGTTCAACCTTCAGGTTGGTCGTAGCTTGAGGCGGCGAAAATTGCGCTTTCCGGCGAACCTCGCGCTGCTCATTTTCTGATTCATAGCCGTTGTCGTAAGCGCTAAAGGTCTGCTGTTAAAGCTACGACCAACCTGAAGGTTGAACTCTAACAGCGGCTCCTGAAAGTGGCAGCTTGCCTCGTCGCCGCCTAACTTGAGTTACTCATTTCAAACTGTTTTCTTTCTTCGGCTGCTCACTGCGTCGCAACAGAAATTCGCGTTTGATAGTTGTTGAACCGATGCTGTGCTTGCCGAAGACGCGATGAATCTCTTTGAAGATGTCGCTGCGAATATTCTGATGATCCTGCGGCGCATCTATCCAGACCAGCAACTCAAATTTCAAGGATGAGTCGCCGTAGCCGAGAAAGCGCACGATAGGCGGCGGCTCTTGTAGTACCTTTTTGACTCGCGTTGCCGCTTCAACCAGCGCCGCAATGGTCTGGTCGGTATCGCTTTCGCCGCTTACGTCCAGAGGTAATTTGATACGCACCGGATTGCTGTACGACCAGTTGATGATGCGGTTCTTCACCAGTTCGGAATTGGGTACGATGATGGTAACGTGGTCGTTGGTCATGATCGTTGTGGTGCGAAAGCTGATGCTGCTAACGCGCCCTTCCAGATCGCCAAGGTTCAAATAATCGCCGACCCGCAGCGGTCTTTCAAAGAGCAACACAAAGCCGCCGATAATGTCTGAAGCGATGTATTGCAGACCGAAGCCGACGCCAACCGAGATAAAGCCTAAAATGACGGCAAGGCTCGTCAGGTCAGCGCCAAAACCGGCTTTGAGTCCATAAAGAAACCCGATGGTGATAATGATATAGTGAACGAAGCGTAGCAGCGTATATTGAATGCCTGGGTCTATATGCGAAAAGCGCGGCAATACGCCTTTCCCTAAAATGCGCTGGATGATGCGCGACAGCGCCGCCGCAATACAAAGCGCCAGCACAAAGAGCAGTAAACTTAAAATCGAGACTTTCCAGTTGTTATATTCCAGCGCCGGATATTTCAGAATGTGCAGGAATTTTTCGTAAGCCGACTTTGCCGCAAATGGTACAGGTTCTTCTTGCAGGAACAGATAAAGAACTTTCCAATTCATAGCCTAACCAGAAGCAAATTCCGAGCCGGAGAGGTGGGAAGTAGCGTAATCTAACGAAATGCAGAGGAAACGACCTTGCCATTTCCCCTGCATCATTATCCGTAATGGTTTTTAGCGTCTGCCAAAATTGAAGACGACGCCGGCAGAATAGCGAAAATTCTTTTGCGATTCATCATTGAAGCGCGTCAGTTGCAGACTCGGTTGCGCCACGCGAACTGAAAATTTGTCCGTCACCCGCAAATCAATCGAGCCGCCTAAATCGAGGGCAAAAGCCGTGCGGTTTACATTGTTAAAATCGGTATCGGCTCTTGCGCCGCCAAACAAGGCATGAACGGCAAGCACACTGCGTTTATTCCTGACCATTGTAACGCGAGGTCCGAATTGATAGGTGAATTGTTTGAAATCGGTCTCCGTGATGCCAACGGGATTTTCTCCAGCGTCAATTTTGCCTTTATGAAAGCCGAAATCGGAAACCAGCCCAAAATAACGATTGAAGTTGCTCGTAATCGAAGCATTAAAACCATTGAGGCTCTGGCGGTCAAAGCTCTCGCCCTGATCGAGCGATAGATACGAATAGCCGACAAATAGCTCATACCCCGGCGCACGGTCTACTTGCGCCTGAGCCGAAGAGAGGGATACCGCAAAAAAGAGCAGCGCCAAAGATAGGCTGCGTGTTGAAAGTTTCCAGAGGTTTCTTGTCATACCGTATTCTCCGTTATTGATTGATTCCCTGCTTGCTGATTTGTTACTCAGGCGGGCAACCCTGAATTGATAACTTTTTCGACGGCTTCGCAGAAGATGTCTATCTCGCGCCGCGTCGTGTACACATTGGGAGTAATGCGTATGCCGCTAAATTCCTGGTGAACAATCGGCGTACAGTTGATCCGATACTTCTCCCACAAGTGCGAGCCAAGTTTAACGGGGTCTATTCCTTCTACCGAAAAATTGCCAATCGCGCAAGATTGTTGCGCGTCAAAGGGGGTTAAAATCTTTACGCCTTTGTGTTGCGCCAGCCGCCGCGCCCAGCGATCCCGCAGATAACGCAATCGCGCCGCTTTTCTCTCGATGCCGATGCCATTATGAAAATTCAAGGCTTCGGCGATGGCGTTATGGTTAGCTGCCGGATGGGTGCCGATCTCTTCAAATTTGCGAATGTCGCTTTCTTGTTTTGCGTCCGCAGCCATCAGCGACCAGAGATTTTTAATCTTTGACTTTCGCACATAGAGAAAGCCCGTGCCGATAGGCGCAAGCAGCCACTTGTGCAAACTTGTACCGTAATAGTCACAATCAAGATCGGCGAGTTTGAAAGGAAAATGGGCGAAGGCGTGTGCGCCGTCAACTATAACTTCGATGCCGCGTTCGCGTCCCAGTTTGCAGATGCGCTTGATGGGAAAGATTTGTCCCGTCAGATTGGTAATGTGACAGACGAGAATCACTTTGGTGCGCGGCGTAATCGCTTTCTCGAATCGCTCATACAAATCATCAGATGAAGGCGGCGGTACTGGAAACGAAATCTGTTTCAGCTTGATGCCTTCGCGGCGTTCGCGTTGCATCCACGAGCTCAGCATTCGCGGATAGTCCTGTGTCGTCGTCAACACTTCATCGCCCGCTTTCAAATCAAGCCCGAAGATACAATTTTCCAGCGCCTCGCTGGCATTGCGGGTAATCGCCATCTCTTCCGTATCGCACCCGAAAGCCTCGGCAAGCCCGCGCCTGACGCCTTCAATGTTCGGCTCCAGAATGCGCCACATCGAATAGGTCGGCGCTTCATTCGAGAAGTCGAGATAGCGTTTGAAGGCTTCGTGAACGACACGCGGCGATGGACAAACGCCGCCGTTATTCAGGTTGATAACCGTGCGGTCGAGGGTAAAAGCATTTTGAATTTCGCGCCAGAAATCTTCATCTACGGCTGCCTCTTCTGGTGTTGTCGTGCCGATACTGCGGACGGCAGCAAACAAACGATCAACCGAATCATCACGAAAAGCCGCCACTGCGCCAAGCGTCGTTGCGCTGCTGAATCCTCTAAGAAAAGTTCTGCGTGTAAACATAGCGTGAAAATTATGATGACATCATACAAGGTTTTCTGGCTTGAAGGCGAATGAAAATTCGCTTTAGTCCATAGCGCTTAGTCCGTAGTTTGTAGTCGGAATTGCATCTGTATTTTCTTCTTTCACTTGTGTAATACATATAAATACATATAATAATAATCTATGCGTTTTGAATGGGATGAGGAGAAAGCCAATAGCAATTTGCAGAAGCACAGCGTCAGTTTTCAGGAAGCCGCTGAAACCTTCCTTGACCCGAATGCTGTGGTTGACTTTGACGAAGCGCATTCCATAGCCGAAGAGCGATTTTTGCTTATCGGGCTTTCAAAGCGCGGACTTCTGACCACCGTTTATGTGGAAAAAAGGATTGACCATTATCGCCTGATCTCATCCTGGAAATCTACGACGCAGGAGCAAAAATTATATGAGCAAAGGTAAAAGCAAAAAGCATCCTTTTGCGGACATTGACCCAAAAGACATAAAGACCTTCACCATTACTCAGGAAGAATATGAGCAGAATATTCGAGAAGGCGCAGACCCTGAGTATACGTTGAAGCCCGGTGTGCATAAAGCTGTGCGCGGCGGCTTTCTTAAACGTCACTCGGAAGCGGAGATTAAAGAAGCCTTGAAGCCGGAAAATACCAAAGTCCGCATCACCATGTATGTAGACCTCGACCTGCTCAACTTCTTCAAAAATCGTGCCGCCGAAGCTAATGCCGCGCCTTATCAAACGCAGATCAACAATGCCTTGCGTGAATTTATGAACGGGCAAAACAAGCGGCATGAAACTCTGCTTGAAGACGAAGAGTTTATTTCTGCACTGGCTGAAAAAGTTGCGCTCTATCTGCCAAAAGCCCGCAAGCAACCGCGCACTAAGCGTGCCGCTTGAGAAGAATACGCTTCGGGTAACGGATTAGCGGAAAAGATCAATTTCAGCACGGGCAATTAAAATTTTAGTTATACCCATTAGCGATTAGTCCGTAGTTCCTACTTTTTTGCTATGTCAATTTGAAGTATATATCTTCTTAGGATTTTGTATTTGTTGTCCCTGTTGAACAAAATCATCAGGAGTCCATAATCTTAATATCATTAATCCCTCGTCTAAGAGTTGATTAAGTGTCGCTCTAATTGTTGAAAACGGTTGATGCTCAATTATTGCGACATCCAGTTTATAGACGATTGGCTCAACTTGATTGGGATCATAATATCCGCATACTGCAAATGTGTGGGGTAAGTCTTCTCAATAGTCCACCGTATGCCAATCATCTTCCATGTAAATGTCAAAAAGAAGCAGTGGATTGCCTTTTTTTGGAGAACTCTACAAGGAGTGCGATACACATTTTTGCCGAGTTGGAATCCATTTTTATCACAAAAGCTCTCTAATTCCTTATCAATGGACTCAAGGTGTCGCACGAATAAATCGTTTCTATCTTGATCTGGGCGTCTCATCTTTACCTCTCCGTTTTAAGGATTATGTGTTTGTCGGGCAGATGAATTTGCTTTATACCTGAACCTTGGACTAGCGGAACAAGTCATTCTCGGCAGCGCGAATCAACTCTTTGCCGGAAGCGGGACGCGCTTCGTAGGCAAAGCCGCGAGCCACGGCTACCGGGATGCCGTCAGCTTTGCCCATCACCAGTTCCGCCGCCGAAGCAATTTCATCGGCTATAGCAATCGTTGTCACCCGCAGCAATTGTCCGAATGAATCCGGCTTGCCGCGATAGTCAACAATCGGCGCAATTCCGGCAACACCAATGGCTACATTAACGATGCCTTCGCGCCACGGTCTGCCGAAGGTGTCGGAAACAATAACTGCAAGACGTACACCGAAAGCCGCTTCCAATGCCGCTTGCAGATGTCGCGCCGAAGCATCCGGGTCTACCGGCAGAGTGACGACAAATCCGGGCGGCACATTAGAAGCGTCAACGCCCGCATTGGCGCAGATAAAGCCATGATGCGTTTCGCAAATCATCACGCCGCGCTGCCTTCGCACAAGGCGGCGCGATTCGCGTAACACGACTTCGACGACTCGCGCATCTTTGTTATTCGCTTCCGCCCATTCACTAGCGGGCGCAGATGGTGTGACCGAATTAAGAGCCACAACACAACCTTCGGCTTTAGAGACAACTTTCTGCGCCACGACAAAAACATCGCCGTCGCGGATTTCTACCGCCGCCTGACGAACAGCCGCGATGATAAGCGCCGGCAAAGCGGCTCCTGTCGCCACTTCCGGGATTCCTGTTATGCCTGTGACACTGAATTGTGGAAGCATAAGTTTATGGTCTTACGGCTTGCAGAAAATCATTGAGCCTTGTGGCAATCTGCATCTCTTCGAGCAGGCGAAATGTTGCTGTGTTTTGCCTGTATTGTAAAAATATTGTTATATCCGGCGGTTCGTCTATATCGAGCGCGATGCGTTCATTGGTAACAATGAAACACTCAGCGCCGACCTGTTGCGCTTCTTCTTTGTGCAAAGATAGTGAACCGGGTCCGAAATGCGACGGGAATAGATCAGCCGGAGTGCGAATAATGGCATTCGTTCCGGTTCCTTCCAGAGATGGTACAAGCAGAGCCGCCGGCGTAGGTAAATCAACATCAAGCAAGCTGTCAATATCTTCTGCCTGTACGAGTGGCACATCTGCCGGGAGGCGCATCACCGCATCAAAGCCACGTTCACGTAATTGCTGCGACGCCCAATCAACCGAGGCGCTTTCCGATTGCTGCTCGCTTTCTGTAAGCACTTCAAAGCCCAGTATGTGAGCATAATCAATTGCTTTAGCAAAACTCGTAACAATAAAGACCGCATCCGCCTTTGTCATATTGGCGACTGCATGGCACACATCGGTAAACATCGCCCACACCAATTGCTGCCGTTCCGCAAGCGTTAGCAAGCCGCTCAAGCGGGTCTTCACCCGCGCTGGTTCTTTAATGGGTATGAGAATCGCTTTGCTCATTGCTCATTGAATCGTTGCTTCGCCGTTTATGTAACCCTACTTTGTACGGGATGTAAATGGCGCATGGTAATTGGCTGACAAGGTAAAATAGGAAAGGACGATTTTGAAGTTAAAGAAGCCTGTTATTCAAGAAATGAGCCAATGCCCTGTGAAGCCTTCGCCCGTCCAGACAAATTCCGCTCGCCGGTGTCCTCCGGCAGAGAGATAGAGCCAGTCGAAGTGGGAAATTACGGTTTGCACCAAAGCGAAATGCTGCCATCCCGCTTCCGCCTCTTCCGCCGTCGGGCTTCTTTCGATAAGCGCATCAGGCAAACCCGACAACGGAGCATCAACGATAGTTCCCGGCGCTGACTCTGCCAGATAGTTCAGACGACTGCTGAGAAGGCTGTGATGCCACGCTTGTCGCGCCGCTTCATCGTCGTAATGGATAAACGCCTCACCTTCGGCGCGAATCTGTATCTGCTGCTCCGCGTCATAAAACAGCCAACTGACAAGGCGATGTTCCTGAATCTGGGCGATTTTCGGCGAGCGCATATCGGTATGAAAAATGAGGCTTCTTTCCGCAGCGACAACCTCCCGCAACACCACCGTCCGCACCCGACATAAGCCGTTATCAGAAGTCGCAAAAGCCGGAGTGTGAAATGGCGAATGGGCATTCTGACCGCCAGCATACAAGGCTTCCCAGAGGCTTTCCTTCAATCGCTGTAAATCGGTTGTCTGCCAGTCTGTCATAATTTGCTACCTTGACAGCAAATTATATGCGGGTCAATGAAATTCAACTCGGCTTAGTCCCAGAAATTCAACATCCTCTTCCCAATCCCAAATTCCGGCTTTCTGTTCAATATATCCTTTGGCGATTTGAAAAGCCTTTGAGAGATTGGGAATGCTGCCCTGAGGCGGCGCTTCTTCTGATTTATTCAGCGCCATCAATGCAGAATCATTATCAATTTGTTCATTGTCACTGACAAATAGAGGTTCAAAATGAAAAAGACATTCATCGCTGTCTTCGCGGCTGATTCGTTGGCGAATAATAAACACAAACAAAACCCCCGACAGTGTATCAACCGCAGGACGGTCTGGCTTTCGCGTTGCTGTCAAGCCGCCAAAGTCATAAGCGCCAACATAAGAGAATAGGGCATTGATGAAAGGATGACCAATTGCAAAAAATTCTACATCAGGGCGCTCAATGGCTTGGGTGCGGTCAAAGGTTACATTGCGATAGCGTTCGGGCAAGCCGAAAGGTTTGAGAACATCCGGCACAATAAATTCAAATAATGAATCTTTTTGCTGCAACAGCCGGCGATGTTGTGCGAGGAAGCGTTCGGTGAACGAACGAAGATCAAGCAGGTTCAGGTCGGCAGCAATCTCTTTGCGATAACTGTGAAATGAATAACTTGATACATCGCGGAAAAGACTTTGTGTGGCAATCTCGTATGCCTGCTTCGCTCGTTCGACAGCCGTTTCAATCTCTTTTTGGGTTTGTTTATTGAGATCGCCTTCTACCATCGCCCGACGATAGATTTTTGTCGGGTCAATCTCGCTTTCCAGTTGACCATTAAGCGTGCCTTTGATGTCCTCATGGTCTTCGCCTGTGACGTGAGCGATGGCACGGGCAGCACGGTCAAGACGATTTTCAAAGTACGATTGCACTTTGTCTTCTATCGTTCCCTGATTGAAAAAGTTATAGACCTGAACGACTTTCTTTTGCCCATAGCGATAGATGCGTCCGACGCGCTGTTCTACTCGCATAGGATTCCAGGGTAAATCGTAATTCACGCAGATATGGCAGAACTGCAAGTTGATGCCTTCGCCGCCCGCTTCCGTCGAAACCAGAAAACGCACTTGCGGATGTTCGCGGAATAGTCGTTGACTTGTGCGTTTAGTCGTCGGCGCAACCAGCGCCCCATCTCTGGCAAAAGGCTGCCAAAGTTCTTCAATATCTTTGCTCGCTTCCTCGCGGTGTTCCAGTTTCATGCCGCCGTGAATCACAATCACAGAACCTTTGCCGTAGCGTTCCTCCAAGACGCGCACAAGATGTTTTTGCGTTTCGCGGTATTCCGTGAAAATCAAAACTTTTTCTTCCGCGCCGCGTGAACTTTCCTCAGCGATGTGGGCAACGAGGCGAAGCAATTCATCCAGCTTTTTATCGCGCCTTATTTTCAGCGAGAGTAAGCTTTCCAAACGTCGGATTTCATCCTCCATCAACTCGCGGTCATCAAGCAAAACATCCTGTTCTGCGCTTTCACCTTCGTAACGCTCATCAAAAAAAGCCTCTTCCTTTTCATCCGGCGTTGCTGGCAAGTCCGCTAATTCACCACGTAGTCGCGCCAGTCGTCCGCTCAAGGCGGCGCGAATCGCTGCTGTTGAACTGGCATTGAGTTTTTGAAATGTCGTCAGTACAAAGCCCGCCGCACGCCGCCGCACCGGGTCAATGAATCGTTCGAGCATCTGGTAGCCGTCGCGTATGTATTCGGCAACCGCAGTGTAAAAACGTTCTTCACGCGGATACATCCTGAATGGCAGGCGGCGGGTTTGCCGACCTTTGAAGACCTTATGACCAAAAGCGTCGGTTACATCCTGTTTGGGCGTGCGAATGATGAGGTCTGTATAGTTCGCCCCTTGTCCTGAAAAAAGCGTTGAAGGTTCCAAGCCCCCGAACTCAACATTTTCATCAAGTAAACGAAGCAGATTTTTGAAACGGCTGTGATTCTCTTCGCCTTGATGCGGGGTAGCCGTCAGTAACAGCAGCGATTCACAGTAACCTTTGCGGCAAATCTCTTCGGCAAGGCGATAGTTTTGTGTTTTGTCAGTCTTTGCGCCGCCGTAATCCATGGCACTCAGGCGATGCGCTTCGTCGAAGATAATCAAATCCCATTTGCGATTTTCCAGCAAAGCGCGTTTGTGTTCCGCCCGTTTCAGCCTGTCAACCGAAGCAATCGCCGTCGCTTTCAAATCCCAGATGCGCGGGTTCAGGGCGTGAAAGTCGCGCCCGAAGATTTCAAACATCGCGCCGAATTTATCCTGCATCTCTTCCTGCCACTGGGTCGTTAGTCCGGCGGGTGTGATGATTAAGGTGCGCCGCGCCTGTCCGCGTTGCATCAACGCCTGCCAGATCATTCCGGCTTCAATGGTCTTGCCGAGTCCGACTTCATCGGCAAGCAGGAACCGGCGACGCGGGCTGCTGACGACGCGATGCGCCGCAAAAATCTGGTGCGGTAAAATCTCGGTTCTCGCGTTAGAGAGTTGCCCGCCGCGATTGCCGGTCAGGAAGCGAGCCGCTTGCATCTTCAATTCAAACCGCCAAGCCTCATCCCATTCGCCGCGCTCTGCTCGTTGCAATGGCGTATCAATGCGCTCTAATTCTTCGAGTTGTAAAACCTTGCTTTCGGTGCGATAGGGCGGCGGCTGAAAGACGGATGGGTGAAATTCGACTTTGGCTTGTGCATTGCGAACTTTTTGTATGCGCCCAATGCCATAGCCCCGATAAAGCGGATTGGCGCTGCGAACCAAATCACCTTCAAGGAAAGAAGGTTTTTCGGCGGCAGCTTTGAAGGCGGCTAATTGCGCCGCATCAATCAAGGTAGCATTCGCCCAACGTCGCTCGAAGATGTTGATGGCTTTCAACGCGGCTTCATCTTTCAGCGCGTCGGTGTGCGTGATAATCGCTCCGCCTTCGTCATTGTGCGTCAGTCCGGGATAGGTCGCATTGGCGGAAGAGGTAAGCACCGTTATTTTGCAGTTTTGATGAAAGTGATAATCCTTAGGGTGAAAGGTTGCATCGGTCAGCCCGAATGCCAGTTGGGTGCGTTCCAGATTGAAGAGTTCTTCGAGCGCCTCGGCGCTCGTCATGCGTTCGTCGCGCCGCACAATGAGGCGCAATCGTCCGCCCCGCGCCAGCATCGCCGTCAAAGCGGGTTTTAATTCCAACCAACCGCGATAAGACAAAAAGGCAACGGCAATATCAACCCGTTCAGCTTCGGCGGCAAGGTCGCGGATGGCATCAATTGCCCGCGTCTCAAAGTTGTCTATGTAATCAACGTGCTGCATTATTCTGACTCTATGCTTTCATTATCTGTAAGGATTTCACGTTTGCGGAAATGTTGTATCTGGTTGTAGTAAGATTTTAAGTATTTTAATTCTTTGCTTGAAAGCCCCAAGACGGAACCCACAACTTCAGAAAGTTCTGCTTCCGTTTCAGCCAAGTTATTATGATCATTGCCTTGGCTCATAATTTCATGGCAAGTTTTAGAGAGCCTGATCACTTCAACATGATCTCTGTTATTAAATTCAAGTTCTGGTAGTTGGACGCGAGAAATATCCGTTGGGAAATATCTCTGGGTTTGTACACCCGAAGACGCGCTATAAAGAGCAATTCTCACTGGAATTGAATTTAATACACCAGAAAGGAAATAAGATTCATCTTTAGACCTACAAGTGATAAATAGCAAGGTGTGATCTGGAATAACCGTTCGGGTCTCGCCATTCTTATAAGGCATTGGCTCGACAACAGCACATTGAAATACATTGCTCAAATCCTTAAAAACAACTTTATAGGGCAATAAAACATAATCCCCTACATTTCCCATTACATAAAATTCTTTTCTTGATTTATGGAGTTGTTTATAACCACTTCTTTCTCGCAACGGTTTTTCAAATTGCTTAAAATACTCGAATAACAACGGATTTTTTCGTTTCAACTCTTCAACACTGACAGGCTCAGCGAAATTATCCATTCGATGAGGGACTAGAATAAAGGCGGATGGTTTTGCTTGCCATGCTTGTACATCGCGTCCGCGCAATAACGGGAACAAATAATCGTCTTCAACTGCGACCGTAACGGATTCAAGTTTCTTCTTGCCAACATCGCCAAGATTTCTAATCAGGGGACGACGCATCCCTGAATCAATCTGTTCAACCCAATAGGCTCCGTTCAGCCAGGTACAAGTCCCCGCATAAGAACGAGTCATAGTTTTTGTTGAACGGTCACCGATTATTTTCTTGATAGCCAGATAAGCCTCTTTCGGCGCAGTCAACCAAGGGCTTTCTTTAACACTCAGTTCGACCGGAGCAGCTAACCAGTCTTGAACATTAAATTTATCTAATACAAAATCAAGTTCTTCATCAGCAACTGTTGTACGGAGCGTTTGAGGAACCCAAAAACGATAAGCCACAGGATATTTATTGTTCTTGCCATTGCGAGCAATGAGTATCGCAGTACGATTCACAGCATTTTCAAACGGCAGAAATAAAGACAGGTCTGACACGGATTCAATGCAAAATTGCTTTTTAGCTCCCTGAGAAAAACGCCGAAACCCTTCATTAGCGCCGGTCTTGAAAATAGCTTGCGTGATAACGAAACCGAGCAAGCCATTGTCAGTAGCATAGTGATCCATCGCCACATAAACAAACAAAGCGGAAAGCTCTTTTTTAACATTCCCCAGCCTTGTCCCCGAATTAGCACGTTGTCTCAGATTGTATTTGTCCCACAGTTCAAGTGTATCTTGGCGATAATCGGCGGGTAGGCTCTCCCAATTTACCCAAGGCGGATTGCCAACGATGTAATCAACTCTGCCAATGAATATTGGAGCAAAGGCGTTTTTGATAATTCGCGCCCAAACGCCGTTCTTATTTGCCTTGTCGAGTTTTACCAACTCTTTATAAAGATCGGTGTGCAGCATCGCCTCGCTAACGGGCAGGGCTTCATCCTGACACCGTTCAAGGAATTCATCCGGCGTATAACCATTCTTTACACAATGTTCTAATTGCTCGGCATATTTCGCTATGTCTTCGCGCTTTTCGGCAATCTCGGTCGGAATGATGAAGTTGGCGGCAGCCGTCTTTAACTCTTTCGCCTTGCCTAAGCTGCCCGCGAACAAGCCGCCATACTCCGAAGGCGTCATGATCGAATCGCACAGATAAACAGGCAGTTCGACTTTATCAACATGACCAATCAAATCGCGGACGGCAATCAGGTAGTTTGTACGCGCCGCCATCACTGCCAGCGGGTTCAAATCGAATCCAATCACATTGGACAGAATTTTGCGGCACACTTCGCCTTCGTCAAAGCCGCACATCTCGCGGTTCTCTTCAAACCATTTACGGATACGGTTAATTGCCATCACCAGGAAAGTTCCCGAACCGCAAGCCGGATCAAGCAGGCGTTTGTCCGGGTCGCCCGCATATTCCAATTCATTCAACGTATGTTCCGCCAGCCAATCCGGCGTGTAGTATTCGCCCAAGTCGTGGCGCACGCTCTTCGGGAATAGCTGTTGATAGAGTTTCTTCAACAAGTCACGGCTGCCTGCCGGGTCTTCACTGAGAGTTCCGGGGTTGTAATCATCAAGTTTTGCGACCATTTGCCGGACGAGCTTTTCTATCGGTTCATTCCAAACCGATGTGTACCAGGCGAACAAATCACCTTCGAGAAAATTGCTGATGTTCAAGTGGCGAAAGATACTGCCCGCTTCGAGGTCTTCCATCTCGCGTTTGAGTTTATTGCTTGTGGTTGCCTGCTGCATCTTCCTGAGCGGGGTTGGCAACTTGTGAAAAAAGGCGACGATTTCCGAAGCCAACAACTTCATAAAAATTGCGTAGTAGCTGTGAACGGCAAAGAGCATTTCGGCGGGTTTAAGTCCGCTAACGGGTACGGCATAAAAACTGGCGAGTTTTTTGATTTTGTCCGAAGGATTATCTACATCATAGCCGCAGACTTCGCCGAAGAGAATACGCCATTGATTGAAGAAGATTTGCGCTTTCGGGTTATCAGTATGAACGATGGCATCGTAGAGCGCACGGATGCCTTCCTGTGCTAATTTTGCATCCGAGCCGAAATCTCCGGCGAGGTAAGCGGGCGAGAACGGTTTGCCTTTCTGTCCGAGATTGAATAACGCCCACAGGAATCGCTCTGCCGTATGGCGATTGACCTCAACGGGTTCCTGTACCTGCCATTTCTCATCACGGAAGCGAACAAAGATGAAGTGATTTCCGTCAAGTCCAACGCCAAGGAGGGAATTGAGCGGCTGATTGAATTGATTTCGCAAATCATAAAAACGCTTCTTAATTTGCTCAACAACCTTTTTCCCGCCGCCAGAATCGGCTCTTAAGCCGATTCTGGCGGCGGGGCTCGCCGGATTTTTGTATTCGATAATGACCCGATCATAAACCGAATCTACGCGCCCGCTGGCAACCGTGAACTCGTGCTTGCCTTCGAGTTTGATGCCCGCTTCTTTCTGTATAAAAGCGAGTTGCTTTTCCGCTTCAATACGGATTTCTTCTTCTTTGTCCGCCATCGCGGCAGCGGCTCTGATCTGGTCGGCAAACTCTACGGCTTTGTGTGAAATCAATTCATCAAGATTCATATCGTTACCTTCCAAAAAATCTCTCAAATCGTGCGGTAGTTGATAACACATGGAAGAAGAGTTTGTCACTATTTGTCACTATAAAAACGAATTCTACAAACCTTTCCCAACAAGTTTTGGTTGTCTGATGAAAAGTAAAGTAAATAGCTGACGATGTATTCAGATAATGCTGAAAAGTTGCTATAATGTGGTTTTCTTTTTTCAGGTGATTTGAGTTTTGGATATGAGCAGCACACTTTCATTCGATGTTGTGGTGATTGGCGCGGGACACGCCGGATGCGAGGCGGCGTATATTGCGGCGCAGGTTGGCGCTCGCACGGCGCTGATTACCCTTGATGTCAATTCCATCGGGCAGATGAGTTGCAATCCGGCAATCGGCGGTATTGCCAAAGGTCACATGGTGCGCGAAGTGGACGCGCTCGGCGGCATTATGGGCGAAGTTATTGACGCAACGGGCATTCAGTTTCGTCTGCTCAATCGCAGTCGCGGTCCCGCCGTGCAATCGCCTCGCGCTCAGGCAGACCGTAATCTCTATCGCACGGAGATGCGCCGCCGCCTGTCCCTAGTGGAAAATCTCACCATCATCGGCGGCGAAGCGGCGGAAATTAAAATTGCTGGCAGCAAGGTCACCGGCGTTGAACTCGCCGATAATACTTTCATCGAAGCCCGTGCCGTTGTGCTTACGACCGGCACATTTCTGAATGGCTTGGTTCATGTTGGCAAAAAGACCTTTTCGGCAGGGCGTAGCGGCGAGCCTGCATCAATCCGGCTGGCAAATTCGATTCGCGCTATTGGCTTCAAAACCGGCAGACTCAAGACCGGAACGCCGCCGCGTCTCGACGGGCGCACCATTGATTACACGAAATTCGAGCGGCAGCCCGGTGATGAAAGCCCTGTACCGTTTTCGTTCAAGACCGATACCATCAATCGGAAACAGATTGATTGCTTTATCGGCTACACCAACGAGGGTGTTCACGACATCATCCGTAATAACATTGATAAATCGCCGCTCTACAGTGGCGATATTCAAGGCATCGGACCGCGCTATTGCCCTTCGATTGAAGACAAGGTGGTGAAGTTCGCTGAAAAGACGCGCCATCAAATCTTCCTCGAACCGGAAGGCTATGACACTTACGAAGTCTATCCGAATGGCATCTCGACCAGTATGGACGAAGAGGTGCAAAAGATGTTTGTCCATGCCATTCCGGGACTTGAAAATGTCAAATTCCTCAGACCCGGTTACGCCATCGAATACGATTTCGTTGATCCGCGAGAATTATACCCGACGCTGGAAACCAAGGCGGTCAACGGGCTTTTTCACGCCGGACAGATCAACGGCACAAGCGGTTACGAAGAAGCTGCCGGACAAGGCATCGCTGCCGGACTCAACGCAGCAATGCAGACGCTCGGACGCGAGCCGGTTGTGCTTGACCGGGCGACAAGTTACATCGGCGTGATGATTGATGACTTAGTGACGAAAGGCGCAGATGAGCCATACCGGATGTTTACGTCCCGCGCCGAAATGCGCTTGTCACTTCGTTATGACAATGCCGATCAGAGATTGACGCCGCTCGCTTATCAAATCGGTTCCATTCACAGGGAAGATTACGAGGCATTTCTCAAGCGGCAGGAAGATGTTGACCGTGTAAAAAATGTGTTGGCGACGTTTCGCGTCAACGACCTTGATGAAGCGTTTATTGAAAGCCTCGCGCTGGAAGGTTCACGCGAAACCCTGAACGGGCGCAAGCTGGAATATCTGGCGCGGCGTCCCGATTGCGACCTTGAGAAATTGCTTGGCATCGTGCGACAGGCAACTGTAGGCGAAGTGCAGGACAAAGAGATTGTCGTCGCCTTGAACGATACGCGGTATTCTGGCTATCTGAAAGACCAGGAGGCACTGGCAAAGAAACGCGCCCGCTACGACAATCTGGAAATTCCCCGCGAGATGGATTTCGCCGGCATTGCCGGACTATCGAGCGAGGTGGTACAGAAATTGTCTCGTGTCAGACCAACGACTATCGGACAGGCAGCACGCATTCCCGGCATCACTCCGGCGGCGGTTTCTATATTGCTTGTGGCAATGCTGCGACATTGAAACGCCATCCGGCATCGCCTGACTTCGGTTGCTAATTTGCGAAGGTTGTAACGCAGCGCGAAATCTTCAGTCGTAGCGCCTAGCCACGAGGGGCGCTGTTCGATTCACGCTGCTTTATAAACTTCGTTTCTCCTCTTTTACCTCGTGAAGCGGAATTGATTTGACACAGTGCCGTCAGCATTTCGCACTTGAATCATCACCGATTCGCCGCTCACAATCTTCTTTCCGGCTTTCGCCGCAATCAATGTACTCGTCGGATTCTGTTCGTCATTGGCGGTTTTTTGCTGTTGCCCGTTGAGTAAAATCTTTGCGCCGTTTGAAAACCCGTTGCCAAAGATGGTGAGCTTTTTACCTGTGAGGCTCGCCCCATTGATTTGCAAACTATTGGCTTGCGAACCGACATTGATTTTTGCCACAAACAAATCGGCTGTGCCGCCGCCAAAGCTGCGTTGCAACGGATTGGTTATCGGAAAATTCTGTGAAACGGTCTGCCCCATCACATAAGCGTTGCCTGCCGCGTCAACAGCAATGCCGAAGCCGGTGTCTAATCCTGAGCCGCCCAGATAGGTTGCCAAGCCTAACTCTTTACCTGTCGCATTCAGTTTGGCGATGAAAGCATCGAACGAGCCGCCGTTTTCGCCCTGCAAGTGATTGCTAATCGGAAAATTCCTCGATGTCGTAAAGCCCGTCACATACGCCTCGCCCTGTTGATTGACTGCCACCGCCGTCGCCCCATCTATGCCGCTGCCGCCCAAATAGGTTGCATAAATCAGCGAACCTGCGGGACTTACTTTGGCGACGAAGGCATCGGCGCTGCCGCCAAGCACAGATTGCAAGGCGTTGGCAGTCGGCAGATTCGCGGAATCGCTGTCACCAACGACATAAGCATTTCCCGCCGCGTCAACAGCGAGGCGGAAACAACGGTCTTCGCCACTGCCGCCGAAATAGGTTAAATAGCCAAGCTCATGGTTTATCGTATTCACTTTGGCGGCAAAGCCATCAAAGAAACCGCCGCCGTGACGTTGTTGCAAAGCATTCACTACGGGCAAATCCCGCGAAGTCGTCACGCCGGTCAAATAGAGATTGCCCGCCGCATCAAGCGCCATACTCATCGCCGCATCACTGCCTGTGCCGCCCAGATAGGTGGAAAAGAGCAGTTGCTTGCCCGCCGCATTCACTTTGGCGATAAAGAGGTCTGTCGCGCCTTGCAGTCGTGCTTGTGTTGCATTCAGTAGCGGAAAATTCGGCGACGTGGTAATACCGGCGACGTAGACATTGCCTGCCGCATCCAGCGCGATGCCGGTTCCCGTATCGTTGCCGCCGCCGCCTAAAAAGGTTGCATAGACCGCCGCGCCGACGGCATTCAATTTCATAATGAAGGCATTGCTTGTGCCTCTATTGGTTGCTTGCAGGGCATCTTTTACAGGGAAGTTAGGCGACGCCGTGAAGCCGGTCACATAGGCGTTGCCCGCCGCGTCAACAGCGATACTACTGGCGTTGTCCTGCCCATTACCGCCGATGTAGGTGGCATACAGCAAGGCTGTGCCGGAAGCATTCAATTTGGCGATGAACGCATCCTGCTGCCCGCCGCCGATAGTCGGTTGCGAAGCATTCAAGGTCGGAAAATTCGTTGAGGTTGTGAACCCAGCGACATAAAGATTGCCTGCCACATCAACGGTTATCGCCGTTCCTTCATCTGTGCCATTGCCGCCCAGATAAGTGGAGTATGCCAACACCGGGTCAATAATCAACGGCTGCGATTTGTCGTAGTCGCCTAACGCAAAGCGAATCTGTTGTCCAGCTTTAGGGTTCATTTGTGGCGCGGCTTTCGACTCATTAACGAAGACGTAATGACAGGCAACGTCGCGGCGTGTGCCGTTGATCTCCTGATAGGCGACAGGTTTGGGCTGTCGCACTTCGCCGTTTGCGGTTGACAATACCAAATCGCCGTTGGCATCGAGCCGCATTTGCTTTGCGCCGTCGAATGCCAGAGCGATGCTTTGGTAATCGGCTCCGGGAGCCAGTTTGAAGTCATACTCAAGGTCGCGCCTGTTACCATAATAGAGCATATCTATGCCCTCATAGACGTTCGCGCATTTGACTTTGGCATAATTCTTCACGCTGACGCGCCACTTCGCCGGGTCGTTGCCAAGCAGATAATTGGTCTGCGCTTCGAGTTGGTCTACGCCTTCAATGCGGGCAGTCGGGTTCGCGCCGACCAGTTGCATTTGTAAAGTGTCTGTTGTCAGTTGGTCGTTGCGTGTTGTTGGCAAGCCGGATGCTGCATCGTGCTTGTCGTCTTTACTCTTTGAACTGCTGAAAGCAAGCGTCGCGGTCGTCGGACTGAGCGCCAGCGAATAGCCGTTGCCACGAGCGATGAATTGGGTTGGCGAAGCTGGCTCGAAGGTAAGCGGCAATTTTGCGTAAGCCTTGTCAACTTGCTTTGACAGCTTCTTGTCAGGTTGGGCTGATGCGGGCAAATTTTTAGCGCGGGGTTTGGCGTTTGCCGATGACATTGGCAGAACATTGGCTAGAGCCAGCGACAGGGCAAGCACAAAGAACGCCTTCGCGCCTTTCGCTATTCTTCTGCGCCGCCGAAAGGCAAAGAGGACAACGGGGCAGAAGCCAAGACAGAGCGCCAAGCCGACAGTCAATTTGCGAAGCGTTTGACTCGATGATGAAAGTTCGCGCTTTGCGCCTTCGACGACCGTGACGTTAAATTCCTTTTGCACCTGCAAATCGCGTAAATCCTGACAAACGCTCTTAACCGATTGCTGCATCTCCTGACTGCCTTTGGCGGCAAGGTCGTTGAGAAAACCGTCTATCTCGTCGAGGTCGCCTGCGGTGAGCGTCACGGCTTCGCCTTTCGCCATCGCTTCGACAACGGGTTTGTACTTTTGCAGGATTTCGCTGGAGCGCAGAATGAGCAGCGGATTGAGGCTGAGAATTTGCACCGCTTCATTGGCAAACTGGTAGTACAACCGCGTGTACTGTTTGCCGCGCTCGGTCTTTGCCAGCGCCGCGTCGCGGAAGTTGCGCGAGACGCTCAATATACTTTCATCGCTGCTCGCATTCGTGATGCCACAGGCAGACGGAAAGAAACTACATATCAATTCCACAGGGCATTCTACCGGGTCTTGATAAACTACAAACGAATCCCTGCCGACGCTGATGCTACCGGAACGAAAACTGCCGCGGTTGGGCGCGACCCTATACTGAACTGGATTACCCGATAAAGGGCTGAGAATTATCCAGTCAACATTCGACACCGGCAGTATGTTACAGCCATTTTGTGTTGTTATCGTGAAATCACTCTGCCCGCCATCGCTACTAAAACTTTGGTTGACAGGTGAGAAGGAATAAGTGCAAGTCGAGCCGTCGCCGGCTTCCTGAGTCACTCTAAAAACAATTGCGTCACCGGATGGGTCACGGCGATTTCTAATCTCAATCTCATCCATGCGCTGATTCCGGGTGAAATTGGGCGACACGGAAAAGCTAACCGTTCCATTCCCCCTTCCAGAGTTCCCTGATGAGATAGAGAGGATAGACTCTGATCGCGGTAGTCCGACAATGGCTTCCCATTCACAGTAGCTCGCTGCGGTCACTTGAAAACTGCCCGTGCCACCGTTTACTGGAAAGGTTTGTCTTGCCGGACGAAGCGAAAATTCACAATTTGTCCCATCTTGAGAAACCGTGAAGGTTTTATTGGCAATCGTGATGCTGCCGGTTCGAGAGCGGGGTATAGTAAATCCGTCATTTCGCTGTACCCGATAGTTGACTACCCCTGAGCCTGTGCCGTTTATGCCATTTTCAATGGTGATCCAGAAGGAGTTGCTGGAAGCCGCCCAGTTGCAACCGTCGGGTGCGGTCACGGCAACGCTGCCACTGCCGCCACTAGCAGGGAAATGCTGGCTAAGAGGCGCGATTGAATAACCGCAAGCGCCGATGTTGTCATCGTTGACGATGGTACATACGCCCTGCCCGTCCGCAATCACTACTTCTATACTTGAGCTTGCAACATTGAGAAAGAAAAATTCATCGGGTTCATTGCTGGTGTCGCCAATGATCGGTACGCTCAGGGTTTGCGGGCTGTTGTTATTTGCCGGAAAGATTACTGCCCCGCTAGTTGCCGTATAATCGTTATTGGCGGTCATCGCCGTGCCATCGGCGGTAATCATATTGATGCCAACCGCAGTCATGACAGGCGCGGATAAGGTGATGGTAAAGACGGCGTTTCTGGTTCCGGCATTACCTTCGGTTATCGAAGCATCGCCGATGACTATCGAAGGACGGTCGCCCGTCTGCCGGACACTGAAGGTTTGTCCGGCAATCGTCATCGAGCTAAAACGAGTGTCAGGTGTGGTATTGGCGGCAACGGTATAATTGACGACGCCTGAGCCTGTGCCGCTGGCGCCTGAAGTGATTGTAAGCCATGCCGCGCTGCTCGTCGCTGTCCAGTTGCACGTCGCCTGTGTGGTGACCGCAACCGTGCCACTGCCACCCGTCGCCGCATAGTTGGCGTCTGTCGGATTGATGGCATAGGTGCAGGTGAATACCTCTTGGGTGACGGTGAAAGTCTGTCCGGCAATCGTCATCGTGCCAGTGCGAGCCGCGCCGGTGTTTTGCGCCACCGTGTAATTGACCGTGCCATTGCCGCTTCCAGATGAGCCGGAGGTGATGGTTATCCACGCCGCCTGACTCACCGCCGTCCAGGTGCAGCCTGTGGGCGCAGTCACCGCGACGCTGGCGTTGCCGCCAGCGGCAGGAAAATTCGCGCTTGTCGGGTTGATAGCAAAAGTGCAGGCGCTGCCGTCATCGTTGACAATCGTGCCGACGCCCTGCCCGTCGCTGATGGTTGCGCCGCTGGCATTGCTTAAATTGACGAAGAAGGTTTCGTCCGGCTCAACCGTTGTGTCGCCGTTGACGACCACGCCGATTACCAGCGTCGCATCATTCTGGCTGGCAGGAAAAGTCAAGGTTCCCGTCCTGGTAAAATAATCACTTGGCGCTGTCGCCCCGTTCGGCGGCGCTCCGTCAGCCGTAGCAAAATTGACCGTCACCGTCGGATGTGCGCCGCTCAAGGTTACGGTGAAGACAAAACTCCGCGTATCTACATTGCTTTCCGCCAGCGACACATCGTTAATGGACAGCGTTGCGCCGCTCTGCGCTAAACTGTATAGATTCGCCTTACTTGCCGAAGCGCGGCTTTCTAAGCCGCCGGTTAAGAGAATGAGCAGGTGGCTCAAAAGGATTGCTAAAAGGATCATCATAATCGGTTTTCTCATTGCTTTTACCTCCATTATATTTGAGTGTGCGCTACCGATTAGGCTGGAACCTGTCGCTGCGCTAGATGTACGACAGCCGCCGAGCTAATTGGCAATCTTCTTGATAGTTTGTTTTGCGCCCTCGTCTAGTAGGGCGACAAAAAAGCGAAGACCGTCTCAAGAAAAATTCTCTTCTTCGCACAAAATAGAGTGGTTGCCAGATCAGGTGCGAACGAAAACGACAGTCCCGCGCTGACACTGAAACAGCTTCACTTCTCTCTACATCCATAGTTTGCAGGAGGCGGATTATCACCCCTGCGCTCGCGGTTGGCATTGCACCGACTTGGCAATAGCTCTGAACTTTGTCGAGAGCTTGCGACTATCGGCTTAGTTGTCGTTTTTACCTTCTGGCGTTCTACCTGGCGCGAGGCTGGTGTTCTGAGCCGCCGCGCTTTCGGGCGACAAGGCGGCGAGCAGCCAAGTCTCCATCTCGGCAACGCTCGTCACACGCTGGCGTTCGCCCGTCTGGATGTGTTCGATTTCAAAAACCGCACGGTCAGCTTGCGCCGCGCTTCGCAATAGCCAGCAACGAATGAGAAATGAGTTGTAAATCTTCTCCATCTTCATTGCCTGTTTAATCGTTGCAGCCCTACGAAGTTTTCCTTTGCAGGCGACGCCGTGAGGTTGCGCCCCACCGCTTGCCATAGCTTGCGTGTTGCGATGCAGCACCCGGACTGCTTAAAACGTCCGGGTGCTGTTTCCGGCTATTTCACGCGCACGGCGATGCCATGCGGGTCGGCACGTTCAACGCCATCAACCATGTTGGAAATCGGCGCGACGGCTGGCAGCTTGCCACTGTGGTAACGATGAAAGACCTTGTAGACGGTCGCCAGGGTCACCGGCAAGTGGGCGGCAATCTGTTTGGCGGATAGTCCCTCGTCCCACTTGAGGAGGATAGCTAGTCGTTGCAGACTACGGCTTTTGTGGCGTCCGGTTTTCAACAAGCGACGGGCTTGCAGACGTTCGTCGTCGGTGAGGTGGAGTTGTAAAGTCGTCGTTCTTGGCATACTCTCCATTGTCGCTGCCCAATCTTGATTTTTCAAAGAACTTTGTTGGTTTGGTACTAGAAATGTTTATTTCAAGATTAGATTTAGACCGCAATTTAATAAAAAGTCATCCGCGGTTTGAATCTTTAAGGAATTATGCGGCTATTGCTGCTTAATTCTGTCCGAACTATTGACAGAATAAAGCTCTTATCATGGCTGTTTATTATTTCGCTTGAACTAATTTCGACACACGACCTCCATCCAATGCCTTTATCAAACTACTAACCGGAAAAATCATTCCGGTCATTGAAAATCGGTCGGAGGCTTACGCGTCAACTTGCTAGCATCGCTCATTCTACAACGCTCAAAACTCATAGAACCCGGTCTGGAGGAGTGATGCTGGAAGCTATCAATTTAAGCAAAAACTATAATGGGCAAACGGCGCTTGAGGCGCTCAACCTGAAGATTCAACCCGGTGAAGTCTTTTGCTTGCTCGGCGCAAATGGCGCGGGCAAGACAACCACCATCAATCTCTTCCTGAACTTCATCGAACCGTCATCCGGCGCAGCGAAGATTAAAGACCTTGACGTAACAATACACGCCCTCGAAACCAAAAAGTATATTGCTTATATTCCCGAACAGGTGATGCTCTATAAAAATCTCTCCGGGCTTGAAAATCTCGAATACTTCAGCGCCCTTGCCGGACAACCTTACAGCCGCGACGCCTTGCTCAATTTCTTCGATCAGGTTGGGCTTTCCAGAGCCGACGCCGAAAAGCGCGTCTCTGCTTATTCAAAAGGTATGCGCCAGAAAGTCGGCATTGCCATTGCCCTCGCCAAGAAAGCCGAAGCCTTGCTGTTGGACGAGCCAACATCGGGACTTGACCCGAAAGCCTCGAATGAGTTTTCCGAACTGTTAAAGCAGATGAGTCAACGCGGCGTCGCTGTGCTGATGGCAACGCATGACCTGTTTCGCGCCAAAGAATCCGGCGCCCGCATCGGCATTATGAAGCACGGCAAACTGGTCGCTACCTTGAACGCCGGTGAAATCGGTCATGCCGATCTGGAAAGAATCTATCTTGAGCATATGCACGATTAACAAAATGCGGCGAAAAGCTACAAAAGAAATGTATAACATTTTTTTCATCGGCGTTTTTTTCAAGATTGGCGGCGCATTCAGCTTTGCTTTGATTCTATTGATTACAGTAGCGGCACAGACCCGCGCCGATTTTACGCTCGAAACGATCACGGTCAAAGCGGGCGAAAAAGGAACCGGTTTTATTGAAGTTCCGAAGGGTGTTGACGAAGGGACGCAGATTCCGGTTTCGGTTTTTCACGGCGCGAAGGCGGGAAAAGTGATGCTGGTTTTTGCCGGGGTTCACGGCTCCGAATACGCGCCGATTGTCGCGTTGCAAAGACTTGCCGCACAAACGAACGCGAAAGAATTAGCCGGCACACTCGTTTTGGTTCAGGTGGCAAATCCGCCTTCGTTTTACGGGCGGACGATTTATTACGGCGCGGACGGCAAGAATCTGAATCGCGTCTTTCCGGGCAAAGCGGACGGCACAATCACTGAGCGCATCGCTTACGTTTTGACCGAAAAACTGATCCGCCGCTGTGATTATTTTATAGATGTTCATGCGGGCGACAATAACGAATCTTTGCGTCAATATGTCGCCTATTACGAGCGCGATAATGTTTCGCCGGAAGTCATTGAACTAAGCCGGAGAATGGCTTTGGCGTCCGGCATTGATTTCGTCAAAACCATTGGCGGAGGACGGGCAACGGATTTTGTCGCTTCCGCCTACACGACAAACACCGCCTTGTTGCTCGGCAAACCGACTGTCGCTTTTGAATCGGGCGAACTCGGCGTGCCAACCGAAGCCGATATCAACCGTAGCGTGCGCGGACTGCAAAACATTTTGCGTGAACTCGGAATGCTTACGGGTAAGCCTCTGAATTTCAAAAATCGAACGCTTGTCATCCGCGACCAAACCATCAGAAGCGCACACGCGGGAATTTTTTACGCACTCGTCAAACGCGACCAACGAGTTAAAACGGGCGACCTGCTCGGCTATGTCACTGATATTTTCGGCAAGCGGTTGCAGGAAGTTCGCGCTCCGTTTGCCGGCGTGGTGATGTATTTCGCGGCAACCCCGCCGATTTCGAAAGATGAGCCGTTGGTAAACATCGGCGAGATTGAAACAATGGAAAATAAAAAGAAATGATTGCAAAAATCGCCCGAAAAGAATGTACCGAGATGTGGCGCGACGGACGTTTTCGTTGGGCGGCGGGGATGGTTTTTCTATTGCTCGTTGCCGCGCTTCTTTTGGGTTGGCAACATCACGCAAAAATCAGCAGCGAGCACAAGACGGCGCAGGAGATTTCGCGGCGGCAATGGCTTGAGCAGGGCGAGAAGAATCCGCATTCGGCAGCACATCATTCGATTTTCGCTTTTAAGCCGCTTGCGCCGCTGGCTTTGGCGGACAGCGGCGTTGACCCGTTTGCGGGGGTTGCCGTGTGGCTCGAAGCGCACAAGCAAAACGAGGCGGTTTATTCGCCGGCGCGTGATGCGACGAGTGCCGGGCGTTTCGGACAGTTGACGGCGGCGACGGTTTTGCAGGTTCTGATTCCGCTCATCATTATCCTGCTCACCTTCGGCGCTTTTGCCGTTGAACGCGAACAAGGCACGTTGCGCCATGCCTTGAGTATGGGAGTGACGCGGCGGCAACTTGCGTTTGGCAAAGTCACGGGTGTTGCCCTGGCGCTAGGCGTGTTACTGGCTCCGGCAGCTTTATTGGGCGCGTTCGTTTTGGCTTTGAGCAATGAGTCGGCGGCTTTTTCATCGCCTCTGCCACGGCTGTTTTTGTTGGTTCTGATTTACCTCGCTTACTTTGCGGTTTTTCTGACGGTTGCACTCGCAGTTTCCGCGCTTGCCGGGTCTTCACGCCTTGCCCTTGTCGCGCTGCTCGCATTTTGGAGCGTCAATTTGATTTTGCCGCGCCTTGCCACTGAGGTTTCCAAAAGTATTTATCCAACACCGTCGGCGCTCGAATTTCAGTCGGCGGTCGCCCGCGATATGCGCGAAGGCATTGACGGACATAATCCTTACGACCAACGAGGCGAACAACTCAAACAAAAATTGCTTGCCGAATACAAGGTCAAATCGGTGCAAGAACTGCCGATAAATTTCGCCGGCGTTGCGCTGCAAGCAGGCGAAGAATATGGCAGCGAAGTTTATGACCGGCGTTACGGCGAATTATGGGCGGCTTACGAAAACCAGCATCGTCTTCACACCTTCGCGGGCATCGCTGCCCCGCTCGCCGTTGTGCGTTCGCTTTCAATGAGCTTGGCGGGTTCGGATTGGCATCATCATCGTCATTTTGCCGAAGCAGCCGAAGTCTATCGGCGTATGTTGGTCAAGCGCATGAACGACGAAGTCACGTATAACTCTGTCAGCCGCGACTACGACAAGAACACACGCGGACGCGAACTCTATGAGCAAGTGCCGGATTTCAGCTACCAGCCGCCGGCGCTCGTTTTCGTTGCCGATAACCAAAATCTCGCCTTCGAGTTAGTAATGATTTGGCTTATTGGCGGCGCGTTCACGCTGTTGTGGGCGATAAAGCGAATGAAAATGGACGCCAAGGATTTTTGATTCACCGCGACGGTCTGCCGGGTTAGTAATGAAGGTCGTCGGACAACCACGAAAGCGATGTTGAGCAAGATATTTCGTAATGAATTACGGCGTTTATGGCGCGATAAGACGATAGGTTTTATTGCCCTGATAATTTTCTGCGCGGCGTTGTTTGGCGCTTATAACGGGGCGCGGTATGCCCGCGCTCAAGCGGCAGCGCAAGAGAAAATTCTCGCGGAAGAAAACGAGTTATTTGCCAAGATGCAAGCCGAGGGGCGCGACATCGAAGCGGGGGAAAAAACTGCGCCGCTTTTCGGCAACCCGCTTCACGCCGGTTCTGTTGGCTTGTTCTATTCGCGCACCGCCGCCCTGCCGCCCGCCTCTTTCGCTTTTTCGAGCATCGGTCAAGCGGACGTTTATCCGACGTATTTCAAAGTGAATGGGCAACGGCGCGAATCATTTATGGATGCGACGGAGTTGGAAAATCCAACAAATCTTCTAATCGGGCGCTTCGATTTGGCGTTTGTCATCATCTATCTGTTGCCGCTTGTCGTAATCGGGCTGTCCTACAATTTGCTTTCGGCAGAACGCGAAGGCGGGACGCTCACGTTGTTGCTGGCGCAAGGTGTGAAGCTGCGCTCGTTGCTGGGTGCAAAATTGTCTGCGCGGGCGTTGATTTTGCTGTTGCCCTTATTGGCGGCGGTATCTGTTGCGGCGGTTTTTTTCGACGCTACCTTGCTCAGACTTTTTCTTTTCGGTTTGGCAGTCATTTTCTATATTGCGTTTTGGAGCGGGCTAGCCGTACTGGTCAATCTTTACGGCGGTAATTCGGTTGCCAATGCTGTAACGCTGGCGGCGGTTTGGCTAGCGTTGGTTCTGCTTGTGCCAACGTTTGTGCATCTTTCGGCAACCGCTTTGCGCCCCGTGCCGTCGCGTCTTGAACTGATTGCCGCATCGCGTGATTGGCAAACCAAAACGCGCCAGCCGCAAAACTATCTCGAAGCCTATTACACGGAATTTCCCGACCGCCGACCGCTTGGCAAAGATTTAACAAAATACGATTTCCCGCTTTATTGGGCGGCTATTCAGCGCGAAATGGAACGCCGCACCGCGCCGGTTTTAGAGCGTTATGAAACTGCGCTCGAAGCCCAACAGGATTTTGTGCAGACCCTTTCGTTTATCTCGCCCGCCTTGTCGGCACAGGAGATTTTTAACGACTTGGCGGGAACCGGCTATGTGCGACACCGCACCTTTATTGAGCAAGTAACGCAGTTCCACCATAAGCATCGCAGCTTTTTTGAAGTCAAGACGTTTCGTGACGAACGCTTGCAGGCAAGCGATTACGACCGCATACCGCGGTTTAGTTTTACAGAAGAAGCGCCCAAGCAATTCTTCTCGCGCCTGGCTTGGCGGTTGCTGCCGCTGCTGGCGTTGATGGCGATTGTTGGGCTTGCGGTTTGGCGAAAATTGTTGGGCAAAATACCGGCTTTTGGTTGAGAAAGTAATATGAAAAATATGACAAAAATCTTTTATTTATTAGGTTTGAGCCTTGTCTTGGCAAGCAGCGCGGCGGCGCAAAGCCCGACGGGCGGAACGGTCGTTGACCCGAATAACAGCGCGGTGCAAGGCGCGAAGGTTAGCGTCAGACGCGGGGCGGAAATTTTTACGACGACAACCGATGAGGCAGGACGATTTGGGTTTGCCAATCTGCCCGATGGAAACTACACGCTAACGGTCAACGCCAGTGGTTTCTCAGTTTTTACGCGGGAAATCAAACCGGACGAAACGCTTGCCATCACTCTTGCCGTCGCAAATATCGCGGAAGCGGTGGTTATCCAAGCGGAAGTTGACGGCTATTTCGCTGAAACTTCGACAACCGGGACAAAACTCGATATTCCGCAACGCGATTTACCGCAGGCGATTTCGATTGTGCCGCGTCAAATTTTGCAAGACCGCGTTCTCATTCGCTTGACCGAAACGGCAGACAATGTAAGTGCGGTTCGCGCCCTGACGGGTTATAGCGGCACCAAATCGAACAACTATCTGATTCGCGGCTTCACACTCGGATTTTCTTCGCCCAACAATTTGCGAAATGGCTTTACGGAATTTTCCTTCCTTTCGCAACGCGACCCCGTCAACATCGAGCGCGTCGAGTTTCTCAAAGGTCCGGCGTCGCTGCTTTACGGCGCCAGCGAGGTCGCCGGTCTGGTCAACACCGTCACCAAAAAACCTTTGCCTGAACATCGTTACGAACTCGGCTTGGCGTTCGGCGGCTTCTCGCTTGTGCGCCCGACGATTGACGCGACCGGACCGCTCAACAACAGCAAATCACTGCTCTACCGCGTCAATTTCGCTTACGACCAAGCGAACAGTTACCGTGATTTTGTTGACAATCGTAATGCCTTTCTCGCCCCTGCGATGCTCTGGAAAATCGGCGCACGCACAACCCTCAATGCGGAAGTTGAATTGGGGCGTTTCCGTAACGATTTCGACCGCGGCTTTCCCACCGAAAGCGAATTTTTGAGCGAAGAGCGCAGCAAAAATTACGCCGAACCTTGGACACGCGCCCTCAATCGGCAAGTCAATGTGATGCTCAATCTGACACACGCCTTCAACGAACGGTTTAGTCTGCGAAGCGGGTTTAGTCACATCCGCAGTAAGACCGATTTGAACTCTGTCAGCTTCGGGTTTTTCGCCCTCGCCGCAGATCGTCGGACGATCAACCGCACCAATCTGTTTTCCGACGAGTATTCGGAAAACTACAATTCGCAAAACGAATTTTACGCTCGCTTTTCCACCGGCGGCATTCACCATCAACTCGTCGCCGGGGCGGAGTATACGCGGTTTCAGTTTCGCTACGTTCTTAACTTCAATTCTTTAGCTTCGATTGACCGCATCAATCCCGTGTATGGGGCGTTGCCGGGTTTCTTTCTTTTCAATTTCAATGATGACAGTCTGGCGAATCAATTTGGCGTCTATGTGCAAGACCAAATCAGTCTGCTGAAGAATTTGAAACTGCTCATCGGCGGACGGGCGAGTTATGTTGATTCGACGAGCAGAGATTTTTCCACCGCCGCCTTGCGAAACAGCCAGATTGACCGCGCCTTTACGCCGCGTGCCGGCATCGTCTATCAACCGACGCCGACGACTTCCGTATATTTCTCATTTGCCCAATCCTTTGCTCCGAATTATCTGTCGCGTTCGCGCCGCGGCGAACAATTCAAACCAACCAGCGGCAGACTCTATGAAGCAGGCGTAAAACAGAGCCTCTTGAATAATCGAGTGCTTGCCACCTTCGCGCTTTACCAACTCCAACGCCGCAATGTGCTGGTTCCCGACCCGGTTGAGCCGTTTGCTTTCAGCATCCAGACCGGCGAGCAACGCAGTCGCGGATTGGAAATCGAAATCAATGGACAAGTCGCTCGCGGCTTGAATCTCAATGCCACTTACGCGGCGGTTGAGGCGATTGTCAGCCGTGATTCGCGGGCGATTTTTGTCGGCAATCGTCTGGTCGGGGTGCCGAAACATTCGGGCGGCATTTACAGCAACTATGTTTTTGACAAGGGATTGTTACGCGGGTTTTCCGTCGGCGCGGGAAGCTATTTTGCCAGCGAGCGTTTTGCCTCGCTGCCGAATCGTCTGTGGCGGCTTCCGGCATACGAAAGAGTTGATTTGAACTTTGGTTATCGCCGCGAAAATTGGCGTTTCGATGTTGCGGTGAAAAACCTAAACAACGCGCTCCATCACGACACCGGCGGCTTTCAATCAATTCTGCCGCAAGCCCCGCGCCATGCGGTCGCTTCCGTGTCGTACATTTTCAGATAAGAAAATCGACAGGAAGGAGAGGAATTATGATTTTCAAAATTGCTCGCAAAGAGTTTCTTGAGATGCTGCGCGACGGGCGTTTTCGGTACGCCGCCGCAATCGTTTTTGTACTACTCGCTGTCGCTTTGTTGATTGGCGTAAGCCATTACCGGCAAGCTACCGAACAACGACGCACGGCGCAAACTTTCGATCAGCAGCAATGGCTTCAACAAGGCGAACGCAATCCCCATTCTGCCGCCCATTTCGGCAAATACGCCTTCAAACCGGCTTCGACAATCTCCTTTCTCGATAGAGGCGTAAATTCCTATCTTGGCATTGCCGTCTGGCTCGAAGCACATTACCAGAACCCGTTTCGCTATCGCCCTGCCGAAGATGCAACGCCATTGCATCGCTTTGGCGAACTCACCGTCGCCGTCGTCCTGCAACTGCTCTTGCCATTGCTGATTATCCTGCTGACCTTTGCCGCCTTCGCCGGTGAACGCGAACAAGGCACCTTGCGCCAGTTGCTCAGTATCGGCGTGAAAAAGAATGACCTCGCGGCAGGCAAAGCTCTCGGCGTTAGCGGCGCTCTCTTGTTGCTATTGATTCCCGCAACCCTCTTGGGGCTGCTGGCGCTGTCGTTTGCGGCTGCCGATGCTGATGGTGCAAGCGGCGTCGGCGCAAGCGGCGGGCGCTTTACCCTGATGACGCTCTCTTATCTGCTCTACTTCGGCGCTTTTGTGGCGCTGGCGCTGGCGGTTTCGGCAAGCGTCAAGACGGCGCGAATGGCGCTGATTGTGCTGCTGGCATTTTGGATTATCAACGGCTTGGTGTTGCCTCGCGCGGCGGCGGACTTCGCGCAGACCGTTTACGTCACGCCTTCTTATTCGCAGTTTTGGGACAATGTAAACCGCGACATGAAAGAAGGCATAGACGGACACGACCCGCAAAATCAGCGCACCGAAGAAGCCAAAAAAATGCTGTTAGCGCAGTACAACGTCAGCAAGGTTGAAGATTTGCCTATCAACTTCGCCGGTTGGTCGCTGCAACAAGGCGAAGAGTATGGCAATCAGGTCTTTGATAAACGCTACAACGAATTATGGGAGCGTTTCGCGGCGCAGAACCGCTTACAGGAAACCAGTGCGGCGCTGTCGCCTTTGCTTGCTGTGCGCTCGCTTTCGATGAGCTTTGCCGGAACCGACTTTCATCACCATCGTCACTTTGCCAATGACGCGGAAACCTACCGCCGGATGCTCAACAAGATAATGAATGAAGACCTGATGCTGAATGCCGGCAATGCCAATCGCAGCTACACGGCAAATGAAACGCTGTGGTCACGAGTTCCGGATTTTCAGTATCAACTGCCGGATGCAGCTTGGGCGTTACGGACTCAGTTGGTGAGCGTAATGATACTGTTGTTGTGGTTTATTGGTACAACGCTCTTTAGCCTCTTCGCGCTGCGACGAATGCGCGTGGAGTAATGACAATAACCCTTCGGATAACGGAAACAATATGAATACGCGAATCATGAAACTGGATTTACGCCTTTGGCGAGCGGACAGAACCTTGTGGGTAATTGTCATGTTGTTCGTCCTGCTCTTCGGCTATGGCGTCTTTAATGGCGCTCGCTGGACGCAGACCCGCGCCCGACAGGTTGCCGACTTGCAACAACGCGCCGACGAGACGCTGGCAAAATCACGCGCTGAACTGGCGGAGCTAGAGAACAGCGCAAAACCGTTGCCAACGCCTGCGCCTGCTGCCGCCTTGCCAACCGGCAAAAACTATCAGGCAGTCTTACCGCCTGCTACGCTATCGGCGCTTGCCATCGGACAAAGCGACCTCTACCCGTACACGGCAACCATTGACATCTATGCGGCAAAACACGCGCTCTTCAATTTCTATGAGCAGGACAATCCGCTGAACTTGCTTGCCGGACGGTTCGATTTAGCCTTTGTTCTTATCTTTCTTTTTCCGCTGTTGATTATCGCGCTCACTTACAATTTGCTATCGGCAGAACGCGAAGGCGGTACGCTGCAATTGACGTTAGCGCAACCGGTCACGTTGCGGGCGTTTGTCTTTAGTAAAGTCACCATGCGTCTGCTTGTCGTGCTGGCTCTGGCGGTCGGCGTTTCGCTGTTGGGCATTCTCTTGAGCCGGACATCGCTTACCGGCAACGGCACACTGGCGCGATTACTGCTCTTTGTGGTGGCGGTCACGGCTTACGCGCTCTTTTGGTTTGCTTTGGCAATTCTGGTCAATGCCTTCGGCAAATCCTCAATCGTCAATGCTGTTGCTCTGGTGGCGCTTTGGCTGCTGCTGGTCGTGGTTGCGCCGTCGCTGCTGAATCTCTTTGCCAACGCCATGCATCCCGTACCGTCGCGCCTTGAATATGTCTCCAAAATACGCGAAGCCGATAACTATACCCGTTCTTACGGGCAGAAATTATTGGCAGAGTTTTACGGCGATCATCCCGAACTAACGCCGGAAGGCAAACTCGATTTGAATGATTTTACGGTGCGGTTTTACACCGTGCGGCAGGAAAATCAACGGCGCGTCTTGCCCGCCGCCGAACAGTTTGACGAGCAACTCGGCAAACAACAACGCCTGATAAACGCTTATCGCTATTTGTCGCCCGCCGTTGTGATGCAAGACACCTTGAACGACATCGCTGGCACGAGTCGGGCGCGGCAACAGCATTTCGTCTCTCAACTGCATACCTTTGTTGATCGCTGGCAAGAGCATTTCGTCCCCTTGGTCTTTCGCAAAACCCAATTACGCGCCAGCGATTATGACGCCATGCCGCGCTTTCAATTTCAGGAAGAAGCGACCGCAACGATTGCGCGTCGCGTCACCTTTGGCTTGCTCGGCTTACTCGCGCCGACGCCGTTCATCGGGCTATTGGCGTTCATGAAATTGCGTCGCTATCCGGTGGTCGGCTGATGCTTACAATCTTTGGTTCAAGGCAGAGACAAAATGGAGCCTGAATGCGCGGCTAAGAAAAAGCGATTTTCATTTTTGTTCGAGCGGGCGTGGACGATTCGCCAGGTTGATGGCGTTTGGCGTTTCACCAATTAGGTGCAATGCCAAACCTGAGAAAAATCCACAGCCGCTTGGTCGAAACCGCATTTTGGCAATCCTTAGCCGTGCATTTGGGATAGAGTTGGTTAGCGGCTCATCGTAAAACATTACGCAGAAACCCCGTTTCACCACTGAATGGCGACTATTGATTGCCATAATCAAGCGACTCATTGAAAAAAAGTGTGCCTGCATTCCTGCATTTGCCATAATCCTTATTACTGACCCAGCAGCCATCTTGAGGAATTGTTGTTATGATGAAACGCGCCGCGTTTTATGCAGTTAGTTTCGCTTCACTTGTTCTGCTTGGCTTATGCGCTCAAGCAAAGGATTCCTCTGTGACATCGGCAAAAGAGATTCGCATGGGCAAACTGGCTGTGCCGCCGAAAATTGACGGTATCTTGAGCGAAGGCGAATGGCAGGACGCCACCAAAGTCGAATTAAATTTTCAGGTTTTCCCAAATCAGGACGATACCCCGGCATCGGAGAAAACCGAAGCCTTTATCCTCTACGACCGCGAACATCTGTATATCGCTTTTCACGCTTTTGATGCCGAGCCGGCGGCGATTCGTGCGCCGATTTCTAAACGCGATGACATCGAAGGCGATGATTATTGCACCGTCTTTCTCGACACCTACAACGACAAACAACGCGCCTACTATTTTAGCGCCACAGCGCGTGGCATTCAGAGCGACGGGCTTCATGTGCTGGCAAGTTTCGGCAGCGGCAATGACGGAACTTGGGACGGGATTTTTGAATCGAAAGGCGCGTTGACTGCCGACGGCTACACCGTCGAAATGGCGATACCGTTTAAGTCAATTCGTTTTCAAGCGGGCAAAGACGCGGTTTGGGGCATTCATTTCCGGCGTTGGATGCCGCGTAAACAAGAGCGCGTTTCGTGGATGCGGCTGTCGCGTGATCATACAGGTTTGATGGCTCAAGCAGGAACACTGAGCGGCTTGGACGAGGTTTTTTCGGGGCGCACACTTGATATTATTCCGACTCTCGCGGCTTCCAACACCGCGACCCGCGAAGCCGCCCCGACTTCGCCAAACGGAGCGCGATTGAGCGGCGCGAATAAACTCGATCCGGGCTTGACCGCCATTTTTTCAATCACCCCAAACGCGACTTTGAGCGCGACGATCAATCCCGATTTTTCACAAGTCGAAGCGGACGTTCCGCAAATTTCGGTCAATCAGCGATTTCCGCTGTTCTTTCCCGATAAACGTCCGTTCTTTTTGGAAGGCTCAGAATTTTTTACTACGACTGCCTCTCGCGGTTTTCGCTTTCTCGACACGCGGCAGATTGTTGACCCCGATTGGGGCGTGAAGTTTAACGGTAAATTTGGACGCCATACGATTAGTTATCTGGCGGCGTCCGACCGCGCTGAGGGCTTGCGCTTGGCGCCAAATGATGAGGCTTTCGGCAAGCACACGCTCTTTAACGTCTTTCGCTATCAACGCGGCGTTTTGAAAGATTCGGCGATTGGTCTGTTCGTCACCGACCGGCGTTTTGCCGGTTCTGCAAACACCCTGCTTGCCGCCGAAAGCCAGATTCGCCTGAAAAAAGTCAATACCCTTGAGACGCAATTTATCTGGACAAAAACCAAGACCTTGCAGGGTGCAAATTTGCAAGGCTACGGACATAATTTGCGGTTCACGCATTTCGCCCGCAACTGGCGAATTTTCCTGCATGACGAATATGTGCAACCAAACTATCGTTCGCAGTCGGGCTTTATCAACCGCACCAATTATCACGAAAGGTATGCCGATGTCGGCTACGAATGGCGACCAAAGGAGTCGAGCGCGTTGAATAAATGGCTGGTTTATATTTGGGGCTATGTGCTTGCCAACCGTTCGCGCACCCTCGACGACAGACCGGAGATTAACTATCTCGACCCGGCAGTTGACCTTCAATTGCGGCGCGGAGTTTACGCGACTTATTATTATTCATTCAACCACGACGGCTTTGCCGGACGAGAGTTTCGCTATCAATTTCAGAATTTCAGATACACGGTTGACCGTTTTCGGCGGCTAACTTTTTCGGGCAGTTTCCGTTGGGGCGAAAACATCAATTTCAACCCCGCCGCCCCGTCTGTCGGCAAGGTTTTTAACTACGAACAAAAAATCACCATCAAGCCTTTTAACCTTTTGGTTTCGGAGTTTCTTTTTCTCAAAAGCAGTCTGCAGAACAAAACCACTGGCTCGCGTTTCTTCAATCAGAATATTTTGCGAAACCGCACGGTTTTTCAGTTCAACCGTTTCAACTCGGTGCGTTCGATTATCGAATATGACACTTCGCTACGTCGCGCCGGCGTCAGTCTGCTCTACGCCTACACGCCGAGTCCGAACACCTCATTTTTTCTGGGCTACAACGATCTGCTCTTCAACAGCTATGACCCGTTGACGGAGCGGCGTGTGGTTGGCGGCGGCTGGTTTCGGCAACGGCGCACTTTGTTTACCAAACTGTCCTATAACTTCCGTTTGTAATCATTTGCTCAATACAGGGTTGGCGCGATTGATGGCATTGGATTCGATGAGTTGCGCCAGATTTTCCCACGCTCCGGCAATCTCATCCGCACCCGCCACCGCCTTCTGCCAGTCCTGCAAACACCGTTGGCGGTATGCCAAGCCCAACTCCTGACGCGCCCATTTTTCATAGTCGGCAACCCAGCGCAAAGCGTCTTTGAGCAGCAGATGGGCGCAACGACGATCTTGTAGGCTGCGCGGCGCACGTAAGGCGGGCAACTGCTCAGTTTGCCAGATGTGCGCTGGCGTTTCGGCAAGCTCCAGCAAGCGCGGCGCAAAACCGTAGCGTTTCAAGAACAAGCCGCCGGCGCTTGCGTCGCCATAGAGCAGACCGAAGCCCCAGAGCGTAACGCGCCGTTGCGGGCAAAGTTGTAATCCGTATTCGCTGCTGCCGCGACCATCGGCGGGCGGGCGTTGGCGTGTGAAACCATAGCGCAACAAGGCGTTGCCTGACGGGTGCAGAATGTCTCTGCCCCAGCACCACAGTTGTTGATGAAATAGCGCCGTTGCCAGACTTTTTATCTCGGGATACATCCACAAGGGTTTTTCTGTAGAAAAGAGTTGTCTGGCAACGGCATTGCCTGTCTCTGCCATTCTGTTCATAGACAAAGTTACGTTTTTCAATCGTGCCGATAAGCCTAGCGCAAAACGTCTGACGTGGTGATGACTATTTCATCAACGGCGAGTTTTTCCGGTGAATTGTCGTTATAGGGCAGCGAATGGTTTATGCTGCCCTTACCGGTCTTTTACAACTTCAGTAATTGATCGCGCAAAATCCGCGATTGCAGACGACTGACCTTGAGTTGCTGATGATTGCTCAATGTTACCACATAAGTACCGCCGGGCATGGCGCTGACGCGGGTTATCAAATCGAGGCGGGCAAGCGTACCGCGTCCGAGCCGCACAAAATGCGCCGGGTCGAGCCGCGCCTCCAAATCTTTCAACCGATAGGCAATCGTATGGCGTACATTCTTCACGGTTGTGATGTGCAACAATTCGCCGTCGGCAATAATGGCAGCGATTTGCTCAACCGGCAGAATGGTTATCTCATCGCGTTTTCTGATGGGGATGCGTTCCAGATATGGCTGATTCAGAGAGGTTTCATAATCCTGAATGGCAGAACGCACCTGCTCGATTGACTGCGTAACCGCCTCTTCGCGTTCCAGTCGTTCCTGAGCGCGGTTGATGGTTTCACACAGCCGCACCCGGTCAACCGGCTTGAGCAGATAATCTACAGCATTCATCTCAAACGCCTTTACCGCATATTCATCATAGGCGGTTACGAAAGCAATCAATGGCATATATTTCTTCTTAATCAGGCGCACCACGCCAAGCCCGTCGAGTTCCGGCATCTGCAAATCAAGTAAAGCCAAGTCGGGGCGCTCGCGCTCAATCATCTCGACCGCCGCTGCGCCATTCTCCGCCTCGCCGACAATTACGACGTCTTCAAAAGAGTGCAGCATGGCTTTCAAAAACGCCCGCGCCGGACGTTCATCATCGGCAAGCAGCACTCGCAATTTGCCATTCATGCGCGTCACCTTTCCGTCTCATTTGCTGAGAGCGCAACTTCGCCCGCGGCCTTCATCGGCAAGCGAATTTCTACTACGGCTCCCAAGTTGCGGGCGCTCTGCATGGTCAGCGCCGCCGTCGTTCCGTAATAATTCTTCAAGCGGTTTTCCACGTTGCTAAGCCCGACGCCGCGTTTACGCTTGTGCGCCAATTCGACTTCGCTGACCCCCGCGCCGGTGTCGCGCACGGTGATACAGAGCAGCTTGTGAGCCGGAGTTTTCTCCATGTGAGCTTTAATCATTACTTCGCCGCCCGCTTTATGTGGCGCAATGCCATGTTTAACGGCGTTTTCGACAAGCGGCTGAATGAGCAGCGACGGAATACGGATTGTCCGCAGCGCCGGCGGCACATCAATCACCACGCGCAAGCGTTCTTCAAAGCGTTCGCGTTCGATATTCAAATAGGCTTCGATTAACGACAATTCATCACCGAGGGTGACAAATTCGCCGCCCGAGCGCAAGAGGCTACGCAAGAGTCCGGTTAGTTGCAGCAACGTATCCAGAGCGCGGTCGGGCGCGGTCTGAATCAAATAGCCGATAGTTGTCAGCGCATTAAATAAGAAGTGCGGGTTGATTTGTGAGCGTAAGGCTCTCAGTTCGGCTTCGGTCGCCAGCTTGCTAATCTGTTGTTCGCGCAAGCTGCGTTCATAACGTTCGTGGCTGATTCGCAAAGCGTCAATGCGCCGCGCCGCGATTATCGCTACCGCTTCGAGCATGGCAATATCGTCAGACAGCAAGCGCCGTCCGCCGCTCAACTGCCCGACGCTGAAAACATATTGCGGCGTTTCTGCGGTTGGAATGGCGATGACGGCGCTGCTGTTGCCGGATGCCGGACGCAGCATGGCAGACAGATTGTGGTTTTGCTCCCGAAGGTCGGCAGAAGCCGTTGCGTCATAAGGAAACCATCCGAATTCCGACGCTGTTAGAGCCGGAGCCAGTTGCTGACCAACCGCATTGAGAACCGCTTCACTGGTTTCGCATGACTCAACCAGACGTTGAATCTCCGTGCGTAGTTGCTCGTAATCGGCGCGACGCAGGATAATGGTATCCACAAACCACACTGCTGCACGGCGCAACGGCGGGTATAATAAAGCCGTCGTTACCCACATCCCAAGCAGCGCCACAACTGCCAAAGGACTAGCGGCAATATGCCCGTCGCGCAACGACAGCAACGGCGCGGCAATAAAGATATAGAGAGCGAATGCCAGCATCACCAGCGCCATAAAGGTCAGCGCCCGTTTCAGAAAGATGTCTGCCAAAGCAAACCGATAATGTTGATACAAAATAGCGATAATCAACGGCAGCGAGGCGTGATGCCCCACGAGTTCGACGTACCACGAATACTGTTCGCCTTCATGATGACTGAGATGCAGAGCCGAAACCGCAAAAACCGAGAGCGCGATAATCCACCATGTCCGTGACAAGCCCGGTTGTCGGCGCGTTAAAAAGATCAACGGCGCAATCAAGACGCTAAAACTCACGGTTAGCAATAACAGAGCCGGGCGTGACGGCGTTCCCCCTGCCACGGCTGCCGTATAGATATGCAGAAAAGCGGCAACGGCGCTTAATAAATAAGCAATTAGGATAATCCAGAACGCTCTTTTATAATTGGCGTCAATCTGCTTACTGCTCAATATGGAATGCACGACAACGGCGGGCAAAAAGCCGAGCGCCGAAAACGCCAGCGACAGAAATAGCGGCGGCGGTTCGCTGGCAGCGAGGTCGCGCAAGGCAAACGCAATCAGAGCGCCGAGATTCCACATCAGCCCTAGAATGGATGTGGCAATCAGCAACTTCTCACCGACAAACCGGCGACCGGGGTGCAAAGCCGACTCTTCCCGCAAGACGCGAGGCGCACGCCAGAGCATCACCAGCAGCATGGCATATAATAAACCGCCGGTGGTGAAACCGATTAAATTGATCAATGCCGCCGCATCTCTTGAATTCATAACTTATATATGGAACCGGACGTTATGATATTGTTTCGTCTTGTAAACGAGGAATTTTTAGTCTTATGGCATCTGAAATACAAATCTATCACAACGAATGGCGATTTTTTCGTAATCAACAGAATTGAACTGCTAATGAATGGCATAGGGGGTAGGGTCATTACAGTTTTCGGATGAATGCCAATGAGGGATAAGGCTTGCCAAGGTTGGGCAGCAAATCGGCGGCACGCTCTGGCAATGTTGGTTTCCCCCGCGATTCGCATCAACCCAATGGCGACATTTCTCAATGCTGCCATCGCCTGCGCGATGTTGCCAACTCTGACTTGTGAATGGTCTTCCCCATAGGGTACATCTCTGACCCAGTGCGATTGATTTTCGATCTGCCAATGGCGGCGTGTGCTTCTTTGGGAATGATTGCTGTGACTCCGACATCGCCGAGTTTGGTGTAGCAATCGGCAAGTCCGGCATAAGCCAGCGCGTAGGCAGGGTCAAGGTCAATTGCTTGTTGGAAATACTCGATGCCTTTGTGGAGAGATTCGGTTGCGCGTTTATTCCAGAAGTAGCGACCTTTGAGATAGGCGTGATAGGCTTCGACATTTTCGGTGTAGCGTTTGTTCAGGCGTTGCTGCTCTTCACCGGTTAATCTGAGCCGCAACTTGTCGGTAATTTCCCTGGCAATCTCCTCCTGCAAGGCGAAGATGTCCGAGAACCGACGATTGTACTGCTCGCCCCAGAGTTGCGAGCCATCGCTTACATCAACCAACTCGGTGCTAATGAGTAAGGTTTCGCCCTGATGCAAAATCCTGCCCATCATCACTGCGCCAACCCCTAGTTCGCGCCCCACCGTTCGCGGATCAAACGATTGATCTTTGTAACGAAAGACCGTGCTGCGTGCCATCACCCGCAACTGCCGAAGCTGCGAAAGCCCACTGATGATGCTTTCCGTGATGCCATCGCTTAGGTACTCGCCGTCCGGGTCTGTGGTAGCATTGACGAATGGCAAGATAGCGAGCGAATCTATCGCCTTGTTATGCCCCGCACCGGGTTCTAGCTCTTTTAGCGCAAGCGGCTTGATCTGTCCTGACTGAATCTGTTCATAAAGTTTGGTTGTCGCTTGCTCTGGTGCGGCGTCAAGTTCCTGACGTACTGCCGTCAGGCATTGTTGGTATTGTTGTAATGCCTGATGGCGATTGCCGGTTTCGGCATAGAGCCGCATCAACTGCCGGTGCGCTTCTTCATTCGCGGCGTCACCGGCAAGCAATTCTTTGAGTCGTTCAATACCCGGTTGATACTCACCCCTTGCTTCATGAAGCCGAGCCAGCTTGATAAGTAAATCCTGATGCAAGGCACGCAACTGCTCGCGTCGCGCCATCGCCCAATCTTCATAGAGGTCTTCCATCAACAAATCGCCTTCGTAGAGCCGCAGCGTTCTTTCATAAGCCTGAGGGTCTGAACTATTGAATGCTTCCTTCGCTTGCCTCTCAAACTGTTCAACGTCAATCCAGAATCTCTCCGGCGCATGCAAAAGAATCTGTTGACCACGGGTGATAAGGAAACAAGATGCGCTACCGGATTTAAGTGTTGGTTCAAGAGCGCGGCGGGCAGCATGAATTGTTTTGTGTAGATTGTTTGCTGCCGAATGTGGATCAAGTTCGGGCCATAACAATTCCATAACTTGTTCCCGATGAAGCTGATGATGCGGTTGCAGGGCAAGCAGCTTGACGAGAAGAGTAGCGCTGCGCCGTGACCATTGACGAGCTTCGACTGGCGAGCCATCTACGGCAACGCGAAATGGACCGAATAAATGAATCTCCAAGCTTGCAGGCAACGAACGGTTCATAACCTAACCGGAAATCAAAACGTCTGAAATCGTTTGCACTGATTCTATTACGAATGCTTATTGCTCTCAACCATTTCATAGAACCTGTCCTGCAACGCCCGGTCATAATCGCACCCTGACTTATTGCGCTGTGGCATATAAATACGAGAACGCTCTGGGGCGACCGATTGGTCAATCGCCCCAGAGCGTTGATATCAGGTGCGCGATACAAGCTATATGTGCAGATGACGTTTGTAAACGCCAGCCCCTGCCTCTCAGCCTTGTAACTGTGCCAGGAAAGCTGCCAGGTCCCAGAACTCTCTCACTGATTGAAGTTTTCCTGCCTGGTTAAAATTGAAGACGCCCATACCATCAATCGTGATGTGCTTCCCGGTTGTGGTTCTCAACCGCAGTTTCCAATTAACTGCCGCCTCGTGACCGCAGACAATGACATCCTGAACTTTGGGCTTGATTTCACTGAAGGGGGCAATGATTGCTGCGAAATAAGCGGCAATAGCCTGTGTTCCCTGTATCGGCGGCGTGCCAACCGGGTCTTCCAGCACTCCATCCGTTGCAAAGTTATTGACGAAGCGTTGGACATTGAGCGAACCGATGGAATCAAAATACTCTTCAACTGCCGCTTCTATTTGCTCTGCTGTCATCGTCATCGGGACAGGAGCCTTCATAGCGACCCGTGCCAGGTGATACGCACGAGCTTGAGTAGCCAACATCGCTTTGGAACTGGCGGCTCCGGCGCTTAGAGGAACAGCAATGGCTAAGGTTATTACCACGACGGTCAGCGACATCATCTTTACGAACAGACTTCGGTTTTTCATGAGTTTCTCCTTGGTAAGTGAAGTGGATTGATTGCATTCAAGGACGGCGACAGCCGCCCTCAACAGGTATGTGCGACTGGCTTGCGAATTCTCTCAAGCCGTGAACGATGTTTATCGGGATTCTTCTTCTTGATTGAACCGCCGAAGTGGAAGTTTCATTTCGGCGGTTGTATGCCTGACTCTGTTGACATTAAAAGGGGAAATAAACATTCACGCTTCTGACGGCAGGCACTAACAAGCCGAATGAGGTCTTGCCGGTTGATTCATCGAAAACTTCCAGACTGCTCAGGACGAGATCAGGTTGAGGCGGGTCAGCGTCAGGATTGGGAGGATCAGCAAGCCGCACCACGCCGCGAACCTGAACCCGCAGGCTGGGGTCGCGCACTTCGCTGCGTGACATTGTGAGTCCCATAGATTGCCCCGGCATGATTCTCGCGCTCGATGTCTTCAGCAGGTTTCCGTCCATGTCGAGGAAGAAGAACTGCGCTTCCTGAACATCGCGGGTCGAGTTGGTGATGCTAAGGCTTGCCGCCTGACCTCTGACAAGACCGATTAAGCCAGACATCCAGAGATCAGGCGGAGGAGGCTCGGTAGTGACCTCCGTGCTGCGGCTCTGCGCGGCAAGGAAAACAGGAATCGCAACCACCATAAGACAAGTGGCAATTATTTTTTTCAATATGCTATGTGATTTCATTCTTAATTTTCTCCAATATGATTTTTGAGTTGTCTCATCCGCAGATGGCAACCGGATATTCTTCAAAGTGTGCTGACGATGAACGTCAGGTCTACGCTTTTGAAAAGGTTTTATAGTTTCGGCATCAGGCAATATCCTGAACCGTCGCCGATGAGTCTAACGTGATTATCACCGGCTTGATTATCGTAGGTGAATGTCACTCATCGTCCCGGCAGTCTATCGGTATCTGTGCAGTCAACGCGGACATAACGGAAGCCTTCTCCCCAAGGCACTCGTGCAAAGAAATCTTCCTCGCTCTTGTAACTAGCTCGCCCCGGTTCAATCGTTGTGACCAGAGAAGCATTGTCTTTGCCCGGATATACATAGTTGTCATACAACACCCAATGCTCGACGTATTTCGTAGCTCCAGGCTCTCGGTCAGGCACGTAGATTTCTCCGACCCTGCCGCCGTTCTGGCGAATGGTTAACTCACCTGGATCCATCTGGAAGTAACGGCGAGGCTCCATCTTTGCCAGGGCTGGAATCGCCAGCGCCAGCGCGGCAAACATTACGACAAACGATTTGGCTCGGTTATTAATTTTCACAGTATCAATCTCCTATTTTGAATTTTGCGGTCTGCATCGTTGTTCGCTGACCACACGCCGAAGATACTGCGAAAGAGCATCTGCCGTCACCACCCATGCGGGTGGAAATATCAAGGCGCAATATAGGTTATTTTGCGTGATGGAAAAGCGCCGCCAGTGATCAGGTGGCAAAGAAAACCGATGTGAGAACCGTGCTGTGAAAAGAGTTATTTGATGAGTCGTTCGCGCATGGCTTTTGCCACGGCTTCAGATTTGGAATGAACTTGCAGCTTCTCGTAGATGTGCCGCATATGAAATTTGACGGTGTTGTAACTGACGTTCAAGACATCCGCCGCTGTCGTGTAGTTATGCCCTTCGACCAACAGCTTCAACAGCCTTGATTCGTGTGGCGTTAAGTCGTAGCTGGCACGCTCCGGCGGGCGAATCTCACGAAATAAGGTGATGACGCGGCTTGCCACTTCCGGCGACATTGGAGCGCCGCCGGTGACCGCTTCTCGCAAGCTTTCCAACAGGCGAGTCGGCGCGGTTCGCTTCAGCAAATAACCGCAGGCTCCCGCACATAAAGCGTCAAAGATACGATCATCATCGTCGTAGACGGTGAGCATCAGCAGCGATAATGCGGGATAGCGTTCTTTCAAAATGCGGATACCTTCAATACCGCTCATTCCGGGCAGCCCGATATCGCATAACATTACATCCGGCACATCTGCTTTGATGCGTTCCAGAGCTTCTTCCATCGAGCGGTAACTGCCGGTGCAGCGGTAGCCTGAGGTGCCGTTAATCAGCATCGTCAGACCTTCGCGGATGTCGCGCTGGTCTTCAACAATTGCCGCCTTGATTACTTCCTGATTCGCCGAATTCATTGCTGCTCTCTCCCTAACGCCGCGAAAACTCTTCTTGAGATACTGTAAGCTTATCGTACTTTTCTTGCTCCGACACCACCCGCATGGGTGGTGTCCTCACTGGGTTCCGGTGCGGGTTGCGTGATTAGTATACGCAGTGTCGTTGTGGTGCCTTCGTCCGGCGCGGAGACGATTTCAAATTTGCCGCCCATCTCCTCAGCGCGCCTACGCATACTTGGAATGCCATTGCCTCCTCTGGTCGTCACCTGTATGGGCGTACCGGCTGCTGCCAGGGCACTCTCAAACCCTTTGCCGTTGTCGCTCACTTTCAGCACCAACCAGTCATCTTCAAGGCGAAAGTCTATCTCTGCCTGCGTACAGGCAGCGTGCTTGAGTATATTGTTAATACTTTCCTTAAAAATCAGGAAGACCTCGCGGCGCACATTGGCGCCAAGTTCCAGATCACGCTCCGGGTCAGGGGCGCGAAACTGAAAAGCAATGCGGCGGGCAGTAAATACGTCGCTGGCGAATCGCCGCATCCTTTGTAGCAAATCGCTCAGATGATCTTTCTTGGGATTGATAGCCCAGACAATATCGCTCATCGTATCCACCAATTCATTTGCGACGTTAGTGATGCGGGCGATTGGCGACGCGCCATTCGTACTGTCGTCGCCGCCCGCTTGCTGATGAGCGACTTCGCTGAGAATGGCAATCTGCGTCAGGCTGGAGCCGATGTCGTCATGCAGGTCTGTGGCGATGCGGGCGCGGACGCGCTCCAATTCGATGAGTCGTTCTTCCCGCGCTTTACCTAATGCCTCCTCTGCACGTTGCGCTTCCGCCAGCGCCGCATTGACTTCGCGCAAGCGTGCCGTGCGATAACGATAAAACGCATAAAGTATGGCGGCTACCAGCAAAATAACCAGACTGATGAACCACCATCGCAACCACAGTGGCGGCAGGATTTTGATTCTCACCCTCGCGGGTGTTTCGCTCACCTTGCCTTCGGAAGTTACGGCGCGAATCTGTAGATTATGACTTCCCGATGCCAGGTTGAGATTCAGGGTTTGCTCTTTGGTCGGGCGGCTCCATTCCTGCTCATCAAGCTGATATTGATAGCGTATATTTTCGCCAGCCCCGAAAGTGAGGGCAAAAAAATCTATCTGAATCTGACGTTGGGCAGATTCAAGCTCAAGCGGTCTGATTTCCGTTTCGCCTAATTCGGAGATTTTTTGCAACACACCATTGACAATAATTCTGTCTATAAAAACCGGCGGCGGGGTTGTTGCTTTCTCCTCTTCCGGCACGAACCGCACTACCGTATTGCGCGTCACAAACCACAGGTTGCCGTTCTTGTCGGCGGCGGCGCGGGTGATGTAATTGCCTGGCAAACCGTCTTCCTGGGTGAATACTTTAATGCTGCCATCGCGGTCAATGCGGTTGATGCCGCGCCCTGTGCCAACATATATGCGTCCGAAACGGTCTTCGCTTAAGCACAGCGGGTGATTACTCGAAAGCCCGTTGGCTGTGGAAACACTATGGAAGACCGGATTGTCATCCTCCGTATTGTCGAGACGAAATAATCCATGCCCGGACGTGGCAATCCACAACCGTCCCTGGGAGTCGGTCAACAGGTCGCCAACCTGACTAAAGGGCAGCCCGTCTTTTTCCGTGAACAACTGAAACTTGCCGTTGCGGTAACGCACCAATTCGCCGAAATAATAACCAAACCACATATTGCCGTGTGCATCTTCGGCAAACGAAATCGGTCCGTTGCCACCGGGTAAGCCGTCGCGGGTTGTATAAGGAATTACCTTGTCGGTTTTGCGTTCCCAGCGCAGCAGCAGGTCGTGGGCACCGGCGATGGAAAACCAGATGTCACCGCGAGAATCTTCAAGCTGGTTAAAGATCACATTGGAGAAAATGCCATCGGCAATCGTATAAACTCTTTTTGGCGGAGTGCGAGCCAAATCGGTGAATCGGGCAATCTTCGGGTAGCGCCGCAAACCGTTTTCGGCTGGAATCCACCATTCGCCGTCTTGCGAAACCAAATCCAGAAAATGCCAGCCCCAACTTCGCCGCAAAAGACCGAACGGCGCTATAATTTCAAACTTTTCTCCCATAAGATGGGATAATTTGTTAGGGCGCGTCACCGTATAAACTCCGCCTTGCCGGTCAGCGAAGACCGACATGATTTCATCAGACGGCGAAACCCCGTCCTGTTCGCTATAAATCGTGAACCCCGTTGTGCCGAGTTTCCACGCCCCTTTTGTGTCTGTTCCGATCCACAAATTTCCGGCTCCGTCTTCCGCCATCGCATTAATTTTTTCCACTGCAAAAATGCGAAACTTCGGCTCATCCTCTTTCGCATTCGGCAGGAATTCGCTAAATCCATACTCGAAGCCGACAAAAATTCGCCCGTCTGATCGTTCTTTAATGACAAAATGATCCGCGCCTGCCGGAAACCCATCTTTTTGTGAATAACTATGCAGCAGATTGAGTTGGTGATTCGCAAACGAAAAGACTTTCACTGAGGTGAAGGCGTCTACCCACAGTTTGCCGTCCTGCGCCTGAATGATGGAACGAGAAGGAACATCAATCAGCTTACTCAGATTTCCAGCCGGTGAAACCCAAAATACGCCGGCTTCTGTGCAAACAAATAGCCCCCCTTCGGCGTCGGCTAACATTGCTGAACAGGGAAGCACATAATCCTTCCAGCCTTCCACTTCAACTTCCTGAAATGTCAAGCCATCGCCAGATACTTTAATTTGAAAAACCCCGCTGCTGGTTCCCCCCCAAATTCTGCCCTGGCGGTCTTGTGCCAGACAATAAATCTTCGTTGTCAGCTTCTGAGCTAAGGTCAAATTGCCGGTTGTTTGCCCGCTGCCCATGATTTGCGGCACAAAGGTTTGGAACATCGGCGGCTCATTGCCGGTCTGTTCCAGTTTGGATTCGGGGAGGTTCCAACGATATGCCTTGCCGAGGGGATTGAAGACTGCTACCCCTCCACTCGTCGCAACCAGATAAGCGCCGTCTCTTGTTTCGAGAAGGTCGTTGATGTTGCGATGCGGCAAGCCCTGGTCTTGGGTGTAGTTTTTGAACCTGTAGCCATCAAAGCGCGATAAACCATCGGCAGTGCAAAACCATAAAAATCCATGTGAATCGCGGACAATCCGATTGATACTGTCGTGCGCCAAACCTTCTGCTGTCGTATAAACTTTGAACGGCGGGCGTTCCGCACGGCTGCTCAGGGCGCAGGTCAACACTAGCGCAAGAGCCAGGAAAAACATGGTATATCGTTTCAACCGCCTACATTTCATGGTGTGTCATCCCGCTGCACGTTTCACTTGAGAAAAACGTGAAAGCTCTTTAGTCGTGGCTAACCCTTGCAAGGCAGTGATGGATGCTATTTTTTAACCGAGAGTAAGTCAAGTTCGCCCGGAAATGAGCGGAAGAGTAAAGGGCGAGAACGCATAACTCGCCCTCATTTTCATTGACATCATCCTTGAGCGAGCTAAACGCCGGCGCTATTCAGCAAATCACTCCTCTGCGCCTGACGCGCTCAGAAAGAAAAAGCCGCACCCTGCAAATTCAGTAATAGCACCTCCAGATACAATTGTTTTCCTGGTGTCTTTGCGCTATTCTCCTGTTGGTTTAACGCGCTACGGCGGCGAAGCCAATCTTGTCTCTGGCGATTCGTTTAGCCGGATTTGTTGTGGTGGGAACGTTCTTCTGAAATCAATCGAAGGCTATCAAACACGCTGCCTTTCGGTTGCGGCTCACCTCATTCTCACCTTCAACATTGCGCCCATCTACGCGGCGAGTCTGGCGTCAGGCTTGAATCGGTTTCCAAAGGAGTCCTCACATGAGCAATCGCAATTTACTTCTTTCAGCAAAAACAGTCCTGTTTTCATCTCTCATTGTATTTGCAACCCTCACTGCTTCGGCACAGAGCAGCATCTTTACCTATCAAGGCAGATTGACCGATGGCGGCTCGCCCGCCAATGCGAACTATGATTTTGAATTCAAGCTCTTTACGGCGCTATCCGGCGGTACACAAGTCGGCTCAACCCTCAGCAAAAGCAATGTCGCGGTCAGTGATGGCGGCTTTGAGGTAACACTCGATTTTGGAGCAGCAGCTTTTCCGGGCGCGAACCGCTTTCTCGAAATCAGTGTGCGTCCGGCGGGCGGCGGCTCGTTCACTCTGCTCAGCCCGCGCCAGCAAATCCTCTCTGCGCCTTATGCCATTAGAAGCACAACTGCGGCAAGCGCGGCGAGCGCCGACAGTCTTTCCGGCAGTTGCAACTCGTGCGTGACCAACAGCCATATTAACAGTATGCAAGGCTCGAAGATTACCGGCACCATCCCGGTATCAGCCGTCCCGGCGGGCAGCGGCGACTACATTCAAAACGCCACCTCTCAACAAGCAACCGCCAACTTCAACATCTCCGGCGCAGGCGCAGCAAATCTTTTTGATGCCGCAATGCAATACAACCTCGGCGGCTCGCGTATCCTAACGGCAACGGCGACTAATAACACCTTCGCGGGCGTCGGAGCCGGAGCCGCGACGACGACGGGCGAAAGCAACACTTTTTTCGGCAGAAACGCTGGCTTGAATAACAATAATCACGAAAACGCCTTTTTCGGACATTTCGCAGGACAAGCGAACACCTCCGGCAACAGCAATGCCTTCTTCGGCGGCTATGCAGGTTTTAATAATAGTGGAGGCAGCTTTAACTCGTACTTCGGGCATTCGGCGGGCGGCGCTAGCGGCGGCAATCATAACTCCATCTTTGGCTATGTAGCGGGGCTCAATACTACTGGCAGCGACAACTCTATTTTTGGCTCATTCGCGTCCTTCAATCACACCTCCGGCAGCCGCAACTCCATCTTCGGACGTGAGGCGGGTTTAGGTAATGGCACGCAAAACAACAATTCGTACTTTGGCTACCGTGCCGGTTTCAGTGGCGGCGCTAGCAATAATTCCTTCTTTGGCGCAAATGCCGGAGAGAACAGCGGACAGGGCAACAATTCATTCTTCGGCGCGAATGCCGGTTTAGGGAATCAGGGCAACAATAACTCCTATTTTGGCAGCAATACTGCAACGCTTGTCGCCGGAGGGAATAACAATTCCTTTTTCGGCAGTAACGCGGGAATGAACCACGCCGTAGGCAACGACAATGCCTTTTTCGGCGCGAGCGCGGGCGCTGCTAATAACGGTTCCGAAAATTCCTATTTCGGCAAGAGCGCCGGAGCGGCAAGTTCTTCGGGCAGCAGTAATTCCTTCTTTGGCAAGAGCGCCGGCGAGGCGAATAGCGGCGGTGATAACTCGTTTTTCGGCG